>Ga0209085_1002178_pt1 | contig 11272 bp, 18 predicted proteins | sample C_131016_EF_Meta_FD_187310 | JGI IMG/M metagenome (GOLD analysis project Ga0209085, IMG submission 187310) | Freshwater microbial communities from Lake Croche, Canada to study carbon cycling - C_131016_EF_MetaG (SPAdes) (version 2) | ecosystem: Environmental > Aquatic > Freshwater > Lake...
AAATGTGCCAAGATTGATCTAATGTAGTTTTATTTGATAAGTCTAAACCATTTTTAATATCTAACTTAAATACCGGTTTAAATGTTGTTCCGCTAAAATCAGATTCTTCTCTAGAATCTTTACCTATACTGATTACTGGTATACCAGCATCCTCTAAAGATATACAAAGAGCCTGCCAATTATATTTACTCCAAGTTCTAGAACACCAAGATTGCGCTGGGTGTATAACAACATATCTTTCTGGTAGATTAAACTCAGATATACAAGACTCGTCACTTTTTGGAAAGTAATCACAAGTTAACTCATCTGGTGTTAACATAAAACCTAAATCCTTAGCATGAAATTGCCTGATATCACACATAGCGTGTTTGAACTCTACACCACGAGAATCTTGTTTGCCTAATAAAAAGAATGTTTTATGAAGATCATATTTTTCAGAAAGTTGTTCCTCGGTATAATCATCAAATCTAAGACTCTCATCAACATAAGGACAATTATCAAAAAGATATGGATGTGTTGATATTACTGTTATTGGAGACTGATATATCTCTGATAACTTTTTAATGGTTGGTGTAGCAGATATGAGATCTCCCATTCCGTGGGCTGAGGAATAGAAAGCTTGCTTCTTCATTTAGATATTTTTGAATTTATAGATTATATGTTATAAAGAGTAGTTTGTTATGAAAAATTATACAGAAAATGATTGTCCGCATCCACAATTTCTTGAGGCATTTGGATTGTTAAATGTAAAACCTTTACCATTTAGACCTCCAGAGTAATCTAATTCTGTTCCAAATATATAGAGAAGACTTTTCTTATCACAAACAATCTTAACACCATTACTCTCAAACTCTTGATCTCCGTCATTTAATACATTATCAAAGAAAAGATCGTAAGAAAGTCCTGAACAACCGCCGCCTTTAACACCAACTCTAATGAATGAATTGATAAGACTTTCCTCCTTCATTAATTTAATAGCCTGTTCTTTAGCCGATTCTGTTACCGTAATCATAATTATTTATAATAAAAAAAATCAAAAAAGACGAGTTTTAATTTAAAAAAATTAATAACATTCATATTTAACTTATTTATATATATACTTATGAAATATCTAAAATCATATATCCTGTTTGAATCAAAGTCAAATTTGAAGTTTACTAAACAGCCAAAAAAGAAGGGTGCTAAAACCGAAACTTATAATGTTTCAAAAGATGGAAATGATATTGGTCAAATTAAATGGTCCTCAAGAATTAGAGGATATGCTTTTTTACCAACCACAGATAGCAGTGATGAAATAAAAGAATTCATTAGAGATTTAATGATAAAAAGAAAAAATACCGAAAAGTAATTATTTCAACTTTGGTTTACCTTTTTGTTTTAATTTAAGATTGTATTCTTCATGGTCAGTTAAACCAGTATAAGGAGTAACTATCAAAACCTCTTCTTTTCCTTGAAATGGTCTTTCAGTGTATTCTTCGTCTAATTCTTGTTCTATAACAACAACTTTATCTACCTTTTTAAGTAATGTATCAACTTTACTTATTTTTTGAGAAATTCCAAAAAGTGGTAAGAAGAATAAAAATGATATAGTGGTTATTTTTTTCATAACACAAATATAATAAATATTTTACAAATCATCAAATTATTTTAATTATGATATTTTCCTAGGAATTGATAATTTTTTTATATATTTGAGAAACTTCTAAAAACTATATAAATTATATGAAAAAGACACTTAAGACACTTGAGAAATGGTTTGACCTAAATATAGGTTGGTTCTTTATTAATGACCATAAGCAAGAAGATTGGCGAGAACGCCTTAAAGAAAAATATCCCGAAGAATATAAAGCCTCTAAATAAGAGGCTTTTTTATTAATTTAATATTAATAAATCTAATTGTTAACTTTTCTTAATAAAAAATTAAATATATAGTATCTATAAAACATTGATTAATAAAGGATATGAACGAAGTTAAAATAACTCACTTAAAACCCAACTCACAAAAAACTGAGACTTGGATAGCTATGATTGAAAATGAAATAGTTGGTCATATCTATATGGAGAAAGAGGTCGGTAATAGAATAAAGTTTTTAGATGCTTGGGTTCATGATGACCACAGAAGAAAAGGTATATTCAGAATGTTATGGGACACAAGATGGGATTATGTTTCAGAAAAATATTCCGGTTATCTTGTTTATGCTTGGTGTAAAGAAAATTCACTTCCACTACTTAAAGAGAAGGGGTTTGAAGTTGGTGAGATATGTACCTATGTTGAGAAGATTATTTAATTATTATTAATGTCTGGAAAATAAGTAACATATCACTTTTTTGGTTCTATTTTTTTATATATAATATATGAGATTTATAAAAGATTTTAGATTATTTGAATCGGTTCATGATGTCACTCCTACATATAATGATTTGATGGGTAAATTATTACACCTTTATGGTTCTATTCCTGTTCCTAAAGAAAAGTCTTCTGTTGTTATTAAAAAAATTATTAATACATCAATGGGTAAGCTTTTTAAGTTAGGTGATGATGTTGATATTAACTTTTGTAAAATACATGATAAAATTAGATTCAGTGATTACTTTGACTCGTTGCTGGAAGATAAAGATGTTAGAGGTCATAACTTTGAAGGATTTGTTTGCGGTTTATTTGATGGTCAACTTTCAACAAGAGGTTCTAAATATGATTTAACAATTGCGGGTAAAAGATATAGCGTTAAGTTTGTAGATCATAAATCCAAAGCACCTGAAGTAGGAAGATTCAAAAATATAATATCTCAAATACCTGGTTTAGATAAAATGGTTGTTGATGCTGGTGGTTTAACAAGAATTTTCAAAGGTGGAAATACTAGTTTGAAAAACGGAATTTGGAATGTTATAACACCCGAAATAGATGGTTGGATATTGGCTTATCCAGATGATATTAATAATCCAAAAAATATAGTATTAAATATAGTAGAAAAATCTGATATGTTTAATCTTATAAACTCTGGAGGTGTTGTTGCTCCAAAAGGTGGATATGCTGATATTTATTCATTGGCTCTAAGTGCAAAATATACTAGTAAAGGTAAGTATACAAAAAGTATTATAAAAATACCTCAGGTTTCTTTAATTGATCTTCAAGACGAATATAAAACAATTGAAGAAGAAAATTGGGCACCAGAAGTTTTTGGCAGTATGGCTTATAAAATAAGACCTGATGTTCTTCGTTATATTAGGGTTAACAAAGATAATGTTATTAAAAGACTTAGTGAACTTTAAGAGTTATTTCTTATTATCTCTTTTTTCTTTAAGAAACTCACTATGCATTTAGCAGTTGAGTAATTTGTAGCCAATGGGACATCGTGCACATTACATAATCTCATCAACATTTGAACATCAACCTCGTGTGGGTGTGAGAATAAAGGATCTATAAAAAATAGAACAGCATCTATTTGACCTTCTACTAACTTAGAAGCAATTTGAGCATCACCACCCATTGGGCCAGATAATAAACAGTTAACATGAAGACCTGCGTTCTCAATATGATTACCTGTTGTTCCTGTTGCATATAAAGACACATCTTCTCTTCTGAAGAAATCCATTCTCTTCATTACAAAAGCCACCATATCAGCTTTTTTATTATCATGAGCTACAATTGCTATATTCATACTTTTCTATTTTAATATATATAATAAGTTTAAAAATAATTTCACAAATGGATAACGAATTAAAATCATTCAAAAAGTTCTATAACGATAACCCAGCTGTTAAAGCTACTTCAGAAATAGAATCATCTTCTATTCCTAAAAAATTACCCAATGATATTGTTGAGATATTAGATGTTAGAATTGGAGACGAATATTCTGCTCACTACTTCTATAGAAACGCCGCTAATTGGTGTAAAAATGCTAACTATAACAAAGCAGCAGACTTCTTTAATACTGAAGCAAGTTCTGAATTAGAACACGCTCAAGGTTTACAAGATTACTTAGTTCAATGGAACTTATTACCGGCTATTCCTCAGGCTCCAACAAGAACAGACTTTACTAATCTAATTGACATTATTGAAAAAGCATATCAGTTAGAATATAATTTGTTAGAAAAATACTCTGGTGACCAAAAGTCATTTCATAATGAACACCCAGCAACATTTAACTTTATTCAAAAGTATGTTGATATTCAAAACTCTTCAGTTGGTGAATATTCCGATTTATTGAATGCTATTCAGTTAATTAACCCAGAAAATAAATTAGATGTTTTATTCTTTGAAAAGAATTACTTTTAATATCAAATATAATAATAAAAAAAGCCTCAGATTTCTGAGGCTTTTTTTATTTAATAAATTCAAGTTCTTTTAAGGCTAAGTAACCAAAGTATACACTAAACAAAGCCATAAATATATTGAAGTTAAATAATGAATAAAATAAAAGTAAACATGAGAAAGTTAATGATATCCAATCAGCTATTCTTCTATACTTATATTTATTTCTTGAAAGATTAGCAAGACTTCTTACAATCTGACCACCATCCATTGGATAGATTGGTAGAATGTTGAATACAAATAAAAATAGATTAATATTAAACATGTAAGTAATAAAACTACCAGGTATAAATGGTTCTAGAATATAAGAACCTGCACAAAGCATCAATGTGCTTATAGGACCAGCAGCCGCAACTGGAATAGAATCTCTGTTGTGTATATTTGAATCAATTGAAGCCGATCCAAATAGAATATCAATTGATACACCATATACTTTATAACCTTTTTTATTAGCCATCCAGGCATGTGCTAATTCGTGAATCAAAACTGATATGAAAACCGCAACAACCGCTATAGTTGGTAGTATTAAGAATAATAGGAAGAACCATATACTTATTGATACTGGTGATCCTTGAAAGTTAAATAATTTAAATGATTGTTTCATGTTTATATTTTTTACAAATATATGATATAATTACGAATTAAAAAAAAGACCCAGCTAAAAGCTGGGTCTTAAAACGCTGAGAATACACGTTACATTATCCATCTTTGAAGTATTATTTTTTCACTTCTTTTCCACCTCCTTTTGGGAAGTAATGGACATTGCCAGTTAGTTAGACTAACTACTTCTTGAGTTGGGAACTACTCTCTAGTTACTACACTTATTCAATCTTGCGGACTGACCAAAGGTTCGACCCTCTATAAGTTTTTCATTAGAATCACACCAACCTTTCGGGTTTATGTGACCGCGAACTTATCACGGTTATGTAGGCAATTTTCGTTACCAACTAATCAACACTTTCGATTTGTTTTTGATTTTTGATTCAATTTCAAATTTTAGTGCTTGTAGATGTATTAAGATAGTGGTTGATTTTAGATCTCATGGCTTTTGACCCCAAGAATACTAAACTATCTCATGTGATGCCTCCACCACAACTTTTTAAGATATCTTCATCACGACTCACCTTTCGGTTAACCTACACTCTTGGTAGAGTGATTGATGTTCATTAACAGCACCACCTGTACAATGAATTGTCTTTCGACTTTGAGACTCCTCTCAAGTTGAAACTCGCAATTATGATAACTGGTTGGTCACCACTTCTCGCAAAATTTCTACAGGTTATTCTTATTGCTCTTCCGAACTCAACTGAACAATCTACACTTGCCCAGTTACTAATCCATTTCCCTACGGAGTTACCCTCGGTACTTCAGGCTTAGTAATATCCTGCTTGCTTACTCGACCTCGGTTACCCAAGACGCAAACACAATTTGCAATTATGTTCACTTTATCCCCCTTTCGGGGTTTATTTTACGACTATAAGCAGCCGTTACTTCCATACTAACCTAAGTTAGTGTTTCCGTATGTAATTTTTTCAAAGAACTTAATTTATATCCTAAGTTTCTAAAAAGTTTAGAAAAACTTTAATTATTTTTATTTGTAGCCTGTATAGGATTCGAACCTATGTTTTCTAACCGAAAAGTTAGACGTCCTAAACAGATAATTCTGTTTCTCTTGCGAGTCCTGTAGACGAACGGGCCATATTTTTGTAGTCGGTAAAGGATTCGAACCTCTTTTTGATTTCTGAAAAGAAACCCGTCCTGTCCAGTAGACGAACCGACCATTTTGTTTTTGTTTTACAAAGATAAGTTGACTTTTTCATTTCACCAAATCTTTTTTAATTTTTCAAAGAACTTATTTTTCCTGATTTGTTTTACAAAGATAGTATATTTTTCCTAATTACAAAAGTTTTATCCAAATATATTTCATATTAAATTTATTATTAATCCTCCAGGGTTGAAATACATTTCATTTACCACAAATCCATAGTCTTTGCAACTTTCAATAACTATTTCTTTCATTCTTGAACTAATACCAGTAATTACCTCTACTTGATGTTTATCAGACTTCATCATATCCCAAAAGAAAACATCTAACTTTCTTGGAACATCCTCGTGTCTTATTCCGTGTAAATCAAGTTTCATTATAAATATTTAATTACTTTACTATAACCAGCAGAACCCATTTTCTGAGCCATAAATCCACCAGAATCTAATTCCATATCTTTAACTATCTCATCAACAAAGAACTTAGGATCTTTGCCCTCTTCGTAATATTGTGATATTTGTTCTTCACATTGGTCAATTATGTGGTTAAGTACAACAGGTCTGATGTTATAAACTTTGAATCTATCAACTATATTGTTTATATAGTCTTGAATATCATTATATGATTCGTTTGTTGGATAAACATTTCTATTAAGAGTAATATCTATATTAACATTAGTAGTTCTTTCTTTATTCCAACTACTTGATGTCATTGGAGGTGTTGCTTGTCCAGGTGCTTCAAAATGAACTGTCACTACACCTGATGTGTATTCTAAATGATTAATTAATTTATGACAAGCATCTTCTGCTACTTCAACTATTTCAGACTCTTGTATCTCAAGTTCACCACCTGGTCTAAGAGTAGATATGTGTTTTTGATAAACTTCACTTTTGTCAAATTTATATTTCAAATTAAGATTGCCTCTCCAAACTTTTTTAATTTGTTTATATAATGATATTCTTATTTCTTGAGACTTAAAATTACCTTGAGTGTCGTCATCTATGTCATATTCTTCCTCATTACTATCTAGATTATATTCATTGATTTCAAATCCCATATCATATAATTCTTGTAAACATTCTTCTACAATATTGACTTCTTCGCTATTTAATTTGGATTCCTCAACTTTGGTAATGCCTTTAGCCGGTTCTAAATATCTAGCATCTGAAACTTCACTTGGTGTTCCTTTCTTAATCTTCTTACCTTTTTTATCTAACATATAAAAAGAAACATCACCTGAACCTTCTGTACCTGCAGTGCCAGCTAGTGCACCAGGTTGAGCATTTGATACAGCACCCATACCAGCAGTTGTTGCTGTTGCAGTGGCTGTACCATCTTCTAAAAATGCTTTATATTTTTTAAGGTGTTTCATTAGAGTATATATTAATAACCATCAACTAAAATATTTTCATAGTCTTTTGATTTACATTTAGGACAAGTTGGTTCACCATCTTCTTTCATGAAGTAATATTCAACATCACAGTTTAAACATTTGTGTGGGTAAGCCACTTTTTGTGGAATTGGTTCTGTTTTAGGATCTCTTGGTATCTCTGGATTATTGAATGCTAAAAATGATCCAGCCCAAGATAATTGATGTTCATCACCCTCATTAAATCTTTTAAGATATTTCATAAGGTATATATTATATGTCTAAAACAAGAAAGACTGGTTTAGAATCGTGTGAATCAATTCTTAGCCAGTCTTTTTTCTTGTGAAGTTCAGAAGTTCACATCTTCATTCTTTCGTGTCATACACCGTTTAATTCAACCGTATCGATATGACAGATACTAAGTCTACTGCGGGACCAACAGATTTATCATCCCCTAACTTCGGCAAAGTTTAGTCTGTTATTTGTCTGGATTGCCGTCCGTGACTTATTACAGAATATTTGTTGTTTTGGTTTCGGTTAACTCAATAACCTTAATACAAATATACAAAAATTATTTAATAAAAAATTATTTTTTAATTTTAATTTTTGATTTAATGTCTTTAATAGAAAATGATTGAATATCCTCAACAGAAAATCCAAATATCAGGGCTATTATGACTATTAAAAATATAAATCCAACTATAGCCAAGCCTAATATGAATGGTATCCAAAGAGGTGAAGTTACCCACCACCAAGACCAATCTATATTTCCTGTTAATTTAAGAACTAAGAATACAATGAAAAGAACTGCTGATAAACTCAAACCTGTTCCTGAATTACTTTTTGATTCCATATTTTTATTTTAATATTTTATTTTATACCAATTTTTTTAATAAAGTTTCACGTCTTTGAGTTTTTGTTTGATATTTTGGACAACGATATAAACTTCTAAATCTATTTATACTCAATTCTGTGCATGCATTATAATATGTTGAAATTTGCCTATCTCTTTTAGAAATTAGATGACCTAAAGCAAAGTAATAAAACTTGCCATTTTCTTCTTCACAATAAATTAAAGTGCTAAATGCTTCTTTCCAAGCATCTTCTAATTCCCAACCAATATCATTATCACCCATTCCCACAAGTGTCGCAATTACTAATACACCAACCGATATACCAAATATAATCCAAAATAAGACATTAAAGACATTATAACTTTTTAGTTTTATAACACCATCTTTTACGGTAAGTGGTTTTCCTTCTTGCCAAATATTATAATATTTTACTTTATTATCACTGATAGCCTCATAGACATATATGTATGTATTTTCAACTTTTGTTTCTGCTACAACTTTATATGTATCTATGCTATCCGGAAATGTGCCAGCATAATGAAATCCAACAATAGCAATAATTATAAATATTATCTTAACAATATTTATTTTAATCAATTCAAATAAAAAAGTAAGTGTAAATTTTAAATATCCCATAATAAACATTTTTACAAATATATAAAAAAATATATACAGTATGGAAAATATTTTAACATTTGAATCATTCGTTAATGAATCTTATAACAAACCAAGAGCCGATGGTAAAAAACGTTGGTCGGTTAAATATAAAAAGAAAATAAATTGTTCTAACCCAAAGGGATTCAGCCAGAAACAGTTTTGTAAGAGAAAAAGAAGAGGTGGTAAATATAAATCCTAATTATTTATTTAAACTTATTGTATCTGATAATTTTATCACCACCTTTCATATCATCAATCTCGGATTTCATCTCATCATCCATTAACATTGGTTCTAACTTATTACCAATTGTCTTAGTATCTTTTAGAATTTTATCATTAGGTCTTTCGTAATCATAACTATCCAAGTCACTATCCATAAACTTAAAATCTTCAGGAGTTGTTGTAAATCCAAATCTATTAAAGAATGTAATTAATTCTTTTAGAGATTCATCAGAAAATCCAAAGTGAGTTTCTGGATCATATAAAGAATCCTTACCATTATAATGATGAACATGAACTTTATTTGGATAATCTATTGTGAATTCATAAATCATCGCATCACCATATGTTAAATCAACATTTAGTCTTAATGATTTTGATGGATTTGCCTCTGAACCATCATTGTCTTTAACAACAGCGATATCAAATTGTAAACTATCTGGCTCACCATCTGCTGTTGGGTCACCATCTTCCTTTTCAAGAGTATTTTGACCATATGAAAATGAAACAGATGTCATTAGATTATATATACCAGGAGATCCATATTTATCCGGATCTAAACCTTTTACTTGTAATTTAAACTCACCATTTTGAGTAATTAATGTAAGGCTTTTCGGTAACAATTTTATCCAATTTTCATCAAATAGCGATATGTTTTCATTAAATTTTCTTAAATATTTCATAATAATATATATTATTTAATCTCTTATTTTTTCTACCTCTTTAAATAAACCAATTACAAAAGACTTTAATTCAGAATTGCCATCTAAATTTGATAGTTTTTCCTTAGTAAACATAATTCTCTGTTCATGAGATTTACTATCATTATACCAATCAGAGGAATATATTTGGTAAATTCCATATAAATAGTTAATTCTCCAACTTTCCTCTATTATAGATATAAATCTTAAAACCTCTTCTTCTATTTCAGACCATGTAAATTTTACACAGTTATCATAATTATATGGTTTGCTTGTATCTTTTTGTTTCCAAATTCTAACGTAGTAGTTATTTCTAATAGTATTACCTACAAGTTGACTACCGGCAACTTCTATTTTAAAATCATCATTTAGATGTGCTAAATAATCTTCTACATCTTCTTGTAGTTTATCATAAGAAGCCGATTCTTTTACAGTTCTATATTTAAGAATCGGTTTACCATTTATAGTAATATCGCCTTTTGACTTTTCGTTAAATTTCATTAAATATTTCACAATACTATATATTTAATTTTTATTTTTATTTATCATTAATCCCTATCATAAGTATAGAACTGATTAAAAAATATAGTTTATAGAAGTAATATATACATTATTAAAAATAATAAATTATATGAAGTATCTTAAAAAATTTGAAAGTTTTTCAACGCTCAACGAAGATAATCACGGTTTGGCAAATGCATCAAAGTCTCATTTTGATTCTAATAAAAAAGAAACTGAAAAAGTGGACTTTGTGGTATCTAAGAATGGTGTATATTCTCTAGATTTAAATCTAAACCTTAGAGAGATAGGGGCTGAAATGGTAATACCAAATATACAATCATCTTCATATCACCCTTATTGTTTAGTATCTAAAGATAAAACATTGCTTTATAAATTGCAGGAATATCTAAAAAGTTTAGAGTTTGAGGACTTTAATGGAGTTGAATGGTATGATACAAGATCTGTTAATAATGCGGTTTGTCCATTTCTTGGAGAAAAAGAGGTTCCGTTTTTTGGAAGAGATATTAAATATTCTAATCCTATGATGTGTGAAATAACTGAACAAGATTTAAGAAAATCATCACTAAGGAATAATATTATTAGTAATAATGATGAACTTTATAAATACTGTAAAGAAAATTTAGGAGACCTTCCAGACGGAAAAGTATTTTCATATTTTACAGTTTTTGATTATAAAGAACACCACATTGAAGTTGGTGTAGACGTGACCGAAGGGTTGAAAAAGTTCTTGAATAAATAAGATTTATTTGTGACTAATCTTTTACAATTCTATATTTAAGAAGAGGTTTACCATTTATAGTAATATCACCTTTATCATTCTTACCAATTTTCTTAACAACAGTTTTCTTGTTTTTAAAACGACCACCTAATACC
>Ga0209085_1002179_pt1 | contig 11270 bp, 10 predicted proteins | sample C_131016_EF_Meta_FD_187310 | JGI IMG/M metagenome (GOLD analysis project Ga0209085, IMG submission 187310) | Freshwater microbial communities from Lake Croche, Canada to study carbon cycling - C_131016_EF_MetaG (SPAdes) (version 2) | ecosystem: Environmental > Aquatic > Freshwater > Lake...
ACGAAAGCGAAAGCCTGTTCAAGGCCATGACGGAATCGGTTGAATGACGCAACAAGCTTCGCCCATAGTCCGCGCCATGGTTTTGCGCGAGCTAGAAGAAGGCATCAAACATGATGCTTTATGGTTGCAAGCCTTGTCGGAATCTAAATTGGACCCTACACAAACCAAATTGCGCTACATCGCCTTACGCTCTCAAGCGATACAAAGGGATATGAAAGGCCTGCTGATTGACCAAATCCGTGGCGCAGTAGCCAAAGATAAGCAAATAAGGTGACGGACCTCGACCCCAGCACTGGCTCCACAGTTAGGGCTGCTTGGTTCCCCACCTGACCCGGTTGGCCGCTTCACCATGTGGGAAGGCCCGTCAATTCAAATTGTAGGTCACCTAGAATCAACGGCTTATGTCTTATTTAGTGCTGGCCCGCAAGTACCGTCCGAAAACCTTTACCGAAATGGTGGGGCAAGAACACGTAGTGCAGGCTCTTACCAACGCGCTCACTACCCAACGACTGCATCATGCATACTTGTTTACTGGTACCCGCGGTGTTGGCAAAACCACGGTCTCGCGCATCCTGGCCAAATCGCTGAACTGCCAAGGTTTGGACGGGCAGGGTGGAATCACCGCCACCCCATGCGGGGTATGCCAAGCCTGTACCGATATCGATGCCGACCGTTTTGTCGATTACACCGAGCTAGACGCCGCCTCTAACCGAGGTATAGAAGATGTGCAGTCTTTGCTAGAGCAAGCGGCTTACAAACCAGTGCAAGGCCGCTTCAAAGTCTTCATGATTGACGAAGTGCACATGCTCACAGGACCCGCGTTTAACTCGATGCTCAAGACGTTGGAAGAGCCACCCGAGTACATGAAGTTTGTTTTGGCGACGACCGATCCACAAAAAGTACCGGTCACCGTTCTTTCTCGGTGTCTGCAGTTCAATTTGCGACCCATGGCGCCCGAGACTGTTTTGTCGCATTTGGGTCATGTGTTGCAACAAGAAGCTATCGATGCAGAACCCCAAGCTTTAAGGCTTATCGCCCGTGCCGCCCGTGGCTCCATGCGCGATGCTTTGAGTTTGACCGACCAAGCCATTGCCTTCGGCGGCGGTCAGTTGAAAGAAGAATCGGTCAAGCTCATGTTGGGTAGCGCAGACCGCACCTATGTATTTCAGTTGATTGAAGCACTAGCCCGCGGAGATGGCAAATCGGTGGTTGCGATTTCCGAGACCTTGCGTTTGCATGGTTTGAACTCAGCCTCTACTTTGGAAGACATGTCTAGCGTGTTGCAACGTATGGCGGTTTTACAAGCCGTGGGCAACACGCCTGAGGCTGACAGTACCGATCCAGAAGCTGCTGACATCGCGCGTTTGGCCAGCCTCATGCCTGCCGACGAAACCCAGTTGCTGTATAGCTTGTGCATCCATGGCAGACAAGAACTGGGTTTGGCGCCCGACGAATACGCGGCATTGACCATGGTGCTTTTGCGTTTGCTGGCGTTTAAGCCCAAATCACTCTCTGACGAAACCAGCGCTAGCCCAATCGTCTCGGCACCGGCTGAAAAAAAAACTTCTGAATTAGCTGGGTTTGCGCAAACACCGCTGAACCCCCAGCCTTTGCAAAATGCGCAAATATCTCAACCGGAACAACCCAAGCCCAGAGAAGCGGTTCCAGCCCTTATTCCAAAAGTTCACAGCACGGTCATTGCCACGCCAGTTGTAGCTAAAACCTCAGAAGGCGACTTCTGGAACCAATTGGTGCGTGAGATGGTCGAAGCCCAGGCCATCAACGCTTTGGTGCGCGAACTGGCTTTGCAATCGCAGTTGATGGCGCGGGATGACAAACAGTGGTCTTTGCAAGTCGACAAAGACTCACTCAACACCCCTAGCAACCGCGAGCGTTTGCAAGCGGCGTTGGCGCAATTTGGCCATGACGTCCAATTGACGGTTGCCACAGGTGACGTCCAAGACAGCACTGCCAAGCGCATAGCCCAAGAAAATGCAGAGCGCCAAACCCGGGCGGAGGAAATCATCTTGCAAGATCCGTTCGTGCAATCTTTGATGCGCGACTTTGACGCGAAAATAGTCCCTGGCAGTATCAAGCCGGTTTAAGTTCACAAAAGGAATCACATGTTCAACAAAGGACAACTCTCAGGTCTGATGAAGCAGGCGCAAGCCATGCAAGACAACCTTAAAAAAGCCCAAGAAGAATTAGGCAATATCGAGGTCACCGGTGAATCAGGCTCTGGAATGGTCAAGGTATTGATGACCTGCAAGCACGACGTCAAGCGCGTCACCATCGACCCAAGCCTGTTGGCCGACGACAAAGACATGGTCGAAGACTTGGTCGCTGCCGCTTTCAACGACGCCGTGCGCAAAGCCGCCGAGACCAGCGAAGCCAAGATGAGCAAGCTCACGGCCGGCTTGCCGCCTGGTTTGAAACTGCCGTTTTAATGGCCAACACCTCGGTTTTAGAGGGGCTGATCCAAGCGCTTCACAGGTTGCCTGGCGTTGGCCTGAAATCCGCCTCTCGCATGGCTTACCACTTGTTGCAACATGACCGTGAAGGCGCCAAGCTGATCGCCGATGCTTTGCAAACTGCGGTCGCAGAAGTCCAGCACTGCGAAAGTTGCAATACCTTCACCACCCAGCCCATATGCCTCACCTGTGCCGACACCACGCGTGACACCAGCCGCCTTTGCGTGGTCGAAAGCCCTGCTGACCAGTCTGCGGTGGAGCGCACAGCAGCGTACAAAGGTTTGTATTTTGTGTTGATGGGACGTATCAGCCCGCTTGACGGCCAAGGCCCTAAAGACATTGGCTTACAAAAGCTTCTAGAGCGCGCCAGCGACGGCGTGGTGAGCGAAGTGATTTTGGCGACGAACTTCACCGCTGAGGGCGAGGCGACTGCCCATGTGCTGGGCGAGGCTTTGAAACGCCGTAATGTGCAGGTTACCCGTCTTGCGCGTGGAGTGCCAGTTGGTAGCGAGTTGGAATATGTTGATTTGGGCACCATTGCCCACGCTTTGGTGGATCGCCGTAAAGCTTAAGCTAGCGCTTTGCCACATCCACATCGTGTTTATTTTTGCCAGACTTCTTAGAAGCTGTTTTAGTACCGCCATCCTCTTTAGCCTTTTTGCTTCCCTTGCCACTTTTTTTACGCTTGGCAATCGCCTCTGGTGACAAATCAAGTTTGCCGTTGTCAGCCACCCTAGCAGTAACGTCTTCCACAATACGTATCGTTCTTGGTACTAACAGCGCAGAGCCAGCTTTGATGACCATCTTGGCGGGAATATTGTTGACAGCGCGCAAATCGGCCTCGCTCATGCCAACGCGTTTGGCCGCTTCGGCTGGCTTCATGTTCGATGGGGCAATCCACGCTGTCCAAGAAGCCATACGGCTAATACCCGTGGACTCGTAATTGCGCTGAAACACTTCGGCCTTGTCCCAAGGAAGCAAGATTGAGGGCGTGCCAGCCGCCAGCAACACAGGGCGACTAGCGGAAGGATTTAGTGACTTGAAATCGTCAACGCTGATATCTGCTAGTTTGGCTGCAAATGTCACATCCATATCGCGTGGCAGGGGAACGCTTTGGAAATAAGGATGGTTAGGAATGCTGAACAACACCACGCTATAGGCAGGCGGGTTGCCCACAATGTTCTTCATAGCTTGGAGTTTGGGCACATACATGCGCGTTTCCATCGGCATATTGAGATCGACATAGCCAGTGGGTAAGCCTGCGCGTTGGTTACGGGCTATCGCTTTACCTACATTGCCTTCGCCCCAGTTGTAAGCGGCCAAGGCCAGGTGCCAATCGCCAAACTGTTTGTAGAGGCGCTCTAAGTAGTCCAAAGCAGCCCGAGTCGAAGCCTGCACGTCACGCCTGTCGTCGCGGAAAACGTTTTGTTTCAAATCGAAACTTTTGCCAGTGGCGGGCATGAACTGCCACATGCCACTGGCGCGGGCACTGGAAACAGCTTGCGGATTAAAAGCACTCTCAATAAATGGCAGCAACGCCAACTCGGTGGGCATATTGCGTTGCTCGAGTTCTTCAACAATATGGAAGAGGTATTTACTAGAGCGCTCACCCATGCGTTGAAGGTAGTCCGTTTTGGCCGCATACCACTGGGTGCGATCGATAACCAAATCGGTTTCTAAGTCAGGCATTTTGTAGCCCTTGCGAATGCGTTCCCACAAGTCGTTAGGCAAATTCAGATTGGCAACGGCATTGCCTTTTAAGCTGGTTTTGCCGATGGGGCTCAGGTCAGCTGGTTTGTCAGTGCTGGGTGCAGAACTAGTTGCCGTGGGTTGAACGGGTAAAGGTTGTAGCGGGGCGCAACCTTGCAACAAAGCTAAGCCAAGGGCTAGGGGGACGGCTATCGAAAAGAATCTCATCTGAAGTTGTTTTTCCATTCCCGCAGAGCGGCAAATAGGGTGGTGTTGTCGGTCTGCGCTTGCGCAGACAGTCCAGCATGTTGGGCCACAGATTGCCGCACAGTTGCAAGGCGGCTTCTGAGGAATGGGTTGATCTTCAACTCATTTCCCAAATCAGCGGGCAGGGTGGGGAGATCTTGCGCGCGCAAGCTTTTGCAATGCGCGGTGTAGTTCTGCAGGTCTTGGTTGTTTGGCTCTACCGCAAGGGCAAATTTCAAGTTGGAAAGAGTGTACTCGTGCGCGCAACACACACGGGTGTTGGCGGGTAGGGCTGCCAAGGCATCTAAAGACGCCAACATTTGCGCTGGCGTACCTTCAAAAATACGGCCGCATCCTCCTGAAAAAAGCGTGTCTCCACAAAAAAGCACGGGTGCTTGAGGCGCGTCGGGCAAGAAGTAAGCGATATGTCCCGAGGTGTGTCCAGGCACGTCAATCACTTGGACGGTTTGCCCCAAAAGTTGAAAGGGTGCGTCTGGCAATACGGGGATAAGTGGCTCGGGGATGTTTTCACGCGCAGGGCCATAGACCAGTGCGCCAGTTGCCTGTCGCAGTTCATCCACACCGCCGATATGGTCTGCATGGTGGTGGGTGACTAGAATCGCGGTCAAGTTGAGTCCCTCGCGGCTCAAAACCTCCCTCACTGGTTTGGCATCCCCCGGATCGACCACCACAGCGAGACCGTCTTGGTGCCACAACCACAAGTAGTTGTCTGAAAAAGCGGGTATTGCAACGAGTTTCATGGCGTCCACATTTCTAAAAACCGATAGTTTGCACGAATGGCTCCAAACCCCGCCAGGACAGTACATGCTGGCGTGGGAACAAAACCATTTTGACCTTGCAGTATCGGACGCATTTGGCTTTCATGCGTTGCAGTTGGGATTGCCCCAATGCGACGCCTTGGAAGCAAACCGTATGCCGCATAAATTTATGGCTTGCGATGGCTTGCCAAGCGACTATGCGTTGGACAGGCCCTTGTTCCTAACAAATTACGAGGCGCTGCCATTTAAAGACGCCAGTTTGGATTTGGTTGTCCTGCCACACACCTTGGAACTGAGTTTTGACCCGCACGCCACTTTGCGCGAGGTCGAGCGTGTCTTGGTGCCCGAAGGCAGAGTGGTGGTTTGCGGAATGGAGCCCTTAAGCCTATGGGGTGCCAGCAAAGCATTGGGGCGAGGCGTACCAGAATTTGGCGATTTGATCAGCCAGCGCCGGATCCGAGATTGGCTCAAGCTCTTGAGTTTTGAGGTGGACCACCACACCAGCGGTTGTTTTCGACCCATGCTTCGCTCAGACCGGTGGCTACAACGTATGCACTGGATGGATACCGTGGGCAGCCGATGGTGGCCTTTGTCTGGCGCTGTTTACTTTGTTCAGGCGGTCAAGCGGGTGCGGGGGATGCGTTTGATTTCCCCCGTTTGGAAGAAGTCTAAACAGCGGGCGGCGGCAGCGGTCACCACTGCCTCCAAAGGGATGGAATGAAAGAAGTAGAAATCTACACAGACGGCGCCTGCAAAGGAAACCCGGGTCCTGGTGGCTGGGGCGCACTGCTGCGAACCCCTGCAGGCCATGAAAAAGAAATCTTTGGCGGCGAACGCGACACCACCAACAACCGCATGGAACTCACCGCCGTCATCCGTGCAATTGAGTCTTTGAAGTTCCCCTGTGCCGTGGCGCTCTATTTAGATAGTGAATATGTGCGCAAGGGTATTACCGATTGGATTCACGGATGGAAAGCCCGCGGATGGCGCACGGCTGCCAAGCAACCGGTGAAAAACGCCGATCTTTGGCAACGGCTTGACGAGTTGGTACACAGGGGCGACCACGACATCCACTGGCATTGGGTCAAGGGGCATGCGGGGCATGTGGATAACGAGCGGGCGGATGCTTTGGCGAATTTGGGTGTGGATGAAGTCTTGTCGCAAAAGTGACATGAATTGGTTTGAGCCTTTCAAATCAAAAACCCCTTACGACTGTTACATTTGCATGGTTTTTTGCACCTTAAATCTCCCCAAAAATGGCATCTAAAAAAATCTACACCATCGTTGCTGTTGCAGGCATCTTGACGGCATCCTCCGTGGCTTGGTGGTACCAAAACGCCAACAAATCTCCCATGGGTATCACGGTGCCTCCCGGCGCTGGTGGCAGAGCGGTGGGTGTTGAGCTAGTCAACGTCAAAAAGATGCTCTTGCGAGACGATGCTGAAGCGGTCGGTACCTTGCGCTCCCGCCAAAACGTGATGATGCGTCCCGAAGTGGCTGGACGCATTTTGGCTTTAGGGTTTGGCGACGGTACTCGCGTGAATGTGGGTCAAGTGTTGGTGCAACTCGACGACACCTTGCAACGGGCGGAGGTACAACAATCGCTCGCGCAACTGTCCATCGCCAAGGCCAACCACAAACGCAACCAAGAGCTGGTCGCACAAAACTTTGTGGCGCAAAGGGTATTGGACGAAAGTGCCGCAAGCCTACAAGTATCAGAAGCACAGGTGAGTTTGTCTTGTGCCCGTTTGGAGCGCATGCGTATCGTGGCGCCGTTCAGTGGCGTGGTGGGTATTCGCAACATCAACGTTGGTGACTTTGTCAAAGACGGCGCTGATCTGATCAACCTTGAAGACATCGGCATGTTGTATGTCGACTACCGGTTGCCTGAGCGTTACCAAGCTAAGTTGTCACAAGGCCAAGTGGTAGAACTAAAAATCGATGCCTTGCCTGGGCGTTTATTCAAAGCCAAGGTAGAAGCGTTGGATCCTCTGATCGAACCCAACGGGCGCTCCATAGGAATGCGTGCTGTTCTGGCCAATGGCCCTGGAGAACCAATTGCCCCTCCAGGCGGCAAAAAGCCTGATGGCAGCGCTGCTGCTGGCGGACCAGCCAAGCCCGGGGCACCTAATGGTGCAGCTGCAGCACCTAATGGCGCAGCTTCAGCGCCCGCTCAGTCCGCTAATAAAACCCCATCAGCGGCTAACCCCTCAAAAGTTGCCGACGGCAAGTCCAACAAACCCGCCAACAACGCTGGTGCCGGCAACGGCCCCGTCAGCGGCACGTTCAATTTACCTACGCCTCAAAGCCTTGGCTGCCCTCCCAACCAGTTTGATCGTGCGCGCGTTGCTCCTTCCGGCTCTAACCCATCAGGCCCCCTAAGGCCTGGAATGTTTGCCCGCGTCTCTGCGGTATTTGCGGTCAAGCCAGACGCACTAGTGGTGCCAGAAGAAGCCATCGTTCCCCAAGGCGGCAAGCAGTTTGTCATCAAAGCGATACCGCCTTCAGAACTACCTGCGCAGCCCGCCAGTGCAACTGCCAGCGCACCTGAAATCCCCCCCGGTACTTTGTACGTGTCCAAGCGGATGGAGGTCAAACTCGGCATTCGCCGTGGCGGTCAAGTAGAAATTACAGAAGGTTTGAATGAAGGCGAGCCAGTGGTGGTCGCCGGTCAGCAACGTTTGCAAAAAGACGGTACGCCTCTGCGTGTGGTTGAGCTGGGCAAACCGCCTGCTTCGGCTGCATCGGCTGCGTCAGCTCCTGTAACCGGAGGGGCATCAGGGGCTGTGGCTAATTCCCCCGCCGCCGGCGCAAGCCGTTAAACATTCCTCGTGAGGCGCTATGCAACTCTCTGAAACCTCGGTTCGTCGTCCCGTCTTTGCGACGGTGTTGTCGCTTTTGATTGTCTTGGTGGGCTTTGTCTCCTACACACGTTTGAATGTGCGCGAGTACCCCAAGATCGACAACCCAGTGGTGACGGTTGAGACCAAATACACCGGCGCGTCGAGCGCGGTAGTGGAGTCGCAAGTTACCAAAGTTCTAGAAGACTCCTTGTCCGGAATTGAGGGCGTTGACGTCATCACATCGATCAGCCGCCAAGAGCAAAGCCAAATCACGGTGAACTTTGTTTTGACGCGTGATGCCGATTCATCCGCGGCTGATGTGCGTGACAAAGTGAGCCGTGTGCGCCAACGATTGCCCCAAGGCATTGATGAGCCGGTAATCGCCAAGGTGGAGGCCGATGCTTTCCCTGTAATTTGGCTGTCCTTCAGCGCCGACAACATGGATGTGATGCAGTTGAGCGATTACGCCAACCGTATAGCTAAGCCCATGTTGCAAACGGCACCTGGCGCTTCCGATGTGCGCGTTTACGGCGAACGCAAATTTGCCATGCGCATTTGGTTAGACCCAGACCGCTTGGCCTCTTACAAATTAACAACGCAGGATGTGGAGGACGCTTTGCGCCGCTCCAATGTGGAAGTTCCTGCAGGGCGTATTGAGAGCAAGTTCCGCGAATTCAACGTGACAGCAGCGACTGACTTGCAAAAGCCTGCAGAATTTAGACAAGTAGTAATCAAAGCCATCAACGGCATGCCGATTCGCATTGGCGATGTAGCCCGTGTCGAGCAAGGGCCCTTGTCTGAGCGCACATCGACGAGGTTAAATGGTCGTGAAGCTATTACCCTTGGTGTGATTCGTAACGCCACGGCCAATCCTCTTGACCTCAGCGCGGCTGTGCGTCAGATGATTCCGAAGATCAAAGAAAATCTGCCGCCTGGCATTGAGATTGAAGTTGCTAACGACAACTCGGTGTTTATCGATCGATCGATCAAGGCGGTGTATCAAACCATCATCGAGGCGATGGTGTTGGTTGCGCTGGTCATTTTTCTTTTCTTAAGAACCTTCCGCGCCTCCATCATTCCCTTGGTCACCATTCCGGTTTGCCTGATTGGCACATTCGCCTTGATGGCTTTGTGTGGGTTCACTGTGAACACCCTGACTATGCTGGCCTTGGTTCTCGCCATTGGTTTGGTTGTGGACGATGCGATTGTTGTTTTAGAAAACATATTTAGGCATATTGAAAATGGAATGGCACCTTTTCATGCCGCTATTCGTGGCGCCCGAGAGGTAGGCTTTGCTGTTGTAGCCATGACTTTGACATTGGCAGCCGTGTATGCACCGCTTGCTTTTACACCAGGGCGCACTGGCAAATTGTTCACTGAGTTTGCTCTGGCTTTGGCTGGTTCCGTCATTGTTTCGGGTTTTGTGGCTTTGACTTTGACACCCATGATGTGCTCGATCATGTTGAAGCATGTCAACAATCCAACTTGGTTCGACCGAACCATGGAAAAGTTCTTGCAAAAACTGTCTCAGAAATACGGCCAAGTTTTGGGCTGGACTTTGAGTTCTGGAAGCGTAATGGGGCGACACATGTCGCGTCGTTGGTTGGTGGTAGCTGTGATGGTGATGGCTGGTGTGGGTACCTATACTTTGCTCAAAACCACAAAAAGTGAGCTGGCTCCACTCGAAGACCGTGGTGTTATTTTGACGGTCATCAATGGCCCAGACGGTGCCACGATGGACTACACCACCCGGTATGCCCAAGCCCTTGAACGCATGGGCAACAAGTACCCCGAGTTTGATCGTATTTTTACGGTGGTGGGTAACCCCACGGTAGCCCAAGGCAATGTGTTTTACCGCGCCGCTCCATGGGAGCAACGTACAAAAACCACCTTAGAAATTGCCCGTGAAATGACGCCCGCCATTGCAGGCTTGCCTGGTGTGACGGCATTTCCGATCACTCCGCCATCACTTGGACAACCCTTTCGTGACCGTCCTTTGAATTTCGTGATCGTCACCACAGACAGCTACCAAAACCTTGCGCAAGTCGTGCGCTCTTTACAAGAAGAAATTGCAAAGAACCCCGGAATTGTGAGCGTGGACACGGATCTGCGTTTGAACAAACCAGAGATCAGCATGGACGTAGACCGTGAACGTGCTGCCGATATGGGTGTGCCTGTCGAGAATATTGCCCGTGCTGTCGAGACCATGATGGGGGGCAGACAAGTCACTCGATACAAGCGAGAAGGTGACCAATACGACGTGATGGTTCAGACCGCACTGTCGGGTCGGGATACACCGGACGACATTGAGCATATTTTCGTGCGTGGCCGCAACGACGCGATGATTCCTCTGTCTGCTTTGGTGCGCATCAAAGAGGTGGTCGTGCCGCGAGAGTTGAACCACTTTGGACAAAGACGCAGTGCATCTATCACTGCGAATATTGCGCCGAATTACTCTTTGGGTGAAGCTATCGTCTTCATGAATGAAACAGCTAGCAAGGTGTTAAAGCCCGGTTACGCGACCGACTTGAACGGTACTTCACGGGAGTTTGTGAAGTCGTCTGGTTCATTGGTCATTGTGTTTATCTTGGCCTTGTTTTTCATCTTCTTGGTGCTGGCAGCCCAATTTGAAAGCTTTGTTGATCCACTCGTGATCTTGCTCTCTGTGCCTTTGTCTATGGTGGGTGCTTTGCTGGCTCTGCAGTTCAGCGGGGGCACGCTCAATGTATTTAGCCAAATCGGTTTGATTACCTTGGTTGGCTTGATTACCAAGCACGGTATTTTGATTGTGGAGTTTGCCAACCAACTGCGTGCCGAAGGCATGGAAGTGGTCGAGGCGGTAAAGCAATCTGCTACTTTGCGTTTGCGTCCGATTTTGATGACCACTGGCGCGATGGTGCTGGGTGCTATTCCGCTAGCGCTTGCAACTGGTGCGGGTGCTGAGAGCCGTAAACAAATTGGTTGGGTGATTGTGGGTGGCATGAGCTTAGGCACCTTGCTCACCATCTTTGTGGTGCCAACTATGTACACATTCTTTGCGCGTAAATCGATTCCTGGGGCAATCACTACACGCCATGAAGATGTTGAAGTGGGAGCCTGAGTCACTTGATAGGTAACTCAGAGATCTCATTCATGGGGTGTTAAATCGCACCCTCAAACATCATCACATCTACTTCGTCTCCAGCCGCTACATTGCTTTGGTGGTGATGCAAAACAATCAGCCCATTGGCTTCAACCATAGA
>Ga0209085_1002181_pt1 | contig 11267 bp, 20 predicted proteins | sample C_131016_EF_Meta_FD_187310 | JGI IMG/M metagenome (GOLD analysis project Ga0209085, IMG submission 187310) | Freshwater microbial communities from Lake Croche, Canada to study carbon cycling - C_131016_EF_MetaG (SPAdes) (version 2) | ecosystem: Environmental > Aquatic > Freshwater > Lake...
AATTTTAGAAAAAAAGACGAAGGAAAAATAAAAAATTCTAAAAATTATAAAGTTAGTAGAACTCCAAAAGGATCACTTTATAAAGCTGGTACATTTGCTAAATTTTCAAAATTGGCTGGAATGTTTGATATATCAGCGATAAATGATTTAGATCAATTAAAGAAACAATATTTTAAACTAGTTAAAATATATCACCCGGACGCTGGAGGTACCAATGAGCAGTTTGTTAAATTAAAAGATGAATATGACAAATTAAGGGATAAAATTTTAAAAGGTTCAAAATTAAGTGACGAAGAACAAAAAAATGAAATAGTAATTGATGAAGCACTACAAACAATAGTTGATAATATAATTAACATAGATGATATTATTATTGAAGTTATTGGTAAATGGATCTGGGTTTCATCTATATTAGCTGGGTTTTCAAATTCTAGTTATGCGTTATTAAAAAAAGCTGGTTTAACATATATTAAAAAAGGAGGAAAACCTTATATGATATATAAAGGTGTTGAATCAAAAAGTAGGGGGGGCATGGCAAAAGAAGACATTGAAAAAAAATATGGCAAAACTAAATTTGAACCTCGAAAAGGTAATAAATTAAATGGAATTATAAAAAACAAAGCTAAAATTTTAGCAGCGTTTAATAGATTAAAAAAAGGACTAGATAAACGTCCAGTATAAATATTCATGTAGTTTAAATTTAAAATAAAAAAAAATGGCAAAAAGAAGAAAAAAAAGTACCATGAAAAGACGTAGACGTTCACGTGTTGGTGCTATTGGTAAAGGTGGATCATTAATGTCTAGTATTGGTATTATTGCCGGTGCTGTTGCTGGTCGCTTGGTTGTAAAATCAGTTTTACCAAACATGGACGAAAAAATTAAAAACGTTGGAGTAGCTGCATTAGGTTTTGTTCTACCAAAATTCGTAAAATCGGATCTAGGTAAGTCAATAGGATCTGGAATGATTGCTGCCGGCGGTATGGGTTTAGTTAGTTCATTTTTACCGGCTATTGCTGGAGTAGATGATATGATTGAATTTCCAGTACAAGTTAGCGGAATAGATGATGATATCAGCGTTATTGCTGGTGATGATGTTATGGCTGGAGGTGAAGATCTATCTATTTTAGCTGGAATGGACGATGATGATTACGAATATTAATATTTATTTCTTTTCACCTATATTTTAAAACAATTTAAAAAATTAAAAAATGAATAGTTTAGGTTCACGTATGGCATACGATAAAGCCAAACAAGCAATAAATAACGCTGGTTTTTCAGCTGGTCAAGCTGTTTTGAGTCAAGGTTATTTGCGTTTAGAAGTAGCATTAAGCATAAATAAAACTACTTATCAATTCCCTATTTTGCAAAATGATAATACAAACGGGGCCGCATTTAATACTGAAAATCGTTTAGCATTACAAGACGCTTTTTATGTTTCTAGTTTAGCTTTGTTTTTCTGTAAACCTTCAACATCAACCGCTGTTGATTTTCAATTATGTACTTATCCAAACACTTCAGTTTTTAGTGCAGCAAATACAGCAAGCTCTTTGTATAATTGGTATAATTCAAGTTTGCAATTAATTGTAAATAATAGACAAATTATCCCGTCTTATGATCTTTACAGACATTATCAAGTACCACAAACACAAGAAGCTACGGCTGTTGGTTATACTGGTTCAACAATTAAGCAAAAAGATCAACAAGTAGGAGCTGATTCTAGTTTTTATCCAGTTGAACCGGGCTGGGTATTGGTAGGATCAAAAAATAATACATTAAGCGTTAATTTGCCTTCATCTATGACAGCAGTAGAAACTAATTCTAGAGCTGTTATAATTGTGAGGGGCCATTTAGCTCAGAATGTCACGAGTGTCCGATAGTATTTATTTATAATATATTATTGAAATAGTTGAGCAGTGGCTATGGCTCCGTAAAAATCCAGATTGCCACCCTTCGGGGTTTATTTATTCAAAATTTTAAATACTATTTATGCCGTTTAAGTCGCAAAAATACGAATTGATAGAGTTAGTAGTTACTGGTGTAGCTGGGGGCCAAACGCAAACACGTTGGAATTTTCCAGATCTACCTAAATTAAGATATACAGCACTTCAAGCAATATCTTTTTTTACAGCCGGCACTATTACAGCTAGTCCATTAAATAATCCTTTATTGCCTACATCAGTATTGGCAAAAAGTTATTTAGTATTATATGCCAATGATAGAACCGATTTATATAGAATACCATTACTAGAAATGAATCGTGTTCAAAATTTAAATGCTGGTGTTAGTGATCCTTTTGTTCGTGGTTTATTTGAATTTAATAATCAAAAAGTAACTTGGGAAAAATCATATATTGAAATTGCTTCAAGTCCAGCAAATACAGCTAATCAATCTTTTTTATTAGGAGTTTATTATTCATAAAATTATGCGGTTCAATATTGAAAAAAATAATATTAACGGGGTATTAGATTGGTACGAATTACAAAACGTTCCAAACTGGGTTATTTATAGCCATAAGCCAGAAAATATTAAATATATTGGTAGTGAAGATGAAAACGAATCTTTACAAAAATTGAGCTACGCTTTAAACGATATTAAAAATTCGCCGGCGGTAGAAAATACATATATTTTACGCTGCGATCCAAAAAATTCTAAAGTAAAAGAAAAACCAATTTTATCTTTTTGTTTAAATACTAATGTATCAAATACAAGCATTATTGCTGGGTTTAATCCGGGATATGCTACAAAAAATGATATTGATGAAATTAAACGAATGATCGAAGCAAAAGAAATTGAAGATGAAATTGACGAAATAGAACCTGAACCAAAAAAAAACTTTTTAGCTGGTTTATTAGAAAACGAACAAATCCAACAAATGGCCATAAATGCTATTACTGGTATATTTAGTAATTTTTTAGTAAAAAAACCAATGGTGACTAGTTTGGCTGGTGTTGATGATATAGATACAATTTTAAAAGATCTATTTTCAAAAGGTGTTAAGCTAGAGCATTTGAGAAAATTAGCTGATATGCCAGAAGAAAAAATATCTATGTTAATACAAATGTTATAAAATGGATAAAGTAAATATTAGTCAATTAATAGGAAAAACATTTTATCCTATTTATAAACTAAATTATTATAAAGTATTTGATATAAATAATGAAGGTGACAAAGCTTTGCCAGTAGGACGTTTAAATATTGGCCAATCTTTTGTTATGGATAGTTATTTATTACCTATTGAAGCACAAACTAAATATGGTATTAAATACGCGAAAAGATCTAATTTATATTTAACATTTTATAGAGGTAAAGATTATTTTGCAATTATTTATAATCCCAATGTTTTTAGTTTAAAAGATTTAAAACAACAAGGAGTACAAACTATTGAAGAAGAATTAAGAGCACAAGAAGAAGCAAATAAAACCCCTATTGATAAAATTTTTGATGTATTAGGGGCTGGCGGAAAAGTTGTAAAAAATTTATTAATATTTGGTGTTATAGTAGTTGCTGTTGGTTATTTAGCTCCAAAATTTCAAAAAAAATAAAATGAAAAAAAATAATTTATTGCCAATATTATTGGTAGCTGGTGCCGGTGTTGCTGCTTATTTTTATTTTAAAAATAAAAGTAAAGCAAAAGAAATTACTGAAGGTGTAGATATTGGCCCTATTGAAACTGAAAAAAGTTTAGCTGATCAAACTACAACAACAAGTGAAGAAAATGAACCGGTTGAGGATAAAGTTGATAGTTATATTAAAACTGGTACATCAATAATAAATGCTGGTAAACAATTAATAAAGGGTAGAAAGAAAAGAAGATCTAGTGTAAGTATTGGGCCAACAGAAAGTAGCAGCTCACCTTTTAGTGATATTCCCGGATCTAAAAAAGCAAAAAGAAAAGCAGCAAGAACAACAAGAAGAACAACAAGAAAAGAAGCAAGAACAACAAAAAGAACAACAAGAAAGCAAAGACGTGCGGTAAAAGGTTTTGATAGTTTATCGGTATTATATTAATACTATTTCTTTTCACCTATAATAAATAAAAAATGAAAAACGATAACACAATTTTATTGATATTAGCCGGTGCAGCTTTTTATTATTTTTGGAAAAATAAAAAACCAATGAATGATAAAATAAATGCTGCTGGATTATATACGAAGCAAGCAATACAAAATAGTAATGTTTTTATTCCTGATGAAAGTTTTTCTAAACAATATAAACAAGATCAAGCAAAATGTGTGTAGATAATAAATGTAGAAAATACGTAACAGAAACAAAAATATATAGTACAAGTGGCCAAACAGATTCACAATGTAACTCAATACTATTTATTAATACTGGTAGTAATAATGTTACAATAGACGGCTTAACACTTCAACCTAATCAAAGCTGGAGTATTGAAGGCAACAAAGAAGAAATAAATATACATACATATCCATTTTCATTTTCTAGTGCTACTGGATCTAATTTAACAATAATATTTAAAAGATACGTAGGATAATGTTTGAAGTTGATTTTAAAATATTGAACCAAAAAGGAACGCCAGCAATACATGCTAGTACTTTAGCCACAAGGCCGGCTGCTGGTTTTGTTGGACGTTTATTTGTTGCTACTGATTCACCATACGGGGTTTTTCGTGATACTGGTACAGCATGGGTGCAAGTTGCTAGTAATGGAGGCGGCGGCGGTAGTTCAACCGGTGTAAATGGTTTAAATGGTACTACAAATATTGGTTTGGGTGGTACATTGGCAAATTTTACTCAAATTAATGGTAATACAAATAGTTTGACATTTAGAGGTATTGATACTTTTACAATAGATCAAACAAATAATATTGATATAAAATCAATTCCAAGTGCAGGTGTTGCTGGTGGTAGATTAAATTTAACATCAACAAAAACTGATTTATTTTTTGGTCTTACTGGTGTATCAAGTTCAACATTAAATATAACAGCAGCAAGAATAAAATCTTTATATGGTATTGGTCAAATTGGTTTAGATTTAAATTTTGGTAGTGGAAAATTTGTTTTAGGTGATTACAATAATGATCAAAAATATAATTCAATAGTTGTAAAAGATACAACAGATGAATTTTATTTTACTACATCATATAATCAAGCAAATACAGATCAAGATTTATTTTATGCAATTAATTCCTCAGCTGGATCTAGATTTGTAAAAATAGGTGATTTTAACGCTTATCAAAATAATATTTCATTAGTTGTTGATGATTCCAATTATAGAATTTTTACAACTGGTTCAAATGCTAATAAAGGTTTTTATTTAGATTTTGATAATGAAATTTATACTTTTGGTGATAATAACGCTGAAATAATTTGTGATAATTTATCACAATCTATTAAATTAAATACTAATAATTTATTATTATCTGGTACAATTACAGATATTGTACCTCCTCCAATCAATCCATTATATTTAATTGTAAATGTAAATGGTAACGATTATAAAATATTAATGAATAGAATTTAAATAAATTAAAAATGACAAAGGAGCAACAAGCAATAAAAATAATTAAACAATTAATAGATCAATCTATTGAAGCTGGAGTATTAAAAAATATTGAAACCGCCAATTTAGTTTATCAAAGTTTTCAAATTTTAAATGATAGTGTTAATGGATCAAGTGGCAATAGTGACGCAAATAATTAGTTTTTTAATTAGCATAGGTTTTATTTATGGATCGTTTAATAATCGTATTAAGCAGCTTGAAAATAAAAACAAAGATGATAAAGATATTAAAGAACGCTTAACACGTATTGAAGAACAAACAAAAATATTATTAGATCATTTTATAAAAAAATAATTATGAGACGTGTATTAAAAAATATTAAAACTACAATAGTTGGTGCCTTTGCTGGTTTACCATTATTAATTCAGGGTATAGTTGGAAAAAATCCTATGGAAATTATAACTGGTGCCGGTATATTTTTAACTGGTTTATTCGCTGCGGACGCTAAAAATGAAAAATAATCATGGTTTATCCATTTAGCAAATTCGAATATTTTACTAATATAATTATAGATAATTTTGAAGGTGGCTATTATCACCCTGATTTTTATATTACTGGTAAACAAAGATATGGTGACAATGTTTTTATTTCAGCAAATTCTTTTAAAAAAGCTAGTTATATTAGTTCAGGTGAAACAATGTTTGGTTTAGATCGAGACGCTGGCTGGGATCTATGGTACAAATCACCAAAAAAATCTTTAAACGTTCAGGATAATTTAAAATTTATTTATAGTGGAGTTTATCAATTTGTTGATAATGACGCAAAATTATTTTGGACTACATTAGATAAAATAGACGCAAGGCATAAATGGTTGTGGGGTTATCCGGGTGGTCAATATAGAAAACAATTAAAGGATCTTTGTATTAAAATGATGTATAACTGGTTTATTCGTGGAGTTTGGAATAAATTAGATGATAAAGGTAAATTATTAGTTTTAAATGATAATAAGTTAGCTTTAAACTATATTTATTCAGCATGGAATGGCCCTACATATAGTGATTATTATAATAAATTATTTAACAAAGAAATAAAAAAAGGTAATAACGATAGTACTTTAATTAATAATGTTATTTTAAATGCTAGAGCTACTTCAAACAGCCCTTTAATTCGTGATAGTGCTACAAAAATTAAAAAAGTTTTACCAAAAATAAAAAATACTATTACTCCTACTCCAGTAATAGTAAAAAAAAAAACGAAAAACAATTTACTTCTGGGAGGACTGGTTCCGATTCTAATATTAATAATAGTATTTAGAAAAAAAATCTTTAAATAATTTTTTTTTTAAAATAAATATATATATTTGTTGCGACAATAAACTTTCTACATGCAACAACAATTAAATTTATTCGATGATCTTACGTATGTATTTGCTCAAATACACAAAAAAGAACAACAAATTATCCAGCTAAAAAATTTATTGCATACTACAAAAAATTCTAATTTTAATATTAAAATAGATGATTTTTGTATTAGCCAAAATGTTATACCTTATAATTTAAAAATGGAAATACAATTTATTATAAGTGATTCAATAAATTTATTAGAACGTGAATTACAAATTTTAAAACTTCAATTTTTATGTTAGAAAAATCTTTTTTAACTATATTCATGTTTATTATTTTTTCTAGTTTAATATTATTTTTATCTATTTTATTTTTTATTTTATCAATTAAAACTCAAGACAATGAAACAACAAAACGAAAATCTAAACGCGCCAGCGTTCCCCCCTCAAGTGGCTCAGGATTCACTGGGCCGGTTAATCGTAGCCGTTCCCGGCATGACAAAACGCGAATTTTTTAGTATTATGATGTTGCCAAAGGCAATAGACATTATTATACAACGTCCTATTATGAAAGACGGCAAAAAATTAAACGCAAGTGAAGCAGCAATTTATTGGGCTGATGAATTATTAAACGAATTACAAAAAAACGAAGAAAATGAAAAAACTACTAATATTATTAAATAACGAAAAAATCCAATTATTGATCTATACAATTATTTCAATGTTTATACTTGGATATATTCAAAACAATTAAAAAATATAGATCCGGATTAAAATCTGGATCTTTTTTTATACAATGGAAAAACAACAAATCAATTTTACAGATCTACTGCATAAACGCAAATATGATCGTAATAAAAAAACATACGCCTCACATATAGCTTTTACAATACAACAAAAAAATATTGCTACATTAGGCAGCTATTGCGTATTAACCGGTTTACCAAAAACCGGCAAAAGTACTTTTTTAAGTGCTTTAATTGGATCCGCTTATTTACCTTCACATCAGGAAATTTTTACCTTAAAATTACATTTAACGTCCAGACGTAAACGTATATGCTACTTTGATACAGAATCGGCTGAACATGATTTTTATCAACAAATTAATAGGATAAAAAATTTTAGTTTAACAAGTGAATTGCCAGAATATATAGACGCTTTTTGCACACGTGAAGACGAACCGAATATAATTAAGGAATTAATAATAGAATATTTAAATAATCACCCGGACTGCTGCATATTAATAATTGACGGGTTTTTAGATCTTTGTTTCAATTATAATGATGAAGTAGAAACAAGAATATTGACAAACTGGTTTAAAAAAATTACTAAAGAATATAACATTATGCTGCTGGGTGTATTACATACTGGAAAAGGACATAATCAAGATACACTCGGACATTTAGGTAGTAATACAGATCGCTGGGCCAATAGTACATTAATAGTTGAAAAAGACAAAAATAAAAATCAACATGTATTAAAACCTAAATTTTTAAGATCGGCTCCAGATTTTGATCCTATTGCAATAGAATATTTTAATAATCATTGGACGCAAGTACCATATTACGCCACTGATGAACCATTAAAACAAAAAACAAAAAAATAAAAATTATGAAAACTTATTTAATTCTACCATTATTAACTTATAATAAAAATATTAATGGTGATATACAAATAAATATTGGTTGGCTAACTAAAATAATAACTTTTGATTTTTCATTTAAAAAAAATAAAGATCATGTATTAAATGAAAATTTACCGGAAACAAAAAAATATTTTAAAAAATGATAAAATTTATTAAAAAATTAAAAGCAATTCAATTTATTATTTATTTAGAAAACTATTTAAAATAAAAAAGCAGCTAATAAAAATTAGCTGCTTTGACAATGGAAATTGCAACAAAACAATCTCTATTTCTTTTCAAAACAAAAATATAAAAAAATATGGAAAAACAATTATTATCAGCAACAATTTTTTTTACTCCGGGTACCTTAAGGCCTCGAAAATATAGAAACATATCAAGACAAGATAATTTTGTTATGTTTGCTAAAAAAAATAATGGAATTTATATAAATTTTTACGATCAAAAAACAAAAGAATATAAATATAGGGTATATTTAAAATAAATTTCGTAGGGTGTGGAGTTCAAATACGGCGGCTGTTTTTACAGCTGCTTTTTTTTTGCCTAACATGTACCTTTATTTTTATTATAGGTGAAAAGAAATAGTATAATGTGAATAAAAATTTTTGTTTTTACCTATTTATTTATAAAAAAACATGTATCTTTGTGCGAGCGTGGTCACAAACACACGCGCGCACAAAAAACTAATTTTAAAAAAAGTTATTTTTTTTGTGTTTTGTATTCATAATTTTCCTAACTTGCTATAAGTTTTTAATCCGTACTACTTTTTAAAATGAAAAAAAATTATATTTGGATAGTTGCAGCTGCCTTAGCTGCTGCTGGATATTTTGTTTATAGAAAAATGAATTTTGCTAAAAGTTTAGTTTTTCGATTAAGTGATGTAAAGCCGGACGGGAGTTTAAAAGATCCCAAAGTAATTATTTCTGTTAATGTTTCCAATCCTTCTAATCAAAAAGCAAATGTAAAAGCCGTTACTGGTACTTTATATTTAGATAATAGAGAAATTTCAGTAATTAACACTACTACTTTTCAAATTATCGAACCTCAAAGTGATAGTATAATTCGTATAGTTGCGAAGCCACAAATTATTGGAATAGCTTTTTTAATAAAAGATTTATTATCAAAATCAAAAAGAAATAAAATTGATAAGACGTTTAAATTTATAGGTAATGTAAACGTGGACGGGGTACTATTGCCAATAAACGAAAGTATTAGATTATAATGTTAAGTAGATCTTTTTTATTACATCAAATTTCAGGTTTTGAAAATAAAAAAAATATTATAGTTCAGGATCAAAGTACCGGTGATATTATAAAAGCAATTTTAGATACTCACCCGAAATATAAAGATGATTATAAAAAATTAGCTCCTTATTTTAAAGGATCTAGTGAATTAAAAAGTTGTGAAAAGATCTGGAATTTTTTAAAAAAAAATATCCGGTATGTTGTTGAAAGTGAAAATAAACAATATGTTCGTAGTGCAGCCGCAATATTAAAACAAGGTGTTAGTGATTGTAAATGTTTTAGTTTATTTGCTGGTGGATTATGTGACGCATTAGGAATGAAATTTTGTTATAGATTCGCAAGTTATAACGAATATATAAAGCAGCCGGGACATGTATTTGTAGTTGTCAATCCCGGTACAAATAATGAAATTTGGATAGATCCAGTATTAAGTTATTTTAACTACAAAAAACCATATTATTATAAAATTGATAAAAAACCAAAAATGGCTATCTATTCAATATCAGGTATAGGAAAAACAAAGGCACAAAGAAAGGCAAGACGTACGGCAAGACGTGCAGCCGGTAAAGGTTTTGGGCAAAAATTAAAAAAAGGTTTACGTGGTGTTTTAAAAGTTGCAGCTGCTCCAACAAGAAACGCTTTTTTAGCAATAGTGCAATTAAATGTTAGAAATTTAGCTAAAAAGTTAGATGTAGCATATAGAAAAAACCCTACTGAATTAAAAAATTTTTGGGAAAAATTCGGCGGTAGAATTGATAAATTATTAGGGGCCATAAATAGAGGAAAAAAGAAAAGACGAATTTTAGGATATGAAGACAATGCTTATATTGGTGTTGTGGCTACATCAACATATTTAGCCGCTGCTTCGCCAATTTTAGTAGCTGTTACTACATTTTTGAAAAAAATCGGTATTGAACCTCAGGATCTAGTTGCATTAGGTAAAAAAGCAATAAATGCAAAAGCTAAAGAATTATTAAGTAATCAATTAATTCCAGAAGCTGAACAAGAAGAACAATATGAAGATGAAGCTAACCAATCATTTGAAAATTAATTATGACAGCAGCACAAATAAAAGCTAGAGCTAATTTTAAAAAAGCTATTGCATACAGAACAAAAACCGGTTGCAGCTTGAAAGAAGCATTTGCACATGTCAAAGGTTCAAAAGTAACTGGAGTAAAAAAAGCAGCTAAAAAGAAAGTATTAAAAAAATCAGCTCAAAAAAGCGGACATAAAGATAATAAAAGCCATAACGTAAATATTAAAGTAGTTAGTGGCTGGAAAAAAGGATCTACAAATTTTAGAGAAAAAGACGAAGGAAAAATAAAAAATTCTAAAAATTATAAAGTTAGTAGAACTCCAAAAGGATCACTTTATAAAGCTGGTACATTTGCTAAATTTTCAAAATTGGCTGAAATGTTTGATATATCAGCGATAAATGATTTAGATCAATTAAAGAAACAATATTTTAAACTAGTTAAAATATATCACCCGAACGCTGGAGGTACCAATGAGCAGTTTGTTAAATTAAAAGATGAATATGACAAATTAAGGGATAAAATTTTAAAAGGTTCAAAAT
>Ga0209085_1002182_pt1 | contig 11252 bp, 7 predicted proteins | sample C_131016_EF_Meta_FD_187310 | JGI IMG/M metagenome (GOLD analysis project Ga0209085, IMG submission 187310) | Freshwater microbial communities from Lake Croche, Canada to study carbon cycling - C_131016_EF_MetaG (SPAdes) (version 2) | ecosystem: Environmental > Aquatic > Freshwater > Lake | place...
AAAGAAAAAAAAATATAAATAAACTTTATTTAGCAAAATTAATTGCAAAATCTTTAAAAAAAGATTTTGATTTTCAAGTGGATGAAAAAAAAAAGGATATCAATTTAACAGAAACTGGTTATAAAAATACAATTGAAAAACTAGGAAAAAAAAGTTTATATGATCCCGATGACCCTTGGATTTTAGAAATTTTAAATGCATTAAAAGGAGAATATATTTTTAAAAAAAATAAAGATTATATTGTTTTAAATAACAAAGTTTTAATTGTCGATGAATTTACTGGTCGTATCATGGAAGATAGAAGATGGAGCCAAGGAATTCATGAAGCAATTGAAACCAAAGAAAAAGTGGAACTGGGAGGAGGAACCCAAACAAAAAGTTCAATTACTTATCAAAATTTCTTTCCTTTATATCCAAAATTAGCGGGAATGACAGGAACTGCTAAAACAGCAGAAAAAGAATTTAAAGATATTTACAATTTAGAAGTTGTTGTTTTAACAACTTTTCGACCAATGATTCGAAAAGATTTACCTGATTTAGTTTACCAAACTGAACTAGCAAAATGGAAAGCTGTCGTTAAAAAAGCAAAAGAATGTTTTTTAACAGGACAACCTCTTTTAATTGGAACAGCAAGTGTTGAAAAATCAGAAATTCTTTCCGAACTTTTTACAATTGGAAAAATTCCTCATCAAGTACTAAATGCAAAACCCGAAAATGTTCGTCGGGAAAGTGAAGTAATTGCTCAAGCAGGTGAACGATTTGCAATTACTATTGCAACAAATATGGCTGGTCGTGGAACTGATATTATTTTAGGAGGAAATTCACTTTTTAAAGTTAAGCAAAAACTTACGGAAATTTTTCTTGAAAAAAAAATCTCCAACACTTCTTTTGACGAAGAACAAAAAAAGAACGAAAATAAAAACTTCGAATGGACAACTTCATTAATAAATCAAATTTCTGAAGAATATAAAAATTTGCACAAAGATAAATTAAAGACAGATATTTTAAATCTTCCTTATTCTCTTGAACTTTGTCTTCCTAGTTTAAAATCTTTATATAATTATTTCTATCAAAAAATTTCACTGACTTGGGAAAAAGAAAATTCTCTTATCAAATCTCTCGGTGGTTTATTTGTCCTGGGAACAGAAAGACATGAAACAAGAAGAATTGATAATCAACTTCGAGGACGAGCAGGAAGACAAGGAGATCCCGGAACATCCCAATTTTATGTCAGTCTAGAAGATGATTTAATTAAAGTATTTGGAGGAGAAAATCTTAGAAATTGGGTCGATTATCTTCTACAAGATAAAGATGTCCCATTAGAATCTGAATTATTAACTAAAAGTTTAGAAAATGCTCAAAAAAAAGTAGAACTTTATAATGCAGATTTAAGAAAAAATGTTTTTCAATACGATGATATTTTAAATATCCAAAGAAAGCAATTGTTTACTGCACGAAAAGAACTATTATGTGAAAATATCTTACAAGAATTCTTTTTACGCTATGGAGAATCTTTTTTAGATGAGGAACTTCTTATGATCTCAAAAGAAATTTTTCAGAAAAAAGAAAAAAATTCAATTGAACTTCAGTCAGAATGGGAAAAATGGTTTGATAGTTATTCAAGTTCTTTTGTTTTTGAAAAAAAAAAAAATTTTTATCCAGAAATTTGGATTTCACATGATTTAAAATTTGCTGATTCAAATACTTATCAAGAAAGTTTCTTGAAAAATACCAGAGCTGTTATTGTACTTTCAATTCTTGACTTTTACTGGACCGAACATTTAGAAAGAATGAGTGATATACGAGATACAATTACTTGGAGATCTTACGGTCAACAAAATCCTTTAACAGAATACAACAGTGAAGCTTTTCAATCTTTGAAAGTAATGTTCGACCAAATTCGTTTCTCTATGTTATACTCTTTCTTAAATCATCCAATTTTAAAATAAACTAAAATAATTTCCATTTTGAAAAAACGAAAAAAAGAAAAAAATTTTTAAAAGATGACAAAACATACTTTAAATGGACGACGACGAAAAGTAATTAAATCCTCTGGATTTCGAGCACGATTAGCAACTAAAAGTGGAAGAAAAGTTTTAAAAAATAGAAGACAAAAAGGACGTTGGAAATTAGCAATTAAATAACTTGGATGGAAAAATCCAAGTTTTTACAATTCGAAACCATAAAAATTCTTAAGAAAAACATAAAACTTATTTAGAAAAAATGAAATTATTTTCTCTTCAAAAATCTTTGAAAATCTTAACTGGTGTGAAATTTGCTATTTTTATTTTAACATTAATTGCTTTAGCAAGTTCTTTAGGTTCTTTTCTCGAACAAGAGGAATCACTCGATTTTTACAAAGAAAATTATCCTCTTGAGAAACCTATTTTTGGATTTATTACATGGAAAATAATTATTCTTCTAGGATTAGATCATGTTTATAAAACTTGGTGGTTTTTCTTTTTACTTTTTTTTTTAGTATTTAGTTTAATAAGTTGTACTCTTACTCGACAATTTCCTCTTTTTTCAAATTCCAAAGATTATTTTTTTCGACAAAAAAAACAATCTTTTTTAGATTTACCTTTTTCTATACAAATAAAAAATATTTCTTATTTAAAAGAAAACATTCTTTGCAAACTACAAGATTTAAATTTTTATATTTATCAAAATGGAAATTTCATTTATGGATATAAAGGCTTAATTGGAAGAATTAGTCCAATTTTCGTTCATTTTAGTTTAATTTTAATCTTATTCGGATCTTTCCTTAGTGCTTTTAACAACTTTAAAGCTCAAGAAATTTTACCAAAAGGAGAAATTTTCCATATTCAAAATCCAATTCAAATTGGTTGGTTTACTTCTATTCCAACATTAACAACAAGAGTAAATGATTTTTGGGTAGAATATGAAAACAATCGAATTCATCAATTTTATACAAATCTTTCCATTTTAGATAATTTTGGAAATGAAATTAAAGAACAAACGATTTCTGTTAATAATCCTTTACGTTTTGAAAACATTGATTTCTATCAAAGTGATTGGAATTTATTAGGAATTCGTTTTCAAGAATTAAAAAAAACGAAATTAAATGAACAAAATATTATTTATGAAGCTCCTTTTTTTGCTTTAGAAAAAACTTCAAAATCTTGGATTACATGGATTTTAAATTCCGAAAAAAATTTTACTCTTGTCTTTGATCAATTACAAAATACTTTTTTAGTTTATGATCAATTTGGAAATTTTTTAAATTTTCAAAATATTGGCGATCTAATAAACTCAAATTTTTTTGTTATTGATATTCTTCCTTCTACTGGTTTACAAATTAAATATGATCCCAATATTTCTATTATTTATCTTGGTTTTGGATTATTAATGATTACTTCTTCTTTAAGTTATTTACCGTATACACAAATGTGGGTTTTTACTGAATCTTCATTTCAAAATATAGGGAAAAAATCACAACAGGAAAAAAGAAAAAATTGTTGGGTAGGAGGATTAACAAATAGAGGAAAAATCAACCTTGAAATTGAATTTGAAAATTTAATCCGAGATATAGAACGAACAATATCAAAATTAAATTTTTTTTATGAAAATTAAAGGTTATATATTTAATACAAAAGATAAATAATTTAAATTTAATTTTTTTAATAAAGAATTAAATTTAAATTATTTTCGATAAAAATCAATAAAAAGCGAATATTAATTGAGGGAAGCTAATTTAGTTCTTTCAGCACAGTAATTTGAACAAATATAACCAATTATCGATGAAGCATAACCAGCAATTTTTTGCTTCGACTCGATCTTTTCATTAAAAACATCTTTGGCATTATAAATATTAAACGCTTCCATAAAAAGAACAAGCAATAATTCATTATAAAAATAAAAAATTATACCACCTGTGATAATAAAAATCTTAAAAAATTATGTCTGAATTTTTTATTTTTCAAAAAACCCGATTTTAACCCAAGGAAAGTAAAATATTTTTCGAAAATATTTAGAAAGTAGCAGCTTTTACTATGCTCATCTACTTTTAAAACTCGGATTCTACACTTAATAAATTTTTTAACTTAAAATAAATTTTTATTTACCTTTTTTGAAAAGAAAAAATATAAGAAAAAAAATCTCCCCAAGTTGGGGTCGAACCAACGACCTATCGGTTAACAGCCGACCGCTCTACCACTGAGCTATTAGGGAATGTCCTATTACTACGAAAAATATTATAGCAATTTATCGAAAAAAAGCAAGAGATTATAAAGCAAGAGATTATTAAAAAAAAAAATTATTCAAAAAGAAATTAAAAAATTTCTTTTTGAATAAAATCAATTGATTAACCAACAATAACTGGAGCAGTTACAGCTAAATCTAGAGGGAAGTTGTGAGCATTACGTTCATGCATTACTTCCATACCTAAGTTAGCACGGTTTACAATATCAGCCCAAGTGTTAATTACACGACCTTGACTATCAACAATAGATTGGTTAAAGTTGAAACCATTTAAGTTGAAAGCCATTGTACTAATTCCTAAAGAAGTTAACCAGATACCTACAACTGGCCAAGCTGCTAAGAAGAAATGTAAAGAACGAGAGTTGTTGAAACTTGCGTATTGGAAGATTAAACGACCAAAGTAACCATGAGCAGCTACGATGTTATATGTTTCTTCTTCTTGACCAAATTTATAACCATAGTTTGTAGATTCACCTTCAGCTGTTTCACGGATTAAACTAGAAGTTACTAGAGAACCATGCATAGCAGAGAATAAAGATCCACCAAATACACCAGCAACACCAGCCATATGGAATGGGTGCATTAAGATGTTATGTTCAGCTTGGAATACTAACATAAAGTTAAATGTTCCAGAGATCCCTAAAGGCATACCATCAGAGAAGCTTCCTTGACCGATTGGATAAATTAAGAATACTGCTGTTGCAGCTGCTACTGGAGCAGAAAATGCAACAAAAATCCAAGGACGCATACCTAGACGGAAACTTAGTTCCCATTCACGACCTAAATAACAAGCAACACCAGTTAAGAAGTGTAATACAATAAGTTGGTATGGACCACCATTGTATAACCATTCATCAACAGAAGCTGCTTCCCAAATTGGGTAGAAATGTACACCAATAGCATTTGAGCTAGGAATAATAGCACCAGTGATGATGTTATTTCCATACATTAAAGAACCAGCTACTGGTTCACGGATCCCATCGATATCAACTGGCGGTGCAGCGATAAATGCGATGATAAAACAAGTAGTAGCAGTTAAAAGTGTAGGAATCATTACTACACCAAACCAACCGATATATAAACGGTTTTCTAAACTCGTGATCCAAGAACAAAAACGTTCCCAGATATTTAGGCTTTCATATCTTTCTAAAGTTGCTGTCATAGTCGTCCCCTCTTCCATAGGATAATACACTTTATGAGAGAAACTAATACAAATCCCTATTGGTAAAAAATAAAGATCTATAATAAAAGAAAAACCAGCAACCAAGAATTTTCCTTTTTTTAATTTAAAAAAAAAAGAACAGAAATACCAAATAAATGAAAAATTTGTATGAAAATTTTGATGTTTTATGATTACCAACTTCCCATAATAGCCTGTTTTTTCTTATTTTTTGCTATGATTTTTTATTGGATTAGTTTAGCAATTCCAAAAAATAATTTCATCTTTCAAATAAGTAAATCTTTAAGTATTTTTAGTAATTTTCTCTTAACTATGACTCTTTTATTAAGATGGATTGGAGAAAAATATTTTCCTTTAAGTAATCTTTATGAATCTTTAATTTTTTTAAGTTGGGGAATTTTAACAATTCATTTATTTTTAGAATTTCAAACAAAAAGTCGTTTAATTGGCTCTATTGCAACACCAATTACCCTTTTTTTAGCAGGATTTTCAACATTTAGTTTACCTACTGATATGCAAAAAGCTTTACCTTTGGTTCCTTCTTTGCAATCAAATTGGTTAATGATGCATGTAACAATGATGATGATTAGTTATGCAACATTAATTGTTGGATCTTTACTTTCTTTACTATATATAGCTTTTCTAACTTTTCCTTTAAAAAATCAAAAAACAGAACCATCAGGAATTATTTTGAATGATTTCAACAAAGAAAAGTTAATTTCAACAATTACCTACTCAAAACTTTCTCTTCTTCAGACAGTCGATTTATGGAGTTATCGAATTATTGGACTAGGATTTCCTTTTTTAACAATTGGAATCATATCTGGAGCAGTTTGGGCAAATGAAGCCTGGGGTTCTTATTGGAGTTGGGATCCTAAAGAAACTTGGGCTTTAATTACGTGGTTAGTTTTTGCTATTTATCTTCACTCTCGTCTTTTAAAAGGATGGCAAGGAGAAAAAGCGGCACTTTTAGGATCTTGTGGATTTTTTGTAATTTGGATTTGTTATTTAGGAGTCAATTTTTTAGGAAAAGGATTACATAGCTATGGATGGGTTTTTTAAAAAAATTGATTCTTATAATAGAAATTAAATAAAAAAGATGGGAGAAACCTATGAGTCATTCGGTAAAAATTTACGATACTTGCATTGGATGTACTCAATGTGTAAGAGCATGTCCAACAGATGTTCTTGAAATGGTTGTATGGAGAGAATGTAGAGCTGGTCAATTAGCTTCTGCACCAAGAACAGATGACTGTGTTGGTTGTAAAAGATGTGAATCAGCCTGTCCGACGGACTTTTTATCTGTAAGAGTATACTTAGGCGGTGAAACAACAAGAAGCATGGGATTAGCTTATTAAAAAAAAAATAAGAAGATATTAAAATATTTATTTAATATCTTCTTATTTTTAAGAAAGCTTTTATAAATCAATAAAGTGAAATCTATTAAAAGAATTCTGGTATAAAAACGAATATTATCCCAAACTTCCATACCCTAACTCAAAACTACTTAAAACCATAGAATTAATAGTATTTATTTAAAGAGTCTTTTAACTCCCTTTAAATAAAATACGAAAAATAATTAAAAGAAAAAAACAAAAAATAACCATAAGCCCAGTTACAAAACCTAAGAAGGAAAGGTTTTTTTCTTTTAAAAAAACAGACTTTATAAAATCTAAAATTTTCATATCGAGAAAAAATTGGTTTAGTTTATTTTTTCTTTTTATTACTCCTTCTACATCTATAATTTCTTTATCTGCTAAATTTAGAATTTCTTTATTTTCTATATCTAGAATTTCTTTATTTTCTATATCTAGAATTTCTTTATTTTCTATATCTAGAATTTCTTTATTTGAAATTACTTTTTGTTCTTCTAGAGGTTCTTTTTCTTCCTGTATTTTTGGACCTTTACCCAAATTTGCACTTGCACTTAATTCGTGATTAGTTGAAATAGAATCCTCCAAAGGATCTGAAATAGGCAAAAACCCATCTTTATTTGAGGGACAAGTGTCCCCATCAGCAGAATGAGCTGTCAATACCGTATAACCAAAAGAAAAAGTAGACGTGTTGTTTTTAAGGTTTTTAGTTACCATATATATAAGCATATAACAATCGAAAAATAAAGTCAAGTTTTAATTTTTTTTATTTGATTATTTTTAGAAATACAAAGATTTAAAACAATATTAAAAAGAATAAATTTCGGCATCGTGCTATTTTCCCAGAAGACTTCTCTTAAAGTATTTTCGCCGCTATCACGTTTCACAATTATGTTCGGGAAGGAATAATGTGGTGCAATGATGCTAAAGAAACCGAAATTAATAAGAATTGCATTTAACTACTTTTCATAATAATATAAGCTTAAGAATATGGTTTTTTAGTACATCTAGGCTGAATATATTGCTATACTTACACCGGATGCCTATCAAGCGGCTAGTCTTGCCGCAACCTAAGAGTACTCATCTTGAGGACGGCTTCCCACTTAGATGCCTTCAGCGGTTATCCTAACCATACATAGCTACCCAGCGTGTACCGTTGGCACGATAACTGGTACACTAGAGGTATGTCTTTCTCGGTCCTCTCGTACTAGAGAAAGGTCACTCTCAATACTCCAACGCCTACGCCGGATATGGACCGAACTGTCTCGCGACGTTCTGAACCCAGCTCACGTACCGCTTTAATGGGCGAACAGCCCAACCCTTGGGACGTACTTCCGCCCCAGGATGCGATGAGCCGACATCGAGGTGCCAAACCTCCCCGTCGATAAGAACTCTTGGGGGAGATCAGCCTGTTATCCCTAGAGTAACTTTTATCCGTTGAGTGACGACCTTTCCACACAGCATCGTCAGATCACTAAGACCGACTTTCGTCTCTGCTCGACTTGTTTGTCTCACAGTTAAGCTTCCTTTTGCCTTTGCACTCTAAGATCGATTTCTGACCGATCTGAGGAAACCTTTGTACGCCTCCGTTACCTTTTGGGAGGCGACCGCCCCAGTCAAACTGCCCACCTGAAACTGTCTTTCAACCGGCTTACGGTATGAAGTTAGAATTTTAATTTTCTAAGAGTGGTATCTCACTAATGACTCCTTTAGTCCCGAAAGACTAATCTCAACGTCTCCCACCTATTCTGCGCAAAGAAAATCGAAATCCAATTTCAGGATACAGTAAAGCTTCATAGGGTCTTACTGTCCAGGCGCAGGTAGTCCGCATCTTCACAGACAGTTCTATTTCACCGAGTCCCTCCTCGAGACAGCTTCCAAATCATTACGCCATTCGTGCGGGTCAGAACTTACCTGACAAGGAATTTCGCTACCTTAGGACCGTTATAGTTACGGCCGCCGTTCACCGGGGCTTCAGTTACCAGCTTTGCTTACGCTAACCGACTTCTTTAACCTTCCGGCACTGGGCAGGCGTCAGCCCCCATACGTCGTTTTACAACTTAGCGGAGACCTGTGTTTTTGCTAAACAGTTGCTTGGAACTTGATATTGCAGCCTAAAAGGCACTCTTTCTTCCGAAGTTACAGAGCTATTTTGCCGAGTTCCTTAAGGAGGGTTCTCCCGCGCTCCTTGGTATTCTCTACCTACCTACCTGTGTCGGTTTAAGGTACAGGTAATTATTACTTAAGGCATAGCGAGCTTTTCTTGGAAGTATGACATCAACTACTTTGATTTTTTAAATCTTGCATTCAGATCTCAGCTCAGATTATTTTCTCTAATCTTCAACACCTTGAGTCTTTAAACCAGTAACCAATTTCTGGCTAGTTTAGCCTTCTTCGTCCCTCGATACCAGTAATAATCAGTATAGGAATATTAACCTATTATCCATCAACTACGCTTTTCAGCCTCACCTTAGGACCTGACTCACCCTCCGTGGACGAGCCTTGCGGAGGAAACCTTAGGTTTTCGGAGCATTGGATTCTCACCAATGTTTTCGCTACTCAATCCGACATTCTCACTTCTGTTTCGTCCATGCCCGCTTTCGCTAACACTTCAACCTACAACAGAACGCTCCCCTACCGATAGTATGTCCTAGACATTGCTAGTAAGTTTTCTCCAAGATATAAAATCTTTTCTACTTTTTCATAAACTATCTCACAGCTTCGGCAAATTACTTAGTCCCGTAAGTTTTCGGCGCAGAATTGCTAGACCAGTAAGCTATTACGCACTTTTTAAAGGATTGCTGCTTCTAAGCAAACCTCCTGGTTGTCTAAGCCTTTCCACTTCCTTTATCACTTAGTAATTATTTAGGGGCCTTAGCTGGTGATCTGGGCTGTTTCCCTCTTGACTATGAAGCTTATCCCCCATAGTCTTACTGGTTAACTGTACACGTAGTATTCAGAGTTTGCCTCGATTTGGTACCGAATTACCAGCCCGCACCGAAACAGTGCTTTACCCCTACGCTATAATATTAACCGCTGCACCTAAATACATTTCGGGGAGAACCAGCTAGCTCCGGTTTCGATTGGCATTTCACCCCTAACCACAGCTCATCCGCTGATTTTTCAACATCAGTCGGTTCGAACCTCCACTTAGTGTTACCCAAGTTTCATTCTGGCCATGGTTAGATCAACCGGGTTCGGGTCTATAACTAGTGACAAACGCTCTATTCAAGCTCGCTTTCACTATGGCTCCAATATCTCTATTTTAACCTGCCACTAACTATAAGTCGCCGGAACATTCTTCAACAGGCACGAAGTTAAACGCTAAGTCGTTCTCCTTCTGTTTGTGGGCTTGCAATTTCACGTTCTATTTCACTCCCCTCCCGGGGTTCTTTTCACCTTTCCCTCGCGGTACTATTCGCTATCGGACATCCAGGAATATTTAGCCTTACGAGGTGGTCCTCGCAGATTCACACGGGATTCCACGTGCCCCATGCTACTCGGGAATAGAATTTTTTATTGAAATTTTTGGTTACAAGACTTTCACTTTCTTCGGTATAATTTCCCAATTATTTCACCTAATTTCGAAAAGAAAAAATTCACATTTCTTCTTTTTTATCTTTTCACCTTACGGTATCAGATTTTTCTATCCCACAACCCTTTTAAAAATTAATTTTTAAAAGTTTAGGCTCTTCCCATTTCGTTCGCCACTACTAAGGGAATCGTTTTTACTTTCTTTTCCTCTAGGTACTAAGATGTTTCAATTCCCTAGGTTTGCTCTTTCTTTACTTATAGATTCAGTAAGAAGTTTAAGAGTTTCCTCATTCGGATACTTTCGGATCAAAGCTTACTTCCAACTCCCCGAAACGTTTCGCCGGTAGCCACGTCCTTCATCGCTTCTGGATACCAAGGGATCCTTTACAAGCCTTTAATTTCTTAAGCATTTTTAAATTTTTTCCTAAAAAATTTTCTTCAAAAAGAAAATTTTCAGGGTGGAGGTAAGCGGACTCGAACCGCTGACATCTGCCGTGCAAAAGCAGCGCTCTACCAACTGAGCTATACCCCCAGTTTTCTAATTGTGGGCCATCCTAGATTTGAACCAGGGACCTCACCCTTATCAGGGGTGCACTCTAACCAACTGAGCTAATAGCCCTAAGCAAAAAAATTTTTAACAAAACAAAATCGAAAAAAATTTGATAGCTTAGTTTTTCATTTTTTAAATGTTTTTGGAGGTAATCCAGCCGCACCTTCCAGTACGGCTACCTTGTTACGACTTCACCCCAGTCACCAATTCTACCTTCGATATCTCCCTCCAACAGGTTAGGATAATAGCTTCGGGTATAACCAGCTTCCATGGTGTGACGGGCGGTGTGTACAAGGCCCGGGAACGGATTCACCGCAGTATAGCTGACCTGCGATTACTAGCGATTCCACCTTCATGTAGGCGAGTTGCAGCCTACAATCTGAACTAAGGATAT
>Ga0209085_1002189_pt1 | contig 11216 bp, 10 predicted proteins | sample C_131016_EF_Meta_FD_187310 | JGI IMG/M metagenome (GOLD analysis project Ga0209085, IMG submission 187310) | Freshwater microbial communities from Lake Croche, Canada to study carbon cycling - C_131016_EF_MetaG (SPAdes) (version 2) | ecosystem: Environmental > Aquatic > Freshwater > Lake...
GACTGCAGTACCGATGTTTGAAGCATTAAAAGTGAGGAAGTTAAAAGCTATTTGGATTGTTTGTACCAATCCAGCACAATCGATGCCCGATCAAAATCAAGTCCATGAAGCATTACAACATGCTGAATTTGTCGTGGTACAGGAAGCTTTTAAAAATACAGCGACATGTCAATATGCAGACATCTTATTACCCGCCACAACCTGGGCGGAAAAGATCGGAACAGTGACGAATTCAGAGCGAAGAATTTCTCTGGTGCGTCCGGCTATTTCCCCCATGGGCAATGCTAAGCATGATTGGGAGATTGCTTTAGGTGTTGCGCAATTATTAGAGAAGCGATTACCCTCCCAACGATTAGAGGGTGTTGAGACACTGTTTCCTTATCAAAGTGTAGAAGATATTTGGAATGAACACCGAGACTCTACGCAAGGTCGAGATTTAGATATTACGGGCTTAACGTATGACATCTTGGATCACCAAGGTCCACAACAATGGCCCATGCCAAAGGGAGCAAGCATTGGATTATCAAGGTTATATATGGATGGAAAGTTTCCAACCCCATCGGGCAAAGCGCAACTCATGGCGACCCCATTTATTGAAACCTCGAAGCCTACATCCGCGAGATACCCATTCACATTGAATACCGGAAGGTTACGAGATCAGTGGCATGGTATGAGCAGAACGGGCTTAGTGGGAACCTTATTTGCTCATGTTCCGCAACCATTCATGGACATATCGGCAAAAGATGCTTATCGACTTCAGCTCGAAGATGGTGATCTTGCCCATATTACTAGCCACCAAGGAAGTGAAACTTTCCCCATCAAAATCTCTGATGACGTAGCAGCTTCTCACGTATTTATTCCTATGCATTGGGGATCTGAGTTTATTTCAGGAAATTATTCTAAAAGATTTGGTAAGGGCGTCAATGGTTTGACCTCCCCATTATTTGATCCAGTATCAGAACAACCAGAATTGAAATATGCCGCAGTAAAGATTATTAAAGCAGAATTTCCCTGGCAATTAGTGGCATTTGGCCTATTTCCTCAGGAAAACATTTGGCTCGTTTTTGATCAACTGAAGACACTTTATAAAGAGTTTGGAAGTGCTTATGCTTGTTTATTTGGTAGAGAGCAGGATCAAAAAGATGTTGGAATCTTTTTTAAGGCTGCTCATTTTGAAAATCCTTACATTACCAAAGATGAACATGTTCTTTCTGTAATCGATAAAATTTCTCATATTTTTGAATTGAGTCAACCCAGGATTGATGTTATGGGATATCAAGATAAACGTCTTGGTGTTCTAAGAATGATTAGAACCTCACCACAATTAAAAGCAGTTCTTTTAGCTGGGACTAAAGAGCATTTAGTGAGTATGACATGGCTTCGTGCAATGATGGATCAGCTCATTGATACTAGTAGTTTGGGTAGAATGATGCTAGCGCCCACCAAAAAACCACCGATGCCTATAAAAGCTTCAACCCCACCGATTTGTAACTGTTATAACGTATCTGCTCAAACTATTCTTGAGGTGGTTAAAAAATCGAATTATCAGGAACTTGAGACTTGTTTTCAGGACCTGCAACAAAAAACGCAATGTGGCAGTAACTGCGGATCATGTAAGCCTGAGATCAAAAGAATGATTCAAACCTATTTAGAAGAGTCTAAAGAAACGAGCGGTCTTGTTTCATGAGCATAAGTTCAGTGATCAAGCAAGTTGGACGAGGCGCAAAAGGGGCGTCCGATCTTTCTAGAGACGAAGCAAAAGCAGTTTTTCAAAAAATACTAGATCAAGAAGTTCTGCCGATTGAGTTAGGTGCATTTTGTATCGCTATGCGAATCAAAGGAGAAACAACTCAAGAATTGGCTGGATTTATGGACGCCATTAAAACGGATCTTTACCATCTGCCAACGCCGAGAAGGACCATTGTTTTACCTTCGTATAACGGCTCCCGCAAGCATATGAATTTAACCCCTTTACTAGCATATGTGCTTCATCAATTAGGTTTTTTTGTTGTTGTTCAGGGCGTTGATGAATTTGCGGGAAGGTTAACTACCCATGAAATTTTTCAAGCGATGGGCTGGCCGATTTTGCAGAATCGACAAGCATGGCTGGATTATGAGCAAAGTCAATTGCCGATATTTGTACCACTTAAAATATTACATCCGGGCTTACATGAACTTCTTGAGATTAGACATCAACTAGGCTTACGTAATTCCGGACATATTCTGGCTAAGTTATTGAATCCCAGCAACCAAGAGGCTTGGCAGATTGTCAACTATACACACCCCGAATATCCCAAAATCTTAGAGGATCTTTTCCAAATTCAAGGTTCTAATGTAGCCTTGATGAGAGGGAGTGAAGGTGAGCCGACCAGCTCTTTATCAAGATTGCCAGAAATGCATTTTTTTCAAGAGGGTCTTCCAACTTTTACCTCTCAAGAGTATCGCCTGGAGAGTGAGTCAGATCCTTTTCTAGAATTGATTGACTTGCAATCGCATTGTCAATATTTACATGAAGTAATTTCTGAGAAGCGTAAACCTTTTATGGGCATTCAATTGCAAGCTCAACTATTACATCAATACTGTATTGGATAGAGGATAATAAGAAACTCTTTCATATTCAGGTGATTTTCTTATGTTTAGCCTTGCAGCAGTCATGTTCGCGACTTTTATGGGTTTTTTTATGTCAATGACATTGACGTTTTGTATCAGTATTTATCTGATCGGTTTTACATCAGACGCCATGAATAAATGGCTAGAGCTTTGGCCTGTAGCTTACCCCATAGCCGTTATTTCCATCATTGTGTATCGACCTTTAGCCCTATATTTATCAGGCAAGGTGGTTCGATGGTGGCAGTCACGTCACCACCCCTAAAGCTTAGCCTAGTACGTAACCGATATGCGCCGCTGATATAGCGAAGAGGATTGCCAAGCAAGTTGCTGCAGCGAGCATCACAATTAATGTAATTACTTTTTTGTTGATAGCTTCTTTTGATTCGCCGTGCCATTCATTCATTTTTACTATTCCCTTTAAACATCTTTAACTAATTTTTACCATTATCCATCAAAAAGGTGAAGGTATAAACTTTTTCAGTAAAGTGTCAGCCTCTGCCAATAAGTGGCATATTCGTGGCCATAATGGTCATAAATAAGATATTGCTATCTAGAGGAAGATTACTCATATGTAAAACGGCATTAGCAACCTCCTGAACGGGCATTCTGTCTTCTGGAAGGATTTGACCATTCGCTTGCAAAATCCCTTTTGCCATTGGTTCACTCATTTCAGTTGCCGCGTTACCAATATCAATTTGACTACAAGCAATATGAAACGGCCTACCATCGAGAGAAATCGATTTGGTAAGCCCTGTAATGGCATGCTTGGTACTTGTATAGGGAGCAGAAAAGGGACGGGGCGCATGCGCAGATATAGAGCCATTATTGATAATTCGACCACCTTGCGGGCTTTGTTCCCGCATCATTTTAAAAGCACGTTGCGCGCATAAAAAAGTTCCGGTGAGATTGACCCCCACGGTTTTTTGCCACATATCAAAGGGGATCTCATCAAACGGCATCATGGGAGTGCCACGACCCGCATTGTTAAAGAGGACATCTAATCGGCCAAAGTGATTTTTTACCTGTTCAAACAGCTTATCCACCTGGTTGACATCGCTGATATCTGCTTGACAAGCTAAGCTTTGAGTCTTCGGCGCGGCACTTTCAGAAATCACTGACTCGAGTAATTCCATGCGACGACCTACTAAGACAACTTGATAACCATTTTCTAAAAGAGTAAGAGAGCATGCTTTACCGATACCTGTTCCTGCACCAGTGACAAGAGCTACTTTATTGAGAAGCTTCATTTTTATCCCTTCCATTTTCTTTAAGCAATAAATATAAACCGCAGGCCACCACAATGACCGCACCAAACAGCACATTTAATTGAGGAATCTGCCCAAAAATTAACCATCCTAAAAAAATCATATATAAAATTTGTTGATAAAAAAACGGGGAAATAGTCGTTGGTTTAGCGAACCGATAGGCAATGGCAAGCAAGTAATGCCCCAAGAAACCAAATAAACCTGTAATGAAAAATACCAGATAATCAATCCAACCCGTTGGAGCCTGCCATTGGGGAATGACTAGAGGAAGAAGAATAACGGTTGGTAAAACTGTGGAGTAAACAATTGTGACATCCGGACTGGAACTAGCTGCCATTTTGCGGGTCAAAATATTGAAAAGAGCATAAATGGTTGCATGTGCAAGAATAAAAAACATAGCTGGATGAAAACTTGTTCCAAGGGGGTCAAGTATCACTAAAACCCCAAAAAATCCCCCTAAAATAGCGATCCAAATATTAACACTCAGTTTTTCCTTCAAAAAAATGGAGCTAATGAGAGCAATGATGATTGGTGAAGAGAACAATATCGCGTTCGCTTGTGCCAATTGAAGGTATTTAAGACCTGCAAAATTGAGCATGGTCATCGAAATCATCATGATGGCTCGAAGAGATTGAATTTTCAGGTTTTCATGTTTAAATTCTTGAATGTTTGTTTTGGGTAGCACGACGATGAGGGCGATAAAAGCGGCTATAGCAAATCTTATCCAAACAATTTCAATTAAGGGAATATGTGTTGAAAGCCATTTACCCGCAGTATCTAAAACAGAAAAAGCGATGGTCACTAGGGATCCAAGAAGTATTCCTGTGCGGCGTTTGGAGGGAGTATCAGCATGTAACATAATTGATTTATGTTGTATTGTCTCACTATAGGGAGTTAATATAGAAGGAACTGGTTTTTGCCATTGTAATTGTCGTTCCCATTTGAATAAATTCACAGGAGAAACAACATGAGTCAGAATGATTTTAATGCTTGGAGTACAGATAAAGCTAAAGAGTTATTTGCGATATCGCATAAATTAATGGATGCAGCAAAGCAATTAAGCGAGCATCATGCTGAAGAGTTAAAAGCTAATATGGACCATGCCTTGCACCTAGCTAAGGTAACTGCTCAGAGCGACCTTGCCAAATTAAAAGAACTTCAATCTCAAGCGGCCGATGAATCCTTAGCTCGCATGGTTGCTTATCAAACTAAGGTCAAAGGTATTTTGAAGCAAGTCAATAAAGAGACTGCTGAAGAAGCAGATAAATATTTGGATAAAGCTCGCACCGCACTCCATGATTACTTGGATCAAGCTTCACAAAAAATTCCAGTTGGTGGTGCAGAGTTGTCCAAGTTAATTAAAGACGTCTCTGATGCTGGAGCAAAGGTATATAAAGAGGGTCGTAAGATGGTCGATCACGCCCTTGAAAATGCAGAGGCTCAAGTAGATGAGTTTGCAAAGAAAACTGCTGCAACTACGAAGAAAGCTGCTGCAGCGAGAACTACAGCAACAAAGACAACAGCATCAAAGACTACCGCAAGAAAAAATACTTAATTGAGCTTTTTAAACAACTTGGGTGTTGTACACCCAGGTTGTTAGATCGCGTCGTTATTGGTTTCACCCGTCCGGATGCGAATCGTTTGCTCGATGGGCGTAACGAATATCTTCCCATCACCAATTTTGCCTGTTTTGGCACTTTTTATAATCGCATCTATCACGCGCTCTAGGTCATCACTAGAAACGACGAGCTCAATTTTAATTTTAGGTAAAAAGTCGACTACGTATTCAGCGCCACGATACATTTCTGTATGGCCTTTTTGACGACCAAACCCTTTTACCTCAGTAACAGTTAAGCCTGTTACTCCAATTTCGGAGAGAGTTTCTCTAACTTCGTCGAGTTTAAACGGTTTAATAATTGCGGTAATGAGTTTCATAGTTGTCCCTTTATATTTAAAACATAATAACTGAGAATTTCAAAAATATGCAATTTCCTAAGCACGAAACTTTGAGGTAATTGGATAGCGCCAATCTCGCCCAAAAGCTCTACGAGTGATACGAACCCCAATGGGTGATTGACGACGCTTATATTCGTTAATTTTGATTAAGCGCGTTACTTTATCCACATCCGCTTTTGTAAATCCTGAGGAAAGCAAAGATTCAATTGGAGCGTCATTTTCCATATAGCTCTCCAAAATAGCATCAAGTACTTCATAAGGAGGCAGACTATCTTGATCTTTTTGGTCTGGACGAAGTTCCGCTGAGGGAGCTCGCGTAATGATACGTTCTGGGATGACGGGAGAGATAGAGTTGCGGTAATGGCAAAGCCTATAAACCAAGGTCTTAACTACATCTTTAATCACGGCAAAACCACCCGCCATATCGCCGTAAAGTGTGCAATAGCCTACTGCCATTTCACTTTTATTACCGGTAGTAAGCACAATTCTGCCGGACTTGTTTGATAATGCCATGAGTAAAGTCCCACGAATACGTGCTTGAATATTTTCCTCGGTTGCATCTGGAGCAAGGCCAGCAAAGTCTTTGGATAGAGAAGATTCAAAGGCATCAAACATTGGAGCAATAGGGATTTCATCATATTGCACACCGAGTCGATCCGCCATATCTTTTGCGTCGATCCAAGAAATATCTGCGGTATAACGCGATGGCATCATGACAGCACGGACGCGATCTGCACCGAGAGCATCTACCGCGATGGCAAGCACGAGAGCAGAGTCGACACCACCAGAAAGACCAATAATGGCGCCAGGAAAACCATTTTTACCAAGGTAATCTTTGACCCCAAGTACCAAGGCATCATAGACTTGTTGCTCTGTACTTGTTACTTGAGTGATGTTGCCAGAAACAAAATCTCCGTCTTTGAACGCCAAGAGCCTGAGTTGCTCAACAAATTGGGGTGCTTCGTCAACGAGTTCACCTTGGGAGTTCATGACAAAAGATGCGCCATCAAACACTAATTCATCTTGACCACCAACCAAATTCAGGTAAATAGCAGGTATCTTGATATCTAAAATTTGTTTTTTTAAGATATCTTTACGTAAATAAGTCTTTTCCATATGAAATGGAGAAGCATTGGGAATAATGAGGAGTTCAGCACCCGCATTTTTGGCAGCTTGGGCAGGACCTTCATGCCAAATGTCTTCGCAGATAATTAAGCCAATTTGAGTTCCATGAGCTTCAAATACACACGTTTGATTGCCTGGAGAAAAATAACGAACCTCATCAAATACTTCTGAGTTGGGTAAAAATTGTTTGGCGTACTTGGCAATCACTGCGCCACTAGAGATCACTGAAGCACAATTATGCAAGTGGGCTTGAGATTGATTCGTAGCTCTTGATGGGTGTCCGACGATAACGAACATGTCTTTCAATTGCGCAAGTTCTGTGCACAAAAGTTCGATATGTTCATCGACAGCTTCAATGAAAGCCTCGCGAAAGAGCAAGTCTTCCGGGGGGTAGCCTGTCAGTGATAATTCAGGAGTGACTAAAAGTCGGGCGCCATTCTCATAAGCTGCTCTTGCATCATCGATAATCTTATTACAGTTTCCTGGAAGGTCGCCAAGTATAAAATTAGATTGTGCAAGAGCAATTTTGAGATATGTTGAGTTCAAGATCGGTGGTTAATTAGAAGTAGATAAATTCTCTAAATTGTAGCGTTCAATACCACTCAAAATTTCTTGATGAGCTGATAGTGGGCCTTCCCAACCATTTACTTTGACCCACTTACCAGGTTCTAAATCTTTATAGTGTTCAAAAAAGTGTTTAATTTGGTTCAGTCGAAGAGGGTTCATATCCTCTGGTTTTTGCCAATGTGTATAAATAGATAAAATTTTATCTTCTGGAACAGCTAATATTTTTGCATCTCCCCCAGCTTCATCTTCCATCAGTAAGATACCAATCGCCCGACATGAAACCACAACTCCGGGTATTAGAGGGAAGGGTGTTACCACTAGAACATCTACTGGATCGCCATCATCAGAGATTGTTTTTGGAACATAGCCATAATTACAAGGGTAGTGCATTGAAGTTCCCATGAATCGATCAACAAAAATAGCCCCAGATTCTTTATCAACTTCGTACTTAATTGGGTCAGCATTCATCGGGATTTCGATGATGACATTAAAATGTTGAGGAATATTTTTTCCAGGAGTTACATTATCTAGGCTCATAAATTGGAGTTTATCTTATCTGTAGGTAAACAACTATTCTAACAAATTCACATTAATGCTATTAAAAAATATATAAAAACCATTAAATTCATTGACTTATATTTTGATTGGGGTAATTACTAATTAGGGTTATGGAGAATGCAATTTACTTGTAAAGAAATCTATACACAAATAAGATAGATTGTTGAGATTTTAATAATAAAACGGAGAAAAAAATGACATCAATACATGTTGGAATATATTTCGCATTAATTTGTGGAATTGTGGCGGTTGTATATGGGTTAGTAACTAGAAGCTGGATTCTTTCTCAAGATGCCGGAAATGCACGTATGCAAGAAATCGCTGGAGCAATTCAACAAGGAGCTGCCGCATATCTTTCTCGACAATACACCACCATCGGAATAGTCGGTGTAATTTTAGCGATATTAATTGGATACTTTTTAGATGTGACTACTGCAATTGGATTTATCGTTGGAGCAGTTTTATCTGGAGCCTGTGGATTTATCGGTATGAATGTTTCAGTAAAAGCAAATGTTAGAACTGCTCAGGCTGCAACTGTTGGAATGAATGAGGCTTTGAATGTCGCTTTTAAAGGCGGTGCAATCACTGGAATGTTGGTGGTTGGTTTAGGGATTCTTGGGGTAGGTGGTTTTTACATGTATTTAAATAGTCAAGGTGCTGGTAAAGAACTTAGTATTATTTTGCATCCATTGATTGGTCTTGCCTTTGGTTCATCACTGATTTCAATATTTGCGCGTTTGGGTGGTGGCATTTTTACTAAGGGCGCCGATGTGGGAGCGGATTTAGTTGGCAAGGTAGAGGCTGGTATCCCAGAAGATGACCCACGTAATCCTGCAGTGATAGCAGATAATGTTGGTGATAATGTCGGCGATTGTGCAGGTATGGCAGCTGACTTATTTGAAACGTATGCCGTAACCCTAATTGCAACGATGGTACTTGGCGCCTTGATGATTAAGTCGGCAGGTACGATAGCGGTAACCTACCCATTAGTTCTTGGGGGATTATCAATCTTAGCTTCCATTATTGGTTGTAGCTTTGTCAAAGCCACTCCAGGCATGAAAAATGTGATGCCAGCTTTATATAAAGGATTGATCATCGCTGGTGGTCTATCTTTGATTGGTTTTTACTTTGTAACGAATTGGTTAATACCTGACGATGTCTTAGGTATGGCCGGAAGTCAAATGCGTTTGTTTGGGTCTACGGTTGTGGGCCTAGTTCTAACTGCGGCTCTGGTATGGATAACTGAATATTACACGGGTACTAATTATGCGCCAGTACAGCATGTTGCTGAAGCTTCTACCAAAGGGCATGGTACTAATATTATCGCTGGTTTGGGGATTTCTATGAAATCTACAGCTTGGCCTGTTTTATTCGTTTGTGCAGCTATTTATATTGCATTTGCTTTAGCTGGAATTTATGGTATCGCAATCGCTGCAACATCCATGTTGTCGATGGCAGGTATTGTTGTTGCATTGGATGCTTATGGTCCAATTACTGACAATGCTGGTGGTATTGCAGAAATGGCAGAGATGCCAGAGTCAGTAAGAAACATTACTGATCCCTTGGATGCTGTGGGAAATACTACCAAGGCTGTCACAAAAGGTTATGCGATCGGTTCTGCTGGATTAGCTTCGTTGGTTTTGTTTTCCGATTACACTCATGCGCTAGAGAGTGCTGGGCACCATGTTACATTCGACTTATCTAATCATATGGTCATTATTGGATTATTTATTGGGGGCTTGATTCCCTACCTATTTGGTGCAATGGCAATGGAAGCAGTTGGACGGAGTGCTGGAGCAGTTGTTGAGGAGGTTCGTAGGCAGTTCAGAGATATTAAAGGCATTATGGATGGAACTGGCAAGCCTGAATATGGTCGCGCAGTAGATATGTTGACTACTGCAGCAATTAAAGAAATGATTGTACCTTCCCTTTTGCCGGTGATAGTTCCGATTCTAGTTGGTATATTCTTAGGTCCTGAGGCATTAGGCGGACTTCTTATGGGTACAATCGTGACAGGTTTATTTGTTGCAATATCTATGTGTACTGGAGGCGGTGCCTGGGATAATGCAAAAAAGTATATTGAAGATGGTAATCATGGAGGAAAGGGTTCTGAAGCCCATAAAGCTGCTGTAACAGGTGATACAGTTGGTGATCCGTATAAAGATACTGCTGGTCCTGCAGTAAACCCACTTATTAAAATTATCAATATTGTTGCGCTTTTAATTGTGCCTTTGCTAACAATTGCACATTAAAGATTAAAAATTAAAATGCCAAGCAACATGCTTGGCATTTTTTTTAGTAAAACTTAATTACTCAAGAGCTTCGAGATACCGCTGCGCATCTAATGCCGCCATACACCCTGTGCCAGCGCTTGTGATTGCTTGACGATAAATATGATCTTGAACATCACCGGCAGCAAAAACACCTGGGATATTGGTTGCAGTGGCATTTCCGATCAAGCCACTTAAGGTTTTGATATACCCACCTTCCATATCGAGTTGACCAGCAAAAATATCAGTATTTGGTTTATGCCCAATCGCGACAAACATGCCTTGAACGGTTAAATCTTCAGTCGATCCATCCGTTTTCTTGATTCTTACGCCGGTTAAGCCGGATTGGTCACCTAAAACCTCATCTACTTGGCTATGCCACTTGACTTCAACTTTGCCCTCAGCGACTTTACTCATCAAGCGATCGATGAGAATTGGTTCTGCGCGGAATTTATCACGGCGGTGAACCACAATCACTTTTTTAGCAATACCGCTTAAATACAAGGCTTCTTCAACAGCAGTATTTCCACCGCCGATGACACAGACATCTTGATTTTTATAGAAAAATCCATCACATGTTGCACATGCAGAGACCCCACGCCCCATAAATTGCTCTTCCGATGGGATGCCTAAATATTGGGCTGAAGCACCTGTTGAGATAATCAGAGCATCACACGTATAAGTTCCAGAGTCACCCACTAAACGAATCGGTTTTTCGGTTAATGCGGCAGTATGAATATGATCAAAAAGAATTTCTGTTTGAAAACGTTCGGCGTGTTCTAAAAAACGCTGCATGAGTTCTGGGCCTTGAACACCAAGAGGGTCAGCGGGCCAATTCTCGACATCGGTCGTAGTCATCAATTGA
>Ga0209085_1002192_pt1 | contig 11215 bp, 16 predicted proteins | sample C_131016_EF_Meta_FD_187310 | JGI IMG/M metagenome (GOLD analysis project Ga0209085, IMG submission 187310) | Freshwater microbial communities from Lake Croche, Canada to study carbon cycling - C_131016_EF_MetaG (SPAdes) (version 2) | ecosystem: Environmental > Aquatic > Freshwater > Lake...
GCCCGGATTGTCCAAGCAAGGTGCTAAGACCATCGGTGAAGAGGCATACGCAAAGCTGGGCGCAAAGGGCACGATGGATGCCGTCAACCGGTCCAATTCAGAAAACGGCCATATCCTTTCCGAAGAGGAAATGGGCGCGGCTACCGAACACAAAAACGTTCTCAAAAACACCAAAGTCCGCGACATCAACTCCCCCGAAGCCAAACAAATATCGGCGGATATTGCGGCCATTGATGCCGCCCAAAAACGGGTAGGCAACGAACGGTTTCACCGCGCGGGCATCATGCAACAGGTGATGGTTGACGAGTCGGGTGCGTTGGTTGATTCCACGTCAGCACTTGAATTTGTCGGCAAAATGGAAGCCAAAGCCGACCGCCCGTTAACCGATGTTGAGCGGGTCAAGTACCAAGATATGTTTAACGAGTTGGATAAGACTCGTAAAGCCTACGACGAAGCCGTAGCCGCCCATCAGGAAACCCAAAACAAGCTAGCGGAAAGCGAGCGGAAGCGGGTGGAAGCGGAAGCGGCCGCACGGGTAGACCAAATTCGACGCGAACAAACAACGCGTTCGGAAGGGCGACGGGCGACCCAAGCCGACATTCGCACCCGAAAAAAAGAAAACAGTAACGCCCTACTTAAAACCATTAGCGGGCGAATAAGTTCGGGAATCGACCCTACAGTCCTTGCAGACATGGCCCCGCACATTGTCGAACAAGTCAAGCTTAACGCGCAGGACGTTGGATTGTCGCTTGCAGATATGGCAGATAGGGTGGCGACCGAGATTAACGTAACGCTGGCGGAAGGTGGTTACAAATCTCGATTAACGCCGCGTGACGTTACCGAAGTGTTGGCGGGCAAGCACAACAAGCCTACGGAATCCAAAGCGCAAACCGCAATTCAACGGTTGCGACAGGAAGCCCGTAAAGTTCTTGACGATGAAGTCAAAGCCCAACAAGCAAAAGTCAAAGCGGCGGAAACGATTGAACGGGAAGCGCAGTTGTCCGTAGACCGTGCGGAAAAGGAACGGGTTATTGCGTCGGAGTTTGCCGAACGCAAGGCAAAGCAAGCCGAAGCCAAAGCCGACGCAGACAGGGCGCGGGAAGATTTTCGGCAAGCGATAAAAGCGTACCGGGCGCAAGAAAAGGCGGATCGCGTGGCGGCAAGCAACAAATCGCGCGAATTGAAAAAACAAGCGGCGGCGGAAGCAAAAGCCGCGCGTAAAGCCTACGCCGATTACCTTAACAAGTCGGGGCTAGCAGAGCGGGCGCGGCTCATGAACCAGCAACGACGGTTAGAGGCCAAACTTGAACAAGTTGGGCCAAACCCCAAAACTGTTAAGCCGCCGTTAACCGACCCCGAAGCTATTCGCATTAAGGGTGAGATCGACGCCATTAACGCAGGGTTGCGGGCAGCCAACCGGCAAGCCCAAACCGCTACCGAAATGGCTCAAGTTCGCCGCATGCAACGGCAACGCGACGCACTCCAAAAAAGGCTAGAAGCCATCGGACCCAAAAAGCCTAAGAACGGGCAACCGCTAACAAACCCGGAAGCTATTCGCATCCGCAACGAGATTGACGCCATTAAACGTAAATTAGCCCAAGACGCAAAAGACCGTAAGGCCGCGTTTGATGATATGACAAAGCGTGACCGGGTACAAAAGCGCATTGACGCGTTGCAGTCTCGATTGGATTTTGTGGGACCCAAGCCACCGAAGAAACCTAACGTCATGGATGACCCGGCGGTTAGGGACTTGAAGATTAAGCTTGAGGCCAAAAAGAATCAGGCGGCTCAAGCAGAGCGGCAATTGCACGATGAGGCAGAGTTTAGGGCATTGTCTAAGTTTGGCAAGATTGGCCGGTATGCGCAGGACATTATCGGAATCCCGCGAACGATAAAAGCGTCCATTGATATGTCGGCCCCGTTGCGGCAAGGTATTTTCTTTTCGTTCACGCATCCCATTACGACGCTCAAGACGCTTCCCGATATGTTCAAGGCGTCTTATTCGCGGGAAGGCGCGGATCAGGTCATTGGGCGTGTCCGATCTAACAAACACTTTGAATTGGCGCTGGCATCCAAGCTACACCTTGACGGCATCAATGCCCCGCAAGGCGGCGAGATGTTCCCGTCTCAATACCTAACCAAGAATCCCGTCATTGGCGGTGTAACTATTCCCAACCCCATCGGTGGCAGCGAGCGAGCGTACGGTGCTTTTCTTGCCCGTACGCGCATGGACGTGTTTGCGCAACTGGTGGATTCTTTGGGCGGAAAGAACATATCCAAAGAACGCGCGGACATGATCGCGGAATACGTAAACACCGCTACCGGAGTCGGAACGGGTCAACGGGCAACCGCACTCAAAAAACTAACAGGTCAAGCCTTATTCGCTCCTGGGTTCTTGGCATCGCGGTTTAAGCTTGCAACCGGTACCCCGTTCTGGAATGCGGTACTCAATAAAGACGCGGCGCTTGCGGCAAAGATTGGGGGCGATTACGCAAAGTTTGCGGCGGTGTTGGGGGGGTTAGCGGTATTGGCCGGAGCTAACGAAGACCCTAGGTCTAAGAACTTTCTTAAAGCCAAAATCGGAGACCGAACGCTAGACTTGTCGGGCGGTACCGCGCAAACTACCCGACTTATTGCTCAGATGCTTGCGGGCGTCAACACGGCACGTAAAGGCGGCGAGGTCGATTGGGGCGGAACTTTGGGGCGGTTCTTAGAGGGAAAGATGGCCCCTATTCCCGGCACGACGTACGCACTACTCAAAGGTGAAGCGTTTGGAAAACCGTACAACTTCAACACAACCGAAGGGCGGCTTAATGTTGCGTCAAACTTAGCTGAACCTCTTTACCTCAACTCTTTGAGGGAAATCATGGCCGACAAATCAATCTCGGATGCCGACAAGGCGTTCATTTTGGCGGTTGGGTTGTTTGGCTACGATACCAACGAAACCATTAAGCCCAAAGATGAGGGGCGAAAGAGAACCGGCGGCAGAACTCGTGGCCGCGACCCGAGAACCAAGAATAAGACTACGTCGGACTCCACTAAAAATTTCTTTGGCTTGTTGCCGCCGGTTAAAGACTAAACCGCCTAACACTTTCCGTTATGTTAGACGTTTTACGGGCATTGTGTGTAAATCCTGCGAGAACCACAACCAACCCGCTTGGTTTGGGATATAATTGGCTTGGAGTCCCAATAGACATGAAAAAATCTACGTCCAAACCCGCAGTTAAGGTCACCGTCAAAGTTAAGGCTAAGGCTAAGGCCAAGGCTCCTATGTCCAAGGGCTATATGGCTGGCATGGCTGGTATGGCCGGGATGTCTGGGATGGACAAAATGGGCAAGATGCCCAACATGGACGCGGCGGCGGATAAGGCAGCGGACATGAAGCAGGACAAGGCGCTGATCGCCAAGATGATGGCCAAGAAAAAGGGTAAGTAAATGCCAAGTCAGCAGGGCACATTTTCCAACATTGTACAGGCGACGCCCGCGCCGTACACCATTTTGGATTACACGGACGGCACGTACAACTATTACGGGTACGCCGATCCAGGCTCAAGTACGACTGACTCCACGTCAACCAGTTGGCGCTGGCAACGTGTTCGAATTGCGGCGGCAACGGGCACCATTACCCCGCTTGTTCAATGGACCGGACCCATGTTTAACCAAAACGCGTTAAGCCCCGCGAGCAAAACCTACTCCTAATGTCAATCACTTTTCAGCCCCTCGTGCCGTATCAGTTTGCCGATGTACCGTACGGCGGAATTCCTGCGGCGGTCGCTACCCCTAGCGGATTCCCGGGAATTATTCAGAACGTCACCATCTACCGGTTTCCTAACGGTGGGTTTGGTACCGACCTTGATCCATCAAAGAACAAGAACGCGCTAGGCTCGGCGACGGTGGGCTTGGGGATCTACTACGTGGGTCCGTCCGGCGTTTCGACCAACTCAGGCCAGCTTAATTCGCCGCTTACCATCGACGCGGCGCTGGCAAAGTCCGACGTCGTCGAGGTTCGTTTTCTTTCCGGTGAGTACCGCCGCACTTCGGCTTCAACCGTGATCACTAAGTCTATTAACTTTGTCGCGGTCGAAAGAGGTGTAAAGTGGACCGGATGGAATGCAGACCTTACTTGGTCGCTTACTTCTGGCAACGTGTATCAGACCACTCGGTCAAACGTTCAATTGGTTGCGGATGGAGCTTCAGGCGTCCTTGACCAGTTCGGGCGAAAAGCGGTCTACAAGTACATGGGGGCAACGTCGGGTTCGATCACCGGCCCCGGCCAGTGGGCTACTGATAACGCCACGACTTGGGTTTGGCCCGGTGATAGCCGAGTGATGACCGGCACAGATACGAACATCCGTTTGGCAACTCTTTCCGCTGGAAGCTGCCTTAACATCCAAGGCGGAATCAATGTTTACGCCGAAGGTATAGATTTTGAGGGCGGCGGCGTTGCATCAGCAAGCGGCGGCGGTCGCTCGATGGTTCAGGTAGCTTCGACGGCGGGCGGGAACCCGACCTTTACGGCCGTTAACTGCTCGGCATCGTACAGCGCAGACAATGGCTTTGGCTCTACCGGTGGAAGTTGGATCACGCTCGTAAATTGCATGGCTCAGCTCAACACCGACGATGCTTTTGGGTGGCACCATTCGGGAACGTATTCGGCAATCCCCACGGTTTTGGAGGTTGGGTGCCGCGCGTACGACAATGGCTTCTCTTACCAAACCACAATTCAATCAGTAGAAGACAACCGAAACGGGTTTACAATTCATGACGGCATTGATGTCATTCGAGTTAACTGCCTTGCCTCCGGGTGTTACGGGCCAAACTTTGGCGACACGGGCACCGGTAGCTCGTCTTGGAACCTAAATTGCACTTCGCGGGCTTCGCGTGGTCCGACCCGTGGATTCGGATTTAGTGCGCTTGATTCTGCGGCGGTATTTACTGATTCGTGTACGTCGCTCCAAAACCTTGTTGGACAGTTTCGAGCGGAAGGCGGCGCAATTATTACCGATTCAAACTCGGTGGCATTCGGCACCAACCTCTGGGATAACAACTTTGGCGCGGGCACGATCAACGCGTCGGCGGTTGTTCCGGTTTACATGCGGGGATCATTTGACGACCAGCAACGGGTACTACCGATCGCGGTCGAAACATCGGTAGCACAAAGCTACACCCTAAACGGCTCTACCCGTCAAATTACGACCACCGGTGGCGGGTTGGTCGCTATCAGTGGGTCTACGGTTTCGACCACAATCTATCTCCCGGCTAACCCGGTCCTGAACCAAACGTTCCGAATTGTAAACGCGGCTACGGTGGCGTGGACTCTATCCGGGAACGGCTTCAACATCGACGGCGCGTCTACCGTGTCAATGGTCGCGGGCATCGGTCGCACGGTGGTGTGGACGGGCACGGAGTGGCGGTCGCCAACGCTTACCCTCGCTCAGATGCTGGCCAACGCTAACACGTGGTCAGCAGTCAGCACGTTTGGCACAACTGCGATATTTGGCGGCACAGCTCAACTCCAAGGCGTGTTCAGGGGGCGCATTCAAGCGTTCAGTGGCGCGGGAACCATTGTTTCGGCAAACGGTTTTCAGATCGAAAAGACGGGCGCAGGTGCCTACACTCTGGCCTTGCCGACAAGCCCAACGTCCGGTGACCTGTACCGAATCTTTGATGGTTACGGGGACGCGCTAACGTTTAATCTGTCGGTTTCCTCGTCCGACAAGGCCATTAACGGCACGGCTGCAGGTGGTGGCGCGGTAGCGGCGGTAGTCACCAACTACGGAACCTGCTGGATCACCTACGACGGCACCAAATGGATTCTAAGTAGGTAACGCAAACGGTTAACCGGTTTCTATTTCACCTCGCAACGGAGCATCCGCATGGCATGGTCAAAATCAGAAACCGAACTAATTGAAGAACTCATTGAAAAGGGATTGCGGGGTAACGACTTTTTACCCTACTTCCCTGGTCGGACCCAAAATCAGGTATGGCAAAAAGCCGCCCGCGTTATCGCCGCTAAGGGTTTACCCCAGTCGCGAGAGGACGCAAAACCATCCAAGACGTTTACTATTGCCGAACTTCCGCCCGGTGAGCTATCCGCAGAAGAGATCATCGCGTATAAGCTCAAGCAGTTTGGCGTAAAGGAAACCCACGATAAAGCTACGGCGTTAATTCGAGCTAAGATCAATATTGACGGCGCTATCTGCATTGCGTGTTTTGGTGATCCACACCTCGACGACGACGGGTGTGACTTTTCTAAGCTGACTGAAGACATTAATGTTTGCAAGGGCAAAGATTACGTGTTCTCGCTATGCGTCGGCGATTTTACAAACAACTGGGTCGGTCGGCTGCAAAAGCTTTATGCCAACCAGACAACAACGGTAACGCAGAGTCATGTTCTCATTCAATGGTTCTTTGCCGAGTTGCCTTGGCTGCTGGCGATTGGCGGTAACCATGACCATTGGAGCGGGGCGCTCGACAGGGCTGCAGACACGGCCCGCACAATGGGCATCGTGTACACCATGCACGGCCAGCGCATCGCGCTAGCCCTTCCCAGTGGCGCAGAAGTCAGAATCAACGCTAGGCACGATCTAAAAGGCCATTCCCAGTTTCACCCTACGCACGGGCCGATGAAGTCGTTTTTCTTCAAGTACCGGGACCACGTTGCGGTGGCGGGCCACATCCACACTAGCGGTTACCTTACTCAAAAGGTGGCGGGCATACCGGTCCATGCGGTGCGCGTCGGGACCTACAAGCGGTTTGACGATTACGGCAAACAGAACGACTTCCTGGATGACTCTACGCCGTCGTTTGGCATCGTTATCAACCCACGTTACACCGAAACCGACGAACGGTTCATTACCGTGTTTACGTCGCTCGCGCAAGCGGTGGAATACACCGAGTTCCTGCGCCAGAAAAGCGTCTGACATTTAGGGCGTCGGTGTACGAGTGCAGCCTTACGCTTCGGTGGCGTAATTGAGGCTTAGTTGGTTGTAGTTACACGACAATTCGTTGAACCCGATAAACCCTTCGGCGAACTTGAATTCGTTGCGGATGAACTGAATGATGCCGTCAACCACGTCAAACGTTAGGGTATGTACCTTCAGTTCGGACGTCGTTTTCAGGTTTTCGATCAGTTTCAGGGACAGGTAGGCGGCGGTTACTTCTCTAATTGTCATAAGGTTTTTGTTTTTCTCTCGGGTTGAATAGCTGTCGCATCATCACCAGTACGGTTTCCTTGGGTGGCATCCCGTCGAACCGGACGTGCGCGATGCCTTTTCGGTTGCGGCAGTAGGCTAGTATATACCCGCTAGACCCGGCGGGTACGACGCGACCGCGTTCGGTCTTGATGTCAAGTTGGGTCTGGAATCTAACGGGGGTCATGGGCATCAATTACGGGCCGGAATAACGGTGTACCACGATCTCCAATTCCTTTGCAGTATTTCTTCGTCCGCCATAGCCAGCAACACCTTTTCAACGCGAGCTTTGAGCCGGTTAACTTCCCTTGTTTTGAGACGGGAAAGACCCATATCAACGACTACGGTTACGCGGTCGTGTGCATCGTGCTTCTTGATAACCTCCCCGATTTTTCCCCTGAGTTTTTCGTCCGTGTCAATTTCGTCCATGAGCAATTGAAACTCCCGTTTTTCGTTTTCCTTAAATTCCTTGACCGTCATTTTTTTCATTGTCAACACCCCATTCTGTCAAAATACGACCGGAACACTTTAAAGACAAAGTTCCCCTATTCTTTGTCCCAGTTGAACGGCGAGCATTGGCACAACTCCCGGTTTCATAATCTGGTGAAAGAAGATGCCGGGTTTCTTCCATACTGCTTGATCATCTTCGCAAGGCCACGGTTTCCCGTTCAGATCGTAAACCGCCAAAAACAACCCGTCTGGGTTTTGCACCGCGAGTCCACATTCTAACTTTTTTTCGCAAATTCTGTAATTTGCAATGCACGTTAAAAACGTTTTGCCCCGATACTGGATCACCACAAACGGGAACAACGCTTCGGGTAGCGATGCCAGTTCGGACGACGTAAACATTTCCGTAACGACCGTATCAATTGGCTCTTTATCGTGCGATGCTAGCTCAATGTCCAGCGCTTTCCATTTAGCCTTGACGCGTTCGTTCAGGATTTCTTCATCCTGTTGTTCGGTGGTCATGCTTTTCCACCGACGCTCCGATTCTTCAATTCTTGCTTGATTTTGGGCCTTTTCTTTTGCTCTTTGTGATTTTGGTAGTTTCATTGCCCCCCATTCCTCCACGATCTCCGCCGCGCGGTTGGTAATCCATTGTCTTGATGCCGATTGAGAGTAATACCAATACGGGTACGGGTCGGCGGGGAATATTTTCATTATCGCCGCTTGCCATTCCTCGTTGTTTTGGGGATTGTATTCCGTCGCGATCCGTTGTTGAAGTTCACGACGAGCCAACCACCGGGCAGCGGTGACACGAGAGTTAAACCCGCGCGTTTTGGTGGTGGTCATTTTGTGCGTGTGCCCATTGTCGGCTACCGTCGTTTCCATTGTGGAGTCAACGTACACCCGCGTCATTCGCTTTTCTCGCATGTTGCCGGTTACTGGTTTCATGTCTTATCCTTCTTCCCCGTCGTATTAAACAACGCTACCTCAGCTTCCCGTCGGCGCTTTAGCCCGTCGTTAGGCTTCCCGTTCACGTTGCAATACCTGAGCCATGTTTCGGTGGCTTTGGTAAAGTTCGGCGTGTTGAGTGCGATTAGGATACCGTCCCCAAGCGACCCGACGTTGAACACCAGCGAGACCAACGCGCCGTACTGATTGTCGTTCAGCTTGGCGAACACCTTAGCCTTGATGTAGGTTTCGGCTTCCTTGATGTCGGCTACCAACAACTCTTCGCCGCGTTTCTCGGTGATCGTCATTCCGGGCTTGACTTCGGGGCCAGTGTGCCCGTAGCCGATGGTCAATACCCCGGCGGGGCATCGGTAGGGTTTGGGTCGAAACCCCTCGAATTCCTTGATGAGTTTTAGGGATGCAGGGTTTATCAAGGGTTGGTTTCCGTCGTCAGGTCGGCTTGCAGCGGGTCGGGCGGCAGGGGTAGCCAGTGTGTCATGGGGCCACAACCTCAAACACGATCACCTTCTGCGTGTCGTCTGGGCTTAGCGTTTTGTTAAGACCTTGCCAATAGGCGACGTATTCAGATTTGGACTTGAACCCTTCCCGCTGCGCTTCGTCGTCGGTGAACGAATTCGGCGAACGGTACATGATCTCGGTGCATCGCAGGGTGGCAAACGCGTCGGCCACCGGCGTGTAGAATGCGGGCTTTCCGTTTTTGGCCTCGACCGCCGCAAACACGTCGCCCAAAGTGATCGAGCATGACTCTTTGCGCGTGGTCCAAGTCTTGATGCGAGCGCGTACCGCATCGGCCATTTGAGCGGTGAACGGTAGGCGTTTCATGCCCCCTCTGGCCCCTTCGCGGCGTTGATGGCGTGGGTGTTGCGGGCGATCGTCAAGCGCCGTGGACTCCAGAGACAGTGATCACCGAAGCCCACGACCGCGTCCATGACTTCCTTGCAGGTCACCCTTCCAGTCCTTGCTTCTCAAGCTTCACCCGCTCGGCAAACGCGGATGGGTATCGCCACACCCAAAGGGTTTTCTTTCCGTGGATCGTTGGATTCGCATAGCCTTTGCCTGGGCGTCCCCAGTTGCTGCTTTTCCCGTCGCTTCCGCAATTCTCGCTGACTTTCTCCCACCCATCGGTTCGGTAAATCGACCCGCTATGAAATCCGTTGTGCGAGTACGAGACGGCGGCCTTTGGTGTCCAGCATTTGTAGTTAGGCGCGCAAATCTCCCTCCACAGTCGAATCATCACGCGGTTTGCCCATGATGTACTTGAGGCCAACCGAGCTAGTTCGACAACCTCATTGACTTGAAATCCAGCTACCGGACCTTGAACGATTGAGCACGTCATTGCGACTGCAATTGGTTCTCCGTTCAATTTGAGAGCAAAGGACTCCGTGCGGAATGGTCGCTCACATGGCCCCAATTTGTGTTCAAACTTTGCCAGTAAGTCGTTTGCTTCGCTGTTTGGGATTGGGTAAATCCCGCACATCGGAATGTCGAAAAGCGGGTTCATTGCTCCCTCTGTGCCCGAATTTCATCCGCAAACGCGGCCAACTCAAGGTCGGCGGCGATTTTCAATTCAATAAATGCTTGGCTCATAGTTATTTCACCAGTGATAGAAGTCGGCGCTCCACTCCACGCAACCGGGGGCGAGCTTGGCGCAGGCCGCGCATGCAGCGAAGAAGGCGACGATGATCAGGGCCGGGGCGATCCACTCGCGCCAGACGTGGCGGATCACGGCTGGCCGTCCTTGTCCTTTTGAACGGTCGCGATGGCCCAGGTGATGAACAGTCCCACCATGATCAGGACCGCCATGAACAGGGCAAACGTTGGTGCGATGTCCATCAGCAACCATCCTCAAACGATTCGCTGGTCGCTCGCACACAGGCCAGAATCGTCACCAGTGCCAAAGCGTTTGAGGCGACACGGCGAAGGAATCGAACCACCGGCGGCGTCGCCTGGTCGTGCCAGAACTTGGGCATGATGCGGGGGCTGTTCACGCTTCCACCTTCCCCGCGTCCGTCCCGACGATCAGTGCGGCGATTTGGTTGGCGACTTCACCGGCCCGCAAGGGCGCGGGAACTTTGACGTAATTTTGAAGAGTTGAGCGGTCAATTTTCACGTTGGATTCAATGTAATGGCTGAAATCTGCTGCGCCTCTGTTGTGCATTGTCCGGGTGATCGTTTCACCAACAACGCTGACAATAAGCGCATCGCCTGAATTATAGTCATTCACAACATCCCGCACCCAGTCCCCAACCTTGAACGGGCAGGGGGTGACGTCGGGGGCGGTGTCTGCTACATTCCCCTCATACCCCGCCAACCGTTCCCGCAGGTCCGCAATGTCGGCGCGAAGTAGGGCAATGGTTTCGGCTTGTGTCTTAGCGGTTTTGCTCTTGCTACGAAGCAATTCGGATAACTCCGTTTCGCGGGCGTCGCGGGCTGAACAATACTTATGAAACAACGATTCACCGTTAGGGTCAAGAAGTTGCCGAAGGATTTCTTCGGCTTGGTTGTTGGTAAGGGTAATAGGCATCACTCCACCCGCCAAACGCGAACACCCTTAACGCCGTCTTCCGTAACGGATCGCATCGTGATTTTGATTCCAACTTGTTTTG
>Ga0209085_1002194_pt1 | contig 11213 bp, 9 predicted proteins | sample C_131016_EF_Meta_FD_187310 | JGI IMG/M metagenome (GOLD analysis project Ga0209085, IMG submission 187310) | Freshwater microbial communities from Lake Croche, Canada to study carbon cycling - C_131016_EF_MetaG (SPAdes) (version 2) | ecosystem: Environmental > Aquatic > Freshwater > Lake | place...
AATGGCTTTGATGCCGATGAATGGACCAGGCACCACCAGGGTGGTCCAACAGGATTCTTGCCAAGAGATTGGCCAGCTAATCAAGGTTCAACGCGCCTGATTGCAGAGAACCAACCCATTGCCTGGAACCCAACGGGCAAAGGATGGAAGGCCGAAGACACGATCCTGGCGACATCTTCAGGGGTTCAGGTGCTCACAACGGACCCAGAATGGCCCTGCCAAGAAGTTAATGGCCGCGACAGACCTCTTTTTCTTCAGCGCTAATTGACTACAACGCTCGGTGGTGGCACCCTCGCCTAAGAGGTCTTACCACTGGAGGATTCATTGACCACAGTCGCGTTAGTAGCACTTGCCCGCCCTACCTTTGACCTCACATGTGCCCAAGCCAACTTCGATAGCGCTCGCACTTTATTGGCCGAGTTAGGTGCAACAGTGGTCGGACCAGCTGATTTGGTGATGACAGTTGATGATGTTGCAGCGGTAAAACTTCCAGAGGCCGATCTTCACATTTTATTTATGGCTTCCTTTTCAGATGCATCTCCTGCTGTTGAATTATTAGGAAAAGTTAAGGGACCAGTTCTTGGTTGGTCAATGCGCGAACCAGGTGAAATTGGCGAACGTTTAAAGTTAAATTCAATGTGCGGAGTAAATCTTGCAGCACACGCACTGATGGATGTTGGGCAATCAATTCGTCATATTCATGGAAACGCGGATGAGCCACAAGTACGTACCGCAATCAAAGAGGCGCTCGCCGGAAAGATACCAGCTGCATCAATACCCGAAAATATTGTCGGTGAACTTGGCAGTGAAGCGGATGCACAAAAAGCTTTTGATTGGTTAAAAGGGAAGAAGATTGGCGCAGTCGGAGACGCACCAATTGGTTTTACGCCATGTAAATACGACGCCCAACAAATCAGATCTTTGTTTGGATTAGATATTCGCCAAATTACTATTGATGATGCCTTTGGCAAGATCTCAGAAGTTAAGGAAGAAGCTCGCGAACTAGCTTATGCAAGTGCATTAGCTGCACAACCTTCACTTGCAACTGTAAATGTTGACGAAGCAAAAAAAGTTTATGGCGTTGAAGTTGCGCTAGATAAATGGCGCGAGGATGAATTGCTTGATGCGATTGCGATCCGTTGCTGGCCAGAGTTTCCTGCTGAAATGGGAGCGTGTATTTGCTCATCTCTAGGTCGATTATCAGATCGTGGAACTGTTACAACCTGCGAACGCGATGTACTAGGGGCAGTAACAATGATGATGTGCGAAGCACTGGGTTCAAATGAAAACTACCTCGTAGATATCGTTGACTTAGATGCTTCACAAGGGTTAGTGCGCTTATGGCACTGTGGGTCTGCAGCAACAAAGCTCGCAGCTGATCCAAAGAATGCAACACAAACAACACACTGCAATCGCAAACTTGGCGTTGCAGGTAATTTTCCGCTCAAGACCGGACCAGTAACGCTGTTCCGTATTGATCGGGATGTAGATCCGAGCAATCGCACGGGTTTACGCATGGTTGTGAGCCGAGGGGAATCAATCCCAGCTCCCAATCACTTCCAAGGCAATACAGCAACGGTTATCACTCAACCTGATGCCGCTGCGTTAGTGAATGGAATAGTCACCGGTGGATATCCGCATCACTTGGTCATTTCGTGGATCGATGTGCGACCAGGTATTCGTCAAATGGCAAAGATGTTAGGGATACCCCTCACAGAATGGTGATGACAACTTCAAATTCTGAGCAACGAGCATCTCGTATTGCTACGCAACTTATTGAACTAATTGAACTTCAGAAGTTACTACCTGGAGACAAACTGCCCCCCGAAAGACAACTATCCGAACTTCTTGCCGTTAGTCGACCGAGTCTTCGCGAAGCTCTTCATATCCTTCAAGCGCAAGGCATAGTTCACATTAAACATGGTCAGGGAACTTTTGTTCAGGAACCACTTGTGGCTCAAGAACTCAGGGCATCCATGATGTCTACTACACACGGACTAAATGAGTTATTTGACGCACGTGAAGTTTTAGAAGTACCGGCATCTAAATGGGCCTCAAAAAAAGCGACTAAAGAAGACATTCGACTACTTCGAGCGACTTTAAATCAAATAGATACGGTTACTTCGACTGATCCAATTAATTATGATCAGTTGCAGCTTCTTGATGCAAAATTCCATTTAACAATCGTTGGCATCGCAGGTAATCGCTTCATTAATCAAACTCTAAATGTTCTACAGGACGTTATGAGAATGTCAATGGAAACTACTTTAAAGGTAGTGGGGCGCTCTGAAATTTCAAGAATAGAGCACAATGAGATTCTTGAAGCTATCGAAAATGGCGATGGGGATCTTGCGGCCAAACTAACCTTGAAGCACATTACTGGAGCTCGCAAGACGGCAATAGAAGAGACAAAGAATAAGGATGAACAGTGACCAAAATTCAGGCTGTCTGTATTGGCGTGATAACTATCGACACTATCGCGTTAGTTGATAAGTATCCCTCCGAAGATGAGCGTGTGATTGCTCAAGAGATTTCACGCGCAGGGGGTGGCCCGGCAGCAGTCGCGGCTGTGACTCTTAGTCGGCTTGGCATAAAAACAGCGATTGTGGGAACTATCGGTGATGATGCAGATGGAAAAGAAGTTCTACGAATATTTGAACAAGAAGGTGTGGACACATCTGGTATTTCAATCGGGACATCTGCAACTGCTGGCAGCGTAATAGTTGCTTCAAAAGAACATAGCGAGCGTGCGATAAGTACACGCCAGCCTATGGTTCAGGCACCGATTAATGAAGCCGCTAAGAAACTAATTGCACAGGCGCAGTGGGTGCATGTTGATCATGTTGGTATTACTAGTTTGACAGAGCTTGGCATTTCACGTGGGAATGGCCCGCTCATTTCTTTTGATGCTGGGTATGGAGTTGAAACTTTTGATCCGATAACAGTTGATTTGTTTGTTCCAACCGATCGCCAGATGGTTCTTCGCTATCCAGGAATTGATTTAGCCGTCGCGTTGGAAAATGATTCAATGAAAGCGGGGAACACAGTTGTGGCAACGCAGGGTTCGGCTGGTAGTTCAGGATTTTCTCCTGAAACAGGTTTAGTAACAGCGCCAGGCTTTGTTGTCGATGTAATGAGCACATTAGGTGCCGGTGACGTTTTTCATGGTGCATTAGTTGCACAATTGATTCAAGGGTTCCCACTACAAGAAGCAATGTTCCGTGCAAATGCTGTCGCAGCACTTTCTTGCACAGGACTTGATGGACAGTCAAAAATTCCAACAATAACCGAGCTTGATACATACCTGGAGGCACACAAATGAGAGCACCACTAACTAAATTAGCAAGACCATCTGGTGCTCTTGCAATGGTGGCTGTTGATCAACGTGAAGCTCTCCGAGGAATGTTTGCGGCGCATCAAAGTACGCCGGTACCGGATTCACAATTAACTCAATTTAAAGTTGATGTTGCACGCGAACTTTCACCATTTGCATCGGCTTTATTAGTAGATCAAGAGTTTGGTATTGATGCAATCATTGATCAGAAAGCGTTGCAGGGCTCATGTGGCTTGATTGCAGCTGCAGATTTGCTTGTTGGGCCAGCAGGTGGAGCAGCAACAGAAACGGCCGTCGATCCAGATGTAGATCCAATCCGGATGCGCGATATCGGAAGCGTCGGATTAAAGTTTCTTGTTTTGTGGCGCAATGATGAATCACCAGATGTGCGAGCAAAGTTAGTTGAAGATTTCAACAAGATGTGTCAGGTCTCAGGGCTGCCCTCAATTATCGAAATCATTGTTAAGCCACCTACAGACACGTCCCGAAGCTTTAATCGCGAAGAAGAGCTAATAATTGCTGCTCGTGAGGCGGCTGCATGGAAGCCAGATCTCTATAAAGCTGAAGTTCCATTTCATGGTGAGGGTGATTTGAACTTGGTCACAAAGAATGCCGAAAGAATTTCAGAAGCAATTGGCTCACCTTGGGTAGTTCTTTCAAATGGTGTTAAGCAACCATTCTTTAATGATGCAGTTAAGGCATGTGCCATGGGCGGTGCAAGTGGATTCCTCGCAGGACGGGCAGTCTGGGCCGACATCGTTGGTTCACCAGATATTCCTAAGGCACTTCGCGAAGTTTCAATTCCTCGCCTAGAACAGTTAGCTGAGATTGTTGACACTCATGCAAAGCCTTGGAGCAGTTGGAACTAGTTATTTATTGCAACAAAGTTCTTTTCTGGATTAAGCATTACTGAAATCGCGTTCAAAGCCAGTCCTTGTCCCCACAATTGCATACGATCGCTGCGAATAACGCTGTAGCCAAAAGGTATGAGCTGTAGGACTGTTCCTGCACTCGTACGTGTTAATGCGCCTAAACTATTAACATAGGTGAGTGAAGCGGCAATTGCTTTTGATCCCACTTTATTGAAATCGTTCTTCAGATCAGGAAAATGTCGGATCGCACGGATCATTGCTGCACCAAAGCCGGCAGTCGCAGAAGTTTCAAGAACTCCCTTGTTCTCAACTTGATGATCAACAAGAACATCCCAAATCCCATACTCAGGAAGAAGGGGAATAAGCGCAAGCAATTGTTCTCTCAGAGCCTTCTTTACGACTTCAAGAGACTTAGGCTTAATCCCTAAAACTTCACAAGCATCTAGAAATTCAACTGCTGACAAAGACATCCATGCATTACCCCGACCCCAGTAGTTCCAAAGCGTTTCACCTTTATGTGAACCATGAGCAAATAGTTTTGTTGTTGGATTTTGAAGCAACTCAATGTGTGCGACTAATTGATCACCAATAAATTCCAGATAAGAAACGTTTTTAGTTCCGACACCATGGTTAAGAAGGAAAGTTCCCATCATGTAACAGGTATCAGCCCACACACCACCAGGCCAGTGCTCCACAGCGCCATTTGCAGCTCTGGTGGCAGAATTTGGGTCCATGATCCACTTTTCAAGAGAACTATTTATTTCAGATGAATCCATAAATCCAAGTGCATGGACTCTTGAGGCGGCCGCACCTGGAGCAACATTATTAATGTGGCCTGAAGTGATTGCTCCACGACCGGAGTACCAATCGATTAATCGAGCTGGAATCTTTTGTCCAACTGTTTCGTGATACCGAACTTCAGCTAGCAGGTAAACACCTTCACCCCACGACCATTGTGGAAGCCCAGCAGCCCAGGTCGCATCAATAATTCGTTGCGCAGTTTGCTTCAGGAATTCGTTAGTTAATGAAGCAGGGGATAGTGGAGTTAAGGCGGGTGCTTCTAGAAAACTAGAAGTTGTATCTTCTCCGGCCATTTCAAGCCTGTGACTTCGGTTCGATGCGCTTACCCTTGATTACATCAATCTTTAACTTTTCTTTTCCAAATGACGCATCAAGGATATCTCCATCAGCCTTAAGTGTGACTGCTGGATTATCAAGACGTGGTGGAACTTCAGGAAGCCCGCCCACAAGTTGCTCGCTCTTACCATCAACATGGAATGGTCCACTCCATGACAGATCAAAACGCTTCTTGTGCTTCCAAGAGATAGAAAGATTCTTCTCATCAAATGTTGGTTCATTGAGTTTGCGAACAAATGTTTTGAAATCTTTGTACTCTTTTTTATCACCCAAGATGGTTACGTAGAGTGCGCCGTTTCCATTCGGAATCCATTCTTGCTGTGCGGTATCACCACTCTTTAATGGTGTGAAGCCTCCTGGTGAAGCAACGGCGATATAACCATCACCAACACGTCCGGCAATCCATGAACCCTTTTGCACAAACTCATTCATCCACGGTGTTGGAAACCATAGATGTGTGAAATCAGGGAGCAATTGATCGTTTAATGCATAGATAGCTAATGCAACATTTTCATGCTGTCTAACGCGAGGTAGAACTAAGTGGCCCGCCCAAGCATTTGGTCGGACTGAAGTTGCATGGCTAAAAGCTGCTGGATAGCTAGCAAAAACCTGTACTTCTGTGGAAAGAGTTGCTCCCCATACATGTTCTTGAAGTCCCGGCAGACCTGCTCTGTAATCTTGAACAGACGAGAGCATTCCATCTCCTGTTCGCCAGACATGTAGGTCAGAGGCGTATGGACGCTCTAGTAGATCGCTCGTGAATCGATACTTTCCGCGGTAGACCTGGCGACCGTGCCAAGTTTTTGTTAGAGAGTGTGCGACCTTAACAATCATTGGAGGAAGTACATATTTCTTAGAGGTAATTAATGTAGCTACCGGTAGAACAGCTAAATTAAGTGCGCCCATTCCCCATAGCGCCCACATAATTGGTGCAGTCTCTTCAAATCGAGATGAGCGTAATGTTGTTGTATAGCTGCGACCATGTGCAGCGCCATGAATTCCGCGCCAAGAATTGCTTGCAAGAGAAAGCATTAATTTATCAAGAAGCGCTTCTGAATATTGGCGTATCTCTTTGTTAGGGGAGTATTCAATAAGTGAAACAAGAGCCAAGGTATCAATCGCTAAATATGCATTCGAATCGTATTCGCTAAATCCACCTTCAAGTTTGCGCTTAAGCCACTCAAGTGCCATTTGGCGCCCATGTTCAGAGTGTTCTGAACCCTTTAAGTTGGCATTAGGGAAATTTTCTTTCTCAAAGAATGTGCCAATTAGATGCTCTGCAGTGTGCCAAACAAATTGATGGTTTTCGGTGAAGTAACACATTGCATCAAGGCCAGGCTGTTCAATCCAGTACTTGAAGGAAATAAGTGCGTTCGTTACTTCCTCGCGCAAACCCTTTTCCCACATCTTCTCTGGAAAACGATTAAGAATGTGCACTAAGCCGACTGCTTCAAAGTCTGCACAATCTGCGCGAGAAGTGATCATTGAAATTGCTGGCTTTAAGTCTTCATGGGTTACAACGTACTTAGCGTTTTTGTCCTGACGGGCTAGTGCTCTAGCTGATGATGGATAACTTTCAGCAACATGATCGATAACCTCATTACGCCAGACTGCAGGGGCACTCTTTGGAACAGAGGTGCGGACACGTTCTGGGACATACGCAGTTCTAAATGTCCGGAAAACAGGAGTCTTCGGTGAGTCAACTCGGAGCTCAAGGAAGATTTCACCGGTATCTAACATGGTTGCGGTTACATCACCATCAATTGATCCATTCTTACCCTTTTCTGCTTTTTTAGCAGCGTTACGAATTTCAGTGACCGATACCTTTGCCTTACCTTTTGTCAGAGTAAATGGGACACCATCTCCTAAAGTGTTTCGTTCCTTGACTCGAAGCTTCAAACCAACCGAGCCGGAAAATTCAACTGTATCTGTTGTTCTGGCCCAACGTTCCAAAGCAATATTTTCTAACTCACGTTCTGCGATCTCTGATTCATATTCATCTGCATTAGTAGACGGAATAACGATTCTTACAGGAAGTCCTTCAATTTTTACTCTGATTGCATGACGTACTTCTCGCAACGAAATCTGCCATTGAGAAATAATTAAAGTACTGATTCCTGATGGAAGTAATGTTGTAATTGAATTACTGAGCGGTTGCATGTATCCAAATGTTTCAGTGCTGAGTACCAAATCTCCATTTAACCAAACCTGAACAGGACCTTGGCTTTGCACAACAATGTTTCGCCACTCTGGTTGATCAACTTCAATTTGAGACGCCATTAATGAGTGGCGGTATTCAGGGGTGTATGAGAAGTGACTCCAGTCTGCATATCCGTCGTGGCCAGTATGAATGCGGGTCCAGACACCTGAATCAACTTTGGCCGTACCCGGCGCTTTCCATTCAACATTTCCACCTTCAATAACAACCGGCATCGTTTGCTTAGCCGTAAAAGGTCGATTCTTAAATATCTTGCCTTTAAGTGGAGCAATATCTGGCCCATTTGTAAGCACCCAGCGTCCATCGCTACCGAATGGATCCCCTGAATCCTTAAGTAGTTTTCCTAAATCGTCTGCAGGACAAATCCATGCCTTTGTAACAAGCCAATCACGAATAAAACCATTGTCATCGAGCAAATGAATGGTGCGATCGAAGTTATCAGTGAACCGTGGAATTAGCTTGACCTCTCTCTGTATCGAATGTGCTTACAACAATCACGAATTACTTAATTCCAGTTTGAGCAATTCCTTGAATAATTTGGCGCTGCATAAATACGAACATAAAGAGCACCGGAATAATTGACATCACTGACATGGCCAGAACAATGTTGTATGGAACAACTAGTTGTCCATTCAAGAGGGCTAAAGCTACTGGCAGGGTGTACAGCTCCTCCTTCTGCGCAATCAATAACGGCCAAAGGAAGTCATTCCAACGCCACAAAATCGAGAAGATTGCAACAACAGCCAATGCCGGACGACAAAGGGGCAAGACGATTCTGGCAAAGATTCTAAATTCTCCTGCTCCGTCTATACGAGCTGCCTCAATAAGTTCATCAGGAATAGTCAACATGTATTGACGCAAAATGAATACACCAGTGGGGGTCGCCGCCGCCGGAATAATCATTCCCCAATAAGTATTTACTAAACCTAGATTTGCTACAACCAAATAAATGGGAATTAAGATCACCTGTAGGGGAATCATAATCATTGCTAGAGTCAATACAAAAAGTCCATCGCGTCCACGGAAGTTATATTTAGCAAAGGCATAAGCGGCCATGGAATTAATTGTGAGTGTTAAAACGGTAGCAACCGAGGTAACAAATACGCTATTGGTGAAATAGCGCTTATAGTTATACATCTTGAAAGCTTCTGTGTAATTCGAAAAAGCCCAATGCGTTGGCAAAATCTTTGGTGGCCTTGCACTTAGGTCAGTTACATCTTTAAATGAAGAAAGTACAAACCAAAGTACAGGAGCCAAAATAATCAATGAAATTACAATCAAAAAAGTAGTTCGAAAAATATCTCCCATGGAAGGTGGCTTCTTGCCACTCATCGAGCTCCACTTGTTAGCAGTCGCGCGCTCTTGAAATTTGCTCATATTGCTTCACGCTTCTTTCCAACCAAGAAATTCAGCGCCGTGAAAGCAAAGATAATCATGAAAAGCACTACTCCTGCAGCGCTACCTAGCCCGTACTGAATAGGTGTCTGGAAGGCGCTGTCGTAAATATATTGAACGATTAAAGTGGTCGCACCTAGGGGACCGCCACCAGTCAATGTATAAATAAAATCGAAAGACTGGAAACCATGAATTGTTGAAAGAATGATAATTACTAAAGTCGTTGGTTTTAACAAAGGAAGAATAATTGTACGAATTATTTGTGCTCGTGTTGCACCATCCATTGATGCGGCCTCGAGCAAACTTCTATCAATTCCTTGAAGTCCTGCAAGTAAAATTATTGAATAAAAACCTATGTGAACCCACACTCCAACAAAAATGACCGCGATCATTCCAAGTTTTGGCTCAACTAACCAACCTGGGCTTCCACCACCTAAAGCTTGAAGAAGCGAATTGAGAGGACCGACCTTTCTGTCAAGAACATCATTCCAAATGAGGCCCACAACAATAGGTGAAAGCATTACGGGTAAGAAAATAATTGCCCTAAAAAATCCTTTTGCAAATTTTTGCTCGTTAACGACTAAAGCTAACGCTGTTGCTAAGAAAGTTGAGATCAATACATAGAAAATGACATAAGTAGCAGTGTTCTTAGCAACTGATGCAACGGTAGGGTCAGCAAAGATTGTTCGGTAATTTCCTGCACCTACTGGGGTAAAAGTACGCCCATCGATGCTATCGAAAAATGAAATCTGAAATCCTCGAATAGCTGGCCAAATAATGAAAGTAATAAAGATAAACATATTTGGAGCTACAAAGAGGTACGGCATTAACCGCCGGCGCCAATTAACTACTGAGCGCCGGCGGTTAACCGTATTACTTGAACTAGTCACAGGAAGTATGTATACCTGATTACTTCCGTAGAGTCGCTAATTGTGTATCAATCCACTCGATTTGAGTTTGGATTGCCTGCTTAGCTGTGATTTTTCCGGCCATAACTTCGGTCATCAAATCACGCAGCTTGTTGTAGATAAGTCCAGTAAGCGTAGGAACTGATTGGATTCCAAATGCCGCTGCTGGAGTCTTAGCTGTATCTGCCAAGTAGACACTCATGTCTAGTTGACGAGATGGGTAAGTAACGCCTGCTGCGACAACATCATTACGTGTTGGCAACCAGAAACAGTTCTTGTCCATCTGATCCATTTGGGCTGCATCAGCCAAATAGTGCAAGAAGTACGCTGCTAGGTCCGGAGTCTTGCTTGCCTTGAAAGCAACCAAGAACTTTCCGCCAGGCCATCCGCCACCATTGAGTTCCTTTGGATTTGGAACTACTTGGAAGTTGAACTTTGCATCCTTAACGAGTGTTGCAAGGTTGAAGTTTCCTGAGAAGAAAACAGGAACTTGCTGGCCAATGAATACTGCAATTGGCGATGCGTACTTTGTTCCAGTACCAATCCATAGATCGCGAGGAGCTAGATCTGCCTTATATAGATCAGTGATCATCTTGAGTGACTTTTCGGCACGGAACTTAGAAGTTGGTAGAACGTTCTTTTGGTTCTTATCAACCATAAATGCGCCAAATTGACTCATGACTGTTGAGAAACGGTGACCTGACTTGTCCATAGCGAATGCGTATTCAGTTCCGTTTGCAGTTCTTACTTTTTTGGCTGCGGCAATTAATTCTGCCCAGTTCCATGAAGTAGGTACAGCAACGCCGGCCTTCTTGAATTGATCCACGTTGATGATTGGACCATTCATTGAAAGATCGTAAGGAACACCAATTAGCTTCTTTGTTGTTGGGTCAGTTACCTGAAGTGTTGATCCCTTAATGAACTCAGCAGCGTACTTACGTGAGAAGTACTGCTCTAGGTCAAGCGAATCCTTGATATAAAGGCCAGGATTGTTCAGACGAGCAACATCTGGAACATTTCCGGCAGCCAAACGTGCTTGCAACTGTGTATCCAAGCTTGTGTAAGGAATTACATCAAGCTTTACTTTTGCACCAGTTAGCTTTTCGAAATCAGCAATCTGCGCCTTTGTTGTATCGAGTTCTGCTTGGCTATCGTTATAGAAGTAGTAAGTAATTTCCTTACCCTTCCATGCAGTTAGTTGAGCTGCAGTTGGCTTCAATCCCACCGTATCTGCGTGCGCTGCTGGTAGGCCTGTTGCAACAAGACCTGCTGTGAGCACGAGAGAAAGTGTGATTGCCAACTTAGAACGAAGTTTTTGAATCTTCATTGATTGTTAGTACCTCTCTGAG
>Ga0209085_1002196_pt1 | contig 11206 bp, 22 predicted proteins | sample C_131016_EF_Meta_FD_187310 | JGI IMG/M metagenome (GOLD analysis project Ga0209085, IMG submission 187310) | Freshwater microbial communities from Lake Croche, Canada to study carbon cycling - C_131016_EF_MetaG (SPAdes) (version 2) | ecosystem: Environmental > Aquatic > Freshwater > Lake...
TGGAGGAAGCCAAGCGTGCCGGAAGAACCTATGTCACGCTACGGCGTCGCACTAGGGCGCCCAAAACAACTCTGAACCGCATTGCACGCTTTCTCTAGCCATTTCGTTTCACGCCTGACTGGCTGACGCCTTGACGCGACACTGCCCTTACATCGCGTCCTATTGCGTTGCTCCCGCAACTCGTCTGGTCACTGCACTCGCACACTCGTCCTTGCTATCTCGCTCGCCAACTCAACTAGCCTTGCAGTCTCCACGATCACGAGGCTCGGCTTTCCATTGCGTCTGTGCCACACAATCGGCACCTTTTTCCCTGCGTCGTTCGTTGATTGCTCGAGAGCCTTGTAGGCGTTGAGCGTCTCAGTTCGTTTGCACTCAACGTGAATGCCGATACCCTCAAGGACAACGTCAGGCGAATCGCTGCTGCCTTGGTATTGCACGCCACGCCTTGCGTTGCATCCAAGAAGCGTCCCTAGCTCGGCGGCTGCCTCTCTCTCGCCGCGTTTGCCTTTTTGTTTGCTCATGCGTCCCATGCACCGAGCATCGCAGCAGCGTCAAGCGTTCCAGCTTGAGAAATGAATGATCTCAAAATGCCGCATAACTTGACGCATCCGCTGGCCGTCCCAGATTTCATCCGCTGCGTAGGCGTGAATTACCGCACCGTTGGCTAGGTAATAAATGGCGACGCCCGCTTGAACGGGCCGTAAAGCTCCGTCCAGCGGGCCGCCAAGAAACTCGACTGTGATCCAGTCTTTGCTCATTCGTAGCGGATAACAGCGAACCAGCCACGCGGGCCGCGAGCTACGCCCTTTTCCACGATGCGATAGCGACCACGCATCGCGTCGTTGTAGAAACAACACGACTTTTCAGCCGCCAGAGCAGACGACGATGAGAAACCTATGCCTTCTCGCCGTCCGCCATTTCTCCCACAATGGCGCAACACGCCAGTGCGAGCCATCTGTTCGGCATCATCTTGAGCCGACGAGATGTTCACGTTGCGAGCGTGAATCACGTACTCGTCAGCCTGGGCAACGACGCCGCAGAACGCCAACGCAATAGCCAAAACAATCCGTTGCATACCTTTCGCTCCTTCAAAACTATGGACGCTCCTGCGCCCGATGGAGTCACGATATGCGAGGCGTCAAGCGAGACGGCTACACGCTTGGCACTTGCAGCACCGTTTCCAATGCCCGCCGCAACGATGGCACACGCCGCGATTCATTTCAGACGCTCCAGCAGGGCCGCAAGCGTATTCCGCGTGGTCGTCGCATTGGCGAGAGCGGTGCCAGTCTCGGTGAGGCAGTCAACCACCTCGCTGATCGCATCCCGCTCCGCGACGGTGAGCGTTGCCCGAGCCGTATCGGCAACGCCATGTTTTTCGTCGCTTTTCGCATATGAGTCGTTTTGATCGCTCAACGCTCCAACTCCTTTAGCACATTCTCAATGATCGGATGCCGCACAATGTCGCTGGACTTGAACTCCACGACGCCAACGCCTTTGATCGCCGCAAGCCGCTGCATCACGTCAATCAGGCGTCGCTCGCTGCGCGGCAAGTCGCTCTGGTCAGCGTCTCCCGTGACGATGACCTTGGAGCCGTCGCCGATTCTAGTCAGGAACAATTTCAGCTGCGAGAACGTTGCATTCTGTGCCTCATCAAAGATCATGACGGCATTGCGAAACGTCCTGCCGCGCAGATACGCCAGCGGCGCAATCTTCACTGCTGCACCGACTCGCTCTCGGTCCTTCGTGTGGCCACGCTTCCCGGCGATTCGCTCAATGGCGTCAAAGAATGGCACGAGGTATGGGCCAACTTTCTCCTCGGCGCTGCCGGGCAGGTAGCCGAGTTGCTCCGTGGCTACGCTCGGCCTGGTTATGACGATGTGCTCAACTGTGCCGGCCAGCAGCTGCTGCACAGCGTAGCCGCTCGCCAGGTGCGTTTTCCCGGTGCCCGCCGGCCCAAGGATGAACGTGATTGAGTTCCGCCTGATCGTGTCCAGGGCGGCCTCCTGCGTGCTGGTGCGAGGCGTATAGCCTTCGCCTGGATGTGCCACCGGGGGGGGCCGCTTTTGACGCCGAGGCTTTTTCTCTCTTTTCATTGTGCTCACGTTAGTCCACGGAAGCCAGTTCCGGTCCACGTATACCGTGGCACTGATACACGCTCCTCCTTCGGGATCGCCGGGCCATGACGACGTGCCCGGCATTCAGCTGCACGCTCGGCTATCTGATCAGGAGTTGGGTCATCCTCGTAGATGTCCACTGTCGCCTTTTGTCGGTTTGGAAGCTTGTGTCGCTGCTTCAGCCTGCTGACATACGACATGGAACAGCCTAGGGCGGCGGCGATCTCGCTGTACGAGTCGCCGCGCGCCCACAGCCGATGCAGCGTGTCAGCACAATACTGAACGTCTTGCCCTTGTGGCATGTCAGTCCTTTGCCAACGGCATGATGACGCCCGTGTTGTCGCCACAGCGCAGCACGACGGCAGACTGGTCATCCACGGCTTCAATCTCGACATTCGGCTCCGCGTCGCCCGAGATGCCGCGCAACCACTCGGAGACAAAAGCCGGGTCCAACTTCACAGAGCATTTCTTGCCGGCCTCCACCACCTCGCAAGTGATGCTGCTCTCTCCCTTCTCGCCGCTCTGGCCGTGCAGCCAGATGCCGTCAGCAAAGGCGTATTCGACGCCTCGGCTGTCCTCGCTGGTGCAGATGGCAGCCGCTCGAGTAGCCGCAAGCAGATCCGCCCGGCTCACAATCGTTGCCTTGGCGTCACGCTCCGGCAGAACGTCCCGCCACCGGGGAAACTTCCCTTCGACAAGCAACGCCGTCACCCGAGCCGTGCCGATCGTCGCCACAAGCTCCTTGCCGGTGGCCTCAAGCTGCACGCCAGCGTCACCAGCGTGATCCGCAAGCCGGGCGATGATTTCCATTGCCCGTGCTGGCACCAGCGTCTGCGAGTCGTCCACGGCCTGGTCGTGCTCGCAGGCGACAGACGCGAGCCGCCTGCCGTCCGTTGCCACAAGCGTTACAACGTCGCCAGCCACCTCAATGAGTACCGCACCGAGAGCGTATCGGCTGCTCTCGTTGTCGGTAGCAAACACGACGCCACGTACAGCACGCACGAACTGGTCGCCAGGCATCCGCGTGATGGGCTTCGCCGCCACGGGCTCCCACGTCGGATATTCGGCGGCATCCTCGGTCGGAAGCGTCCACGTTCCACGTCCAGCGGAGATGACGCACGACGTGCCGTCAGGCGTCAGCGTGATCTCGTCAGCCATGACGGAGCCGAGGATGGCCTGCAGCCGGTCGCGTGGCAGCAGCACCGTCAGAGACGGGTCAGCCTCTACCTCGACGTTAATTCGGATCTCAAGGTCACTCCCAGAGAGAACTCCGCCCGATAGGAGCACGTTCTGCAGGATTGGCCGTGGGCTTTTGCCCGGCACGGCACTGGCTACCGCTGCCAACGCCTCCTTGAGTGCCGGTGCTGACAGGCGTATGCCACCACTGGTGGTCTTTCTTCGTTCCTTCGTTGCAGTCATCTTTCGCATCCTTTCGATTGATAGAACGTCCCACTAGCACGCCAAGGGAAAACATTCCCGCAGCGATGATTTGTCCAACGGCCAGCATGGCAAGGTTTTCTGTGGTCACAGCCCTGCCTCCGTCTTTTCGATGACGTGTGCCAGCTTGCAGCAGCGGTCAAGCGTGTGCTCAAGCACCTTGGCTCCGAGCTCGAGCAGCTGCCGCGTGTCGTCGTCCACGTCGTCGTCCCACGCCCGGTCCATCAACGCTTGGACAACGTCGAGCGGCGCGCCGAGGTATTCAAACTCCTCGCTCATGCGTCACCTCCGATCACGCGAAGCGTTCGCGCCTCGCCTTCAATCCAAGTGATCCAGCCCTTTTTCTTCATGGGCCGCAGGTGGCACATGACGCCGTTGGTCGTCCAGCTGAAGGCGTGGCCGATCTGGCGAATCGTCGGCGAAAAGCCGTGCGTGTCGATATAGCCGTCAATCCATGCCAAGACTTCCTGCTGGCGTGGCGTAATGGGCTGGCGTTCCACTGCTTCTGTCATTGCGTCACCTCTTCCTTGAGTGTCAACGAGGCCGCAAGCGCGGCCACTTCCTTGGGAGTGCGATACGGAGCCTGTCTGTATCCGGCAAACTCTTTGGACTTACGCTCAAGCGCAGCACGCTTGGCGGCATCATCGTGAGTCTTTCCGGCAGTGCGGTTTGTGCCGCCACGGTCCTGCGAGCGAGTCAGCCACGAGACGAGGAACCTCCGCCAGTTGCTCTTGTGAGCCCGCGTCGGGTTTGCTTTGAGCCACTCAGATGCCCGAATGAGCTCGACATCGAGCACGACAGCAGGGAATCCTTCAGACCACGTTTTGCGGTCAGCCGCCGTGATTCCTCCCCAGCCGGATTCAAAATCCCACGAAACTGCGTCGTGGTGCTGCGAGCGTTTTCGCCGCTTCGGCGAATCGCTCGTAGCAACAACAGGCGCAGCCTGTTGAATGATTTCTTCTCTAGAAGAAATCCCTGAATCTGAAGGTGAAGGTGAAGGTGAAGGTGGATGGTTGTCGATTGATGAACCATTGCTCAACGTTTGCTCAACGTTTGATGAACGATTGATGGAGCCGAGCCGGGCGGCTGCTGCTGCCTTGCCAGCCTCGGATCGCTTGCGGCGAAGCTCGACAGCCCGGCCTCGGTGCTCTTCCAGCCTGGCGTTGCGTCGCTGGCCGTCTGGCTCCAGAGGGAACTTGTCCTGCAGCATGCCCCAGACTTCGGCCACGCCAGGAGACAGGCGTCCCAGAGCGTCAATGTCCGCTGGTAGCCCATCTCTGTCCCACTGAAGCATCAGCAGGGTCAGGTAGTGCCCTCGCTCAGAGGCCGTCCAGCCGATCGTGGCAGTCAGGAAGTCTCTGACGTAGAGCGGCATGTAGATGTCCACTCGTTCATCTGCCGACATTGCTGGCCTCCCGGTTCTGTAGCTGCTTCTGCCACTCCACAGCTTCTGCAGCCTCCTTCACTAGCGCGACGTGATTCCGGCCTATGGCGTTTGATGCTTCATACAACGCGCGGCTTGACTCAATGGACCGCCCGTCTTCGGCGGCCATGTCGTTGAGCATCTTTCGGATCAGGCGCATGAGCGTCTGCGTGAACGTTGGTTGCTTTGTCACGCGCACCTCCATTCCCTCTCGCCACGTCCACTGCTACTCGTCACCACTCGTCCCGTCTCAACGATCCTGCCAGTGCGTGCAAGCTCCGTGAGTCGCTTGTTGACTTGGTGGCCGTTCAGTCCGCATCGAGCCGCGATGCCTGACGCCCCAGCATGGCCTTGACCAAGTGCGTCAATGATGAGCCGCTGATGCTCGGAAACTGGTGCCGTCTTTGCCGCCGCGTGCGACGTTGCCGGATCGCTGCGCCGTGCAGCTGCAAAGAGCGGCAGTGCATCCATTGCATCCTTTGTCGTTGTCAGTGCCATCACGCTTCCTTTCGTGTGTATTTGCCGGGTTACGCCCGGCGCGACTGCGTCACCTACGGAGAAGGTGCAGGCCGCAGCTGCGGTAGTTACTCGCCACCGTCCGCTTGGCGACCAATGACGCCGATGCTGTCAGCGTCTGCAGGCAATGGCGTGCCCGGCTGTTCCTCTGGTTGTGTCCACGTTGATGCTTCTTCGATGACCTTGCGTCCGTAGCTGTGAGCGTCATTCAGACGGCTCGTCCAGCGTGAATCCCATGCGACAACGTCAAACGCTTCAACGAGCCGCCGCAGAGCCTTCTCAAGCGATACGGCACGACCTGCCACCTGCTCTGGAGTGAGCTCAGGCAACGGTGCTGGCTTGCCGCTTGGCTTCACGCGGTTGCGAAGCACCTTCGGCGATAGGTCGTCCAGTCGTGCCTCATGTTGCTGCCAGTCAAAGCTGGTCGGCGGAAAACCTTGATTGATTCGCTCCCTCATGCTGGCACCTCTTGCTTGTCAGCGTCTGCCCTCAGCTTGTCCGCCTGGGCGAGCAAACGGTGCCCGTGTGCTTGGACAATCTCCGCCGCCTCAAGCAGTGCACCACGTTTGTCGGCGTGCCAGCCCTGAGCAGGAACGATGTAGCCATGAGCAATGACCACCGACGGCATGCCGTCGATCGTCGTTGGCAGGCCGCACTGCGTAAAAAATCCAAGCCCGGCTTCTGTCATCTGAAAGTCGTTGACGGTCGTCTTGTAGAGCTTGGTCATGCTGTCACCTCGCTCTCGCTGCCGATGAGAATCTCAGCCTTGGTCACCAGCAGGCCCACAATCTCGTCGTGCTCGGCCTGGCTGAACGTGCCGTCAGCCAGACGCTCTGCCGTGGTCTTCCGCAGTGCGTCGCACCGCTCCAACGTGGCGGCGCGACTGACAGCCAGCCGGGCCTTCTCAACCGGCGTGAACTCGGGAGCCACTGGGCTGGGAGTCTTCAGCTTGATGACGCCGCCGGTCGGCGTGGCGTCGTCAAACTTTGGGCGCACGACGACGGGCTCTGACGCCACCGGAGGATGCGGGTAGTCCTGTGCCTCCTCGGCAGTGATCAAGCCCCTGAGAGCGTCAGCGAATGCGTTACGCAGGGCGAATCCTCGAGCACGCAGAGCCAACATTCTCTCTGGATATTGAGACCACGGCCCGGCCTTGCCGGCGAGCCCGGCCCGCTTGGCGTCCGCCATGCTGAACCGGCTGACTGTCGGCGCTGGGTAGCCGCGTCGCTTGCACTCGCAAACGGCTGTCAGGTTGTCGCCCTGGCCCTCGACGTATTCCTTGACGTACTCGCAGACAGGCGAGGACTGCACCAGGGCGAGAGCGGCGTCTCCCCAGATGGTCGGCCTGCCGTTGATGACGGCAATCGACTGCAAGCTCTGCATCGGTGAGAGACCGACTTCGCTGCCGTGCTGGATCGCCAGCATGCAAGACTCCGGCTTGCCCTTAAAATCCTTCGGGGCAAACTCGCTGCCGCTCACCATCTTGGCAAAGCGGAAGGCGTCATCGAATGACGCAAGTGCCAATCCTGTCTGCGTGCGATGCGTGCTGATTTCCGTGGTCATGTGTTGCGTGTCCTTTCGTTCTTCCGTGTGAAAATGCCCGGCTCTGCGTCATGCTCACCGGGTGGTCAAGTGCATCCCTGCTGCTTCGGTTCCACCGAATCCTTCCGCGTGCCTGCGTCCTGCTGGCCTGCGGTCCTTTCTGCTGATTGCCTCCCTCTCTCTGTTGCCCCTCGCAGTAGCGTGCCACTTGCGAGTGCTCCCCTCTTGAGCGTTCCACTGTTGGGGGGACGTTGTGTCCAGTCGTTCACTAGCGCGCAATCCCCTCGCCCGAGCGCCCCCCCCCCCCCGGGGGTATTTTTCATTTCGCCCGTGATAGTCGTTCAAAAAGGCAGGACATTTCCCTCTGGCCACGGTCGTGGATCGACTTCAACGATGTCTCCAGCGGTCTCAACGATGAGCTTGCCGTGGTTGTGGCTGATGACTCTGCCGTCCTCGTACGAGCGAGGCGACCAGTTGGCCAGCCTAAAGTTCACGTGGTCGCCGATGGCGAACGTGTCGACGGCTCGGCGAGTGCCGTACGTCTCGGTCATTCCGGCAATCGCACCGGCGTATTCAGCAGCGTGTGGGTCCATTTCCTTTTTCTCCTTCGTGGTTGGGCCTACTGTACAAACGATCAGTCCGCAGTCAATCTACTAGACACAGTTTCTAGTTCCATGTTTTGGGTGCCGCTAGCGTCACTTTGGGGTGAGAGCGTACCGTTAGCGTTACTTCTGTCAAGCAAGAAAACGGGCGAGCGTTGAAACCAGCAGATCTATGCCGCTGGCGACTGCTTGGGCGATGTCGGAGTCAGTGCCGAGCTCCTGGCCAAAGCGGACGAGCACGAGCGACTGAATCAACGAGTTGATGCGGCGTTTCATCGCGTGGCCCTCCTTGGCCGGAAGAATCCTTGAGCCCGCTGGCCCTGTTGCCAGCGGGCGTGGTGGCTGGTCAGCAGCTCGCAACCTTGCCGTTGGCGTTGATGTCGTAGACGGCCCGTCCGTTTTCGTTGGCAACGTGAACAATGACCGACTTGGCGGTGTCGTACTTGGCAAACATCTCGGCGGCGTAGGTCTTGGCGACTTCAAGGCTGGTAAAGGTCTTCATCGTTTTGTCTCCCGGCTCGAGGCTGCGAGTCTCACTTGCTCGCATGGCCCCATTGTAGCGTTATCGTTACTTCATGCAAGTGGACTTAAAAAGATTTTTTTAGGTGCGGTTTTCCCCGAGAGTTATTGGGGTTTCCGCTTCCGGCTCGGCTTGGGTGCCGCTGGTCGCTCGTCCCGCCTGCCGACAGATCGAGTGGACATGCTGGCCTTGAGCGCCAGAACGTCGGCCCGCTTGACCAGCCAGGCCCGCTCGCCCGCTTTCCAGCCAGTGAGGCGGCTGTCCTCGGCGATCAGCAGCCGCCGAATGTAGCCCTCAGTGCAGCCGCACAGCTTCACCGCTTCGGCGACTGTGATCCACTCTTTGTCTGGCGATGCCACGGCTATCATCCTGTCAATGTAACGCTAGCGTCTCAAGTGTCAAACTTACTCGGACAACCTTGGTCCGTATTCCACCGCACAATCATCGCTTCCGAATCTTCTCTAGGTCTGTTCACTAGAAACGCTGTACACTATCGATCGTCCCGAAACGGGGCGATTGTTTTAGCGGATGGGGTCAAGTTTGAACATCTGTACACTACCCGCTAAGATCGCCTCCCAAACCCAAAAGAGGAGACGAGAAAATGGAACTGCGAGAGCTGTTGATTGAACGATTTGCACCTCAGAAAGACATTTGCGACAGGACGGTTTTGATGTATTTGGCGACGCTGGCACGGTTCCGAGACTTTCTCGGGCGAGAGCCGGTCGTGGATGACCTTGATGATCTCACCGTCGCCAAGTTCATCCGCTGGAGGCGTGTCACCCAGCACAGCAAGTGGAAGCTCATCAGCCCGGCCTCGCTGGCGAAGGATTCAGCCCAGATCCGCACTCTGTGGAATTGGCTCGCCAAGAAACGCTGGAAACGATCCAACGGAGAATTGATTGATTTCCCAGACTACGCGCGGCCACGAGTGCCGAAGCCCGTGCCGAAGGCATACAAGGCCGACGAGCTCGCCAAGCTGGTTGAAGCTGCCCGGCATCGCAAAGGCCTGATCTGCGGCAAGCCTGCCTGTTGGTACTGGACGACCAAGCTACAGGCGATGTTTCAGACAGGCGAGCGGATAGGTGCGGTGCTTGAGCTCCGGTGGTCCGAGGTGGACTTTGAGCGTCACACGCTGACGTTCTTGGCTGCCACCCGCAAAGGGCACAGGGAGACGATTACACGCCCGATCACGCCAGACCTTGCCAAGATGCTGGACACGCAGAAAGGCCCGCCAGAGGCTCGCGTGTGGCCCTGGCTGGACGATCGTGAGCCGCTGTCTGCATACAACAGCCTGCGAGTGCTCTGCAGGGTGGCTGGGGTGGATTACAAGCCGTTCCACGCCATCAGAAAAAGCACGGCCAGCTACCTCAAGCGGGCCGGGATTTCGGCAAAGAAGCAGCTTGGGCATTCGTCAGAGGAAATGGCTGAAACCCACTACTACGACGAGGAGATCACGGGCAGGGAATCAAATCTGGATTACTTGCCACCGATCGACAGGCCGCCGGAAAAGCCTGCCGAGTGACTCAACAAAGTTGACGGCATGTCCGCGTTGTTGAACAGAATCGCAGGCGAATAAAATCCTTCTTTTGGCCTATTCTTCTTACCGGAGCGCTGTCGTGAAACTGGCAACTGCTTTTGTTTTGTGCGCTGCGTTGGCATGCGTGTCTGCGATTGCAGGCGATGAACAGCCCACAGACACAGTCTCGCTGGATGAGCAAGAGTCGCAAATGGCCGAGAAAGAAAAGAAACGCGCATTAGAGGAAGCAGGAAACGACGTTAAGAAGGCAACGGCCGCCTTGAGGGACGCACAGAAAACGCGAGACAAGCAAAGGATTGAAACTGCAAAGGACAGTTTGGCTTGGAGCAAGAAACAGCAGAACAGGTTGCGGCAGATGGATTCTGACGAATGGCTGGCTAAGGCAAGGAGCAGGCTTCAACAGGACTCGGCTGCCGCAATGGAAAAAGAACAGGACGCACAGTTTGAAAAGAAACTTCGAGAGTCCGGTCCTGTTTCAATCACGGGAATGGGCATCGTCAAAAACGTGATAAATCTTCCCGAGCTTGTTCTTGATGTCAGAAACAACACAAGCGCAAGCGTTGAGGCTGTTGACATATCCGCCGAATGCTTCAACAAATTCGACGAGCCAGTGAACGCAATCGCAAGTGGAAATGTTTTCAAAGGAACGGCACAGGACAAGGTTGGCCCATCATCTGAGGCAAGAATGCGATGGCAGCTTTCGTTGCAGGGAAACACTGCCTACGCATTTGTCTACGTCACAAGGGTGAAACTTTCTGACGGAACCGTATGGACTCAGACCAAGGAGCAGGCAAAAGAAAAAAAGGTCTCTTACGTCAAAGCGAAACTGATGCAGTGACAAAACCTCTGCCGAAATGCAGACGGGCCGAGGTTCCGTATCAGTCAAACAGATGCTGCTTCGCCGCCTGCCGCCGGGCCATTGCGTCCACCCGTGACGGATGGCCCGGCTCGGCTGGCAGCTTGCTTGGTGGCGTCATAAACGCCTCAATGTCGTCACCCAGCTGCGACGCTCGGTATTCCACCTCGCGGACTGTGTCCAGAACTAACGTGTGGTCGCCTGCTTTGGCGCGGTCGCAGAGCTCGCCCTGGCCGCCGATGCTCGGGTTGTAGAGCAGTTCAATCGTCCACGTTACTCGAGCACCGATGCGAGCCAGCGTCGTCAGAAACTTCCGCATCTCGGGAGCGAGCCGAGCAGGCATGCGGCGACGCTTGCCCTTCGCTGGCGGCAAATCATCGTCTGCATAGAGTGACCGTTGTACCTCGCCCATGCGGTGAGTGTTGCAGGCTGGTCAAGTTCTGCGGGCTTCTCGGCATGCCTGCCGCATCCATGTCCGGTTGGCCATGCTCTCAAACCAGAGGCGAGCAAACACCGCGACCGTGTGCTCGCCCACGCTTAAGTAGAGCGTCCGCAGCTGGTCGCTGTCGCCCCACATGGCTTCGACATCCTCGCGGACCTTGGCAATCACCACTTTGGCGTCTTGGATTGCCGCCGACTGTGACTCTGGCTGAGATCGT
>Ga0209085_1002204_pt1 | contig 11175 bp, 4 predicted proteins | sample C_131016_EF_Meta_FD_187310 | JGI IMG/M metagenome (GOLD analysis project Ga0209085, IMG submission 187310) | Freshwater microbial communities from Lake Croche, Canada to study carbon cycling - C_131016_EF_MetaG (SPAdes) (version 2) | ecosystem: Environmental > Aquatic > Freshwater > Lake | place...
AGACCACCTTGTAATGTTATAGTATTTGCTGATGCACTATTTGCTTGATTGAATGCTGCTTGGGTAAAAGCTGCATTACTAGCAATCCAATTATTTTGGGTATTATCCACACCTTGAATTGTTATGGTATTATTTGTAGCTGTATTTGCTTGATTGAATGCTGATTGTGCTAGAGTATTTGCTGTATTTGCTTGGTTATATGCTGCTTGAGTAAATGCTGAGTTACTAGCAATCCAGGTATTCTGAGTATTATTAATAGCAAATAATGAAACAATATTAGCATTAGCATCATTCAAACCACCTTGTACAATAGCAATTTGTGTGTTCTGATATAAGTCTACGCCTTGCGTTACGACAGTATTTGCTGATGCACTGTTGGCTTGAGTGAATGATGCTTGTGCAAATACAGCATTACTAGCAATCCAATTATTTTGGGTATTATCCACACCTTGAATTGCTATAGTATTATTTGTAGCTGTATTTGCTTGATTGAATGCTGCTTGAGTAAATGCATATGGTGCAGCTGCTGTATTTTGCGTTGTTGAATCTGCAAAGGTAATTGGTTGTTTTACTACAAGACCAACATTATACTTGAATCGTGCAACTTCATTACCTGTATTCAAACCATTGACAGAGAATACAACATCGTTTGGTAAACCGGTACCAATGATCATATTACCACCGCCGGTTGTTGTGTTACCTGTTGTGAACAAGTAACCATCATTTTTACCAATTAGAGTATAACCTGGATAGTTGTATGTACTTGAACCCATACCTAAGTCAACGAAACCATCATTTACAGTTCCGTTATCGGCAGTAATAAACAAATCAGAAGATGAGTTTCCACCAGTATTAATATTTTGCATATTCAAACCAGAGTAACCATTGAAGTTACTACTGATTTGGAATGTTACTTGAGGTTCTAGAAAATAACCTGTTGGTATACCAGCATACAATGCATTATAACCATTTGAAGCATAACCAAAAAACTGACCAGTGTTACCTGTTATTTGAACTGTTGTTGCATTACCAGTAAAAGAAATATTACCAGTAACAGTTAAGTCACTTTGTATTGTTACTGAGCCAGATATTGTACCACCAGATGAACTAAATTTTGTATTGGCTCTATCGAATGCTGCTTGTGTGTATGCAGAATTGGAAGAAATCCAAGTATTTTGGGTGTTGTTGATACCAAAAATATATGCAATATTAGCATTAGCAGTATTAAGTCCGCCTTGAAGTGTTATAGTATTTGCTGATGCATTAGTAGCTGTTGATACAGCACTGTTTGATGCTAGTATACTTACAACGTTACTGGAACTCAGATAATATAATACACCATCGGCCATGTTTATAGCCAATTCTCCTGAAATCAAATTTGCAGATAGTGGTTTATTACCTGCTGTATTTGAATAGTATAACTGTATTGGTGTATTGCCTAATGCTGCCATAGTTTATCTTTAAATATGTATTTAGAATGTTCCACCAGAGATTAATCCAGCAACAAATGTATTTGCCGTTCTTACTGCACCTGTTCCTTTTGGTGTTAAAGTTAGGTCAATGTTTCCGTCAGTTCCTACAAGCGCAATTGATGGTGCAGAACCAGTTGCCGCACCTTTAATTTGTATGTAGTTTGCTTTAATGGAATCAAACTGTACCGACGCTGTTCCTTTTGGGTTTACGTTTAAGTTGATGTTTCCATCACTGCCTTGTGCTGATACAGAAAGTCCAGTAGCAGAACCAGTAGCTGCACCCGTCACTTGCACATAATTAACAGCAGATGCGGTGTGGGCTACACGGAATTGTTCATAACCGCTGGAGCTCGAAAAACTGTTGGTGAAAAATCGAACGTTTGCTGAACCCTTTGAACTCAAAACAGCATCTACGTTTGTGTCACCACGTGACTCAATAATTGCAGGTTGTCCTGATTGTGAAGCAAACACTGCATATCTATTTGTTGTTGTATTTGCACCATAATTTGATAAGTCGAGTGCAAAACCCATACTTGTTGATATTTGTAACGTCTGAGCTAAACCTCTAATAATAGGATTTGTTCCAACAGTAGCATAAGCAGTAGCAGTAACACCAGGTGAACCACCAGTAAATGTCACAGTCGGTTGTTCTACATAACCTGAACCTGAATTTATTATGAAAACGTTATTGACTGCAAAACCAGAAGAGTTAATTTGTACGTTTGCACCTACACCTGATGTTGATGTGTTACCTGTGAGTATTAGATAAAATGGAACACCTGTATTCAGAGCACCAGTTGAGTTGGCAAAAGTTGGTAGATTATTATAAAATGCACCTTGATTAATAATAGCAATTGAATTAATACCACCAGTACCATATGTTGTTGCAGTATTACTTGTTACTTGGAAAACTGCATTTGCAAAAGAGTTTCCTGTATTCGCATACAAATAATCACCGTTAGCGTAACCAGAACCAACGTTACCAATAACAATTGTTCCTGACAATCTCATTACAGCATTTGCTGTGGCAGTAACACCACCAGTAGTTGTTGGTGCAGATATTGATATATTTGGTATTGATTGGTGTGTGCTGCCCGAAGCTACAATAGTTATAGCAGTAATTGTATTGCCGTTACTAATATTTACACCTTTAGAACCAGCAACAAGGTCAATAGCACCAGTTCCTTGTGATTGTAATGCTAAAGAAATGTTTGCATCAGAACCAACTACTGAATAAACTGGCGTATTTGCAGTATTTGCACCAACAAACTGATGATAGTTGTTGAAGTTTGTACCAACGGTTAATGTACCATTTATGTTAGTATTTGATATTGCACCAGATGTTGCTGAACCAAGTGTGATTCTAGTAATTGAACCTGATACACCATTAGTCCCAATATCAATTGATTTTTGTGTTGTACCGGTAATAGCAGTGTTTGATGCTATTGTCTGAGATTGGTTGATCGTGTATGTACCTGTACCACCTGTGCCTGTACCTGTGCCTGTGATGTATGTTCCTGGTAATACACCAGTGCCTGATAATGCCATACCAATCGAGAATGTTCCAGTATTTGCATCCCTAACGGTTAATGTTGTGGTTGATATTGTACCGTTTGCGGTTGTTGCAGTAGTTGCTGCTGTTGTTGCGCCTGAACCAATTTGAATGGCTTGTGTTGCCGTCGAACGACCTACACCAATTAACCCTGTACCTGTGGTGCTGCCAATAGAAATTGCAGAAGTGGTAATACCAGTGCCCAAATTTACTGCATTGGTGGTTGAACCGGAGAGGTTAATACCGCCTGTTGCATTAATACCTGAAAAAGTAGGGCTGGTTGATAATACCATTGAACCACCACCCGTATAACTGGAAACTTCAGTTATACCGGATCTCCAAGCTGACGCAGCATTTGTAGTAGTATCAATACAAGTAACGTAGGTTGTAGAATTTGGTGTTACTACTGCAACTAAAATACCTGTTGATGTATATATGTATGCAGCTGGGCCAGCATTAAATCTAAAAGACCATCCTAATTGTAACGTAGAAGTGTCGGGTAATGAAAATGCGCTTTGATTTGTTCCCGGTACGTATTGATAAAAACTACTCGTATTGGTGAGAGCTATTACTTGAGCAACGCTACCTGCAATAGTTTGAGTGCCTGTTGATCCACTTGCATAAGAAACAGAGGAAGTGCTATTAGCAGTAACTTGATACATACCATTGTATGAAGTTGGCGTTACACTTTGTACTGAAATATATGATCCATTTACGAATGGTGCCGATGTTTGTGTTGCAAAATTAAGAGTTGCAACACCTCCACCATTAATTGCTATTGGTGTTGTTATTGTCTGACTTATATTAATGTTGTATGTGCCTACATTGCCAGCGGTTCCAGTAGCTTGGTTAATAATTGTAGTACCAGGAACAACATTAGTACCATATACTACCATGCCAGCAGTGAATGATCCTGTGACAGTTCCACCTATAGTTAGTACAGTACCTGCAATTGTACTTGATGTGCTGTTAGCTGTACTTCCAGTACCTGATGCACCTGTTGTTGCTAAACCTGCACTGTAATTATTTGCATAACCTAACAAGTTTGCTTGTGCAGCCGGTGCTGTATTTGCTCCTGTTCCACCAGAACTTAATGCAATTGGTGTAGTTGCAGTTAATGTTGTGAATGCACCAGTGTTTGGTGTTGTTGAACCTATTGCAACGTTATCAAGTGATCCACCAGAAACAAGTATTGTATTTGAGTTCTGTGTACCTAATGTACCAATTGTATTTGCTTTGTTGTATGCTGCTTGACTGAATACTGCGTTACTAGCAATCCAAGTATTCTGAGTATTATCAATACCAAAAATTAAACTAATATTGGCATTAGCGGTATTCAAACCACCTTGTACAATAGCAATTTGTGTATTTTGGTATGCGTCTACTTGTTGTGTAGTGACAGTATTAGAACTTGCCAAATTAGCAGCATTGTATGCTGCCTGTGTAAATGCTGCATTACTAGATATCCAAGTATTCTGTGTAGCATCTACACCTTGAGTCACAATAGTATTGGCTGATGCAGTATTAGCTTTATCAAAAGCAGCCGCGGCCGAAGAACCTAAAGCAGCGTTAGCAACATTATATGCTGCTTGTGCTAAAATATTTGCACTATTAGCTTTATCAAATGATGCTTGTGTAAAAATAGCGTTAGAAGCAATCCAAGTATTTTGGGTGTTATCTACACGTTGTATAACAATAGTGTTTGCCGCTGCGGTGTTAGCAGCATTATATGATGTAGTTGCAATACTATAAGATTGATTTGCTGTGATTGATGCAGAATTAGCTAGTAAAAATGCTTGATTTGAAATAGACGATACACTATTTGCAAGAATATATGCGGCATTTGATTGATTTAGAGCAGTGTTGGATTGTGCAAGAGCATATGCTGCTATATTTGAATAACCATTGAATGTTGAAACTGTACTTACAGTTGCAGGTGTGCCTGAACCAGGTCTTACTACAGTTACGTTAATATTTGCCATTAAATATCAGTCCCATAAGAACTTGCGACACCTGTAACACCAGGAGAAACAAATATTTGTCCTTCAAGAATTCTTGACGTTACATTATATTGATCTTTAAGAATAACATCATATACGTATTTACCATAAGGAACATTTGCAGTAGTTGGTGCATCTAAAGAAAGTGTTACAGTACCATTATTAACATCTGTGATTGTTGTGGTAAAAGTCATTGCAACATTTGAAGTTGTGTATGATTTCTTTGCACTAGAATATACAGTAAAATTGCTAAGATTATATGGGTTACCATAATCATCAGTCAAATTTAATTGAGTGCTGAATGTTGAGCCTTGTTCCATATATTGATCTGCATATCCTGCTGCCATTTTATTTACCTTTCTTCAGTTCTTCTATTTCAGCCTTCAATTCTTTGATCGCTTCAATTAGCAAACCAACCATGTTTCCATATGCAACAGCATATTGTGTATCTTCTGATCCTGTAACAGCTTCTGGTAATACTTTTAAAACTTCTTGAGCGATCACACCTGTCTGTCTTGATGTTACTTGATCGGTACGGTCGTATGTGTAGCCATTCAACTGATCCACTTTTTCCAAAGCATTGTCAATCTTTGTGATGTTAGTTTTGATTCTTGCATCAGAGAATGCTGTAATACTACCAGCAGCAAGAATGTTTGTGCTACCAGCATCTGTTGTTGTACCAATAGAAAGACCGCCAGCCGCCGAGAGATGCGGTACCGCAGATAAAGCCCAGTTAAAACCGTCTGATGCTAAAAAATACCAAAAAGAATTTACTTGTGTAATTGCTTGTGTTGCAGCACCACTACCAGAAGGACCATAAATGTTTCCGCTTGGTGTTGAAAGAGTAATGGTTCCTGTATTGTTTAGCCAAATTTGAAAACCACCTCCGTTATACAACGTTGGATTTGGCAATGTAACCGTGTAACTAGAACTTCCGCCAGCAATTTCAACCAAAGCACCCAAACAAGAACCGGTGAGTGTTGCTGTTGTTGTAATGATTGCTTGTGAGCTGTTGTAAATTCCACCATTTACTTGAAGCTTGGCATTAGGAGCCGTGTTAGCAATACCCACGTTGCCGTTGTTGTGTAGGAACATTAAATCTCTGCGGGTACTGCTTGTAAGACGTTGAGTAAATAGGATACCTGTGTTGGTGTACACTGCTGGGTCTTGTGCATTCCAAATGTCTGATTCAGCTTGTCCATTGGTTATGTTGTTGGAAAATACAATTGACGATATATTGGGAGATGTTCCAGTAGTACCTGAATTAAAATTACCTACGTATGCATATGCTCCACCTTGGTAAAACGAGCCATTGGCTTCCAACTTGTATCCTGGAGAAATTGTGCCAATACCTACGTTACCGCTGGAGTCAATACGCATACGCTCTGAACCAGCAGTTTGAAATGCCAAGCTTGTTGAACCTGCATTAGGGCCAATTGTTGCAATTAATGAAGTTGTTTTTATGTAAAAATCTGCGTTTATATTATCCGTAAAATACGCAAGATTTCCAGCAGCACCATTATTAACAGAGAATTTTGCATTTGCGATTGTAGTGCCCACCATCACATTACCGCTGGTGTCAATACGCATACGCTCTGAACCACCAGTAGCAAAGTACATTGGCCCACCAACCATACCAATCTCAGCAGAGTTGGTTACGTTGTCAGAGAGTTGGATGTTTACGTCACGTCCAGTAGCTTCTGATTGAATACGGAGTACTGTGTTGGTGCGAACAGCAGTTCCTGTCAATGCTGAAGAAATGAGTGCAGCTGGATTTTGTGTTGAATTAGCACTAACATGAAAACGTACCGCAGGTGTAATACCAACACCAAAGTTGCCGTTGGTGTCAATACTTGCACGTACTATATTGTTAGCAACAAAGCTTAATGTATTCGCACCAGTAGAACCAACATACATTGCATTTGGTGAATAAATGTATGAATTTGTTGCATCAGTAGTCAAATACAACGGAACAGATGATGTGGCCGGGCCAACAATAGCAACACGATAACCGTTTGTGCTACTAGTACCAATACCAACGTTACCGTTAGCGGTAATACTGTTAGCGGTAATTCCGTTAGCGGTAGTTCCGCCTGCAATTGAAAGACTAATTAATTGCCCAACAGATGTTAAACTTGATATGGTAACATTAGATGATAGTGTGGAACCTGTTAATTGTGCGGCATTGGCTGTACTATTATTAGCTTTGATGAATGCTGCTTGTGCTGTTGAGTTTGCAGTATTAGCCTGATTAAATGCCGCTTGTGCTGTTGAGTTTGCAGTATTAGCCTGATTAAATGCCGCTTGACTGAATGCTGCATTACTAGAAATCCAGGTATTCTGAGTATTATCAACACCAAGAATAAAAGCAATATTAGCATTAGCAGTATTAAGGCCACCTTGAAGTGCTATAGTATTTGCTGAAGCATTATTAGCAGTATTGAATGCTGCTTGACTGAATGTTGCATTAGATGAAATCCAAGTATTTTGAGTAGCATCAACACCAAGAATAAAAGCAATATTAGCATTTGCGCTATTAAGACCACCTTGTAATGTTATAGTATTTGATGAAGCATTATTAGCAGTATTGAATGCTGCTTGACTAAATGCTGAGTTACTAGAAATCCATGTATTCTGAGTAGCATCAACACCAAGAATGAAAGCAATATTAGCATTAGCAGTATTAAGGCCACCTTGAAGTGCTATAGTATTTGCTGAAGCACTATTTGCTTGTGCATAAGCCAAAGTTAAAAGTGCAGAAGTTGGAACAGTAGATGTACTTGTTGTTATAGAATTACCAGAAATTAAATTTGATGTGAGTACTTGATAATAATTTGGTGAGTTATTAACATCTAAAATGTCCCAATATTTGTTAGTTTCATTCCATCTAAAATCAGCGTTTGCAGAACTTGGTCTATAAACATAAAAGTGTGATGTGATTGGTGAACTTACATTAGCCGAAAGTGTAAATGTATTTGTGGCGTAAACAGTAGTTCCGGTAATAACAAAATTACCACCAACAGTAACACCGCCTGTAGTTGATAATGATTGAAAGGTGCCAGTTGCGTTTGGAGCACTTAATGTTGAACCAGCTATAGACAATGTTCCCGTGTTCACACTAGTATTTGCTTGTAACACATTTACATATGCTGTTCCAGTAGCAGATATTGTTGCTGTATTGACAGTGTTGTTAGCCTGTAATATATTGGTATAAGAAGTGCCAGTTACTGATAATGTAGAAGTATTGACATTATTATTTGCTTGCAATACATTTACATATGCTGTTCCAGTGGCAGATATTGTAGATGTATTAACACTAGTATTTGCTTGTAAGTTATTGGTATAAGATGTTCCAGTTACTGATATTGTTGATGTGTTTACTGATGTATTCGCTTGTAATATATTGGTGTATGTAGTATTAACAACAGACAATATAGAAGTATTGACACTAGTATTTGCTTGTAAGTTATTGGTATAAGATGTTCCAGTTACTGATATTGTTGATGTGTTTACTGATGTATTCGCTTGTAACACATTTACATATGCTGTTCCAGTGGCAGATATTGTTGCTGTATTTACTGTTGTGTTCGCTTGTAACACATTTACATATGCTGTTCCAGTAGCAGATATTGTTGCTGTATTAACGCTGGTGTTAGATTGCAATACATTTACATATGCTCTTCCAGTGGCAGATATTGTTGCTGTATTTACTGTTGTGTTCGCTTGTAACACATTTACATATGCTGTTCCAGTGGCAGATATTGTAGCTGTATTAACACTAGTATTCGCTTGGAGTATGTTTGTATAAGAATTACCAGTTACTGATAATGTGGATGTATTAACCACATTAGCAACATCAAGTCTACTACCAATTGTTACATTATTAGAAACAGCTAAACCAGTATTTGGTCCAGTAGCGTATATTGTTCCCAACATATTAGCCTGGCCAGCTGAATAAAGACTAAAAATTGTGTTATTTAAATATAAAGAACCACCACCTGTTGCAGCTGGTAAAGTTGGTCCAACAGTTAGATTATTTTGAACAATTGCAGATGAACCTGTACCTTGAACTTGTAACTGACCTTGAATGTAAGCATTATTGGCAACTTGCAATCCAATAGTGCCGCCATTCAAATATAGTGTACCGGAATCTTTAGTCCAGTTGCCTTTACCAATTGAATTAATTTCATTTGAACCTGCATTTGTTGCAACAACCCAATCACCAAATGTATTTGCAAATCCTAAAATGTTTACTGTATTAGCCATGTTAACCTTTACTTATTAGTTGTTGCAATAGGTTTTTTATATCGTCCATATCGCTTTTAAGATTATTTATCTCATCTTTTAAAGCATTCATTTCATTTTTTTGGTTTTTTAAAACCCTTAACTTAGAATAATATTCATTTTTCTCAGTGTTGTCGGTAGGCATTAAAACCATACTGTTTATATCTCTAACAAAATTTGAATTATTAACTTTGACCAATTCCATAGTTAAAATCCTGTTCCTGGTGGTAAAGCCAAAGCACGAATATCTGTCAAATATGGAACTACAGTATTATCTGATGTAGCCAAAACAACTTTAATTGCAAATTGGATGAAAGAAGAGAAAGTTTGTCCTGATGAATTTGTATAACTTATAGTGTTATTTGCTGCGTTACTGGAGAAAATACCTGGAGCAGCTTCGAATTCATACAAATCAGTTCTAGATGTTGAATAAACATTTTGATTGTTGATTGTAGTCATTAATTGCCAACCTATTGAATCAAAGGGTGCTGTATCCAAAGAACTTAAAATTTTGTAATATACAAAAATGTTTGTTCCTGCTGGTCTGTATGCTGTATAGAAAACTCTCAAATCACCTGAATCATTTCCTGGTGCTAATACAACTTTCTTTGTGAAATATTTGGCAAGAGAATTACCGCCTCTTGTTGAAGTTTCACCTGAAACACTGATTGAAGCCGCTGATGTGTTAGCACCAGTTATTGTGATTTTTGGTGTTTTTAGATAACCAGCACCAGGACTTATCACATATACAGAAGTTATTGCACCTGTTGAGTTTGCTGTTAAACCCAGTACCGCTGAACTTGAACCAATATCTGGTGCAGATACTGATATATTTGAAGAAGTTAAACTGGAATAACCATTTCCTGAATTTGTTATAGAAATAATACTATTACTCAATCCCATATTATTGATGTTGTATGAAATTGTATACAAACTAAGTCCATCATCAGAAATAATTGGAGTTAAATTAGTATCATTTGATGTTAGTGATGCCAATAGTGAAAACGAATTGCTTGATGATCGAGTTAAGATTCTTTCACCTTGGCCATCGTTCAAATAAACATCATCTGGGGTTGGACTGCCTAATCTTCCAGGTGAGATTGAAGAATATGGTGTTGATCCATAATTGCTACTAAGTGTAGTTGAATAACTATAGTTAATAGCAGTGCCAGAAGGTGCAAATTCTGTTGTGGAAACATTCAATGCGTGGTACTTTCTATCAAATGAATAATTGCCAAATAATTGTGTAACACTATTTGCGTCAATTTTGTTTCCAATGTCTTGTGTTCCTAATTTTCTGTATGGTAAGTTTTTAGGTACGGTAAATGGAACAGAAATTGTACCAGTTGAAAATACACATTTTGTAATGACAAACATTAAATCTTTTGTTTGGTCTGCTGTCCACGTAATACCATTCTGTGACTCAAATAATGAACCAACATATGGCGCTGCGGTAATTTTTGTTGCTGTACTTGGTGTTGCATCTGTATAATTTGCTTTAGATGTTGATTTTAACGCAACTGAGTTTTGTTCACCATAATACAAGTAATAATCAACAGAAGAAGATTTTATAATAAATGCATACAATTCCGCAGGCTTAATGTATATTGGACACTCAAAAACAAATTCTGTATATGCATTTGGATCCAAATAATGTGGTGTTGAAGAAACAACTACTTGATTTGGAAATAATGTTACTTTGGAATGTGGAAGTGTTTCACCTGTTGGATATCCATTTAAAGTTGGAACAATTGACAACGTTACAGGAACATTTGAATTTGTTGGTTTATTTTGAAAGAATAATTTAATAGAATATAAAAATACTCCATTTGGATAATTGTCTTTGTCTATAATGAATGTTTGTGCG
>Ga0209085_1002209_pt1 | contig 11155 bp, 15 predicted proteins | sample C_131016_EF_Meta_FD_187310 | JGI IMG/M metagenome (GOLD analysis project Ga0209085, IMG submission 187310) | Freshwater microbial communities from Lake Croche, Canada to study carbon cycling - C_131016_EF_MetaG (SPAdes) (version 2) | ecosystem: Environmental > Aquatic > Freshwater > Lake...
CGAGATTAGCAAGCATGAGCCGTTTGTCTTTGTGCATCATTTACAAACACCACGCGCAGGACTAAACACATTGATTCGTAGCAGTCGTTTATTCGTAACGCATACGCCGGCACACTTGCGCAGGGAACTTGCATGGACTAAACCACGAAAGACCGCGCAAGTTCTAAGCTACTTCGATACGTCAAAATGTTATGACCACATGGACAAGCAACCGTTTGCATTATGGGCAGCGCGTAGTCATCCACTCAAGGGAAAACTCAAAGCAGAGATTTGGGCAGCGCAAGCAGGCTATCAATTTAAGTCACTTAGTAATGTGTCGCGTGATGAAGTCTTAGATGCAATGGCAAGGTGTGAATGGTTTGTTCACTTACCTTTAGCATTTGAGTCAGAATGTCGCGCAGTTATGGAAGCCGTATTGTCAGGTTGCAGGATTCACACGAACGAGAATGTTGGAATTACCAGCGTTGAAGATTGGCAAGACAAAGATCACTTAAGGCACATGATTGATAATGCCGGGGATACATTTTGGAGATTGATTCAACAATGAGAATGCTTACAATTATTCCTACTCGTGGTCGCAACGATAACGCGATCCGTTTGTTTGAAGCGATCAACGCAACGGCAGACTTTACTGAAGTTGTGTTTGCCATAGATGCAGATGACGTCAAAACTTATCAAGGACTTATGCACGAAACCGCAGGACTAGATAACGTCAAGGTTTGCATTGCTGAACGTATGGGAATGAACGGCACACTTAACTATTGGGCTTTGTGGTTTGCGCCTGACTATGACTACATCTGTTTCATGGGTGACGATCACCTACCGCGCACAGGTGGTTGGGATACAAAACTAGCGCAAGCCATTGGCAGCGAACCGGGCATTGCATACGGTAACGATTTATTGCAAGGCGAGAATCTGCCAACTGCCGTAGTTATGTCTAGCAAAATAATCAGGGCTACGGGCTTTATGTCGCCGTCAAACTTGAAGCATCTATTCCTAGATAACTATTGGTTAGCAATGGGTCAGGCATTAGAGAACGCGAACTACTTGCCAGATGTAATTCTTGAACACCTGCACTACACCAATGGCAAGGCACAACATGACGAAAGATACGCAGCCGTAAACAATCCTGAAATGCACAATGGCGATCAGGCTATCTTTGCGGAATACCTTGCAACAGAGTTTGCTCATGACGTTGAGAATGTAAAGGCTTGGTAATGAAAATACTTATTACGGGTCATAAGGGATTTGTTGGGCGCAACTTTATTAAGGCATTGCCAGACAGCGACATAACAGGCATTGATTTGAAAGATGGCAACGACTGCCGCGACTTCTTCAAGACCAACACAGACCAGTTCGATTTGGTGATTCACCTAGCCGCAATAGTTGGTGGTCGCGCAACTATCGAAGGTGAGCCGTTATCGGTGGCAACTGACTTATCAATTGATGCGGAATTCTTTAATTGGGTGCAAAGAACAAAACCCATAAATACGGTTTATTTCTCAAGTTCAGCAGCGTATCCAATTGAGTTGCAGGAAAGTCACAGATTGTTGCGACTAGCTGAACATGATCTTAACCTGCATGAAGTTAGAAACCCTGACTTAACTTATGGTTGGGCAAAACTAACAGGCGAGTATCTGGCGCAGTTCTTAGACGGCACAAATCTATTTGTATTCAGACCGTTCTCTGGTTATGGATCAGACCAAGACAGCGATTATCCGTTCCCTAGTTTCATTGACCGAGCATTGGCAGGCGTGGAAGTCTTTGACATTTGGGGTAACGGCAAACAGGTGCGCGACTTTATACACATCGAGGATATTGTTCAGGCCGTTCTCTGGCACGTTCAGACGGGCTACACAGGCACGTTCAATTTGTGTTCAGGGTTTGCTACTAGCTTTAACGAACTTGCAAAGATCGTCTGCGAAGAAGCCGGCATCACACCAGAGTTCAATCACATAATTACAAAGCCGACAGGGGTTGAGTATCGGGTAGGCGATCCGCATTTGTCGCATCAATATTTCAAACCGCAGATTAGTTTGCGCGAAGGAATACGCAGGGCATTAGCAGAACGCAAGTAGAATAGTCCTAGACTTAGGAGTTACTTTGGCGATTACAAACGGTTACTGCACACTTGCCCAAATCAAGGCAGCAGCTCGCATTCAAGATAGCGTTGATGATTCGTTATTAGAAATGGCGGTTGAATCTGCTTCTCGTGCTATTGATGGCCATGCCGGGCGATACTTCTATTCATCGGGAACTGCCACACGTTACTTTACCGCCGATGAATCTTTTGTTTGTGAAATAGATGATCTTGCTGGAACTGCACTAACGCTTCAAAGTTCATCTAATGCACAAAGAAACTTTGACGTTACATGGGCAGTTGGTGATTACCAACTAGAACCAACTAACGGTGTCGTAGATGGCTTAGTTGTTCCCTATACACGCATACGCGCAGTCCAAAACTATTTGTTTCCAATTCAAGGTGGTGATGCTTTGGTTAAGGTAACTGGAGTATTTGGTTGGCCTTCCGTTCCAACTTCAATTACTCAAGCCTGCGTCATTCAGGCAAGCAGAATCTTTAAGCGTTTAGATAGTCCATTGGGCATAGCTGGATTTGGTGACATGGGAGCAATGCGAGTTAGTCGTTATCTCGATCCAGACGTTGAGCAACTTGTTGCGCCGTATCGCAGAATGCGTAACTTGGTCTAATGGCTTCGATCACAGAACTACGCGCAGGTATTAAAACAAACCTTGCAACAATCAACGGTCTAAGAGTTTCTGATTATCAGCCAGACAACATCAACCCACCAGTTGCAATTGTCTTTCCAGTATCACTTAACTATGACGAAACCTTTTATAGGGGAATGCAGACCTACACATTTGCCGTTCAAGTAATTGTTGGTAAAGTATCAGAACGATCAGGTCAAAGCACAATAGATGCTTATTGTTCAAGCACCGGATCGAACAGCATCAAATTAGCGATAGAATCAGACAAGACCCTTAGTGGCAATGCGTTCGATTTACGAGTTACGGATATGCGTAACTACGGTGAACTAATTGTTGGTGAGGTAAACTATTTATCGGCAGAGTTCGTAGTTCTCTGCTACGCAGACTAGGAGCAAAACAGCATGGCGAAATTCGCAGCTACCGATTACAAAGTGACCATTAACGGCACAAACCTTTCGACAAACCTTAATCAAGTTGAATTGGCTTTAGAATCCGATGATTTAGAAACAACTGCATTCGGTGGAACATTCCGCGAACGCATTGGTGGACTTAAGACTGGTTCTTTAACACTTCAGTTCATGCAGGATTTTGGCGCATCATCTATTGATGCAACTCTATTCCCATTGTTCAATACTCTTGCAACAGTTGTTATCGTTCCAACTTCTTCATCAGTATCTTCAACAAACCCAAGTTACACCGCATTATGCCTAGTGAACTCATATAGTCCTCACGCTTCATCTGTTGGCGATCTAGCAACATTCAGCGTTACTTGGCCTACTTCAGGCACAGTTACTAGAGCAACTGCCTAACTATGAAAGTAAATCTGCGCGTAACTTTTAATGACGAAAGCGTTGAAGAAGTATCTGCAACCGCTCGTGATCTCGTTGCTTTCGAGGACAAGTTCACCAAGTCTGTTGCATCGCTTGAATCAGACTTTCGCATAACTGATCTACTTTGGTTGGCATGGCATTGGCTACATCGATTCGGCAAGACTAAGAAAAGTTTTGAAGAATGGTGTGACGATGTTGAAACAATCGAAGCGAGTGAACAAGACCCAAAATAATCGGGTTGGGTGACTCATCCCAACATTGGTATTTGGCTTATCTTGCAGTTGAAACTGGTATTGCTCCATCAGTTTTAATGCAAGAATCTGAACGTATGCTTTATACGTTAGGAATGTATCTGCGCTGGCGCAATAGTCAGGGGACATAATGCTTGATGTAAAGATTACGGGTATTGCTGAAGTTGTAAAGACTCTTAAAACAATAGACAACGATCTAGTTAAACGTGCGCGTAAAGATTTAAGAACAGGCGCAAAGCCAGTAGCTGATGCCATAAAACAAAACATCCCAAGTGAATCACCGTTACAAGGTAAAAGGGGAAGCACGAGTGGGACTCGTGGCATGATCCACAATGGCAGAACAGCATGGAATCCTGCTGGCGTAAAGGTTGCAGTAAGAACTAACTTCAGCACTAAGGCAGAAAAGAAGGGCTACAAACTTGTTTCTATTGTCGCTGGTATAAAAGGCAATAGAGGACAGAGCGCACAAGGCAACGCGGCATTTCAAATTGCAGACCAAGCAGGTCGAAGTCGTGGTGGCAAAACCAAATCAGGTCGTGCAATGATCAGAAAACTGAACAGTCAAAGTCGTGCTTCACGTTACGTTTACCCGGCAGGACTTCGTGAACTTCCTTATGTTCAAGATGTGGTGCGCGGTACAATTAGAAAAATGCAAAACGACTACAACCGCAAACTCAAAGGATAGGTTCTTTCAATGGCCGTAATCTTTCCTATCCTTAGCACATTTGATCCTGCTGGAGTAAATAAGGCACAACGAGCATTCAAAGGTTTAAGCGGTACTGCTAAAACTGCTGCCGTTGCATTTGGTGGATTGGGAATAGCCGTAGGCAAGTTTGGATACGATTCTGTCAAAGCTGCCGCTGAAGATCAAAAGGCACAACTAAAACTTGCTAAGACTTTGCAAAACGTCACAGGTGCAACACAGGCGCAGACCGCTGCGGTTGAAAAGTTTATTACGGCGCAACAGTTTGCAACTGGCGTATCTGACTCGCAACTTCGTCCGGCATTAGAAACTTTGGTTCGTGCAACTGGTGACGTAACTAAGGCTCAAGGATTACTGAAACTTGGTCTAGACGTAAGCCAAGGAAGCGGTAGAGATTTAGAAAGTATTTCACTAGCCTTAGCCAAAGCACAGGGCGGACAATTTACAGCTTTACAGCGTTTAGGCATTGTCATTCCAGAAAACATAAAAAAGTCTAAAGACTTTGCAAAGGTTCAGGAATACTTAAATAGTTTATTTGGCGGTCAAGCTGCCGTTGCTGCTGGAACATTCCAAGGCAAGTTAGAGATTTTGAAACAACGTTTACAAGAAGCACAAGAAACTATTGGCACAAAACTAATACCTATCTTGACTAATTTAGTTGATTACTTTTTGAACAATGTCGTACCGGCAATTGAGCGCGTTGCTAATGGTGGATTCAAACAGTTAGTAATTGAAATTGCCAATACGTTCTCTGGTTTAACAGGTGTAGCCAAGATCGCTAAAGAAGTTGCGTTTGCATTTATTGGAATCAAAATTGCATTGGTTGCTTTTGCTATTGCACCACCACTTATTGCCGCCGTAACTTCAGCATTAACAACAATGCGAATTGCTGCCTTGTATGGTGCGGCAGGATTCAAAGTATTAGGTGTTGCAATTAAGGGGGCATTAGCAAGTTCTGGAATAGGTTTACTTGTTATTGGTGTTGGTCTTGTCGTTGGCAAGATTATTGAAATGGGAATTGAATCCAAAAATACCACCGATGACATAGTTATTCTTGGCAAAACTGCGACAACTAGATTCGGTGCAATGGAGGCCGCTGCCAATCGTTTAGTTATAAAAATGGATGAAGTTAGCGTTGCTGCTAGACACGCCAGCGACACTCTAGAAAACAACAGATTAGTTCCAAGATCAAAAGTTAATTATGACGTCAAGGCTCAAAAAGATGCTGAAGCTGCGGCAAGAGCAGCTTCAAATTCTGCACTCAAATCTTCCAAAGCAACTTCTGATGCTCAAAAGAAAGCACAAGCTATTGCTAAGGCTGCCGCTGATGCCGCTAAGAAAGCCGCCGCAGAAATGGCCAAACAAGTTGCTGCCGCTTCTAAACTGGCAACTGGTGCTCTGACCAAGATGAATGACAAATTAACTGTTGCGCGTGACAAATTACAATTAGCAAAAGATGCCTACAAAGACTTTCGAAATGGTGTTCAAGAATCAATCACCGGGCTTCTAAACTTTGGCGATGCTGCAAGTCAAACAACAGGAACTTTTTTAGAAAACCTACGCAAGCAAGTTTCAGGCGCAGTTGGCTTTGCTGACAAGGTTAAGCAACTTATTGCGATGGGCTTATCTGAAACTGGTATTCAACAAGTTCTAGCCGCTGGAGCAGTTGCTGGAACAAAGATCGCCGATGAACTTATTGCAGGTGGCGCAGGAGCGATAAGCGAAACGAACGCACTAATTCAGAGCGTTACTTCAGCCGCGCAGACTTTGGCAACGGCTGGCGCAGATCAGTTCTACAAGGCAGGTATTACGCAGGGTCAAGCAATGGTCGATGGAATTATTGCAAGCATTAAGAAGGCTGGATTCATTATGTCTGGCGGTATGGCTGCATTACCTAAGCCATTGCAGACTGCGCTGAATAAAGGCAAACTAACTTCTGGTCAGGCTTCAGAGTTGATGGGAATCATTGGCAATTCTCAAGCCGTAACTGCACCTGCAAGCAAATCTGGAACTGGCACGACAATTAACGTAACCGTCAATGCCGGCATGGGTGCGAACGGAACAACTATCGGGCGCGACATTGTTGATGCAATCAAGAAGTATGAGCGCGTTAGCGGCCCTGTCTTTTTGAGTGCGTAATGGCAGTACCACAGACTAAGGTTTACATTGCCTTTGACTTATCTGCACAAGGCGGTAATTTCTTTACGCTTAACGACACGACTAAAGGACTTCTTAATTCAACTTATGTCTTAGGCGGTAACATTCTCACAGACGTTACAAACTACGTTGCTTCGGTTTCTATCAATCGTGGAAAGTCGCGTGAGTTAGATCGCTACACCGCTGGAAGTTTGAACGTAGTTCTACATAACGATTCTAGAATCTTTGATCCATTCAACACAACCAGTATCTACTACGGCAACATTGTGCCAAGAAAACAAATAGTAATTGAAACCAATGGCAATCGAATCTTTACCGGGTACATTGATGATTGGGATTTCAGCTACGACCTTTCAGGTAAGTCTTATGCAAGCGTTTCTGCGCTAGATGGTTTTATGCTTTTGGCTGCTGCTGAATTGAATGTATCTTCAAATAGTGTCGAATTATCTTCGACAAGAATCAACACGATCTTAAGCAAACCAGAAGTTGCTTGGCCTATTGCTAATCGTTCAATTCAAACTGGACTAACAACTTTACAAAATGACATTATTCCAGAAAATGAAAATGCTTTGGGGTATTTGCAACTTGTCGAAACTTCAGAAAATGGAATGCTATTTATAAACAGGTCTGGCGCGATCACTTTTAAGAATCGTGTAACCGTTCCTTCCGCAACTGAAATAACCTTTGCAGATGATTCAACTGCTGGTGGAATCAAATACACCAACATTGGGGTTATCTATGGATCAGAAAACTTTTACAATCGAGTATCAGTTCAGCGACTCAATGGAACATCACAAACTTCAGATTCGGTGGCATCACAAACTCTTTATGGAATCTCTGCGTTAAACATTTCAGGTGTTCTAATGCAAAGCGATGCTGAAGCCTTACTTTTGGCACAGTATCTAGTTGGTTTATACGACCAACCTGAACTGCGTATAAATGAAGTTACGGTTAACTTACACGATAAGACTTCTGATGAAGTTGCCAAATTGGTTCAAGCTGAAATTGGCGATACTTTGAAAATCAGGTTCACACCAAATAAGGTCGGAAGCGTTATCTCACAGAATGCAATCATTATTGGCATTCAACATAGAGTCGGAATCGATCAACATGAAGTTACCTATTATTTTGCATCCATTGCTTTCTATCCGTTCATTCTCAATAACTCAACTTATGGCTTGCTTGATACTGGTGTTTTAGCTTATTAAGATAGAATCTAAGAAACACAAGGAGTAATTATGGCAGGCGCAGGGCGTAAAGTTTTTACCGCTGGTGATGTATTGACAGCATCACAGGTTCAGGACTATTTACAAGATCAATCCGTTATGGTCTTTGCTGGAACTGCTGCACGTTCAAGCGCTATTTCATCACCGTCTGAAGGAATGGTTGCAATCACAACTGACACAGACGAACTTCAGTATTACAACGGTTCTGCTTGGACTGCTGGTTTATCTTTTGGTGCATGGAAAACTTGGGCGCCAACTATTAGTGGGTTTACAGCTACTGGAACTCATACAGCAAAATATATTCAAATCGGCAAAACAGTTATCGCCACGACTTATTTTGTTTCATCTAGCGCGTGGACAGGAAGCGTACTGACCGTTAGTTTGCCGGTTACAGCTGCAAGTGGGGGAAACATAAATGGATCTGGTTATTGCGGAGTAACATCTTCAGCGTCATTCTCGCCACTTAGCGTAATTACAACATCGACAAGTGCTATTAACTTAACTGCAAATAATGCAGCAGGTACATATTTAACTCTTGCTTCGGTTACAACAACTGCTCCTATTGCTTGGGCGAGTGGATCAGTATTTAGTTTCACAGTAATTTATGAAGCGGCGTAACAATGTGGATTTTTACCTGCTCAACAGATGAGTGCATCAATAAAATCAATCCTGTTAATTTAAGTGACGCGACTAATCCAGTTCTTTGTTCTATCTGTCATCTTGAATCTGACGCAGTTGAAGAATCAATCAAGTAAAGTAACACTATGACACAGTTTCAAATTTGGTTTGCTAAAAGTCCAGTTGCATCATTTCTGCGCGTATTCGTTGCAGGTATTCTTGGTTGGCTTATTCTTAACATCGATAGTCTTGGTATTCATCCTGCTCTTGCTATCGCTCTTGTTTCTTCGTTGCCTGTTTTGGTGGCTGCGTTGAATCCTGCCGATGATCGCTTTGGAGTTAAGGAATAGTTATGGCATTACCAGTTAAAGGTCATCCGATTAGTACGCCATTTGGTGTTAAAGGTAGTCGCTGGTCAAGCAAAAGACATGAAGGCGTAGATTTCGCTGCACCCGTTGGGACTAACATTCTTGCGCCTTGTGCCGGAACTGTCGTAGCCGTTGGTCAAGTTTGGGGTAAGGCATTCGGACAACATTCAGTTTTGCTTAAAGTAGCTGAAGGCTATCTGTTGTTTGCTCATTGTTCGGAATACCTAGTCAAGGTTGGGCAAGAAATTAAAAAAGGTCAAGTGATCGCGCACGTTGGATCAGAAGGCAATGCCACCGGCCCTCACCTGCACATGGAACTTCAAGACAAATCTCATTGGGTTAAAGGTGGCGGTCTAAACCCTGCCGCGATCCTTGCAAAGTAACTCATGGGAATCTTGCAACTAGGTCAGTACGCTGGCGCAATAAGCGCAATTGCGTTGCTTGTTGGAATGTTTATCAAGTGGGCAATCCTTAAGCCGATCAAACTTTACATAGATCAGGCAACGTATCCAATTCACCCAAATACAAACGGTGGCAAGTCGCTTGCAGATGTAGCGCACACAGTAAACCGAATTGAAGTTCGCGTTGGTGATATTGACTATCGCCTTAATTCCATAGAGGAATTGGTTACCCAACCTGCGACACGCGCTAAAAAACAACAATCTGTCGCTCGTATAACATAAACTAACCTAAACGAAAGGTGGTCAAAATGGCCTTACTTGACGATTTAGAAACGGTTAGAAAAGTAACATCGGAATGTGCGGTTAAACGCACTCTTAGAGAATTACCAACCAAAGAAGCAGAAGCGTTAGACAAAGCAATTAACGACATTGAAAATTCAGCAACAAGTCTGTCAAAGATTCTGAACAAGAACGGCATTGACATTAGCCGCCACACAATCGCTAGACACCGCAACCGCGGCATAAAAGATTTAGGATGTACTTGCCCATGAGCCTTACAGATGATCTTTCAAAGCTAGGCGATGACGAACAACGAAAGCGCGTAGCCAAATCTATTCCAGCAGGGTTTGAACCCGGCATCGAATACGACTCAACTGGTGGCGTTCTGCGATCAGTACCGCGCCCGGCAGGGGATGAACCTGATGATGCTGAACTTCTAGCAGAGTTTGAACTTGACCCTGCTAAGTGGCGCATCACAGGTCTAAGGCGTTCTAAGTGGCAACGGTGGGATGGTGAATGGCTTGAGTCGTTTCGCGGTAACTTTGTGCCTACAAAAGGCGCACATCACGTTCCAATAGATGATCTGCTTGAAATTGTAGGCAAGTGGAAGCCACAGAATAGCGTTTCTAAGCCCGTAAAGGGGTCTGTAAGCAACGTAGCCTACGTTGTGGTGTTATCAGACACACAGGTCGGAAAGATTGACGGTGAGGGTTCTGAAGGCATTATCAAGAATGTATTACACAAGACCGATCTAGCCGTTGCCAGACTCAAAGAACTGCGCAAGGCAGGCCGCGAGATTGACACGATCTATTTACCAACTCTCGGTGACTGTATTGAAGGCATGAACTCGCAAGGTGGCAAGCACATATGGCGAACGGATTTAGACCTGACTTCACAGATTCGTGTTTATCGCCGTTTGCTGTTGCACATGGTTAAGACATTCGCGCCACTAGCTGACCGCGTGATTGTCCCTTGCGTTCCCGGTAACCACGACGAAGCGGTGCGCGTTGGAAACTCAATGGCAACTACTTACACAGATTCGTTTGCGTTAGATGCAGCTTCAGCCGTTGCCGATGCGCTGGCAGATCATCCTAATTTCAAACACGTTAGTTTTGTGTTTCCAAAGTATGACACACTAACCGTAACTTTAGACATGGCTGGAACAGTTGTCGGTCTTGCTCATGGTCATCAATGCCGGGGCAAGGTTGTGGACTGGTGGAAGAACATGGCGCATGGACAACAAGACATAGGTGAAGCAACTTTGTTATTGACTGGTCATTATCATCACTTGCGCGTTGAGCAGTCAGGGCGAAAGACTTGGGTTCAAATGTGCGCTTTGGATGGCGGGTCGCAGTGGTTTGAGAATTCAACTGGCGCAGCGGCACCGTCTGGGTTGGTCACACTAACAGTTGGCGAAGGGAAATGGGATGACCTCAAAATCTTGTAAGCACGTTTGGATCGAATTACGGTTTGCAACTTATTCAGTTGTTGAATGTCGTAAGTGTTACGAGGTGATGGAAATTGACAAGTGAAGAACTAGCTGACCAAGTTACGGCCTGCGTTGAGTCATTACGTTCGCGCATTGTTGGAACAGG
>Ga0209085_1002210_pt1 | contig 11152 bp, 20 predicted proteins | sample C_131016_EF_Meta_FD_187310 | JGI IMG/M metagenome (GOLD analysis project Ga0209085, IMG submission 187310) | Freshwater microbial communities from Lake Croche, Canada to study carbon cycling - C_131016_EF_MetaG (SPAdes) (version 2) | ecosystem: Environmental > Aquatic > Freshwater > Lake...
CTTTTACAGCCTCGGCCATTCGCTCTCCGAGTGGCTCCAAGCAATCGCCCGCCTCCATCGGCCTGGGCAGGAACGACACACGCGGTTTTTTAGTCTCGTTGCACAGCTACAAGGTAAGACAACGGCCGACGGCCGCGTGTACGAAGCCCTCTCCAATCGAAAGGACGTGATTGATGTCGTTTGCAATTCCTACCGAACAAGACAGCGCGCTCTCGACCGCGCTTGAAAAGATTGCCCAGATCGACCGCGAAATCGACGCGGCCGAGCTGACGGTGAAGGAACTGAAGAAGCGACGGGAGTCGCTTGCAGGAGTCGCCGTCGAGGAGATGACGGCGGGGAGGCTCGACGGAGTTCGAGTCGCTGGACGGAGTTGGCGGGTGGAGTGGGAGCACTCCATCTCCGCCACGGCCGACAACAGGGATGCGGTGTTGGCTGCGGCACGGGCGGCAGGGATGGAATCGCAACTGGTTGGCGTCAACACGAGCCAACTCAAGAGCGTGCTCAAGGAGATGCACAAGGCGGCGGGCAAGGATGCCCGCCAGCCGTGGGCGGAAGGCACGCCGTTCGCCGGGATCGTGAGTGAGTACGTCCACCCAGTTCTTCGTCACCTCACAGTCCGAGGTGACGCATGAGCAAGGTCATCTCGCGACACGTTGAGTTCCTCCCCGATGGCGGCACATGCACGACCATCGAATGGGAGGGCGGGTTCAGGGTGTCGTCATACACGCTACCGCTGCCTGACGGGGATGTCTTGATCCAGCAGAACTCTGGCCCTCGCTGCTCCCCCGGCAACGCCGGCTACCAGCGGGCGATGCGGACGATCGATGCCCGTGTCGAGAACGGGGTAATCACTGCCGAAGAGGGCGGCCAGATGGAAGAGGACTGCATCACGCGGCTTGACCGCGAAGGCTGGTGACAAGCGTTGCCGCCTGGGCGTGTTGCCTGAGCGGCTGGTTAATGGATCGATAACCGCTCTAGGAGAAAACCATGAGCACTGCAATTTCGACGGATGTGAAGCACATTGACTACCCCGCGCTCTCGCCGAACTCTCGGCAGGCGCGGATCATCCAGGCCAATCTGGAAGGCGAGCCGATGCGCGAGCAAGACCTCGTCAAGGTGCCGACGCCGGCCGGCGGCGGCACGATCTGGTCGATCGACAACCAAGGCAACATCGAGACGACCGACGAGATCGTCGGCCTGCTCGTTGCCGAGGGGAAGCGCGGCACCCTGTGGCCGAAGGACGACCCGTCGGAGATGCGTCCGGTGATCGTGTCTCACGATCTGATCATCGGCTACCGCGTCTCGGACGATCTCGGGGATTGCGACCCGAAGGCGCTCGAGAAGTACCGGATCGGCGACCGTCGCTACGACTGGGCGGCCCTGTCCACCGGCCCCGAGTTCGGCTGGGGGAGCGGAAAGACAGGCGGGCGGTCTCGCAAGGTCAAGGAGAGCCGCGTGCTCGCGATTCTCCGCGAAGGCGAGACATGGCCGATCCTCGTGACCGTCGGCCCCGGTTCGCTCGGTAACTGGCTGCCCAGGAAGAAGCAGTTGCCGTCGTTCATGTACGAGTGCGTCGTGGGCCTCAAGCTCCAGAAGGTCAAGAACTCTGGAGGCCAGCCCTACTCGCAGATCGTCTTCCGCACCGTCGGCACGATCAGCGAAGAGCAGGGCGACATCGCTCTGAAGGTCTACCACACGCCGCTGACCGCGATGTTCAACTCGCCCCCCGCCGGGGCCACAGTGAACGCTGCCGACCTGGGCGACGAGTAGTCATTTGCCGTCGGGCCGGCGGCGAGACACGCCGGTCTACATCGTCCCTGCGTGCCGGCAGCCTATGCCTCGACGTGGCTATGTAACTCGAGGAAGTCGTCGCAGCTCACCCGTGCCAACTCTCGCGGGTCTGCGATGGCGAATTTAAACCCCGCGGGGCCGTCAGCGATGGCGGCTCCGCGGGGGGTTTATTGCACACAAATACATGGAGGTACAGCATGGCCTTTGAATTCGACGTGAACGCAGTGTTCAAGGAAGCCTGCGCGATGATCGCCGTTGGCGGCCGCGTGGCGAAGCTCCACGGCATTACGCCTGATGGTTTCTGCACTTGCGGCAAGGACGGGCATCACATCGACGGCTCCGTCAAGAAGCAGTGCGGCAAGCACCCATCCGGCGGCGACGGTTGGCAGCACCGAGTGGCGCGGACTGAAGATGATGTTGAGGCTTGGCTTGAAGAGTACGAAAGGGACGGGGTGCCGTTTAACATCGGCGTCGTTCTAGGGCCAACCACGGGCATCATCGATATTGAGTGGGATGATCCAGCGGGGCAGCAGTATGCCGAACAGATCGGGCTGACAAGGATTGCCACGCCGACCTATTCATCCGGTCGGTCTGAGCACCGGCTATTCCTCTGGGATGATCGGTTCAGTCAGATCGACAAGGCGGTCGTGTACCCGAACGGCCTTGAGGTTCGGCTCGGCGTCGGCAAGAAGGCTTCCCAGAGCGTGATCCCTTCCTCATGGCACTGGAAGGGCGTGCAATACAAGTGGAAGCCGACGCTTCGCATCGACGAGGTTGAGCTTGCGAAGGTTCCAGAAGAGCTGGCCCGTGCGATCGTCAGCGGCAGGGTGAACGGGAAGCCGAACGCCAAGGCAAAGTCTTCTCGTCAGGTCATACACGGCGACGTGAACGAAGGCTCAAGGCACCCAACGCTGTTGGCACTCGCAACCAAGCTTGTGATGCGAAATGACTACTACGAAGACGACGACGAACAGGAAGATGTCTTCGGGCTTGTCTGGAACACGAATCTTCAACGCTGCAAACCTCCGAAGTCTCGCGAAGAGATATGGAGCATCGTTCATTCATGCGTGTCGCATCGCCGCGATCTTGAGCAGTCCGGCGAGATGGTGCCAAAGAAAAAAGCGGACATCGAGGAGACTGCCAAGAAGATCGGCGAAAAGGCTGCCGCAGGTGATGTGAAGAAATCGGTGAGCGGGTACGCGATGCAGGGTCTTGAGTGGAAGCCCGTGGAGGGCTGGTCTGAAGGAGAGTGGCTGCCGGGGTCGTGGGAGATTCAGATGATTCAATCTGACCCACCCGAGATCGTTCTCTGCGTCAGCCAGTGGAAGGACACGCCTTGCAAGGGAAAGGTGACGTTCGCTTTCGACGAATTCCGGTCGGCGACGAAGGTGGCGAACAAGGTCTTCTCGGCGACTCGCCGGGTGATCCTTGACGGAGACCGCGGCGAGTGGGAGCGGGTCTGGAGGGGCCAGGAGGGCGGCAAGAGCAAGCCCAAGATTCGTGGCCTCGTCGAGAAGCTCGTGGACAAGAAGCAGGCAGACAAGGAAGCCGACATCCATGTCGGAGCCTCGAGCCTCCGATTCGCCACTCTGGCTGCCTACCTTCTGGAGACGTTCGGGAAGGCGACCCAACCGCGGGACGAGGATAAGCCGGAGCCGAACGTGTCAGGTCGCCCGTGCTGGGTGAAGCCGGATGAACTCTGGTTCAAGTGGACTAAGGTCTGGGAGGACATCGGACGCACGCACGACGTGCAGGCCGGCGAGCGGATCAGGATGAGGCATCTGATCTGCACCAAGATGAAGGCTGGCGACATCCCCGAGCGACGGCACTCATTCGGGACGGTTCGGCACTCGTTCACCGTCTTTTCTCCTGAATGGGTTGAGGCTGTTCAGTCGCTTGCCGAGGGTGCAACGTCGGCTGACGGGGAATTCGCCCTTAATACGGGGGTTGCGATAGGGGTCGAGGGTGAAAAAACCTCTCAGGAAGTCCGTATTCTGCGTCTTGAGTCGCAACTCGTTTCTGCACAAGGACTTACGACTGACGCGGAATTCTGAAAAAGACGCCGATTCGGCGTCAGTGTTCATAAAGTGTTTGTTTTCAGGTATTTACAACAAGGAGGTTTTGCGTCATGCAGGTAGCAAGAGTCATCGGCGGGGCTGGAACTGGCAAAACGAGGATGATGCTGGACATCGCCGAGAAGGCGATGGATCGCCCAGAGGTCGCAGGTAACCCATTCGCCATTGGGTTCTCCAGCTTCACAAGGGCGGCGAGGTCGGAGGCCGCGAGTCGAGCGGCGTCGGCTTGGGGTATGAAGCAGGGCGACCTTGAACGCCACGGTTGGTTCAGGACAGCCCACAGCGTGGCCTACAAGCAATTGGGCATTCAGAAGGGTGAAGTGCTGGGCGGCGGCAAAGAGGACGACAAGTGGGTCTCTGAGGCTCTAGGAAGCGACGTGCAGTGCTCAATCGACGAGGATGACGGCGGAGTCGCTCTCTACATCGGCGACCCTGTGGCTGCCGCTGCGCTCAATTACTGGTCGTTTGCCAGGAGCATGGTCGTGCCCCTGCGGCAGATCGTGGAGGCCGATCAGTCGCCCGACGCACCTGGGGCCGAGGACGTGATCAAGCGGATAGAGATGTACGAGGCGGCAAAGCGGCTGGATGGGAAGACCGACTTCACCGATATGCTCTGCCGGTTCGTCGGGGTCAGAAACTTTCCGAGCACCGGGCCGGAGATGGTGGCCCCCGAGGGGCTAGTGCCGGATACGGTTGTCGGGTGGATTTTCGACGAGGCCCAGGATGCCAGCAAGCTTCTGGACATGGCCTGCCAGCGGCTGCTGACGGGAGACGCCTGCAAGTGGGCCTGGGCGGTCGGAGACCCTTTCCAGGTTCTGTACTCATGGGCCGGGGCTTCCAGCAAGTATTTCATGTCGTGGGATGTCGGGAAGAACCAGAAAGTCATGCCGAAGAGCTACCGCTGCGCGAAGCCGATCCTTGAGCTGGGCGAGCGGTGCCTCCAGAGGCTGGGGCACGACTACTGGGATCGGGGGATCGCGCCGGCCGATCACGACGGTTACGTCGAGGAAAGCGAGAACTTCGAGGATGACCTCGCCGACATCGACCCGCGGGAAGAGACGCTGGTGATCGCCAGGACGAACAGGCACGTCGGCCGGATCGCTGCGATCCTTGACGACGTTGGCGTGCCGTTCCGGCGGGTGAAGGCCAAGCAGGGCTCATACAACCGCGATCTGGGCATGGCGGCCCTCTGGAAGCTCCAGCACGGCATGGGTGCCACTGCCGACGAGTGGACGCAGGCCATTGATATCCTGCCGAGTAAGACATCGGATGGACGGACGTGGCTCATGCGGGGGTCGAAGAGCCAATGGAACAAGGGACTGCGGGATCGCTTCGACATCCTGTTCCCCGAGGACTTGCCGGCGGTCGGGGCTACCGATCAGCTCCGCGAGGCGATCATGTCGGGTGCCTGGAGCGGACTGCCCGACGGCGGGACGAAGTGGGCCTCTGCCGCCAAGAGGTACGGCCTTGAGCATGTGTCGAATCCGAAGGTGAAGATCGGCACGGTGCATTCGGTCAAGGGGCAAGAGGCCACGAAGGTGATCGTCCTCTCCAGCGTCGGCCGCCGAATCCGCGAAAGCGAGGAAAACAGTCAGGAGCGGCACGATGAAGAACGCCGCATCGAGTACGTCGCCGTTACCAGGGCGAAGCAGAAGTTGATCGTGGCCCACGACCCCAGAGAAAAGTACCGCATGGAGTTCCCGATATGAGCCTGTTATTCGACATCTCACCCGATGAACCGACCAGAAAACGGGGCAACCAAAAACGGACAGGCGCGCCGCAGGCCGTTCCAGAAAAGGAGCCTGAAGAAAAGCCTTTCTTTATAGGGGAATTGCCCGCCCGAGCGATCCTGCCAATCGGCATGATCGATCACACCTACGACTGCGCGGACGCCGCCTGCAACACCCAGTGCCACGACATCCTGCACGAGGACGGTGGAGAGTGGTATCTGTCGTGCGTGTTCTGCGGCACGGGCCAGTGGGTGAAGGTGATCAAGGGGCACCTGAAGCCGCGGGATCAGGAGTTCGTCCTGCGAGACGGCCGGTTCGCTGGCCTCACGCTGGCCGAGGTGGAGCGGCAGCCTCGCGGCCTGGACTACCTGAAGTGGGCGGCCGAGAGCCACCCACGACCGACGGTCAAAGAAGCGTGCAGAAAACATCTGGACGCTAGTGGCACCACTCGTTAGGCTACCGATTAACACTGTGGAAAGGATTCCCATATGGCTCTTTGTCTTACTCGCAGGCCCGGTCAGAAGCTGATTCTTGATCGGCCGCGTATCGAGATCACCGTCGAGTCTGTCGTCGGCAAGACGGTAAGGCTCGTCATCGACGCACCAAAGCACGTCAAGATCATCCGCGAGGAACTGATCTACCGTGCTCCGCCAAAAACGGAGGAGGCCGCGTCGTGATCGGCCGGCTTTCTGTTCTCGTTCGTTTCTTCTTGCAAGGAGGTTTTCTAGTGGCAAAGCGTAAGCCCGAGTGCAGCGTTGAGAAGACGATCGCCGGCATCGCCCAGGCGATCCACGAGGTGCGCGAGGAGGGCGAATCGACCGACCGCATGGTCGTCACGCTTACAAAGTCCGTCGCAGCGATGCTCGTCCGCGTCGAGACTGCCGAGACGGCGATCAACAGCCTGCTCGCCGAAGTCGCCGAGCTGCGGAAGCCGCGAACGTGGGCCAAGTGGATCAACGGTGAGTGATGACACCAATCGAATCACATATCAGCGTCTGGCTCAACGTCACGACTCTGCTCATTGCCGTCGGGGCCGTCTGTTACTTCAGCCTCCTGCCCTACATGACGGGAGATGACGAATGAGTGTCTCTGTGATTACCAGCAGGCCGTGGCGGCCGTGGCCGAAGATTCACTGGGTTATCAGGGAGGTGCCGAAGGTCGTTAAGTCAAAAGGTCGTTTTGTTGAGGTCTGGATTACCGGCGAAGACTACGAGCTTGTGTGGCCCTGGATGAAATGCCAAGGAATAGGCATTCACAAGGGTGGCTGATGAAAAGGGCGAAGAAGTGCTTCATGGAATTGCTCGGAATAACCACAGACAATCTCTTTGCTTTATCAAAGACGTTGTTCAAGGCGCAGGCGATCGAGGCTTCGCGTTTGAGTCTTGGTTCGCCGAAGAGCTGCGACGACGAGGGGTTGCAGACGCGGTGGCCCTGCACAACAGCAGTCAGCCGTTCGACGTTATCTCAGAGTCGGAGGGGCTGCGGGTTCAGTGCAAATACAGCACGACGGCCGGCAACACGTTCGACATCAGCCCGGTTCGACCGCTCGTCGGCTCGACCGTCAGGCGATACAGACAAACTGACTTTGAGTTCTTCGCCGTCTACCTGTCTCACTTCGACGAACTCTACATCTTCGCTTCATCGGACGTGCCGTGCCCGAAGCACACCGGAATGATCAGTGCGAGGTTTTCAAGAATCACCATGCGGGATCATTTAGATAACTGGTCAGCAATCTTCGGCGGGGCGCGGACGACTCATATTAAACAGAGAAGGTTTTCTTTCTGAAATGAAACCACCCGACCCCATCGACATCGACGACGAGCGTTTCGCCATGATCTGCCGCGACGAGGAGGACTCGACGCCGTATGTCGACTGCCAGTTCGATTCCCTCCCGCCGTGCGAGGACGACCCCGACTACAGCGAAAATCCCGAGGCTCTGCGGCGAGCCGCGGCGTGGCTTGAGAAGGCGGCAGATTGGCTTGAGTGGAGGCAGAAACAATGAGATTTTGGGGACTTCCAGAAAAGGAGAATTCCATGTGTGCTTTGAGTCTTGATGTCCTGGCGAGCGACGAGTTGGCGTCTATCTACAGGGGGGTTTCGGTTTCGATTGTCCGCATCACGCCAGTTGTGGCAGCCGAGATGCTGGCCCGCAACACACACAACCGACCGATCAACAAAAACCACGTCAAGCACTTCTGCGAGATCATGCAGCGTGGCGAGATGATTTTGAATGGCGAGACAATCATCCTTGACTCGGACGATGTAGTTCTCAACGGCCAGCACAGACTCACCGCCTGTGTTCAGTCTGCAATCGAATTTGACAGTCTGGTTGTTAGGGGCATCGACCTTGAGGCATTCAAGACGATCGACGGCGGGAAGAAACGGTCGGTTGCAGACGCCCTTTCGATGCAGGGCGAAACGAACGCAACAAACCTTGCTTCTGCCGTTCAGGCGTTTGTGTCGTTCATCGACTTTGGAGGAGTCATTCGAGTGAGCACGGGCTCGGCGACTAAAGTGACCCCGCAGTTGGTTGATCGGATTCTTGAGTCGCACCCAGGGATTCGCACCTCGATGATCGCGATGAGGAAATCCAAGCTGTACGACAGCCAGTACGGATACTTGCTGCACTATTTGTTCAGCATCGTGGATCGAAGGCTGGCAAAGGAATTCGCGGAGTGCCTTTCTGGCCCCCACGAGGATGTCAGCAGGCCGTTTGTCATCCTTCGCGAGGCTCTCATAGCACAAGGCCACAGAAACGACCTTCGACAGAACCGCGCCGCGAAGGCGATCAAGGCGTTCAACGCAGAGCGTTCCGGCGCTCGTCCGAAGATGCTGAAGTTCTGCTCTGGCGAGGCGTTCCCTTCCATCGACGGCCTTGACTATGACGCCCTTGCGGATTCGATCTGATGACCCGCTTCTGCAACCGCTGCAACGAACAGAAGCAGTCGAACGGCCCATGTCCTAAGTGCGGATGTTCTGAGTTCCGAATCGTCGTGGAGAACAAGAATGCCGATCAAAAAGGGCTATAGCCCGAAGACCATCAGCGCAAACATCAAGACCGAGATGAAGGCGGGGAGGCCGCACAAGCAGGCGGTCGCCATCGCTTTGGATATCGCCAAAAACGCCAAGGCGAAAGCGAAAAAGAAGTGAACGAAGAACTGCTCGAGGCTCTCGGCGAGATAAACCCCGAAGCTCTCCTGGCTGACGGGCTCGAGGACGCATTCATCGGCTACACGTTGAATCACCATATCCCTCACGTCGCCGTCTACGACATCGACAAGTGCATCGAGGTGCTCGTCGCCCGCGACGGCATGACTCACGAGGAAGCCGACGAGTTTCTTTCGTTCAATACCCTCGGCGCGTTCGTCGGCGAGAACGGCCCCCTCTTCATAAGGACTGCACCTTGACCCGAAAGCGCGAACGCCAAGCCAAAAAGAAGCCCGCTCCGCCGCCACCGCCCGAGGGCTACGCCGCCCGCACGAAGGCCCAGGCCCACGCGCTCGAGGTGATCGGCAGGAGCGTGATCACGTTCGTGCTCGGCCCAGCCGGCACGGGGAAAACACACCTCGCCAGCGGCTACGCCGTCCAGCAGCTCGTTGACGGGAAGGTCGAAAATATTGTGATCACGCGCCCCAGTGTGGCGACGGAGCAGCTCGGCTACCTCCCCGGCTCGGCAGAAGAAAAGGTAGGCCCGTACCTCGTGCCTTTTTTTGACGCGCTCGAGCGGATCGCCGGCAAGCGCGGACACACACGCGACCGGATCAGCGGGGCGGTGAAGATCGCGCCGCTGGCCTATCTCCGCGGCAGGACGTTCAACAAGTCGGTCATGATCTTCGATGAGGCGCAGAACGCAACATTCGGGCAGCTCAAGCTCTTTCTCACCCGCATGGGCCAGGGCAGCCAGATCATCATCACGGGCGATGCCGACCAGTCCGACCTCCCCAGGAGCGAGCGACGACTCATCGACGTGATGCAGCGGCTATCTGGACTAAAAGGCGTCGGAGTCATTGAGTTCAAGGGCTGCGACATTGTCCGCAACCCGATCATCGAGTCTGTTCTGCGGGAGCTTGAGAAGTAATGGAACTGTTCGTTCTCAAGACCGATCGCCTGCGTGCCACAGAGCGGCGATTTATCGCCGATCACCTGACTCGACCGGAGAGCGATTTCCAGCGTTCGCTTCTGGCCGGCACCGTGACCGGCACGATCGCCATCTGCCTGGATCAAGGCGAGATCATCGGCTGGGCGAGGTCTGAGATTTGGCAGGACATCCCGACGCTCGAGGCATTCGTCTCACCGGCCTATCGCCGCCGCGGCGTGGCAACGCTCTGCGCCGCCGGCCTGCGGACTGAGGGAGTATTCCGCGACTACGAGTTCATCGGCGTCTTCCGGCCGACGATGGTCTCGCTCGCCAGCCGCCTGGGCCTGCTGTATGCGAGCTTTGACCGCAACCCAGACGGGACATGGCGGGAGTCTTATAAAGCATGACCCCCGAAGACAAACTCCTCATCGCGATGCGGATGATGAACATCGAGAGGATGTTGTCCACGACGATTCCGGCGATCAGGGCGACTGCGAAGGCTGCGCAGCAAGTTGATGCTCACGGGCTGGCGACGGCATCGTATCTGCTAGCAGAGTCAGTCGAGGTCTACGCGACGGAGATGAGGAAGTTTGTCGAGGGCATCGATCAGTCTTGACAGTCAGGCTACCAAGCCAGACAATGCCTGCCGGTTTGGTTTCCTTTTCATTTCATGGAGGATTGACTATGCGTTCCTTTTTTCTTGCTTTCGCCATCGCCTGCTGCGCGACGATCGCCTCGGCCGAGAACGTGATCGTGACGACGACCACCGTGGTCACCGCTCAGGAGACGGCCGACGATTGTGCCCGGACTGGGCTTCTCAGGCATTGCCGCGTTCTCAGGGGCAACCAAAAAGAGGGCATCGGGTTCTCGACCGTCAGCCCCGACGCCGCAGAGAAGTCGGCGTGTTTCTACTCTGAGGCCGTCCGCGGTCGTCTCCGCATCGTCGAGCGCGGCGTGAGCTACTCGCCGACTCGCCGCGGCTGGTTCGCCGTCCTTCGTTACACGAGCAACTGATACGTCTTCGCCACGCTGGGGGCGGCGGTTCTCGTCTGCCGCCGCCCCCGGCCCGCGAGGGAGCACCATGAAAGACTTCGTACAACTCGAGTTCGTCGGCGGCCCGCTTGACGGTGCCATCCGCCCCGTGCTTCGCGAGTGCATTGAGATGCCTCTGGCGGCGGGGGCGGTGATTCACGTCTACGTCAAAGACGAGGTGATCGACGGCCACCGCGTTAAGCAGATCATGCGTCATCATCTCATCAAGGACGTGTGGGCGAATGGCTAGCTTTACCGACGAACTCCGCGTGATCGCCGCCTACCACGTCGGCACCGACCTCTCTGAGAGGCTTCAGGCCGCCGACGCCACGCAGAAGGCTCAGTCAGAGGCGCTCAAGAGGGCAGCCGACGAGATCGACAGGCTCAACGAAAGGAACGTCGCGATGGACGAGTTGATCGGCAAGGTCGAGCAGTGGGCACGCGAT
>Ga0209085_1002213_pt1 | contig 11143 bp, 8 predicted proteins | sample C_131016_EF_Meta_FD_187310 | JGI IMG/M metagenome (GOLD analysis project Ga0209085, IMG submission 187310) | Freshwater microbial communities from Lake Croche, Canada to study carbon cycling - C_131016_EF_MetaG (SPAdes) (version 2) | ecosystem: Environmental > Aquatic > Freshwater > Lake | place...
GCCTCAACTGCGCCGCAGTTGGATTGCCAGCAGACCTTCGAGCGTTATCTGTGCTGGAATAACCCGCTCAACCCGGAAAATTGGCTGGCTTCACCCTCGCCTTGAACTCCCAACTGCGGGATTTAGGATAAATCATTTCCCGTAAAACCCAAGGAGAGAAAACACTGAGCCTCGTTCCATGGGAGGGTCATCGTCTCGCATGACCCAAACTTCAGCCGCGAAGCGGCGTCTCTGCTGGATGTAATGGCGGCGTTGTCGCACAAGTCGGCCCCCGGCGGCGCGGCGGCCCTACCAAGGTTTTCGATTCGCGTTTCGGTTTCAAACGGCGGTGGAGAGCCGTTGCCACAACGGATTTTCTTCTCGCCATTGCCCCTCCGTGTGAGCCGACTTTCCACGAACGACGATGCGAGGTGTAATAACCTTGTCCAAATTTGTCCAAGGCTACGGGCGAAAACCCGTATTTTATGTAGGAAAACAGTGTTTTTGCACCAGTTTGTCCCAGACAAAAAATGGCGACGCCTACGGGAATCGAACCCGTGCACCAGCCGTGAGAGGGCTGTGTCCTAACCGCTAGACGAAGGCGCCGTGGTGGGATGGAAGAAACTAAGCGTCAGAGCCGCATTGACAAGGCGAAAATCCTGTTTTTTGTAAGGCGGGTTGGTTGCTTGGTGCGTTTTTATTTGGCGACGATATTTACGAGTTTTCCGGGGACCACGACGACTTTGACGATGGTTTGTCCTGCGGTGGCTTCTTGGATTTTTGGGCTCTCGAGGGCGGCTTTTTCGATTTCCTCCTTGGTGGCTTCTTTTGAAATGACGAGGCGTTCGCGGACTTTGCCGTTCACTTGCACGGCGAGTTCGACTTCGTTTTCGACGAGGAGGGATTCGTCGTGGACGGGCCAAGACTGCTTGGAGGCGAGGCCTTCAAATCCGAGGCGGCTCCAGAGTTCTTCGGCGAGGTGAGGCGCGAAGGGGCTCAGGAGCGGCAGGAGGATGCGCAGTGCTTCGAGTGGGCGCGGCTTGGCGTTCACGAATTCGTTGGTAAAAACCATCATTTGCGAGATCGCCGTGTTGAAGGCGAGCAGGCGGATGTCGGAGGTCACCTTCTTGATGGTTGCATGGGCGATGCGGAGTTGCTGCGAGGTAAGCGGAATCTCGGCGAGGTCGCTGGAAAGAATCCATTCGCCTTCCTGGTTTTCTTCCATGGCCAAGCGCCAGACGCGGGCGAGGAAACGGTAAACGCCTTCGACGCCTTTCATGCTCCAAGGTTTCATCTGCTCGAGCGGGCCCATGAACATTTCATACAGGCGCAGTGAGTCGGCGCCGTATTCGGAGATCACGCTGTCGGGAGTGATGACATTGCCCCGGCTCTTGGACATTTTTTGGCCGTCGGGGCCGAGGATCATGCCTTGGTTGACCAAACGCTGGAAGGGTTCAGGCGTGGTCACAAGGCCGAGGTCGTGGAGGACTTTGTGCCAGAAGCGGGCGTAGAGGAGATGCAGCACGGCGTGCTCGGTGCCGCCGACATACAGGTCCACGCCGCCGGGTTTAGCATTGCGGGCCATCCAGTATTGGTCGGCTTCCTTGCCGATGAAGCGGTCGGAATTTGTGGCATCGCAGAAACGCAGGTAATACCAGCACGAGCCGGCCCATTGCGGCATGGTGTTGGTCTCGCGCTGCGCGGATTCTGAGTATTTCAACCATTCGATAGCCTTGCTGAGTGGTGGTTCTGGTGTTCCGGTCGGTTTGAAATCCTCCATGTCCGGCTGGATGACGGGGAGTTCGTCCTGAGTCAGTGGGCGGTGGTGTCCGTCCTCCCACACGATGGGGAATGGCTCGCCCCAGTAGCGCTGGCGGGAAAAAAGCCAGTCGCGGAGTTTGTAGTTCACCGTGCCGCGTCCGAGGGCCTTCTCCTCAAGCCAAGCCGTGATCTTTTGTTTGGCTTCGGTTGTCGGCAACCCGTCGAGAAAACCCGAGTTCACGGCCACTCCCTCGCCCGCAAAGCAGGAGGAGAGGGGCACGGGCGTCCCGCCCGTGCCCCCTTCCATTTTTCTCACCACCTCGCGGATGGGGAGGTGGAATTTCGTGGCGAATTCGAAGTCGCGCTCGTCGTGTGCAGGCACAGCCATGATGGCTCCTGTGCCGTAGCCCATGAGGACATAGTCAGCGATCCAGACGGAGATTTTGTCGCCGTTGACGGGGTTGATGGCAAGGGCGCCTGTGAAGACGCCGCTTTTTTCCTTGTTCAGTTCTGTGCGATCGAGGTCGCTCTTGGAGGCGACGGAGGCTTTGTATTTTTCGACGGCTTCGAGTTGTTCGGGAGTGGTGATGCTGGCTACGAGTGGATGCTCGGGCGCGAGAATCATGTAGGTCGCGCCGAAGAGTGTGTCGGGACGTGTTGTGAAGACTTCCACTTCGCACTGTGCGCTTTCGATTTGAAATTTGACCAAGGCTCCCTCACTACGGCCGATCCAGTTTCGCTGAAGGAGCTTGATGCCCTCGGGCCAATCGAGTCCGTCGAGGCCATCCAAAAGGCGTTCGGCGAAGGCGGTGATGCGAAGCATCCACTGGCGAAGCGGACGGCGCTCGACGGGGAATCCCCCGACTTCGCTCTTGCCGTCGACGACTTCTTCGTTCGCCAGCACAGTGCCGAGTTGTGAGCACCAGTTCACCGGCATTTCGGCAACATAGGCGAGGCGCACGGAGTCGGGATCGGTGCCTGTGTAGGTCGAGATGGGTTCGGCTTTGCGCGTCGTCGGCTTGAACCAGGCGTTGTAGAGTTGGAGGAAAATCCACTGCGTCCATCGGAAGTAGGCGGGGTCGGTAGTGCTGACTTCGCGATCCCAGTCGTAGCTGAAACCCACGGCCTGGAGTTGGCGGCGGAAGTTGTCGATATTGCGGGCTGTGGTGACGCGCGGGTGCTGGCCGGTCTTGATGGCGTATTGTTCCGCAGGCAATCCGAAGGCATCCCAGCCCATGGGGTGGAGCACATTGAATCCCTGCATGCGATGGAAACGGGCGAGGATGTCCGTGGCTGTGTAGCCTTCGACATGGCCCACATGGAGCCCGTCGCCGCTGGGGTAAGGGAACATATCAAGGATGTAGTATTTCGGCTTGGAGGAGTCGAAATTGGCATCCCCCGGATTGGCAGCGCGGAAGGCTCCGGCTTCCAGCCAGTGCTGCTGCCAACGGGGTTCGAATTCGGTGAACGGATACTGCTTGCGCTGCGTGCTCATTTTGGAAGAAGGCTAAGCTTATGCGCAATGGCTCGCTCCTGCAAACCGATACGCGGGGTGCGTAAACTGGCCTCTTGAGGGATTGACCACAGAGCGCACAGAGAACACGGAGGATGTTACAGGAGCTGATTGGAGCTATTTTTTAAAATGGAACCTCGCCGTCCTGATCGCGTGGTGTGCGGAATGCGGGCGGGGCTTGGTTCACTTCCCAGCATTCAAAGAGTGATTCAGGGACTTCGCGAAGGAAGCGCGAGGGGGAGTGAAAAGTCTGGTCGTAGCCTGCCCCAAGACGCATCTCGGGATACGTGAGGTAGAGTTCGTCCATGCAGCGGGTCACTCCGACATAGAAAAGACGGCGTTCCTCCTCGAGCGCGCGAGGGTCTTCGATGCTGCGGCTGCTTGGAAACATTCCGTCGGCGAGCCAGATGAGAAAGACGACTTTCCACTCGAGGCCTTTTGCCTGATGCAGGGTCGAGAGGGTCACTTTCTCGGTTTCGGCAGCTCCGGCAAAGGCCTCTGCTGTTTCCAATCCACCGAGCAGGGCAAGTTGGGAGAGAAAATCCGCTGTCGTTTCAAATTGCCCGGCGAATTCCTGCAGCGTCACGAGGTCATCGTGGCGGGCGTCGTAGTTCGGGAATTTCTCCTTCATGTAGTCCTCGTAAACGGCGAAGAGGACGCACGAGATCATCTCGGACGGCTTCATCGGTCCTGCGGTAGGAGCGAGTTCAGCCAAGGTGTGGATAAATTGGTCCCACGACTTTTGAGCTTTGGCAGGAACTTTCAGGCCGGCGAGGTCTGTGAAATTGGTTTTCCCATCAAGGATCGTGGAGGTCTTTTGCCAGAGTGTCTCGGCGGTTTTGTTTCCGATTCCAGGAAGCATGCGGATCATGCGCTTGAATGCGGTTTCATCGCGTGGGTTGACGGTGAATTTCAGAAAAGCGGCGACATCCTTGATGTGGGCCTGCTCGAAAAATCGAAGCCCGCTGGTGATGCTGAAGGGAATGCCGCGTCGGGTAAACTCGAGTTGCATCTCCATCGAGTGGTAGTGGGCGCGGTAGAGAACGGCGATTTGCTCGAGCGGCACGCCCTCGTCCGAGAGTTCCATGATTCGCTGAGCGACGAAGGCAGCCTGCTGGTTGTTGTTTGGTAATGCAACCAGTGCGGGCTTGATGGGATGGGGCTTTCGGACAGGCGCGAGGTTTTTGGGGAATTGATTTTCGTTTGTGAGAATGGCGGCGTTAGCAACATCCAGAACGCCGGGCACACTGCGGTAGTTCGTTTCGATTTTGAAAACCTGCGCGCCGGGGTGCGTCTCGGGAAATCGCAGGATGTTTTCGAAATTCGCACCGCGCCACGAGTAGATGCTCTGTGCGTCGTCGCCTACGACCATCACATTCCCGTGGTGTGCGGCGAGGAGGTCGATCAGTTCGGACTGGAGGCGGTTGGTGTCTTGATACTCATCGACGAGTATGTGTTGGAATTGGCGTTGGTATTGCGCGGCGATGTCGGGGTTCGTTAGGAAAAGCTCGAGGCTCTTGGCAAGAAGGTCATCGAAGTCCATCGAGTTCGCCTCCTTCTTTCTCGATTCGTAGGCGGTCTGGACGCGCTCGATGTCTTGGGCGAGTGGGATGAAGTAGCGGTATTTCTCGACGAGCACTCTGGAAATCGGAAAACCGGTATTGATCGAGTAGCTGAAAATGTCGGAGAGCACACCGGCTTTTGGAAATCGCTTGTCGGTGGAGACGATGCCTTCCTGTGTCACGACTGATGCGATCATGTCCTCGGAATCCTCCCGGTCCATGATGCTGAATCCTTGGCGGAACCCGACGGCTTCGGGGTGGCGTCGGAGGATGCGGTTGCCGATCGAGTGGAATGTGCCGCCCCAGAGCCCATCGGCCGCACCTGGAATGAGTGCGTGAACGCGTTCGGTCATCTCTTTTGCGGCTTTGTTGGTAAAAGTGAGGAGCAGGATGGAACGGGCAGGAACGCCTTGTTCCAGAATCCAAGCTACACGGTAGGTCAGTGTGCGTGTCTTGCCACTGCCCGCGCCGGCAATGACCAACGAGGCCCCGCCGGGGGATGTCACAGCGGCGAGTTGCTGGTCATTCAGTTCCGAAGGGTAGTCTATGCCGCTGGAGGGTGACGTAGGTGCTTGTAGTGTATATGACCTGGCCACGCTGGGGTTATTCTTGCGAGATGCGCAGGGAGTTCAGCTTGGATGTCGAGATATTGAGGCCGTAGGCGAGTAGTTTTGCGGACTCATCGGCGATACGGGCCTTGGTGCAGCCCAGCATGACGGCAATGACATCGCGGCCGTTATAGGATCCGCTGGAAATAAGGCAGTGTCCGGCGAGGTCGGTGTAGCCGGTTTTCATGCCGTTGCAGAATGAGTAGGTGCGGAGAACGCGGTTTGTATTGCGCAGAGGAACGACATTTCCTGAGCTGTAGCGGAAGTTGTAGTAGCGGGTCTTCATGATCTCGCGGAGAGTGGGATTGCGGTAGGCCATGCGTGCAACGCGCGCCATGTCGCGAGCGGTGGAATACTGGCCTTGGGCGGGAAGTCCGTTAGGGTTTTCGAAATTGGAATTGGTGCCGCCGAGGCTGCGAACGCGCTGAGTCATCTTGTCGGCAAAAGCGTTTATGTTACCGGCGTTGTCGCGGGCGAGGGCGCGGGCGACATCGTTGCCGCTCTTCACCAGAAGCGCGTTCAGGAGTTGGAGCCGTGTGTAGGTTTGGCCGGGTTTGACATTGATTTTTGTAGGCTCGCAGTTCGTGTCGGTGGCTTCGATCACGACGTTCTTATCCAAGTCTCCTGCCTCGGCGACGATGAGTGCGGTGATGAGCTTTTGCGTGCTTGCGACGGGTCGCTGCGCATCGTCATTTTTTGTGAAGAGAACCTTGCCAGTATTGGCGTCAACCAGAATGGCCGACTTGGCGGTGATCTCTGGAACAGGTGCGGCTTGGAGCGGTATTATAGCCAGAAGGCAAAGGAATGCGGGAAGCAGGCGGGTGAGCATGGTAAGGAGCTAAGGTTTTTTTGGTGGTGCGCTGAATAACTTTTCCATTTCGGGATTTTTTTCAACCCCGAGTTCGATGGCCTTTTGATAATGGCGCCGGGCCAACTCGATGGCGGGCGGTTTTTCCTCAAGGTAAAAGACGGCGAGATTGTAGTGGGCGTCGGCATACGAGGGGTCGAGTTCGACAGCCCGGCGGAGTTCGTGCTGAGCGCCTTCAATCCAACCCCGGCGACCCATGACAACGCCAAGGAAGTTGTGTGTTCGGGCGTTTAGCGGATCCTGCAACATGGCCTGCGAGAGGGCGGCAAGCGCCGCGTCCGGCTCATTGCGATCCATGAAGATCATACCAAGTGTGAGCCAGGCCGGGGCAGACTCAAGGCGTTGGTGGACCGCTTTTTTGAGCAGTTCCTCGGCCTTGTCGGGACGGCCCAAATAGAATTCGACCATGCCAAGGTTTACCAGGCCCATCAGGTTATCAGGTTCCAGCGTCAGCACGCGGCTGTAGGCGTTTCTTGCAGCACCGTAGTCCTTCCGCTCAAAGGCAACATTCCCCTCTGCAATAGCTGCTGCGAGTGCGCGCGGGGTAAATTCTTTTTCCGCTTCCCTCGCAGGGAGGCTGTGCGCGAATCCGAGTGCGCATGCCGCCAGAAGGCTGTGAACGGCAGCGCGGCGGATCATTGGCCGGAGAGTTCCTTCGAGCGTCGGTCTGCGGCGCGGACGGCTTGGATAAACGCAGCGCGGACCCCATGCTGCTCCAGTTCACCGAGAGCGGCGGCCGTAGTTCCTCCTGGGCTAGTGACCATTTCGCGTAGAATTGCGGGATGCTCGCCGGTTTCCTTGGCGAGTTCAGCCGCTCCCAGCACGGTTTGGATAGCAAGTTGACGAGCCAAGCTTGTGGGAAGACCGCAGGAGACGCCACCATCCGTAAGGGCTTCAATAACCAAGAAAACATACGCTGGCCCACTCCCGCTCAGGCCCGTCACGGCATCGAGGAGTTTTTCCTGCACATACGAGACTACGCCCACGCTCTTGAAGATCGCCTCGGCGCAGTCCTTGTCGGCTTGGGTAGAATTGGCACTGCCCGTGTAAGCCGTCGCGGCCCGACCGATCATGGCTGGCGTATTTGGCATGGCGCGAATGATGCGGCACTTCGGAGCCATTTTTTCCAAGGTCGCCACGCTCAGTCCTGCCGCAATCGAGATGAGGAGCTTCCCCTCGAGGGCTGATCCGGCTTGTTGGATGGCGACAGCGGCTTCCTGAGGTTTCACACAGAGCATGACGACGGGAGCGGCGCTTGCGGCTTCATCGTTGCTGGTGGCTACGCGCACCGAGGTTGCGTTGTGCAGGCTTTGAAGAATATCTACTTCCGGGCATGCGGCGATGATCTCTTCCGCAGTGCATACTTTGCCGCGCAGCATCCCTTGGATGATCGCCGTCGCCATTTTTCCCGCTCCGAGAAATGCGTATTTCATAGTCTCACGCTAAAGGAGGGCAGCAGGTCATGGAAAGGCTGTATTCCCTATGTGGACGCGATCGCCGTTTGGATCGAAAAAATCATACATCAGGTCTTGTTTCCCGCCGTTGTGCTGCGTAGGAAGACTCGCTCAATGGATTCTACTTCGATCGTCTCTATCCAGGATCTCCACAAAAGTTTTGATCAGACGCCAATTCTTAAAGGCGTGAGCTTCGCCATAGAGGAAGGCGATCTGGTCTCGGTCATTGGGCCTTCGGGTTGCGGCAAAAGCACGATGTTGCGCTGCATCAATGGCCTGGAAACGCTGGACTCCGGCGTCATCAGCGCGGCCGGTGCCTGCATTTCGCGAATGCCCGGAGCCAAGCTAGATGCGGATTTCGAGATAAGCGCTCATATGCTCCGCCAGCGTGTCGGAATGGTTTTCCAGCAATTCAATCTCTTCCCCCACCGCACACTGCTTCAGAATACCATGATGGCTCCAGTCATTGTTCGGGGCATTCCGCGCGAGGATGCGGAAAAAACTGGGCGCGCCCTGCTGGAAAAGGTCGGCCTTGGCGCTCACTTGGACAGATATCCTGCGAACCTCTCCGGCGGTCAGCAGCAACGCGCTGCCATCGCGAGGGCGCTAGCCATGCAGCCGAAGGTCATGCTCTACGATGAGCCAACCAGTGCACTCGATCCCGAGCTTGTTGATGAGGTTCTGCATGTCATGAAGGCGTTGGATGCCGAGGGAATGACGCAGATTGTCGTCACTCACGAAATGCGCTTCGCCCGCGACGCCAGCGACTACATCATTTACATGGAGGGTGGGCACATCATCGAAATCTCCGACGAGGACGAAATCTTCGAAAACCCGAAAGATGAGCGCACGCGCCGCTTTCTCAGGAGGTTCATCTAATGAAAAAAATCACCCTGCTTTTGTTGCTGGCTTTAGCCGTTATTTTCCAGCCCTCCGCGCAAGCCGAGACCAAGACACTCCGCTGGGCGGCAGCGACCGACAGCAACGCACCTTACGCTTTCTATGGTCCGGGTAACAAACTGACCGGCTTCGAATACGAGGTCATGCAGGCCATCGCCCGCGAGATGGGGCGTGAACCTGTTTTCGTGCCCAATGACTGGGATGGCCTCATCCCCGGCCTCGGTCGTGGTCTCTACGATTGCGTCATCTGCGGCATTGAAATCACTCCCGACAAGGCCCAAGAGGTCCTCTTCACGAATCCCTACTATGTCACTTACGAGCAGTTCGTGGTGAAAAATGGCACTGGGCCTGTAACCAGCCTTGAGGAACTCAAAGGCAAACCCATCGGCACCCTGAGCCAGACGGCTTCCTTCAACATGCTCTCCAAAACTCCTGGAGTCATCGTCAAAACCTACGACGAGGAGGTCAATGCCTACGCGGATGTCGCCAATGGCCGCCTCTTCGGTGTGCTCCTCGACTATCCGATTGCAAAATACTACGCCTTTGCGAATCCCAATCTCAAGTTCACCGGCCCGCCATTCGGCCAGATCACCTACGGAATCGCCATCGCGAAAGGCAACTCCGCCCTTGCAGCTGAGATGAATGAGGCGCTTGCCCGAGTCATTTCCAGTGGTCACATGCGGGACATCCTCTCGCGCTGGGGACTGTGGACCGCCATGGTGGCCGATACCTTCAGCCAGCCTGAAGAACCCTCGCTTCCCGACACCGAGTATCGGGCTTTCGTTGCCGCCACCGCCGAGCAGCCCACGCTGGTGAGCCGCATCATCGGCTACGCCCGCTTCTGGCCGCTCCTGCTTGAGGCCTCGCTTTTGACGATTGAAGTCAGCCTCCTCGGCATGGTCGGCGCCGTCCTGTTGGGTTTCACTCTTGCCATCATGCGGGTCTATGGACCATTCCCTGTCAGATGGATTGCCACGCTCTACATCGAACTTGTCCGAGGCACTCCGCTTCTTATCCAGTTGCTGATCCTTTTCTACGGCCTGCCAAATATCGGCATTAAACTCGAACCCTTCGTGGCCGGTGTGCTCGGCCTAGCCCTGAACTACGCCGCCTACGAAGCGGAGAACTATCGCGCCGGCCTGCTCGCCATTCCCAAGGGACAAATGGAAGCTGCCCGCGCTCTGGGCATGACGCAGCGGCAAGGCCTCGTTCATGTTGTCATCCCACAGTCCTTCCGCCTCGTCCTGCCTCCAGTCACCAATGACTTCATCAGCCTTCTCAAAGACTCCTCGCTTGTTTCCATGGTCACACTGGTGGATCTCACCGGCGCTTATAAACAAATCGCGACGCAAACATTCGACTACTTCGGTGCGGGATTATTGATCGCGGCCTTCTACCTTCTCATCGGCCTGCCATTCGTTCGCCTCGCGCGCTACACCGAGCAGCGTTTGAATCCCGGAGCCCATTCCAGCGGCACCAAGGGGGCGCGATTCCAGTTCGGCTTTGGAAAATCCTGAAACGCCCAAGCAGCCAGTCTCCGTATGGACATTGCCCCATACGGCCACTACTTTCCGCTCGTGTTGAACCGCTACCGAAATATCCAACTCACGCCGGTCAAGGCTCTCATCGGCCTGAATATTCTCGCTTTTGTCTTTATCGAAATCCTGCCGCAGCGGCAGCAAGCGCTGGCCGACCATCTCCTCGGGTTGAGCGGTGCGGGACTCGGCCAGGGAATGCTTTGGCAGTTCGTCACCTACCAGTTTCTCCATGCGGGAATCCTGCACCTCACCGTCAATATGATGGGCCTCTGGTTCACAGGAAACATCCTCGAGCGCGTTCTGGGTGCGCGAAATTTTATCTTCCTCTACCTGCTTTGTGGCGTCGCCGGTGGCGTGTTGCAACTCATGATCAATCCCGGCCCGACCTTGATTGGAGCCTCGGGTGCTGTCTCTGGACTGATTGCCGCGTTTTCCACCCTCTACCCGCGAATGCCTATCACTGCGCTGATTTTCTTTGTGATCCCAGTTCGCATGCAGGCCATGTGGCTCGGCATCATGGTCGTCGGGCTTTCCCTGTTTTTTCTGATCACCGGGCTTTTCAATGACATCGGCAACGGTGCTCATATCGGCGGTGCGCTCGCCAGTTTCTGCTGGGTCAAATACCGCCAGCGCCACTTCCGTGTGGTTCGTTGAGTTTCCAGGTGAGTATGCGCCTTTTGGGAAGATTGGGGCGCCTGCGCCGCGCAAGTCGGACGCCAAGGGCCTGGCTGCCGATCGGGAGCATTACCCACAGTGAATCAATCGAATGCAAGGCGCTGAATGAGAAACTGACCGCGAGTGTGGGCCATGCGAAAAATTACGCAAGCAACCTCGCCATCGGCCGCACCTACGCCACCGACGGACGCACTCTGGGCGATGACATTTGTGAATTTCCAAAAATATCTTTACACTGAAAAGGTCGGCAGGCGTTTTGTTGTGACAACATCAGGCCTTCTTCTA
>Ga0209085_1002214_pt1 | contig 11136 bp, 11 predicted proteins | sample C_131016_EF_Meta_FD_187310 | JGI IMG/M metagenome (GOLD analysis project Ga0209085, IMG submission 187310) | Freshwater microbial communities from Lake Croche, Canada to study carbon cycling - C_131016_EF_MetaG (SPAdes) (version 2) | ecosystem: Environmental > Aquatic > Freshwater > Lake...
TTCATGCAGATGTAGCTGATTTAAACACAGATACAAAAGCAGAGCATTTACAACAAGATACAGTTATTAAAGTTGCTTCTTTAGTTGCAGAAAGTCAAACTCAAGATAATCAATGAGCCCAAAAGGCGGAACTGAAATCCAAGTAGCATATTTAGAAAAATATGTTAGCAAAACACTTTTAAACAAAGTTCAAATAACAACTTCTATTCCAGAGAAAATACCATTAGCGGCAGATAAACTTAATGTACTTTGGGTGCATAATAGTTATGACCAGCCTAATTTATTTCCTTGGTTTCAAAACAAATTTAATCACGGTAAATATGATTGGTACGTGTTCAATTCACATTGGACATATGAGAAGTATAGATACTTCCATAAGATACCTACAGAAAAATCTTTAGTTATTAAGAATGGTTTTGATGATAGTCTTATCATTAAACAATCATTTAAACCAAAAGGTAAAACAAAATTAATATATACTTCAACTCCATGGAGAGGCTTAAGCGTGCTCCTTGATGCTATGGAACAAGTTAAATCAGATGACGTTGAATTAGACATTTACTCTAGTACACAAATTTATGGAAATGCTTTTAAAGAAGCAACTGATAAAGAATACTTACATCTATATGATAGAGCTAAGAAAATTAAGAATGTAAACTATAAAGGCTATTTAGATCATGCAGAGTTAATGAAAATCCTTCCTACTTATGACGTGTATGTTCATCCATCTATTTGGGAAGAAACTTCTTGTATGGCGGCGATGGAAGCATTAGCCTGTGGACTCGTAACAGTTACCACGGATCTCGGCGCTTTATATGAAACATGTTGTGATTTTCCAATTTATGTTCCTTACTTAGAAGATAAGAAAATACTTGCTAAACAATTTGCTTATACTATAGATGTTTTACCAGATCTTATAAAAAATATAGATGAAGAAAAAATGAGATTTCAACAAAATTACTATAGACAATTCTATCATTGGAATGTAATAAAGAACTATTGGGAGAATTTTTTAAATGGCATCTAATGTAAAGATATTTGTAGCAACACCAGTTCATGGAGATGTATCTATTCATTTTTTTAAAGCTTGTTTAGAGTTTCAGAAAGAATGTTTATCTAGAAAAATACCTGTAATGTTTCAAGTTATGAAAAGTAGTTTAGTAACACAAGGAAGACAGCTTTGTGTTTCTGGATTTCTAGGAACAGATTTTACACATATGTTATTTATAGATTCTGATATTTCTTTTAGTTATAAAGCAATTGAAAGAATGATTGCTTACGATAAAGAAATTTGTTTAATTCCTTATCCAATTAAATCTATGGATTCAGATAAATTAAAGAAAAGAATATTAGATGGCAGTACAATTGAAGCTAAACTTTTAGGTAATCAATATACTATGTCTGTAGAAGATCCTAAAAATGTAACAGTAGTAAATGGGTTTATAGAAGTTGAAAGAGGACCTGCTGGCTGTATGTTAATTAAAAGAGAAACGTTTGATAAGTTAATAAAAGAGTATCCAGAATTTACAATTAAACAACATACATTAATTGATGGTAAATTAGTTGAAAGGGAACACATGTATAACTTTTTTGATAGCTATTGGGATCCTAAAGAAAAGACTTATACAGGTGAAGATTTCTATTTTTGTAAACTAGCTAAACATGCTGGAGTTAAGATATATGCCTTGATAGATGAATATATCTCTCACCATGGTGAATTTAGCTATACAGGTAGACTTTTAGACGAATTTACTAATAATAAAAGCGTTACTCAAGTTAAACCAGAAACCATAAATAGCGATATAGAAGTAAGCTCTGATATTGCGTCTAAGCAATAAATTCGTTAAAATAGTTAATTAGTTAACTATTTATTAATATGGATCCATTAACAATTGCCCTAGCGATTTATGGGGGTTATCAAGGTTATACAAGTGCTAAAAGAGCTCACGCAAATACATTAGGACAATTATTTGCTACAGCTGCAGGTGCTTATGGTGGATACAATTTAGGATCGGGTGTTACAGGATCTGAATTTGGACAAGAGTATTTACCTTCAGCACTAACAGAAAAAATTGTTCCAGGTCCTTCTCAAATTTTATCTAATGTTGGATCAGGCATTACAGGTTTATTAAACCCAGCAAGCGAAACAAATTTACAAGCAGTACAAAATCAGATTCCATTAGGTAATGTTCAAAATATTGCACAAAATACAGAAACTGGAATACCTTCCATTGCTACATCGCCACAATTTCAAACATTACAACCAACTATTATGAATGCAGGCTATGAACAACCTATTCAACAAGGTGTGCGTACACTTAGTGATACTGGAGAACTTTCTTATCAACCACAATGGACACCAGGACCAAACGGTCAACCAACTATTACACCAGCCTCAGCTACAATTCCAGAACCAGATAATCCATATAAACCAGGAGGAAGATTTTATCAACCAGAACCAACTCAAGTTCCTACTGGAGAAGACATAGCAAGACAAAATAGATTAGGAGAATTAAGAGCAGCAGAGGAAGCAAGAGTATCAGCACAACGAGCAGCTCAAGCTCCATATAATATGTCTGGAATAGATGATCAAGGACAAGTAGGAAGATCCGTTGATTATTATCAATCTACTCCATCTAAAACTTATGCAGATACCTTAAGTGGATATGCAAGTGATGCTGGTACAGCTTTAAAAAATACATTTTATAATGAGAAAGATGGAATTAAATTAGGTAATGCAGCTTTAGTTGGAATACCTGCGTTAACATATTTATCAGGAGCATTTGAAAGAAAACCTTATGAAAGAAGTTTATTTACATATAACGTAAATTATCCAGATTTATATAGAAACAGAACTTTCCAAGTTCAAGATCCTAAAACAGGACAAGTTTATAATATGCCACAACAATCTTACATTCCAGAAGAAAAAGCAAAAGCTGGTATTACAAATCCAAATCAACAATTTGGTCCGTATAAAAGAGAGGTACTTACTTTAAATCAAGGTGGACTTGCTTCTTTGGGTCATTTTAGAGAAGGTGGTGTAACTTATTTACCTTCTAAAGTTCAAAATGATGAAACAAATGAAGATAGTTATATGAGAGCTAATGGATATGTAGAAGATCCAACAGGAGCTGGAGATAAAAATGAAGACACTATGTTAGCACAATTAGCTGACGGAGAATTTGTAACAAGAACAGATGGTGTATTAGGAGCAGGTATTCTAGCGGGTGCTAATCCTGGTGATGAAAAACAAATGAGAAAAATGGGAGCAGATTTCTTTTATGAACAACAAAAACGTTTTAAAAGAATATTTGACTTATTAGATGCAAGCAGAAAAGCTACAGCACATTGATAGTAATATATCGGCATTTCCGATAAATACTAAAAATGATAAAAGTTTATTAGACTTAGTAGTTTTTAAACCACATGAAGTGGCTAGTGTTTGGATTCTTGTTGAAGATTTAATACAAAAAGCCTGCGATAGAGCAGGTGCTTTTGCAGATGCAGAAGATGTTAAACGTTGGTTAGAAAAAGGAACTATGCAATTATGGGTTGCTTTTGATAACAAAGAAAAAAAGATTAAATGTGTTACGGTTACTGAAATAAGACAGTATCCTAAATATAAAGTTTGTGATTGTAGAATTACTACAGGAACAGATTATAAAAGTTGGGTAGATTTTATGGACAATGTAGTTAATTGGGCAAGAGCTATGGGATGTAAAAAAATGGAAATATTTACAAGACCAGGTTGGGAAAGAATTCTTAAACGTAAAGGATTTGAAAAAACACATGTACAACTAGAGAAAGCACTATGATTGATTTAAAGAAACTTACAATAAAAGAAAAAATAAATTTATTTAATAAACTTTATACAGAAATTTCTGGTAAAGGTATTAAAGGAGATACTCAACTTGCACATATTAATGAATTTGAAGCTAGACTTCTTAAAATGTATGGTGGTTCTGGAACTATAAATGAAGAAACTGGTTTAGCACAATATTTTGGTGGTGGAGGCGGACAATCTTCTGCACCTGATACAACTACTCAGTTTGTTAGAGAAGCACCAGGAATTGAAGAACGTAAAATTGAATTAATGGATTTAGCACGTAGTGCTGCACAAACTCCTTTATATTCAAATGTAAATCCTATTCAAGTTGCAGGACTTTCTGGATTAGAACAACAAGGAATGAATTTAGCTGGACAAACTGGTGTTGGACAAAATGCAGTTAATGCAGGTATTGGTTCTATATTACAAGCACAACAAGGTCCAAATATTTCTCAATTTTATAATCCATATCAATCATATGTATTAGATGAAATTAATAGACAATCTCAAATGGCACAAAATCAATTAGCTTCACAAGCAGTTAAAGCTGGAGCATTTGGTGGAGGAAGACAAGGTGTTCAAGCTGCTGAACAAGAAAGAGCAAGACTTGGACAAATTGGACAATCTCAATACCAAGGATTTAATACTGCTTTAAATGCAGCTACTCAACAACAACAATTAGGTTTACAAGCTGGACAACAACTTCTTGGAGCAGGTGGACAACAACAAACTATGAATCAGGCAGATATTAATCAGCTGATGGCTTCTGGTGGATTACAAAGACAACTTGCACAACAAACTTTGGATGCTCAAAGACAAACACAATTACAACAAGCTACAGAGCCTTTACAAAGATTGGAATTTTTATCAAATGTATATGCTGCAGGTCCTAAATCAACTTCAGGAATTACAGCTGCAACAGCTCCAACTACAAGTCCTTTAGCTCAGTCTTTAGGATCTGGATTAGGTGCTTATGCTACATATCAAGCTTTACAACCAGGAACTGTTAAAAAATAATGGACAAAGTATTAACAAGAAAATTATTTAAAGATGTTTATTTAAAATCATTAGATAAACAAGTATCTAATTTTAATAAAGGTGGACTTGCATCTTTAAAAATTCATCATTTTGATGAGGGTGGAAGTGCAACAAGTTCAGGAATTGATCCTACTGTTTTAAATCAATTATTAAAAGAATATGGTGCTCCTTATACTGAAGGACAGAAAGAAGCTATGGTTCTTGCTCCAATAGCATCTGCTTTATTAACAGGAACAAGACAACCAGGGCAATCTCAATTAGGTGCTGTTGCTTCTAATGTAGGTGCTGCTTTACCACAAGTTACAGCTACTTCAATGGCTATTAAAAAATTAGAAGATGAAAGATTAACTGCTATAGCAAAAGCTGCTACCACTAATTTAGGTAAAGGAAGTGCTAGATTATTAAATGAGAAAGAACTTAAAGAAGCAGGTTATCAATCAGGAGATAGAATTTTAGGAACATTTGATCCAATAAGACCTGATCGTTTAACAGGAGTTATAAAAGAAAATAAACAACAAGATAGAATTGAAGCAATAAAAAAAGATGTAAATGGTATTAAAATGGCTGGAAGTTTAAATAATTTAGATACGGTAGAAGAAGCTTTAGCACCTTATGTAAAAGATGGAAAAGTTGTTAAAGACATACCAGGATTAGGACAACTAGGAAGATATAGTATTAGTGAAGAAGCAAGAAATATGAAAAGTATTATAGGTACTTTAACAGGTATGCAGTTAAAGGATCAATCTGGCGCTACAGTCACTGATCCCGAATTTGAAAGATATAGAGCGCAAGTAGCTTTGGGTAAATTTAATAGTGATCAAGATTTTGTAAATACAGTTAAAAGAATGAGAGATATTGCTAATAAACATTTAGCACAACAATTAGTAGGACATGAGCAAGCTGATATAGATGCTTATGTAAAAGGAGGAGGATTGGGTATAAAACAATCACCTCTTCAAAAAGCACCTGTTAATTATAAATCTGGTGCACCAGTATATAGAATAAGTAAAACAGGAAATTTGGAGCTTGTTGAATAATGGGCGTTATTAATGTAGAGGGAATTGGTGCTATTCAAATAGCAGGAGACACTCCCACTGCAGAAGAACAAAAAGCCATTTTAAATGCTAGTGCTGCTAAAGGACAAGATACTGCAGAATCAAGTGTTACAGATTTTCTAAAATCAAAAGAATTTAAAAGATTAGTTCTTGAAACAGGACTTGCAATGGGCGGAGCATATCTTACAGGAGGAGCCACTTTACCAGCTGTAGCTGCACGTGCAGGAATGTTAAGTAGACCATTCTTAAGTGCATTAGCAAGAAGTTCTGCGGGATCAGCAGCAGGAGGAGCTTATGGAGCTGCTGGAGCACAAGCATTTGATCCTAAAGATGATATGCTTAAAGAAATTATAAGAGGAGGAACTGAAGGAGCTTTGCAAGAAGCTATTGGAGCACCTCTTGGAGTTAAAGCAGGACAATATTTAGAAAAAATAGTTAGACCTAAAGTTCAATTAATAGAAGGTGCACAAGAAGCTGAAAGAAGTTTAGCTGCTCAAGCTGCAAAAATTAAAGAAGCTCCAGCAGGAGCATATTCTAAAGGTGTTACAGAAGCAGCAGATAAATATGGTTTAACATTAGGAGTTAAAGCAGAAAATAGATTTTTAGATACTTTAGAAAACATTACAGAAAAATCTTTATTTGGAGCTGGAAGTTTAATACAAAAAAAAGAAGGTGCTAAATTAGTTGGAGAATCTGCTTTAGAAGATTACCTTAAATCATTTATTACAACAGAAGATAAAACAGCTACGGGTAAATTATTCAATTCAGCTATATCTAATAGTGAAGATTTATGGAAAGCAAGAATGCAAGGAAATTATAAAGCTATTGATTCAATGCTTAAGCAGCATGCTGACGATCTATGGAAAGCAAGACAAGTTGAATTATCAACAGCTTTAAATCAACCATCTGCTGTAGCTAAAGAAGTGGTTACAGGTCAACCTATAGTTAATCCTATAAAAGATATGAATCCATTAGCGGATAAAATAGTAGATATGACTGGTTTTAAATCAGCTCTTGCTAAAATTAAAGAAGAACTTCCTATTGGAGGAGCATCAGCACCAAACGTAGTAAAATTTGTAGATAACTATATTGCTAATACACCAAATAAAATAGGATTTGCAGAAGCAAATAGTTTAAGATCAGATATTTTAGCTGAAGGTAGAAAAATAATAGCAAAAGAAGATAGTGCTAAAATAAAAGGTGCTTCTAAAACTGCTGGTGAAGAAATTACAGCTGCTTTAGATAGAACTACTAAAGATCCTAGTTTTCCTAAAGAATTAAAAGAACTATATTATGCTACACAAGAAGAATATAGACTTGGAAAAGCAGATTTTAATGATCAAATTATAAAAAAGATTTTAACTAAGTATGATCCTTCAGATATATATCAAACAATTGTATCCAGAGGAGATAAACCAGAAACTATTAAAAAAACATTAGATATTATTGAAAGACGTATTGCAAAAGAACCTGGTTCTGAATTAATCGCTCAAGATTTAAAAGATAGTTTAAAAGGACAATTTTTAAATAATGCTTTAAAAGATTCAAAAGTAGTTAATGAACAGTATGGTTCATTTATATCTGCTAAAAAATTAAGATCAGGTTTAGATAATTATACTGGAACAATGAAAGAATTATTTACAGAACAAGAAAGAGCAAATATTGATTCTTTAATAAAAACATTAGGTATTACTCAAGGTAATATTGCTAAAGAAGGGGGATTAGGAGGTGGTTTATTTATTCAATTTAAACAAGCAGGAGCACTTGCCTCAGTATTACAATTAGGAGGTGGTGTATATTCAGGTGCTACTGGAAGTCCAGGAACTGCTGCTACTATTTTATTAGGACCCGCTGTTTTGAGTAAAGTAATGTTAAATCCTAAATTTAATAAATATTTAATTGAAGGTTTTAAAGCTAAAACATATCCTCAGGCTTCTTTAGCATTTGGAAAATTAGCTGGAAAAATGTCAGCTGAGGGATTGATAGATCAAGAAACAAATAATGATATTCAACAACAAATTAAACAAGGTCCTACTAATAAAGCTCCAGTTAATAAAGCTCCAATACCAGTATCTCAATTAGCTCAACCAAGAGCACAAGCACCTACTCAACCACAAGTAAATATGTTTGCAGCTAATCCACAAGCACAAACACCTTCTGCACAAGTTCAAACACCTCAGGGACAATCTAGTGGTTTTACTAATATCCCTCAAGATCAATTAAATAAATATAGTACGCTTTTTGGTAAAGTAGTATGAAAAGAATTATAAAATCACGCCTAGAAGAGCATATGATAGATTTATATAGTAGAGTAGATAATTTAAAAAAAGATATATCAGTAATTAAAAACAATCATTTAAAGCACATGAGTTGTGCTATTTATAAAATAGAAAAGAAAGTAGACAAGATCCTTTGGGCCATGATTGGTGGAATGGGAGCACTTATTCTTACTCTTATTGTTATAGCATTTAGAGTAATTAAATAATCATTGACCATTTCTCATAGTTAATCTAATAAGAACTATGAAGTTAATCCGACAAGATACCAGCTTTATTGTAACTGATTTTAAAAGAGTGCCTAAGTATTCTTATGTCCGTTATACAAGAGACGACACACACGGCCCACGAACCTATCAAGTTGGAGAAAAGAAAGTTCCATCCGTTACAACCATATTAGCTAAGACCGCATCAAAAGAGAAACAAGCTGCCTTAGATGCTTGGAGAGAGCGTGTTGGGTACCAAGAAGCACAGGCTATAACCACCAAAGCAGCCTCTAGAGGCACAGAGATGCACTATGTCCTTGAGAACTACATCAATGGTATAGGATACCTTAATTTAAGCTCTGACGGGGCACAATCACGGCTCATGGCTCATAAGATTATAGATAACTTAGAACCTCTTAAAGAAGTCTATGGGAATGAGATAAATTTACAATATGAAAGTAAATGGGCAGGCTCAACTGATCTTGTGGGTAACTTTGATGGTAAAGATACTATTATAGATTTTAAACAGGCTAATAAACCTAAAAGAGAAGAATATATAGAAGATTATTATTACCAGATTGCTGCTTACTCTATTGCACATAAAAAGAATTATGGACCTATTGAACAAGGTATCATTGCCATTTGTACCAAGGATGGATTGTTTCAACAGTTCAAAATGGACAAAGAAAAATTATCAGAATATGAGAGTAAGTGGTTTGACAGAGTCGAAAAGTTTTATACAATGTCGGTTAATGAATGAAAATAAATTATTAGTTCACAAACACTTAATAATTAGAGCGGAGGCAATCAATCCTCCAATGAATGAATGGTTCCTAAAAAATTGGTTTGAAGATTTTATAAAAGAAATAGGAATGAAAGTGATGATGGGTCCTTATGTTAAATATTCTAATATGGTTGGCAATCGTGGTATCACTGGTGCTGCTATTATTGAGACTTCACATATTGTAATGCACGTCTGGGATGAGGTTAGTCCTGCATTAATACAATTTGATGTTTACTCTTGTGGAGAATTAGATCCAAAAAAAATTTGTAAAAAACTTACACAAGATTTCATTATTGAAAAATTAAGTTACAAGTTTTTAGACAGAGAACATAACTTAAAAGATATTACTGAAGCCACTTCTTAATTTCTTCCCCCATAGTCTGGGCTGATATTTTAATTTTACTTTTTAATGCGGATATAATATGACTATCAATTGTCTTATCTATAATTAAATCTATATAAGTTACATTTTTACTTTGACCAATACGGTGTGCTCTGTCTTCTGATTGTTCTCTAACTTCTAAATTATAATTATTAGAATAATAAACAACATAGCTTGCTTCTGTTAAAGTTAATCCATATCCACCAGTACTTGGGTTGCCCACAAAGAATCTTACCTTTTCATTATTTTGAAAATCTTCAACTGCTTTTTTTCTATTCTCTGTAGTTATCTCACCATAAATAGCAACTACACTTTCTTCTCCATATAATTTTGTTAATGTTTTAACAATCGTTTTTATATTATGAATATAGTTAGCCCAAATAATAAACTTACCTTCTGATTCTTCTATAATACTTAATAGCTCATCTAGTTTAGGATCATTTTCAAATGGAACAACTTCTTGATCATCTGTTTTTATATAACCATTACATACTTGGTGTAGTTTTAATATTTCAGTTAATTTATTTGCAAAGCTAACTTCTTTATCTTCTATAATTGCTCTAGCATTTTTTTTTAAAGATTCATAAGCTTTCTTTTGTAATTCATTAAATTGAACATATCTTTGTTGATAAACTTTTTCTGGTAAATCTAAACAATCCATCTTTCTAACTCTATAAGAAAATTTTTTAAGTTTGGCTTCTAATTCATCTAAGTTTGTATAATATTGTGGAATAAGAATAACTCTATTTGGTCCCATATTAATTTGTTTCATTACTGCATATCTTGCTCTAAATGCTACAAATGATGGATATCCTAATAAGTCCTTAGACAAGAACGCACATTGTTGATATAAGTCTAAAGGTGATTTGGTCACTGGTGAGCCCGTCAGTATTCTTTTATATTTAATAAACGAAGATAGTTTACAAATATTTTTAGATCTTTGTGCAGTAGGCGTTTTAATAGTAGTACTTTCATCAACTACTATCATAGTGTGTTTACCTACATTAAGTACAAGTTTAGTTAAAAAATCAAATCCTTTTTTATGTGATAATGCTTCAACATTCATTAATACATAATTTAATTTATCTGCTTGGTAATTTACTTCTTTATCATCTTTCCAAACAAATAAAGTATAATCTTCTATGGGTGAATGTGTTTTAATTTCATTGATCCAGTTTTTATAAACTGAATTAGGAGCAATAACTATTGCAACATTAATTTCTTTTTCTTGATAAAGATAAGCAACATTATCTACGGCAACTTTTGTTTTGCCTGTCCCCATTTCCATAAAGTATGCAAAGTTTAATTCTTTTGCACCTTTAATAAGAGCTTTACGTTGGTGTTCGTAAGGTGTTGTTTTATATGTATATTTTTTCTTATCCATGTTTCGTCATTCTATACTTTAAAAGTATTTAAACTTTTTTAATTTATTTATTTGACATTGTCAAACGAATAATCTAAACGCTTCGTTCAGGAGGTCTTATGGACTTAGAAGCAGAATCAACACTACGTGTTGACACCGCAATGTCTTCGGATATTGCTAAATCTTGCAACAAGTTATTGGACGTT
>Ga0209085_1002218_pt1 | contig 11120 bp, 16 predicted proteins | sample C_131016_EF_Meta_FD_187310 | JGI IMG/M metagenome (GOLD analysis project Ga0209085, IMG submission 187310) | Freshwater microbial communities from Lake Croche, Canada to study carbon cycling - C_131016_EF_MetaG (SPAdes) (version 2) | ecosystem: Environmental > Aquatic > Freshwater > Lake...
TTTCATCCCAGGCGAATGTCCCTGTCATTGGCCCGCTGCCTGGGTCGAATCCTGGTAACGCTGGGACGATTGAAACGTTTTTGCGTTGCGACGTTATGTAATACAAATACGCCGCAGCTGCGATCAAAGCCCAATGTACTGGTTTCATGTTAACCACCGAATGTAGAGTATGCGTAGCAAAAAATAGCACCAGCTGCATCCGCAATAACGTACAAGTCGTCTTGCGGTACTACTGCATCGAATAGCACTTCCTGGCCTGGCACTAATTTCATCCAGTTGCTGGTTGTCGCCTGTGCTCCAAAACCAATATATAGGTTTTGCGTTCCTGTCGATGCGTTGCGAAATCCAAGCAAATTGCGCTTACCAATAGGTGCGTCCAGGAATTTAATGCTTGTCGTACCTACTGTGAACGATACGTCTTGCAATGATGCGTAACGATACGTTTCCCTGGCATTTATGGTTTGCCCTTCAAACGAAAATTGCGCGGTGTTTTGTGCCGCTGCAATGTTTGCTTCTTTAGGCAAATTGTGGGGCGCGCCCGATAAAAACGTCGGGCTGCTCCACGCCTCCAGCGGCGATAACCAATTTACCTGGGGAAAATTTGGATTTGTCGCCATTGTCTGCCTTTAGGTTGCTGCGCCGTATGCGCGTACTAAAACACCTTCCAGGAATAGGTCGATGTTGTAGGTTTGCGCTGCGTCGTAGTTTGACAATGTGATTGTCAATGTGCTACGTCCCGAAACAATGCGCGGGTAAATCAGCGGGTTGGTGATGTTGCCAGTGGTAGCGTAGTTGAACAAATCCACCGCGCTATTGGTGTACTGCTCATTGCTGCCGCTATCAACGATCAAAACGCGTGCCAGGGGCTGCGTAAGGGTTGCTGCCGTTTGACCGGCTGCGGCCACGTTTGCGCGAGCGTGTAGGCCCACAAAAATAAAGTCAGCATTGGCTGCGATGTTCAGCGTTTGTGATGCACTTGCACCTGACGCCAGGCTGCTGAATGTCAGCGTGTAACCATAAGGCGTAAGCAATAGCGGACGCCCTTGGTAAAACTTGGACGCATATGCCTCCAAGTCGGTAATCGTAAATGATTGCGATTGCATATTGTTTTCGCCTCAAGGTTGAAATTTGATACCAGGATAGTTAGCGAGCATCCCGGTAAATCTCGTTTTTCACCCGGAAAGGTGATTCTTATCGCATTACTGCGATGCGCGCATGAAGTAACCGTCCAGGATAACGCCGACGCGGGCATTGAAACCGGATGGTGTAGCGACTGCTGCGGGCCACTTCAGCACAACCTCGAAATTGACTGCTGGTTGCAGGGCAATTTCGGGGCTAATGTAGTAGGGGCGACCGCTAATGCGTCCATTGACTGCGCCGTTTTCCGCTGTACCCGAACCGCTGAAGGCGACGTCCAGGTTGAAGTTTGCTTTCGGTGGGAAAGCGATCAGCGGGGTTTCGCGCAGATAGTTTTTGCTCAAAATGTTGAGTTCCAACAAACCTGACTGGTAGAACGAATTTACGTCTGCCAATTGCGCTGCCACGGCTGCTGCCGGGGTTGCGTTGTAGGTGATGGGCGAAACCAGCGTATAGGTGTTTGCCGTAGAAACCGAACCAGGAAAGAAAATAACTTCAATCGATTCAATCATGAATGCTTTACCGCTAGGCAAAGTGTTTGGCAGTTCCAGGTTGGTGTCCCAAAGCGTTTTTGCTGTACCTGCAGTAGCACCTACTGCTGTGGTCAATCCCTGACCTACTGGTGACGAAAAAAACGTTAGTTGAGATACACCTGCTGTCGCGTAAAGCTGGTAGTCAAAAAACCGCTGTCGGACCACTTCTGACTGAGAAGGGTTGGTGACGCGGCGCGAATTGAAATCCGCTGCTGTAGGTACAAAATCCATTGCCATGATATTGGCCTTTCAAAAAAAAGTTAAAAACTAACCGGGCATTGCATTATGGCTCTGCCCGATCTAACAATCAATACCAGGTCGAAACACCTTCGCGCTTGGCTGCGTTGCCGTTAAGCAATGCAGTCGCGCCAGGCTTTTGATATGCGGATAAAAGGGGCGTAACGCCAGGGCGGGTATAAGCATTCATGCCGGTACGAATCGGTCCGACGCGGTTTGTGCCGGTGATTACGTTGGCGGGGCTTGCATATCCCAGGCTCATTGTCGCGGGCAGAAACTGCTTCACGATGTTGTAAGACTGAATAGCCAGGCTTGCCTGGGCTGCTTTCATGCTCAAACCGCCTGTCATGCGTGACAAACCTTTACCGGCTGCGACTGTGAAAATTGCTTTTACAGCGTCGCCAGCGGTAACGGTATTGGGCTGGTTTTGCAATGATGCGGGCAACATATTGTTGACGTAACCGTAAACAACATCCATTGCCACCGCACCGGCTCCACCGATCAAACCATCTTTAATGAGGGTCATGTAACCGGACATCATGCCGCCACCAATGGGGTTACGGCGACGCATTACGCGACGACGCATGGCATGGATTGGGTTGTGTTTGCGAGCTGTGTGCTTAAGACGACGCGCATGGGTCAACATGGCTGCGTAAGGGTTTGCCTTGCGACGGGTATGGTGTACCCGACGTTTGGCGGTATGGTGCGCCTTGCGAGCGTGACGCTTGCGAGGGTTAATGAGTAGCATCTCTGCCATATCGAACCTTCTTTCAAAAAATGGTCATTTGTCTGACCTGTCAACAATACCTCTTTCGGTGAAAGTGTAATTTCCACCTAAGAGAAACAAAGTTTTACCTTCCGGGCTAACTACAAATAACGGCCTGTCGGCTTTGTGAAATTTGTGTATGTATTTCTCTAACTTTCCATCTCTGACGGTACTATATAGTATTCCATCGACTTCACCAATAGCCACCGCCACTGCTGGCATTCCTGGCACCGAAACAGTCCCCAGTTCCAGGGCATCATGGCCCGAAAACCGTTCGTATAGGTCGGCTGCCTGGTTAATTTGGCCTTTTACCCTGCTCGAAACACCGGCCCGGCTGCTTGCCGGTACTGGATTCATGCGTACGCCTTTGGCAATGTGCTTGGGCTTTAGCAGGGTCGGAATATCACAATCCCAATGGGCGAGTGCCTGGTTTACCCGGCTGCGTGGGTCTTTTGCCTTGGCCTGGCTGGTGAGTTTCTTTTTCATGCCGCCCATTCTCGCGCAGAATGCCTCGCGCCTAGCGGCTGCCACTGGCGAGCGTTTCGCCTGTTTGACTGATACCGGGCGCTTGAGTGTCATTTGTTGAAGTGTCCTGCCATTACTTGCACCGACTTGATTGCCAGGGTCTTGCCAGTTGCGTCGCTGATTCCCTGGGCGGCTTTGATTGCATCTTGTTTGGTTTGGAAAATTCCCAAAACTTTGAAGTTGCGGGTAATTGCGTATGCCTGGATTTCGCCCATTGGGTTGCGCTTTACCTTACCGGCCCGCTGCTCCGACAATGCCACCGCTACGGCCTGGCGCTGTGGATAACCCTCATGACGCAATTGGCTGATTTTTTGGCTGACTGTCTTTTTGGCTGGGTTTGTTTTGCGCGTTGGTGCGTATTGTTTTGCGGTATCTGCAATTTCCTCTACATATGCTTCGAATAGTTGCTGCGCTAACAGTTCACGATCATTTTTGCTCAAAATCGTAAGCGTTGGGGTTCTTTTTCCCATCTGTTCGACTGAGTATTTTCTTACTGCTGAATCTGCCAGGTAGCCATATAGTTTGACTGCCTTGGCTGGGTCAAATTGTCCCTTCGCCATTTTTTTGGCTAAGTTATCAATAATTGGTTTGCCCTGTTGTCGATACAAATCGTAGTCATTCTCCGCAAATAATTTGATCTCTGTAATCATTGCAAAGTCGCTATTTGCCATTGGTATCGCGGGGTTGGCCTTGCGCTTGGCAGTTTTTTTGAATGCGCCGCTGCGGGACATTTCCGCAAAGCGTTTGCGGGCTGCTAGTTGGGCTGGTGATGGTTTTTTCATATCATCTCACTTGTTTGTATGCTGAAAATGCGAAATACGCCACTGCTCCGATTGCTAGCCATTTCACAATGTTGGAAATACTGCTCAATGGGCTGGCGTTTGCTTCGGCGGCTGCTGCGTCTACTTCCAATTGCGTTTGTATCAATTTGTCTCGCTTGGCTGGGTCGGTAACTGAATTAATCAGTTCCTGGTCGCGTAGGCGCTGGTTCAATCCCTGCAACCAGGTATTTCCCCAAACAATCAATGCGGCTGCGGTTGCTACCGCTGCGGCGATCACGCCCGCTGCAACCAGGGGAACCACGCCTAGGGTTTGCGGTATGGTGATGTTCGGAAAGTCGCCGCCAACCAGGTTGGCCCCATTTATTGCCAGGTTCAATGCTTCGGCTGCTGCTTTGAATTCCCATTTTTTAGAATCGAATTCGTCCAGGTAGGTCTGTAAGTCTGCCGACAATTTTGGGTCTATGTCATCCCACAATGCTGATTGCGCTGCATGGGCTGCTGCGTCCATGCCGTTCAGCAGGTTTTGAAATTCGACGATTTTTTGCTGGTAATAGGACAACGCCACCGGCGCATTTGTCGCGGTGAATCCCGAACCTCCTGCTTCAGCGGCTCCGATCATGTTCTTACCTCAAAAATAGGTTTGCGAAACTTAGCATATTGGCTGCGTCGCTTGCACCGCCTGACAATGCCACCGGGGTATACGCTACGCCATACCCTTTGTGATGGCGCACGTTTTCCACCGGGTTTAACAATGCGCTGGACATAATTGGCGATTCCAGGGGCGGCTGCGCTGGTAGGTAATTTGGCTCCTGGTAAGGGCTTTGTATGTAGGCAGTTTCGTAATACTCATCTACTAATGGAACCATCGGATTGTGCGGCTCCATGATGCCGCCCAATCCCTCTACTGATGGCGCAAAAATAGGTGATGTGCGTCCTGGACGATAAATTAGTCGGTTCATAGTTTTCCCAATAAAAATGCCGCGCCCACAATAAACAGTAACGGCGTTAGGTTTGTGGTTTTTCCACCGGTTGCAATTTTGTTTGCTTCATCTGCTTTTTGTTTTGCAATTAAAGCATCTGCTGCGGCCTTTTGTGCTGCTGCTACTGCTGCATCGTGTTCTGCTGCTGCTGCTGCGGCCTGTTGTGCTGCTGCTGCTGCTGCGGCCTGTTGTGCTGCTGCTGCTGCTGCGGCCTGTTGTGCTGCTGCTGCTGCTGCCTGTTGTTCTATTGCTGTTATTGAACCTCTTTGTGCTGCTGCCGTTGCTGCGGCCTGTTGCGCTGCTGCCGTTGCTGCTGCCTGTTGCGCTGCTGCTGTTGCTGCTGCCTGTTGTGCTGCTATTGCTGCTGCCTCATCTGCTGCTGTTTTTGCGTCGGCTTTGTATGCTTCTGCTACGGCCTGTAATGCTGCTGCCCTTCCTGCATCTTGTTGTGCTTGTGCTGCGGCTTGTTGTGCTGCTATTGATGCTGCCTGTTGTGCATTTATTCCTGCTTCTATTGCTGCTGTCTGTTGTTCTGCTGTCGATTCTCCCGCATTGCTTTGTTGTGCTGCATACAAATTATTTGCAATTAAGTAATCGACAATATTTTGAATCGTTAATGTTTTGTTATAGGTGTTATATAAATCATCTTTTATTTGTTGCAATGTTTTTCTTGCTGTAATTTCTGTTGCAAAAAAACTAAACAACAATTGATCTACTGCTGCTTGACCTTGCTCTTGTGCAGTCACTAATGCTGCTGCTGCTGGGTTGGATTGTTGAAACGCATATCTTTGTTGCGCAGTTACTGATTCTGATACTTGTTGATCTGAAAACAAACTACCATACCTACCTGGTAGTGCGGTTAATGCGTCCATGATGTTTGGAATAGTAAAATTTTTGTTAAAAGTTTTATTTACATCATCTGTAATTTGTTGCAATGTCTTGCCATTTGCAATTTCTGAATTTAAGAAATTAACATCAATTTTTGCAGTCATATCTAGTGGCCCATAAGGGCCATTTAAAGTCTGCGAATATTCGTTTAAGAACATTTTTATTTCCTCAAAAGTAACAACAATAAAAGTCCACCGCCAAGCATTAGCAAAGTGTTGCTGCTTAATCCGGTTGCAGTCTGCGCTGCCTGGATGGTCAAATTGTTTGCCGCCAGGTAATCCGAAACCTGTTGTGTTGTAAACGTCTTATTGAAATACGTTTTTATGTCATCGGTAATTTGTTGCACCGTTCGCCCTGCCGCGATTTCTGCTTTTGCGAATTCCATTACCGCCTGATCTTGCGCGCTTGTTGTGTCTGTCATGGTTGTTACCTTTGCTGGTAGGGTTGCTGCTGCCGTAGTCACCGCCGTGACCGCTGCGGGGCTGGTGATGCTGGCAGTTGCCGCCTTGGTTACCGCTGCCGTACTTTTTCCTGCTGCCTGATTTTGCACAATGATACCGGCGGTTGTAACAATGGCGGCTGAAACTGCCGGATTATTCAAAACGCTGTCCACCGTGTTTGTCGCCTCTGCCGATTGCGTTTCTATCAATGTGCTGGTGACGTTATTGGTAACCGCTTTATTTATCGGTGTACCGCTTGCCACCTGTAATGTCGTTTTTGCAATTCCCTGGCTTACCGCTTCGGTTGTGGCTGCGCTTTCGAATGTTCCTGCCGACGTAAGGCTTTCATTTATTGCTGCTGCCAGTTCGGGTGCCACGATTGCAATTGCAGCTGCGATTAGTGGCGCTGGTATGCCTCCCTTGGCCCTTGGTACTGCATACAAAAATTTTCCGTTGGTATCGTAATACTGGTATGTGCTATTACCTGGGTCGATGCGGTATCCAATTACGTCGCCATATTCGCTAGCGGTTTGACCGTCATGGCCTCCATAGCATACGTTGTAAAGCGTATCGTAATGGTTGCCCCAATCTGCTGGTATCCAGGCCGGCTTTGGTCTGTTAATTTTCTCTGTGACCGTTATATTGCTGCAATACGTTTTTGTGTCAATTGTTGCGGTTGACGGTGTATTTCTGTTCGGGCCTTCGCCAAGCGTACCCATGCCGCGCATTTGCGCGACTGGTGTTGCCTGGTATCCAGCTACAAACATATTACCGCCGACGGCCCAGGAATAGGATTCCTAAAAGTCCCAGGCCCAATATCATTACCAGTTGCTGAGTTGCTGGTGAAAGTCCAACGTTCACGCCCACGCCAGTATATTGGGCAATGTCCAGGGGCGGCAGTCCCTGTTTTGCACGTTCTATGTTCAACGACATAAGTTGTTGCTGCTGGTAGGTCATCGTGACCGCGGTCATGATGCGCTGCGCTGTCGTTAACCAATCTTCACCAGGTGCGGCGGCGGCTGCCACCTTATCGTTAAATCCTGGTGCAATGGTGTCAGTCGCTAATTGCAGTTGCGAAACTGCTGTATCAAAACCGACCTGAGTTGTGGGCCAAGTGTCTGCCATGGTTACTTCCTTTTTGATAGCGCGAGTGCGCCGATTGCCAATACACCAATTATCAGTAGGTTGTTTCCTGCGAATAGTCCACCGCTTGCGCTTGGTAGGGTTGTTGTGCTGGTCTGTCCAGTTCGCGGGTCAAACGTTGTAAGAGTGCCGTTTGCATTCCTGGTAATGACTGTGCCGTTGGCCTGGGGTATCGCGGTTCCAATTGGTTGGCTGTAAATATTGCTACCACCAATTACTCCGGTTCCCTTTACTGCCTGGACAACCTTCGTAACTGAATTGATGATTCCAACAATGCCGTTTGCATCCACGCCGGTTGTGACCTGGGTCGCTGCGCCTGTTTTTGGGTTAACCGTTGTGGTTGTCTGATTTCCGGTTGTGGTGTCAGTTGTTGTAGTTTCCGCTGAACCATCCGATTTCAAAATCGTAATGCCGTTTTCGGTGTAACCGTCACCCGACGTAACGGTTGTTGAACCGTCTGCGTTGTATGTAAACGTGCTGCCATCGTCATAGGTGAATGTTGTTTCGTCGCCCATATTTACCCCATCTAGTTGGTTGGTTTGGAAATTTTCGTTTGATATAAAAATTACGTCGTATTCTTCGGGTTCCGGTTCCGGTGGCCACGATTGAAACAATGCGGGTATCTGTGGCATTAAACCGCCTCCACCGCAATACTTACCGCACCTGGTGGCGCCCATCCTATTCCATGCTGTTCGGTTGGGTCTAGGTCTAACCAGTCTCCATGACAGTACACCTGCAAATATACGTGTTCATACATACCAGGTTGCTGGTAGGCTGCAATTACAAATCTTGTCGGATACCCTATTGCTTCCAGTAGCGTTGCCAATAGCGTCGCCTGGTCGTCGCAGTCGCCCAGGCGCTGCGCTAGGGTCATTGTCGGGGTCGATAGTGTTTCTACCTGGTGTATGTCTTTGCAATAGCGTATGCCTTGCTGTACCAGGTGAAATATTGCCTCGATCTCCGCATAGTCATCCTTTTGCGGGGTTAGGAATACGGCCTGGGTTGCGGCCTGTCTTATCCCTATGTCGGTGCGGTACTGCTGCACCAGTTTGCGCATGGCGCGGATAGTCTCTTTGATACCAGGGTAACCATTAGAAATCGTTACTACCTGGCCTGACAATTGGGGTTGTGGGGCGAGCATCATATAGGCGGCATTATTACGCCGCCTACATGAAAAAATCAAGTTTCGTCTTGAATTTCGAACATTTTTAGCGATTTTTCCCTGGTTTCGCGTAACCAGGCTTCATGCGCTTTGACCTCCGGGGCCACCACCGATAGCAATTCGAACCAATTTGGTAAGTCCATTATTTCGACCAATTCGTCGGGCAAAACGTCGTAAACAAATTTCGCACCTTCGTCGGTTGTCTTTTTTGTCTCTGCCAGGATTACCAATTGCTTTAGGTATCCGCGCAGTTTGAGAAAGGTAATAGCTTTCATATCGTCATCATCCTGGGTTTGTTGCGGTTGGTAGGGTTGCATTGGGTCGGTCTGCTGCTGCGCGGCTGGCGGCTGCATTGGCGGCTGCGCCTGGGCTATTCCTGGCGGCATCTGTACTTCCGGCATCATTACTGGCTGCTGCGCCAGTTGCGCTTGCTGACCGGCGCTGACCATCTCCAAAACCTTGGGCAGCATCGACATAAGCGAATCGGGTTCTTTTTCCTGGGGCATTATCTCTGCCGCTGCGCCGCGCAATTCTTTTATGGCCCCGACAATTTCCCCAATGCTGCCACCGCTGTTTTGCTGATTTAGTCCCATTGCTTCCCTCATCATGGTCATCATGCTTAGCATTTTGGTCATTTCTTCCATTGGGTCTTTTTGCGGCGCTTGCTTCATCTCCACCAGGGCATTTAGCATCTGCTGCTGACCGCTGGCAATGGTGCTAAGTACCTGGGAAAGTCCATTCGGCAGTCCAGGCGCTGCTGCGTCGGGATTTTTGTTTTCCGCAATTTTTATCCTGGTCGAGTTGCGAATTACAAATTTTCGAGTTTCCGGGTGCGTTGCGTATAGGCGCAGTTCGTACTCGCCTGGCCCAAACTGGTCGCGCAAAATCTCGAAACTGCCTTCCTCGAATTCTGCCGGGCTGTACTTTCGGCAGTATTCCCGCTGTCCCTGGACTATGCGGTAAACGTTCAGTTCGGCCCTTTCCTGGCCCTGGGCGGCTTGCAGTAACGTCGCCACCCTGTCGGTCGCGGTTTCTTCTACTGGTTCGTCAAAATCCACCATTTCGGTTGGCGGAGCGGCGGCCTGGTCGGTCGGGTGGATACCAGCTTCAATCAGAATTGAATCTCCAGTTGCGGTGTTAGTCCACCTGGTTACCGGCTGACCGTTGGGCATTTCGAGGGTTTCGCCTTGATTCCAGGCGGGCAACGTGATTTTTCGTGGTCGTGCCATGAGTTTTCTCCGGGTAAAAAGTAAAAAGGCCCAGGTAAATACCTGGGCCTTTATCTTAATTGATCTAAAAGTGATCTAGTTAGATTTGCTTGATTTAACTACCGATTGTGGGTACTTTTCTTGCAAATCCTCAATCTCATCGTCCCACATTCCGCACCAATCGTCGCGTTTTACTGTGGGCCATAGACTCAAAACCTGTACCTGTATTTGACCATTTTGCGGTACTGTGATTGCAAATGGTTTTGGCGGCATGGCCTTGCAAATCATCTGACCGGCCTGGGCCTGATCAACCAGTTCTAGTTTTGCGAATGTGCAGCTACTGCATTGTTCTTTCATATTTTTACTCTTTCAATTAATTAATAATTTCCATGCTGTTGCTGCCACAATTGGAATTTGTCCATTCCCAAGGGCTGCAACTGAGTCCACCCATTCGGCCAGTCCATCATCCAATGATATAGCTGCAGACTTGGAATCTTCCCATGATTTGCACAAGTCCAATATGGTAGGGAGTTCACATGGCTTCCATAAGTTGCCTTCAAAGTTGACTTCTTTTTGAACATTAATCTCATGTTGTCTGACTTTAGAGGAGTTCCTAGCGACAATCCAAATTCTTTTTCTTGAATGTGGTGAACCAAATTCTTTTGCTCCCAGCACTCCCCATTTAGCATTAAACCCCATTGAGGCCAAATCCCCGAGTACGATTCCAAGTCCTCTAGCAGTGAGCATTGGTGAGTTTTCCACGAATGCGTATGTAGGTTGTACTTCACGAATGATGCGCGCCATATGCTTCCACATTCCGCTTCTTTCTCCTTCAATTCCTGCACCTTTACCTGATGTACTAATGTCCTGACATGGAAATCCACCACTGATGACATCAACAATTCCTCTCCAGGGATGTCCGTCAAAGGTGCGAACGTCATCCCATATTGGGAAAGTCGGGAGAATTCCATCATTTTGTCTTGCGCACAATACGCTTGCGGGATATGGTTCCCACTCAACGGCGCAGACAGTTCTCCATCCAAGGAGTTTGCCTCCAAGTATTCCTCCACCAGCGCCTGCGAATAAAGCCAGCTCATTCAATTTATCCTCTGCTTCCAAGCATTGCGCCGATTGCAGCGACTGTAAGTATTAAACCTATCCACCCGCCAATGTCTTTGGCCCTTGTCAATATGTCGTATTTGTTAAATTTCCACCACCAGTAGAGGCGCTGCCGCCAGGTTTCGGTTGGTTGTGGTTTGGTGTAGTTGCGTCCAAACATGGTTATGCCTTTCCGGGTTAGAAAAAAACGAAATTCTTAT
>Ga0209085_1002221_pt1 | contig 11113 bp, 7 predicted proteins | sample C_131016_EF_Meta_FD_187310 | JGI IMG/M metagenome (GOLD analysis project Ga0209085, IMG submission 187310) | Freshwater microbial communities from Lake Croche, Canada to study carbon cycling - C_131016_EF_MetaG (SPAdes) (version 2) | ecosystem: Environmental > Aquatic > Freshwater > Lake | place...
AAGAGCCCGCCGCGCGGAGGGGAAAAAATTAAATCAAACCTTGATGACCGCCAAGAATCACGAAAAAGCACAAAACACACTTCTGTGTTCTCCGTGTCCTCTGTGGTCAACAAACAACAAGAATTTGGGGATAAACCCAAAAAGTGAGGTCGAGCACCTGAAATAAAGCGACCCGAAGGCAGCGCGGAAGCTGCAAACAAGTAAAGGAATACAAAATGATCAGCATCAATACAAACAGTGCGGCATCAGCAGCTGCATACAATCTGGGAAACATCAACACGAGCTTGCAGAGGAGCCTTCAGCGGCTCTCGAGTGGATCGCGTATCAATTCATCATATGACGACGCAGGCGGCTTGGCGGTCTCCATGAAGTTGTCCGCTGCGATTCGTCGCACAGAAGCGACCCAATCCAATGTAAACAACAGCATGGCTTTCTTGGAAACCCAGGACGGCGTTTTGAAATCAGCAGACAAGCTTGTATCAAGAATGTCGGAGTTGGCGCAGCTTGCCAACGATGTGACGAAGTCGACAAGTGACTTGGAATTGTATCAAACTGAGGTAAATACACTTAAGTCGCAATTGTCCTCGATGATGAGCGAGACATTCAATGGGGTAAGTTTGTTCAGTTCGGGAACCTCAACAACACCGGCGACGGCATCCACGCTAAGCGTTGTGGCATCGCAAGACGGGTCACAGACGATTGGAATCACGCAGGCGGATTTGCTCTCGGTAGGGCGTTATGTTGGAACGACCTCGTCGTTGGGCATTGACATCAGTTCCACAACAGGAGCTAAGGCCGCAATCTCTACAGTGAATGCAGCGATCCAGAACCTTGCGCAACTCAGGGCCTACAACGGTTCGGAGCAATCCCGGTTGAACTTCGCCTCGGATACGCTTGCGATCAACAAGACCAACCTCGAGTCGGCCAACAGCCGGATTATCGATGTGGATGTGGCAGAAGAAAGCTCGAAGCTCGCCCGCTTCAATATCCTGCAGCAAGCCGGCACAGCAATGTTGGCCCAGGCCAACCAGTCGTCGCAATCGCTTCTGCGGTTGCTGATGTAAAATTTTGCCTAAAAATGACCGCCAAAAAGGCTTTAAAGATTCATAAAACAACGAAATCACTAAGATCAGCGTAAAAAGCAGGCGTTAAACCAATAAAAGTAAATTTTGTGAAAATTGGTAAGAAATTAACTCAAGCGACCGAAAGAGGATGGGTGCATTCAGTAGGCCATTGTGTGAGTTGTGGAAACCAAAATTCTTTAGCCATTACAGCTTGGATAAGCCGGGGTCGAGATAATCGTGTGGGCTAATGATTCTTTGAGCGTATCTTACTAACCATCAACAAAACTTATAATGAACTACAAAAAAACATATCGGTTTGCAGGGAATGCAAACCTCTGTTGCCTCTGTGGTCAACCAGGAAAGAAAATTTAGGGAATTAATCCCGAAAGGTGAGGTCGAACACTTGATTTAAACCGACCCGAGGACAGCGCGGAAGCTGTAAGTATATAACGTAAAGGAATACATAATGATCAGTATCAATACAAATTCTGCTGCAAGCGCAGCAGCCTACAGTCTCGATAACGTGACAAAAAATCTGCAGAAGACTCTCACGCGTCTCTCGAGCGGTTCACGCATCGTCAGCCCGATGGACGATGCCGGCGGCTTGGCGGTCTCAATGAGGTTGTCGGCAGCAGTCCGTCGCACAGAAGCCACGCAAAGTAATGTGAGCAATGCCCAGGCTTTCCTTGAGACTCAAGACGGTGTCCTCAGATCAGCCGAGAAGGTTGTCAGCCGCTTAGGTGAGTTGACGCAATTGGGCACAGATGTCACCAAATCGACTAGTGATTTGGCTCTGTATCAGTCCGAAGTCAATAGTTTGAAGGCACAACTTGGTTCACTGATCAGTGAGTCATTTAATGGGGTGAGCTTGTTTCACACTGGTTCAAGCGCGATTACCGGTGCAAATACAACTTCGATCGTTAGCATCACTGCTTCTCAAGATGGATCGCAAACAATAGCAATAACTAAAGCTGATCTCGGATTTGTAGGTGTTTACACTGGAACTACAGCGAGTAACGGTGCTGGCTTCCTTGATATTACAACTAACTCATCCGCAAAAAATGCTATCACGGCAATTAACGGAGCCATTCAAGCCATCGCCACGCTGCGAGCAAACAATGGTGCTGAGCAATCCCGACTTGGCTTTGCCGCCGATGTTCTTGCTGTCAACAAAACCAATCTCGAATCAGCAGTCAGCCGTATCACCGAAGTGGATATCGCCGAGGAAAGTGCAAAATTGGCGCGCTTTAGCATTCTTCAACAGGCAGGAGTCGCGATGCTGGCCCAGGCCAACCAATCCACCGGATCGTTACTGCGACTGTTGTCCTAAATAACAAACCTTAACTCATCCAACTTCGTGTGGCGGGAGTCCGGACCCCGCCGCGCGAAGGGGATAGTTTTGGAAATTTCAACCTAGGAGCAGAATAAAGACATTCGACAGGATACTTAAGGTGTGCAGTAAACAGGTTGCGCTGTAAAAATTGGATTACCCCAATTTTTCTCTGTGATCTCCGTGTCCTCCGTGGTCAAATCTGTTATTAGGTAAAATCAAAAGTGCGGCCGCCCACTTTTCAAAAACGGCCCGAATGTGGCACGGACGCCACGAGAAACGAAAGGAATAATCATGATCAGTTTAAACTCAAGTGCCGTCACTGCGACCAGCACTTTTCATCTTGGTCAGAACAATAAAAACCTGCAGAAGAGCCTAGTAAGGCTTTCCACCGGCTTGCGAATTAATTCGTCGGCCGATGATCCAGGCGGTTTATCCGTCTCGATGAAGCTTACGATGGCCCTGAGGCGGAACGAGGCAGCATCCACCAATGTCAACTCGGCACTCTCTTACCTGCAAACCCAAGATGGGGCGCTGGATGTGGCGGATAGCATTCTTCTACGTATGTCGGAGCTGGCCACGCTTGCATCAAGCGGGACAATCTCGTCATCCGACCGCGCATCCTACGATACGGAGGCGGATAATCTCAAGGTTTATCTTGGGACGCTGTTCAGTGAGACATTCAATGGAATCAGTCTGTTTCAGAGTAGCAACACTGGCACGCCAAGCACGAGCTCGACTCTGTCGGTGGTGACAAGTCTGGAAAACCAAACAACGGGTATTTCATCTGCGGATTTGGGCTCGGTTACATACTATGTTGGCAGCACTGCTGCAGGCGGTATCGACCTAGGCTCATCTGCATCGACGGCCACGGCGGCCGTTACTTCCATCAACTTGGCCATTCAGAACCTCGCAACCCTGCGAGCCTACAATGGAGCGCAGCAGAACCGCTTGGGATTTGCAATCGACCTGTTGGCTGTGAACAAGGTGAACTTGGAGGCGGCCAATTCCAGAATCATGGAGTTGGATTTCGCCACCGAAATCGCAAAATACACAAAATACAGCATTCTTGAGGAAACAAACCTCGTTCTCCTCTCGCAGGCCAACCTACGCGCGGAGAATGCTCTGCGTTTACTCGAGTAAATCAAAAGTCAGCGCCAATCGTCTCAGAAGCCCTCTTGTGAAAGAGGGCTTCTTTCTTTTTTCGAACTCTTCACACTGATCTTACCCAAACTTCTCGCCAAGCGGGAAGGATTGGGTTCAGTGTTGCTGGTTCTCGCACCACTCGACCCAAATCTGGCGCAGAGCCGCCTCAAAGCGTGCCGCTTGCCCTTCTTGGTCGCAGAGGATGCTTCCGGCGACTTCGCTCCGAAGGGACTCACGGAGTTTGCAGCGCAGCATGCGGTCTTGAGCCAGAGCGACGGCTTTTTCGATGTAGGCTTCTTCATTTTCTACAGCCCACTCGGCATGGCCGATGGCAGTTAGCAGGGAAAGTCCAACGCGGGCAGCATGGCGGTCGCCGATGAGCGAGACCACGGGAACGCCCATCCAGAGTGTTTCACAGGTCGTGGTGGTGCCGTTATAGGGAAAGGTATCGAGGGCCACATCCACGCAGTTGTAAGCGGAGAGGTGGTCCTGCGTGGCGGCAAAGAAGCCGGAGATTTCCACGTGATCTTCGGGGATGCTTGCGGCTGCGATGCGCTCGAGGACATTTTTTCTGACTTCGGGATCGTCCAAATACACGCTCTTGATGAAGAGGCGCGAGTCAAGCACCTGGGTCAGAATTTTTGCCCAGACGGCGAGTGTCTCGTCGGTGACTTTTAGGAAATTGTTGAAGGATCCGAAGGTAATCGGCGCCTTCTCATCTGGCATGGCGGGCGAGGGTGCGTCTGCGGGCGCTTCGTAGGTCCACGCACATGGCGAGAAGCGAATCAGTTTCTCGGTAGCGAAAGCATCCGCATTGCCGCTTGGGTCGGTTATCTCATCGACGAAGCGGTGCGTGATGGCTTGCACGCCTGTCGTGTTGGGATAGCCGAGGTAGGATATCTGCACGGGAGCGAGGCCTCGGGAGAGGAGTGGGAGGCGGTTCATGGCTGAGTGGCCGGCGAGGTCGATGAGGATGTCGGGCGCGTCACGCTGAATGAGGGTGGCGGCGGCGTCATCTTCCACGCCGTTGAGATTCGTCCATTTGCTCGCCAGTTTACGCAGCACTGCGCTTGTGGCGTCCTCTGTGTGGTAGCAGTGGTAGAGCAGCGTCTGAACGCGCGTGGGGTCGAGATTTTGTAGTAGCGGCTTGAGAAAGAAGGCGACCGAGTGATGCCTCAGATCTGGCGAAATGAAGCCAACCCGGAGTTTTTTATCGGGCTCTTGGGGATTAAAAAAAACCTGAAATTCATCTTTTTCAAAGAGACTCCCGAACTCCTTGTGTGCCTCGAAAACGCTCTGGCGATCCTGCCGTGGCAGGTAGTTGAGCAGCATGTTGCGGGCGCTAAGCACGCGGGCATTTTGCGGCTCCATCCACAGAATCGAATTGTGCAGATCGAGCGACTCCTCGGTTTTATAAAGCCGCTGCAGGCCCAGTGCGCGCGCGCTCGAGGCGGCGACAAGGAAGGGATCGAGTTGAAGCGCCTTGTCCAAACACTCCATGCCTTCGACGATGTGGCCGGTCTTTTCGAGCAGCGAAAGTCCGAGGTTGCTCCAGGCAATGGCCATGCCGGGATCGATCTCAGTGGCTTTGCGGAAGTGTGGCTCCGCTGCGGCGAAACCATTCACCACGGCTGCGAACTCGCCGAGAAGTTCATGGGCAGTAGCATTTGAAGGCTGGATCTGTGCAAACTTGCCGAGGGATTCCAAGGCCTCATGGGGCAGTCCCATCGCCCTTTGACAGCGTGCGAGGTTCTCCCACATTTCAACCATGTGTGGGGATTTCTTGAGAGCGCGAACGAGGTGCGGCTCCGCTTCGGCATGTCGGCCGAGATCCGCCAGCGCCATGCCGAGAAACATACGACACTCGATCGAGTCGGCATTGAGTTTCCGGGCTCTTTGTAAAAGTTCAATAGCCTCTTCCAAGTGCCCCCCGCGCTGAAACGCCATCGCACCAGAGAGATACCAAGCATCGAAATCCTTCGGGCACTCACGCCGCACCTTGGCATAAATCCGCTCCGCTTCGTCGTGCTGGTTAGCTTGGTGAAGCGACAACGCCTCCTCAAGAAGGTTGGTTCTTTGTTTGTGGTTCATGCGCCGTGGGTCAACCGCGATGAGACTGCCGTATGGTAGCCAAAAATGCACGATGGTTTTTTTAATCTCGCCTCAATCGTTCATAGCTTCTAGGCAGGCCACTTGCTTACGCTATGAGAATCGCGTCTACATCTCCAGAGGGTTTGAAAAACAGCATCTTCTTTGCCATTCACGATCAGCCTTTCGGTCGCCTTCATTATGCCACGCTGTGCCTCATGCAAGGTTTGCGTTCATCAGGGGTTCCCACATTTTCCAACTGCCCTGTTCCTGGTATGCAGGTGCGGGAATTTGATCCGGTAGCCTATGATTTATATGTTTTTAACATAACCGAGCGCAGTGCCAACGGTCCTATGTTGCCATTTATTGAAAAATTCCCCCGAAAGGAAAAAATCCTGCTTAGCATGTCGGATACAAACGGGACTATCTTTCCCAATGCGGGGTTTCCGAGTCTGATGACTCACGAAAATAAATTTCTCAAACTCGCGGGAAACCGCCTGCCATGGGCCTTCGGCATCTCGGAGGAAATTTTGGAGAAGACAAAAAATATTCCACCATTTGAAAATCGGCGTCTTGGAGTCCTGCGAAATTTTCGCCCTTCCGGTAACCAAGATGTGCGGAACTTTCTCGACCTCTCCTTTGTTGAAGTTCTTGAGAAATATTTGCCTGTAGATCGCTCCATTGGGGCCGACCATTTTGAAAGGTTACTGGGTGTAACTGCCTGCTTGGCCTATGGAGGAGCCATTTCAGTGGATCAATTTTCAAATTCTTATTTTTCTCAGGACGAGGGTTATAAGTATATTTTTGAGCGCTCGGAGTATAAAAGTCCGCTAGTCGTTGTGCGATGGGATAGTTGGCGCTTCTGGGAGTCCTTAGCGGCCGGTTGTTTGACATTCCATTTGGATTTTGAGAAATATGGCTTTCTCTTGCCGGAAATGCCTTTGCCATGGAAACATTACATACCGATTGATATGGCTGACCCAGTGAGTTCAGTCGCACGCTTCATGGACTCCCGCTCCCGTTGGGCCGAAATCGCTCATGGTGGTCGCGAATGGGCCTTGGAGCACTACAGTCCAGTCGCTTGTGCACGCAGATTGATTGGTGTTATGGCTTGAAACTATAACTTGATTTTGATGGCTTCTAACACGGGAGGCGTGCTGTCAACTGCCGATTTTAGGATTAATTCATTATACATCAATATTTTGATGTTTCATTCTCAAAAAAACGCCTTCCCATACTATCTCTTCAAGCTAACCCGAAGTCTAAATTTTCGTAGTAGCGTTTGCTTGAGATTGCAGCCATGGGCGACTGATAAGCGAGAGCAACGCCTGAGCGTCATCCCAAAATCGTTGCAGGTCATTTTCTATCGACTCAAGCAGTCCACTGGAAAAGCATTCTGTTTCTTTGAGGAATTAGGCGTCCAGTGCCTGAGTTAACGTTACCTCTTAAACCGACTCCAGCAATTCAGGTCCAAGATTGAGGTGCAAATCCAAGGCAGAATCCACAATAATGCTCTTGATCTCATTCTCCTTCATCTCCGTGCCTTTGTGTCTTTTTGAGAGGCTTCTTTACTTCGCCTCAGCAATTAACTGACGCAATACGAACGGCAAGATGCCACCGTGGCGGTAGTAGTCGACTTCAATGGGGGTGTCGATGCGGAGTTTGACTGTTTGCTCTAGTTTGGACCCGTCTTTGCGGGTGATGGTGAGGGTGACATCTTGGCGAGGTTGGATGCTGTCGCTGAGGCCAGTGATGTCGTAGGTTTCGGTGCCGTCGAGGTTGAGCGATTGCGCGCTGATGCCTTCAGGGAATTGGAGCGGGAGGACGCCCATACCCACGAGGTTGGAGCGGTGGATGCGTTCGAAGCTTTGGGCGACGACGGCTTTGACTCCGAGGAGGCGTGTGCCTTTGGCTGCCCAGTCGCGGCTGGAGCCGGTGCCGTATTCTTGTCCGGCGAAGACGATGAGCGGGGTGCCGTCGGCCTGGTATGCCATGCAGGCGTCGTAGATGCTCATTTGCTGGCCGGTCGGCTGGTGGATCGTGAGACCGCCTTCCACGCGAGTGCCGTCGGCTTTCGCAGGGATCATGAGGTTTTTGATGCGGACATTGGCGAAGGTGCCGCGGGTCATGACGCGGTCATTGCCACGGCGGCTGCCGTAGCTGTTGAAATCCACCGCTTCGATGCCGTTTTCGACGAGGTATTTTCCAGCGGGTGAGCTGGCTTTGATGGCGCCAGCGGGCGAGATGTGGTCGGTCGTAACCGAGTCGCCGAAGATGCCCATGGGGCGCGCGCCTTTGATGTCGGAGATGGTTCCGGCGGACATGCCGAAGTTCTCGAAGAAGGGCGGTTCCTGGATGTAGGTGCTCTTGGCGTCCCAATCGTAGATCTGGCCGACGCTGGATGGCACTTCGTTCCACTTGGGATTCTGGTCTGCGAAGCCGGTGTAGAGTTTTTGGAAAACCGCGGGTTTAAGAGCAGCCTGCATTTCGTTGCGGATTTCCTCAAGGCTTGGCCAGATGTCTTTCAGGAAAACATCAACGCCGGCGCTGTCCTTGGCGATGGGTTCCTTGGTGAGGTCGATGTCCACGCGGCCGGCGAGCGCGTAGGCGACGACGAGAGGGGGCGACATGAGAAAATTGGCGCGGATGTTTTGGTGAATGCGGGCTTCGAAGTTGCGGTTGCCCGAGAGCACGGCAGCGGTGACGAGGTCGTTTTCCACGATTGCGGATTCGATCTCGGGAGCGAGCGGGCCGGAGTTGCCAATGCAAGTCGTGCAGCCGTAGCCGACGATCTGGAAGCCGAGCTGGTCGAGGTAAGGCTGAAGGCCAGTGGTCTCAAGGTAATCTTTCACGACGCGGGAGCCGGGAGCGAGGGATGTCTTCACGGCGGGATCGACGCGGAGGCCGCGGCTGGCAGCTTTTTTCGCGAGAAGGCCGGCGCCGATCATCACGCTCGGGTTGCTGGTGTTTGTGCAGCTCGTGATGGCGGCAATCAAAACCGAGCCGTTGCGGAGGTGGAGGTCGCCTTTGGCGTGGGCGGCGGTAATGGCATCCGGCGTCGGGCGGTCATTGACCATCTCGGCCTCGTCGGCGCTTTGCGAGCCGTTGCGTTTGACGGCAGCCGTCTTGGAGAGGTCGTTCGCGGCCTTGCCGTAGCCGCCATCGGCGACGGATTTCGTGAGCAGGCTGGTGAAGGTGTTTTTAAGATCGGGGACATTGATGCGGTCCTGCGGGCGCTTGGGACCTGCCACGCCGGGCTGGACGGTCGAGAGGTCGAGGTCGATATCAACGCTGTATTCGATGTCGCCTTTTTTCGGCATGCCAAAGAGGTTTTGGGCCTTGAAGTAATTCTCGAAAGCGCGGCATTGCTCCGGCGTGCGGCCGGTGGCGGCGAGGTAGTTGACGGATTCGGCATCGACTGGGAAGAAGCCCATCGTGGCACCGTATTCGGGAGCCATGTTTGCGATGGTCGCACGGTCGGTGAGCGGGAGTGTAACAGCGCCCTCACCGTAGAATTCAACAAATTTCCCAACCACCTTCGCGGCGCGGAGGAGCTGGGTGACATGGAGGGCGAGGTCGGTCGCGGTGACGCCTTCGCTCAAGCGGCCGGTAAGGTTCACGCCCACGACTTCTGGCGTTAGGAAATAGACGGGCTGGCCGAGCATTCCTGCTTCGGCCTCAATACCGCCAACGCCCCAGCCGACGACGCCGAGGCCGTTGATCATGGTGGTGTGCGAATCAGTGCCAACGAGTGTGTCGGGGTAGTAGAGGTCACCGGCGCTGAGCACGCCTTTCGCGAGATACTCGAGGTTCACTTGGTGCACGATGCCGATGCCGGGAGGCACGACGCCGAAAGTTTTGAAGGCTTGCTGACCCCATTTGAGGAACTGGTAGCGCTCGCGGTTACGCTTGAATTCCATGTCGAGATTAAGCTGGAGGGCTTGCGCCGAGCCGTAGAAATCAACTTGCACTGAGTGATCCACGACGAGATCGACGGGCACGAGGGGCTCGATGATGGCCGGGTTGCCTCCAAGGCCTTTCACCGCGGTGCGCATGGCAGCTAGGTCCACCAGGAGCGGAACGCCAGTGAAGTCCTGAAGCACGATGCGGGCGACAACGAAGGGAATTTCCTCTTCGGCGGGAGCCTTCGCATTCCAGTTCGCGAGAGTCTCGACATCACGCGCTTGGACTTTTTTCCCGTCGCAGTTGCGGAGCACGGATTCGAGAACGATGCGGATGCTGACGGGGAGTTTGGAGATCGGGCCGACGCCTGCTTCTTCCAGGGCGGGCAGTGAGTGAAGTTGGCTGGTTTTTCCGTTTCCGAGATCGAAAGAGCGTAGGGTGTTGAATGGCGTGGTCATGGGTGCGGAGTGTTTAAATCAGATTTCGGGGCCTCTGGGCAATACCGATTCCAAGGCGCGCCGGCGCTGCAATGCTGGCAAACTCGCATGGGGCCAAGTGCACTCGGCCCCATGCTGCAAGGGTTAAGCTTTTTTGAGGGCCTCGGTTTCGAGAACCTCGCGGCGCACGCTCTTGCCACGGAGCTTTGAGGCCCAGAGGACAACTGGCGCGGCGATGTAGATCGATGAGTAAGTTCCTACCAAGATGCCGACTAGAATCGCGAACGAGAAATCGCGTAGCACGGCACCGCCGAAGAAATAGAGGGCGCCCACCGAGAGGAGGGTCGTGCCGCCGGTGAGGATGGTGCGGCTCAGGGTCTCGTTGATGCTCGTGTTCATGAGTGCCTGCACAGTGCCGCGCTCCCCGTTTTTCAGGCCTTCGCGGATGCGGTCATAGACGACAATGGTGTCGTTGATTGAATAACCGGCGATTGTCAGGACGGCGCCGACCATCACCAGGGAAAGCTCTCCGCCGATCAGCGAAAAGACGCCTAAAGTGATGATGACATCGTGTAGGAGAGCGACAAGGGCTCCGAGAGCGAAGGAAAATTCAAAGCGCAGGGTGACATAGAACAAGATGCCGACCATACCTAGCCCGAGCGCAATGAGGGCGCTCTTGGCGAATTCCAAGCCGATTTGTGGTCCCACGGTGTCCTGTCCGAATGACACGACGCCACTTTCCGGAAATGCCTTCTGGAGCTTGGCGAGAATGGCGTCGGATGTTCCTTGATTACTGCGGAAGGTGAGCATTTCCTTCGTGCCTTCGCGCTCGAACTGAATGACCACAGCTGGATCGTCCAAGGCCGCGCGGGCATCGGCGATGGAGACAGGCTTGGAGGAGTCAACGATCAGAAGGTCGCCGCCACGGAAATCGATGCCGAAATTTTTGTCACCTCGAATTGCGAAGACAGCTACCGAGCCGCCGATAAAGATCAACGAGACGGCGAGTGCGATCCAGCGCTGGCCGAGGAAGTCGAATTTGCGCTTTGGCACCAGGTCGAGCATCGTCATTTTTGCGAGGCCGAATTTGTCCACCATCCATCGGAAGCCCGTGCGGGTGAAAAGCAAGGCGGAGAACATCGAGG
>Ga0209085_1002222_pt1 | contig 11112 bp, 10 predicted proteins | sample C_131016_EF_Meta_FD_187310 | JGI IMG/M metagenome (GOLD analysis project Ga0209085, IMG submission 187310) | Freshwater microbial communities from Lake Croche, Canada to study carbon cycling - C_131016_EF_MetaG (SPAdes) (version 2) | ecosystem: Environmental > Aquatic > Freshwater > Lake...
TGCCATGAAAAATGTGGTGAACCTAAAAAATTAGTTAAGCTACCGGCAAGTGGTCATTACGATAGTTATGAGTTTAGGAATCCCGTCACTTGTCAGATTACTTACAAAGAGACAATAGACTGGTTCAAACAATATATTTAAAAGCGTATAAATAAGATATTAAACATCGACTATGATGGCGTAAAAGTAAAAACAAATAGATAAATATTATCTGAAGGAGACAGTTGTGAAAAACAAATTTAACCCTTTTAAAAGGAATAATTTATGTTTCATTTCATTTTTAACTATATTTCTTTTTACCTCATCCCTTTCTCATGGACAGACTGTTCCAAATAACATAAAAGTAATTATTCCCTTTGCGCCTGGTGGGCCTACGGATGTTTTAGGTAGGCTAATTGCTGAAACACTTCAAAAAAATTTAAAAACAACTGTTATTGCAGAAAACCGACCTGGCGCTAATGGTGTTGTTGCGGTGAATTCTATGAAGCAAGGACCAGTTGATGGTTCCAATATATTATTTGTAAGCTCAGGAATGATTACCTTTAATCCATTAATAGATTCATCTTTATCTTATGATCCTCAAAAAGATTTAGTACCAATCATTTGTGTAGCGCAAACCGAAATAGGAATTATTGTTGCTAATAATATAGCGGCTAATCAATTAACAGACTTTATACAAATAGCTAAATCCTCAAATCCGCCATTAAGTTTGGGGTCTGCCGGGGTCGGAAATATTTTGCATGCATACATTGAATTACTTAAAAATTCAGCAAAGGTTGATTTTATTCACGTTCCTTATAAAGGAGCTTCGCCATCCCTTGCAGATGTTATGGGGGGGCAAATTTCGGGAATGTTCATAGCATTGTCCATTGCTCAACCAGCAGTTCAGGCCGGTAAAGTTAAATTAATTGCGACAGTTGGTAAAAGAAGCGCTTTATTTCCTGAGATACCTTCAATTTCAGAGCAAGGCTTTAGTGGCGTAGAAATGATTCCTTGGTTTGGCATTATGGGACCTAAAGGAATGTCTCAAGAGTCTATTAATATGATTGCTAACGGTATTCTTCAATCCTATCAAGGAGAGGAGTTTAAAAAGAAATTAAGCTCAGCTGGTTTTACTCCTTATGTAGTTAGTGGAAATAAATTCGCGCAAGTAATTAAAGAAGAGTTAAATACTTGGTCCACGCTTATTGCAAATAAAAAAATTAATCTTCAATAAAACGAAAGGTATATATGCCAATAGCATCAGTCAACTCAACAGAAATATATTATGAAGTCAAAGGAAGTGGAGATCCAATATTCCTTTTGCCGGGACTGGGAAGAGGTACGAGCTATTTTGATGCAATTGAGCCTCATTTAAGAAAACATTATCAAACTATAGTTATGGATCCTCGAGGAATTGGTAGATCCTCTCTCAAAGATAAAGAGCTTACGGCGGAAGTTTGGGCTGATGATTTTGCCGCTTTGGCGCATCATCTTGGGATAAAGAGTGCCCATATTTTAGGCTCTTCACATGGCGGAAGTATGGCAATGGCAATGACACTTCAGCATCCTGCATTGGTGAAATCTTTGTTATTATTTGGTGCTTTTTCTGAATTAAATCGTTTCATTACTTTAAATTTAAATTTAAGAATCAGACTATGTCATAAGTTAGGTATGGATGTTGACATGCGTGACTTCATTGCATTGTGGACATTTGGACATGAATTTTTAGATAGCCCTAATGCAGATCAATTCTTAGAAACACATTTAAAGTCTGTCAGAGAGCATACTCCTGAGAGATATGAAATGATTTGTAAGTCAATGTTGGCTTGGGGGAGAAAATTACCTGGGCAGGAAAATGAAACTATCATAACTTCTCGCTTACATGAGATCAAATGTCCAACACTAGTTACTTGTGGCGGCAGAGATTTTTGGATACCAGCATTATTTAGCAAAATTATCGCTAAAAATATTCCACAATCTGTATATATCGATATGCCAGACTGTGGACATATTGCGGTTCGAGAAGATCCAATTGGATGTACCGAAATGATTAATAATTTTATTAAGACAAAAGTGGAATAATTTTATGAGCGGAATTGTAAGGCGTGTAGTAACAGGTCATGACCCAGATGGAAAAGCAATAGTAATTTCAGATGCGCCTGCACCCTTTGTACATACTATCCCAATGAGACCAGGATACTTTTCGACTGATATTTTTAGAACAGACCAGAATCCCGCTTTAATCGATAGTCATGCAATTGAGACAACTTTAGGTCCTCGCAGACAATTACCAAGTAAAAATGGGACAGTATTACGAGTTAATTATTTTCCTCCAGAAACTGAAGAGATTAAAAATATGGATGCCAATGCCGCAAATGCTTTATTTGCCTCATTGGGAAATAAAGACGGTGCAACTTTTGAGAAGACAGGCAGGCATCCATTAATGCATAGAACTGAAACTATTGATTATGCAATTATTCTGTCTGGTCAAATTACGATGCTGTTGGATGATACGGAAGTTGAATTGCGTGCTGGTGACATTTTAGTTCAATGTGGTACTAATCATGCTTGGGTCAATCGATCAAAAGAGCCGTGTACGGTAGCTTTTATATTGATAGATGGTGAGTATGAAAGTCAATTAAAAGAAACGCTTGGGAATTAATAAGCGCTCTTAAAAGAAAATGGGGTGTATTGATTCCAATACACCCCATTCTATACTTGGGTTAATTACTCAACGGCTTTAACCATATCTTCAATAACTTTCTTTGCGTCACCAAATACCATCATGGTTTTATCCATATAGAAAAGTTCGTTATCCAAACCAGCATAGCCAGAAGCCATTGAACGTTTATTGACAATCACTGTCTTTGCTTTATATGCCTCTAAAATCGGCATACCAAAAATTGGACTTCCGGGTGTTCTTGCTGCAGGGTTAACAACGTCATTTGCCCCGAGGATTAACACCACATCTGCTTGAGCAAATTCACCATTGATATCTTCCATCTCAAATACTTGATCGTATGGAACTTCTGCTTCGGCTAATAATACATTCATATGACCTGGCATACGTCCTGCTACAGGGTGAATCGCATATTTCACATTAACACCCTTGTGTATTAATTTTTCAGTCAATTCCTTGAGCGCATGCTGCGCACGCGCAACCGCAAGGCCGTAGCCTGGAACAATAATTAATGTTTCGGCATTGCCCATTAAGAAGGCTGCGTCGTCAGCTGAGCCACTCTTCACAGGACGTTGAGCTTGATCGCCAACAGCAGTTGCAGATGCTGCGTCACCACCAAAACCACCAAGAATCACATTAATAAAGGAACGATTCATAGCCTTACACATGATGTAAGAAAGAATTGCACCTGATGAACCTACCAATGAACCAGCAACAATTAACATCGAGTTATTTAAGGAGAAACCAATACCTGCCGCAGCCCAACCTGAGTAGGAGTTCAACATGGACACAACGACCGGCATATCAGCACCACCGATTGGGATGATGATGAGCACACCCAATATAAAAGCAATTGCTAGCATAATTAAGAAAGGCGTCCATGCTGGAGCTGATCCAGTATCAAGGGCAAAATAAATCCCACAACCAATCATCACAATCGCCAAAATCAAGTTAATCAGGTGTTGACCTTTAAAGGTAACAGGAGCACCTTGGAATAATCTAAATTTATATTTTCCGGAAAGTTTCCCGAAAGCAATCACGGAGCCTGAGAAAGTAATTGCACCGATAAAAGTTCCGATAAATAGTTCAATACGGTTACCAAACGGGAGAGCTTGACCTTTTTCAACAATATTAAATGCGTATGGCTCTGAAACTGCTGCTATAGCAATACAAACGGCCGCAAGACCAATCATGCTGTGCATAAATGCAACTAGCTCAGGCATTTTGGTCATTTCTACTCGTTTAGCCATGAATGCACCAATACCACCACCTACTACTAAACCACCTAGGACATATAGCAGGCCATCTGCCATGGAGGCGCCAGCAAGTTTATTGATTAGACCAATCGTAGTAAAAATGGCAATCGCCATCCCGCTCATACCAAAGATGTTTCCACGAATCGAGGAAGTTGGGTGCGATAAACCTTTTAACGCCTGAATAAAAAAAACAGACGCAATGAGATAGAGGAGGGTAATTAAATCCATACTCATGCTGATTCTCCTGGTTTAATTTTCTTCTCTTTTTTCTTGAACATCTCTAGCATTCGTTTGGTTACCAAGAAGCCACCAAAGATATTGACTGCAGCAAGTGCGACTGCCATGGTTCCCATGAATTTACCTAAAGGACCTTCAGTCAGAGCAGCAGCGAGCATTGCGCCAACGACAATAATCGCTGAAATCGCGTTTGTTACGGCCATGAGCGGTGTATGCAATGCAGGAGTTACCGTCCAAACGACGTGGTAACCCACATAAATTGCAAGAACAAAAATAATAAGGTTATAAATACCGTGACTAATTTCCATAGAATTCCTAATTAAGCGTTAGTTCGAATAACTTTGCCGTCTTGACACATGAGGCAGGCGGTAACAATATCATCATCAGCCGGGATTGCTAAACTTGCCTCTTTAGTGATGATGAGTTTCATAAAGTCTAAAATATTTCGAGCGTATAGAGCGGATGCGTCCGCTGCGACCATTGCCGGTAGATTACTTAAACCGATAATAGTTACACCATGTTTGACAACAGTTTGATCAGCCTCAGTCAAAGGGCAGTTACCAGAACCGTTTTCACCTTTTCCAGCGGCTAAGTCAACAATCACAGAACCTGGTTTCATTTGTGCAACTGTATCAGCTGAAAGTAGCATGGGAGCTTTTCTACCAGGTATTAACGCCGTAGTAATTACGATATCTGCTTGCTTAGCACGTTCTGCAACTAAAGCAGCCTGTCTTTGCATCCAAGCTGCAGGCATGGGTCTTGCATATCCGCCAACACCCTTAGCAATTTCTTTTTCTTCATCTGTCTCAAAAGGAACGTCCACAAATTTCGCACCTAAGGACTCAATTTGTTCTTTTGCTGCAGGTCGAACATCAGAGGCTTCGATGACTGCACCTAAGCGTTTTGCAGTTGCAATTGCCTGTAGACCTGCAACACCAGCACCTAAAATCAGAATTCGAGCAGCTTTTACAGTTCCTGCCGCAGTCATTAACATGGGCATAAAGCGTTGATATGCATTAGACGCCACCATCACCGCTTTGTATCCAGCAATATTCGCCTGTGAGGAGAGCACATCCATGCTTTGTGCGCGAGTTGTACGAGGAGCCGCCTCTAAAGCAAATGCGGTTATTCCCTTAGCCGCCATCGCAGCAATCATAGCGTTATCAAATGGATCTAGCATACCGATGAGAACGGTACCAGCTTTCATTTGCGAAAGTTCATTATCCGAAGGGGCTCTGACCTTCAGAATCATGTCACAAGCAAAAACGTCAGAACTTGTGCCAATGGAGGCGCCAACGGCTTGATAAGCACTATCAGGCACACTTGCGGCAATACCGGCATTGGATTCAACGAGCACTTCATGGCCAGCTGAAATATATTTTTTTACAGTCTCAGGAGTAGCTGCAACTCTAAACTCCCCTGGTTTATTCTCTAAAGGAACACCAATTCGCATACGAATCCTCGTGATTTTTTTTAAAAAACATCCAATAGTTTAAGGCAAAAAGGCTTTTAACGACCGAGTTCGCCCAAACTAAACGATCAATCATACAATATAAGGATGACGCAAGCATATTTTGAACAAATTAAAACCCTCATAAACCTTGATATTCCATCGGGTGCCAAAATTGTCGTTGGTATGTCTGGAGGCGTAGACTCGTCCGTTGCCGCCTGGATTTTGAAAAACCAAGGCTATGACGTGATTGGCCTTTTTATGAAGAATTGGGAAGATGACGATGATTCTGAATACTGCTCCACTCGTCAAGATTGGATTGATGTTGTCTCAGTAGCTGATTTAATTGGCATTGACGTTGAAGCAGTTAATTTTGCTAGCGAATATAAAGATCGTGTATTTGCCGATTTTTTGAAAGAGTATTCTGCAGGAAGAACCCCTAATCCAGATATTCTTTGTAACGCCGAGATTAAATTTAAAGCTTTTTTAGACCACGCCATTCATTTGGGAGCAGACGGTATTGCTACAGGGCATTATGCAAGAACTCGAAGAGTGGATGACAAAGTGCAATTACTTAAAGCAGTAGATTTGTCGAAAGATCAAAGTTATTTTTTACACCGCTTAAATCAGGCTCAATTAAGTAAAGTTTTGTTCCCTTTGGGTGAAATACCAAAATCCTTTGTTCGCGAGATTGCTCAAGAAATAGGCTTGCCTAATGCAAAGAAAAAAGACTCTACTGGGATATGCTTTATTGGCGAAAGACCATTTCGAGAGTTCTTAGGTCAGTATCTTCCCACTAAGCCTGGGCCAATATTAACTCCTGAGGGTCATGTTATTGGAGAGCATATTGGATTAGCTTTTTACACGATTGGACAACGAAAAGGCATTGGGATTGGAGGAAGTCAGGACGGAAGTGGAGATGCTTGGTATGTAGCTGATAAAAATATGGAAAAAAATACCCTGATGGTTGTTCAGGGGCATGACCATCCTATGTTGCAGTTTTCCACCTTAAAAGCACAGGATGCCTCCTGGGTTTCTGGGCTCGCACCAGAAGTAAGTAATAGCTTCGCTGCAAAGACTAGGTATCGTCAAGCGGATGCTCCTTGCGAGCTTATGGTGAGTCAGCAGCAAAGAACTGATCATCAATTTGTATTAAATTTTGCTGATCCGCAATGGGCCGTCACACCAGGACAGTCTGCTGTTCTTTATGATGGCGAAGTCTGTCTTGGTGGAGGAATTATTGTTTAGAGACTCAAACTGGATGAGGAGTTTTTTTAAATGATGGACGTTGGCTAAGTTTTTCGTAAAAACTGGCCAAGTTAGGATAATCATCTTGCCAATGGATTTCTGGGAATCTGAATAATAAATACCCACATACACTACCAACCGCGATATCAGCAAGACTAAATTGATTGTTGTAGCACCAGGCGTTAGAGCCAAGCCCCTCTGAGATTGCTTTTAAACCCGCGTTGATTTTGCTTAATTGGCGATTGATCCATTCTTGACTAATGTTTTGCCCCCTTGGTCCCCAGTTCCTCTCTAGGCGTGTGAGAACTGCAGCGTCTAAAATACCATCACAAAGTGCTTCCCAAGTTTTAACCGCTGCTTTTTCTTTGCCAGAAGATGGAATCAAATGCCCTACGGGACTCAGAGTATCTGCATATTCAACAATCACACGCGAGTCATACATGACTCCACCATCATCCATCACTAATGTAGGTACTTTGCACAAAGGATTTAAGCTTTGTAAAGTTGAGTCAGGATTCCAGACATCTTCCACCACAAAAGCTACATCAATTTTCTTTTCTAAAAAAGCAATCCTCGTTTTTCTAACAAATGGACTTGCTGGTGTACCAATTAATTTCATAATTACTTCCCGTTAAAAATAGAATACGCTAATGATAAAGAATAAAATAGAGAACATTATTTCAACTTAATCATAAACTGTGACCAATACATTATCCACACTCTCTGCTTTATCACCCATCGATGGGCGCTATGCCTCTAAGACAGATGCCTTAAGACCCTGGCTTTCCGAAGCTGCTTTTATGCATCACCGCGTCAAAGTAGAGATTCATTGGCTAATTGCCCTTTCCCAAGCTCGTTTGAAAGATATTCCAAGTTTTAGTTCTGAAGCAGAGAAAAAACTTTTAATGCTTGTGGAAAACTTTAACGAAAGTCATGCACAGCGTATTAAAGAGATTGAATCCGTTACAAATCATGATGTTAAAGCAGTCGAGTATTGGCTAAAAGAGCAGGTAAAAGGTGATGTTGAGCTAGAAAAGGCTAGTGAATTTATTCATTTTGCATGTACATCTGAGGATATTAATAATACCTCTCATGGAATGATGCTCACAGGTGCTGTTAATCAAGTGATGCTTCCCAAGTTGGCGGAATTATTACAGGCTCTAACCGATCTAGCGATTACGAATGCAGAAGTTCCGATGTTATCTAGAACACACGGCCAGCCTGCATCACCTACCACTTTAGGTAAAGAGATGGCCAATATCGCTAAGCGTCTAGAGCGTGCCATCCAAAATATTCAAAAAGTACGCATGACCGGAAAAATGAATGGCGCTGTAGGTAATTACAATGCCCATCTTTCGGCTTATCCAGATGTGGATTGGGAGGCTTTTTCCAAGCAGGTAGTGCAAGAGCGCCTAGGTTTGGAGTTCAATCCTTATACGATTCAAATTGAGCCTCATGATGCGATGGCGGAGTTATTTGATGCTTTTGCACGAGCCAATACGATTTTATTAGACATGAACCGTGATATTTGGGGATATATTGCCTGGGGATACTTCAAGCAAAAAACCAAAGAGGGTGAAATTGGTTCTTCCACAATGCCACATAAGGTTAATCCTATTGATTTTGAAAACTCAGAAGGTAATTTAGGTATTGCCAATGCATTACTGCGACATTTATCTGAAAAATTACCGATTTCACGTTGGCAAAGAGATTTAACGGATTCTACCGTTCTACGTAATTTAGGGAATGCCTTAGGCCATACCTTACTTGCCTACGATAGTGCTTTACGTGGGTTACGCAAATTAGAAACCAATCACGCTCGTCTTGCAGAAGATTTGGATGCTTGTTGGGAAGTTTTAGCTGAGCCGATTCAGACCGTCATGAGACGTTATCAAGTGCCAAACCCTTACGAGCAATTAAAGGAATTAACAAGAGGCAAGGTGATCACTAAAGAGGGTATCCAGACATTTATTTTGGGCTTAGATATTCCGCAAACTGCTAAAGATGAATTACTTGCGATGACTCCAAGTAATTATGTAGGTAAAGCTGTTGAATTAACCCTTAGACTACAAGCTAAATAAATTGTTGATTTAAACAATGAGCAAAAAAAATCAACCAATTTCTGGTGTATTTGTATTGGTGATGATGGTTTATCAATGCCTATGGCATGTGGTGTTACCTTTTGTTTTGGTAAGACTCTGGTGGAAGGGGCGAAAAGAACCTAGCTACCGAGCTCATATCCTTGAAAGAATAGGCTTTTACAAAGGCGAAGCCTTTACAAATGCTATTTGGGTACATGCGGTTTCGGTAGGTGAGACTAGGGCATCAGCACCTTTGATCCATGCTTTAGTTGCTAGTAAACACCGAATATTATTGACTCATACAACACCAACTGGTCGCAAAACTGGTGCCGATCTTTTTCAAAGCTATATCAATCAAGGTGTTTTAAAACAATGTTATTTGCCATATGATTTTTGTTGGCCAATATCTCGTTTTTTACGCCAATTTAAGCCCAGCAAAGGGCTTATGATGGAAACCGAGGTGTGGCCTAGCATTTTATTTTTTTCAAAAAACAAACTACCCATCTATCTGATTAACGGCCGCCTATCCTTAAAGAGTAGTTTAAATTTCGCAAAATTTGGTAATTTGAGTAAAGAGTTATTTAGTCTGTTTGAAAAAATACTAGCTCAGACCCAAAGCGATGCAAAGCATTATGAAACCTTGGGGATACAAAACTGTCCTGTTACTGGTAATCTCAAATTTGATGTACAACTTGCTCCTGAGCAAATTTCATATGGACAATTATGGAAGAAGAGTCTTAGTAATCGTCAAGTCATAACCCTTGCAAGCTCTAGAGAGGGGGAAGAAGAAATGGTAATTCGCGCTTGGGGACAACTGCAAGATCCAAAGCCTCTTTTAGTGATTGTTCCTAGACATCTTCCAAGAACGATAGAGATTGAGAGATTTCTGAATCAACAACATATTGCATATACCAAACGAAGCATGATTACCTCACCAATTAATCTGACTCAGGATGTATTAATTGGGGATACGATGGGCGAAATGGCCAGTTATTTATCCATGGCAGATTATGTTGTCATGGGCGGAACTCTCATGGGGACTGGTGGACAAAACTTAATTGAACCGATTTCTCTCGGCAAGCCAGTGATTTTAGGCCCCTCAACATATAATTTTGCCGATATTAGTCAAGCCGCAATAGTTGCTGGAATTGCTATTCCATTAAGAAAGTCAACACCCACCCAAATTGAAAATGAATTATTCAATCTTTTTCAAGATTTCCAGAGTTGTCCCCAAAAGATTGAGAACATGTCTCTTTTTTGTAGTGAATTTGCCAAGCACCACCAAGGTGCGACCACAAAAACCATTAATTACTTAAATCTGCCCTGAATTTAGACAAAGGGTGAAGGATTGGTCAGGTAAAGTTTTTACACACATGCTATATTTTACATTCTTAACATGGAGATCGTATGCATATAACAATTATTGGAGCAGGTATTGGCGGACTTACCATGGCGCTTGCAGCTCATCACGCTGGCATTTCATGTGATGTTTATGAGTCTGTTCCAGAGATTAAGCCTATCGGAGTAGGCATCAATATTTTGCCCCACGCGAGTAGGTTTTTATGCGAATCCCTAGGTTTAGAGGAAGAGCTCTCTAAAAAGGGTGTGTTAACTAAAGAAGCTATTTTCTTTAATCGCTTTGGTCAAAAAATCTATGCTGAACCTTCAGGCAGATTAGCAGGATATGCATGGCCACAATATTCAATTCATCGCGGTGATTTACAGATGGTTTTGCTTGAAGCCTTTTTACAACGAGTAGGAAAAGAGCATTTACATTTAGGCTTAGACTGCACAAAAGTAGATGAAGAGACGGGAATTGCTTATTTTAAAAAATCAAGATCAGATGACTTGACCGAGAAAGCTGTTCAAGCAGATGCAGTCATTGCTTGTGATGGAGTGCACTCCATTATTCGTAAGCAACTTCACCCCCTAGAAGGAAAACCACTTTATTCAGGTGTCAATATGTGGCGTGGTGTTACAAAGTGGAAACCCTTCTTATCCGAGGCAAGTATGGTTCGTGCGGGTTGGCTAACGCATGGCAAGATGGTCATCTATCCAATCAGAAACAATATTGATGGACAGGGTAGTCAACTGATTAACTGGGTAGCTGAACTTGAAACACCAAATCATCTCGAAAGAGACTGGAACAAACAAGGTCGTTTAGAAGACTTTATTGGG
>Ga0209085_1002223_pt1 | contig 11110 bp, 14 predicted proteins | sample C_131016_EF_Meta_FD_187310 | JGI IMG/M metagenome (GOLD analysis project Ga0209085, IMG submission 187310) | Freshwater microbial communities from Lake Croche, Canada to study carbon cycling - C_131016_EF_MetaG (SPAdes) (version 2) | ecosystem: Environmental > Aquatic > Freshwater > Lake...
CGCGCCCAGGAACAAGGTAGGGCAGATGACACCGAAGAAGTTATTCGTCACAGGCAATATGTTTATTTAGAACAAACTGCTCCACTTATTGAGATCTATAGCGCTCGAGGCATTGTTGTTGAAATCGATGGCTTGGGTCAGGTTGGTGAAGTCACAGAGCGCATTCTCAATGCTCTAACTGCAATGGGCTTTAGCCCAGCTAACTAGGTTTATCTTGGGTCGCGAGAAGATCACCCTAAAATCCAACGCTGAGATTTTGCTCATGCGTGAGGCAGGGCTTATTACCGGAAGAGCACTAGAGGCTGTCAAGAAGGCAATCGTTCCTGGTGTCTCAACCCTCGAATTAGATTCGATTGCTGAAGCAACCATTCAGTCGTTTGGAGCTAAGAGTAATTTCAAGCTAGTTCCTGGTTATCACCACACCATTTGCGCGAGCATCAACGATGAAGTTGTTCATGGTATCCCGAGTAGAGATCGAATTCTGGCTCCCGGAGACCTGATTTCTATTGACTGTGGGGCAATCACAGCTTCGGGTTGGAACGGCGACGCTGCCTTTAGCTTTGTAGTGCCTGGGGGAGATGAAGCGCTATCAGCCAGGCGTCAGGCTCTCAGCGACGCCTGTGAGGCATCCCTTTGGGCTGGGATAGCAGCCTTAGCATCTGCTTCTAGACTGAATGAAGTGGGTCGAGCGGTAGAGAAAACCATCAGAACTGCCGGCAGATACGGGATTTTGCAGGATTACATTGGCCATGGAGTTGGCAGGTCAATGCACGAAGATCCAGCTGTTTTCAACTACCAAACCAGAGATTTAGGGCCAGTTGTCGAGCCAGGTTTAGTTATTGCTATTGAGCCAATGATCACCGCAGGTAGTGAAAAAGTCCATATTCTTGCTGATGAATGGACAATTTCCACCAAAGATGGCTCAGATGGGTCGCACTGGGAGCACACCGTTGCACTGCACTCCGGGGGAGTTTGGGTCCTAACTGCCGAGGATGGTGGGGAAGCTGGTTTGGCTAAATATGGGGTCAATCCTGTCCCGGTAAATCTTTAACTACCATTTCTTGGAGATTTGTCCTAAGATTGAGTCTTGGTGTTTCGGCACGAAAAATCCCAATTTTTTCTGTTGGTTTTTCGCGTGTCTTTGAAGTGCCACAAAGCAAAAGATAAGTGAGTTTATGGCCAGCAAAGACGGCGTCATCGAGATCGAGGGCACAGTTGTTGAGGCTCTTCCGAACGCGATGTTCCGAGTTGAGTTGACCAACGGGCACAAGGTCTTAGCGCACATCTCTGGAAAGATGCGACAGAACTATATTCGTATTCTTCCCGAAGATCGCGTGATTGTTGAGCTCAGCACCTACGACCTAAATCGTGGGCGCATCACTTATAGATACAAGTAAATCGGTTTCTAAAACCACGAACAGAAAAAAGAGACATGAAGGTTAATCCAAGCGTCAAGAAGATTTGTGACAAGTGCAAGGTCATTCGTCGCCACGGTCGCGTCATGGTCATCTGCGAGAACCCTCGCCACAAGCAGCGCCAGGGCTAAGCACACAGATTTGCACCAACCTCATCTCGGTGAGGCATAACTAAATAAAAAACAAAGCAGTGTTCAAGATTTTCTAATCTGGCACCTCTCGAGAAGGCGAGAGCTTGAATTTATTCAAGACAACACTGCTGCAGACCTTCTAAACAACAGGAGAAATCCAATGGCACGTATTGCCGGAGTCGATATTCCACGCGATAAGCGCGTTGAAATCGCCCTAACCTACATCTATGGAATCGGCCGCACACGCAGTGTGAAAGTTCTAGCCGACACCAACATCGATAAGAACACCCGTGTAAAAGATCTAACTGATGACCAGTTGGTTGCTATTCGTGATTATCTAGAAGGCAACTACAAAGTCGAGGGTGATCTTCGTCGCGATGTTGCAGCTGATATCCGCCGCAAGGTTGAGATTGGTTCATACCAGGGTATTCGTCACCGCAAGGGACTACCTGTTCATGGTCAGCGCACCAAAACTAACGCTCGTACTCGTAAGGGTCCAAAGCGCACTGTGGCCGGTAAGAAGAAGGCGGCACGCAAGTAGCCCCCGGCTCTTCGCGTCGTATTAAGGATTTAGGAGAAAACTCATGGCAGCACCGAAGACTAAGGCAGCGGGTTCAGTTCGCAAGCCACGTCGTAAAGAAAAGAAGAACGTTACTCACGGACAGGCTCACATCAAGAGCACATTCAACAACACCATCGTGTCGATCACTGACGCAACCGGTGCTGTTATTTCTTGGTCATCATCAGGCGATGTTGGCTTCAAGGGTTCACGTAAGTCAACACCTTTCGCCGCACAGATGGCAGCAGAAGCTGCAGCTCGTAAGGCGCAGGAACACGGTTTGAAGAAGGTTGATGTTTTCGTAAAGGGCCCAGGCTCTGGTCGCGAAACAGCAATTCGTTCACTACAGGCAGCAGGTCTAGAAGTTGGTTCGATTTCAGATGTGACCCCACAGGCTCACAACGGATGTCGTCCACCAAAGATCCGTCGCATCTAATTTTCAAAAACATAAAACTAAATAAACGCTGTTTAGTGGCCACTAAATAGCAAACCCCAACAAACGAGACATTAAATAGTGGATGTCTCCATGAAAGGAACCACAGTGCTAATTGCACAGCTACCAGTTCTGCACGAAGATATCGACAGCAATTTCCCTAACCGTGCTCGCTTCACTCTAGATCCTCTAGAGCCTGGCTTCGGTTACACACTTGGAAACTCGCTGCGTCGCACGTTGCTTTCCTCAATCCCAGGTGCTGCTGTTACCAGCATCAAGATCGAGGGAATTAGTCACGAATTTGGACCTATCGATGGTGTGAAGGAAGACGTTACCGAAGTTATCTTGAACGTTAAAGACCTAGTTGTTTCATCACACGCTGATGAGCCAGTTATCGTTCGCCTAAAGGCTGGCGTTGGTGAAGCTAAGGCTTCTGACATCGTGGCTGACGAGCGTGTCACCATCCACAACCCAGAGCTAGTAATCGCAACTGTAAACAAGGGAACTCTTGACATGCAGTTGACCATCGAAGCTGGTCGTGGATATGTTCAGGCATCTCAGAACCGTCAGTCAGACATGGCTAACAACGGCATCATCCCAGTTGACTCAATTTACTCTCCAGTGTTGAAGGTTTCATACCGTGTTGAGGCGACTCGTGCCGGTGAGTTCACAAACTTCGACAAGCTAATTGTTGACATTGAGACCAAGCCTTCAATCACTCCTCGTGAAGCAGTTGCTTCTGCAGGAAAGACTTTGGTTAACCTATTCGGTCTAGCTGCAGCTCTGGATGAGAACGCAGAAGGTATTGATCTTCCTGCCTCAGCTATTCCAGTTGACCTTCCACCAGCACTTGCTAAGCCAATTGAAGAACTTGACCTAACCGTCCGTTCATACAACTGCCTAAAGCGCGAAGGTATCAACACTGTTAGCGAACTGATCAACCTAACCGAAGATCAGCTAATGAACATCCGTAACTTCGGTTCTAAGTCTGTTGATGAAGTGCGCGACAAGCTAACTTCTATGGGACTTCGTTTCCGTGATTCAGTTCCAGGTTTTGAAGCAGCATACTTCTCAGCCAACCCAAGCTTTGACGAGGACGACCAGGAATAGTCCTGAGTCAAGAAACTAATAGGAGAAATAAATGCCACGCCCAACTAAGGGTCCACGCCTAGGTGGAGGTCCAGCTCACGAGCGTCTATTGCTCAACAACCTGGCCGCATCACTTTTCACTCACAAGGCAGTGACCACAACCGAGACCAAGGCTAAGCGCGTTCAGCCTGTTGCCGAGAAGCTAGTTTCACTTGCTAAGCGCGGTGACTTGCACGCACGTCGTCAGGTAATGGCCGACATCACTGACAAGAGCGTAGTGCACGAGTTGTTCACTAACGTAGCGCCACTAGTTCAGGACCGTTCAGGTGGATACACCAGAATCACCAAGCTAGGTTTCCGTAAGGGCGACAACGCTCCTATGGCGCTTATCGAGCTAGTTCTTGAGCCAGTAAACGCTAAGCCTGCGAGAACCAAGACCAAGCTATCCAACGCCGTCAAGGCAACTGCTGCTCCAGTTGTTGAGCACACTGAGCCTGAAACAGTAGTTGACGAGAACATCGTTGAAGAAGCAGTTGTCGAAGCTCCTGCTGTTGCTGAAGAAGCACCAGTTGTTGAAGAGGCCCCTGTTGCTGAAGCTGCTGCAGAAGTAATTGAAGAGTCAGCACCTGCTGAAGAAGCTCTTGTTGCTGAAGAAGCTCCTGTTGCTGAAGCTGCTGCAGAAGTAGTTGAAGAGTCAGCACCTGCTGATGAAGCTCCTGTTGCTGAAGAAGCTCCTGCAGAAGCAGTAGCCGAAGAGGCAGCCCCAGCTGAAGAGGCTGCCGTTGCTGAAGCTGAAGCTGAAGCGGGCGACACTCCTAAGGCTGACGAAGCTTAAGGTAAAGAGATATTCTTATGAGACAAGCCGTTGACCAACTGGTCGACGGCTTGACTCGTTTAAGGATTGATCTTGCCTACGATGGAACTGATTTCAATGGTTGGGCTAAACAACCAAAACTGAGAACTGTGCATGGCGAAGTGGTAGCGGTGCTGACTAAAATCTTCGGCCCCTCAGATAGTGATTTTGATCTCCGTGTGGCAGGAAGGACTGATGCCGGGGTTCATGCGGAGCATCAGGTAATTCACATTGACGTAAGTCCAGCTCAACTCAAACGATTGGGTAGAAGCATGGATCTTCGGTTGAAAATGAACTCCTTGTTAGACCCAGATATTCGGGTGATAAAAGTTGAAGAAGCTCCGGCAGCCTTTCATGCGAGATATGCCGCTACCCATCGTCGCTATCGATACACAATTGCTGATGCAACCAGTGGCTGGAACCCACTAAGAGCAAGATTCAACCTTTGGCTCAAATATCCTTTGGATTTGGAGGCAATGCAGGATGCCAGCAAAGAGTTCCTCGGATTGCATGATTTTGCTGCTTTTAGCAAGCCAAAGCCGAAGGCAACCACAATTAGAGAGCTCAGATCCATAAAAGTCACAAGAAATAAAGCTCTAGGTAATGTCATTGAGATTGAGCTAATGGCTGATGCTTTTGCCCACAATATGGTCAGATCGATCGTTGGGGCTCTAATCAAGGTTGGTGCCGGCAGGGCGACGGCTAAGGACCTCCAAAAAGCCCTCAAATCCAAGTCCAGAGCCCATCCATACAAGGTAGTCACTCCTGAGGGGCTGAGCCTTATTGAGGTCGGCTACCCACCTAAGAGCGAGTATGCCAAGCAGGTTGCTATCACTCAGCACACCAGGTCGCTGGATGAAAATTAGCCAATATCTGCGGGTTGCATTTACACCAGACTTCGGGCTAAACTTGACCCTTGGTGCCGTAAGCCATTTGGCTTAGCCCATGTTGATGACTCTTAGATTCATCGCCAATCCGATATAAGAAATAGAAGGCAATCTAGCGTGCGTACTTATTCACCGAAGGCTCATGAGCTTCAGAACGACTGGCTCGTAATCGACGCCACTGACGTAGTTCTTGGCCGTCTAGCCGCAACTGCTGCTGCACTACTGCGCGGCAAGCACAAGCCAACCTTTGCTCCTCACATGGACAATGGTGACTTCGTTGTCATCATCAATGCTGAGAAGGTTGCACTGACCGGATCAAAGCTTCAGAAGAAGAACGCTTACCGTCACTCTGGTTACCCAGGTGGTCTGACAGCAACTACTTATGCTGAGCTTCTAGAGAAGTCTCCAGAGAAGGCAGTTGAGAAGGCAATCCGCGGAATGCTTCCTAAGAACACTCTTGGTCGCGACCAGCTTTCAAAACTTAAGGTTTACCGTGGTGCAGAGCACCCACACGTAGCTCAGGCTCCAAAGCCATACACAATCGGTCAGGTAGCGCAGTAAGCGCTTAGAGGAAAAGAAAACTAATGCCAACTAAGAAAGTCGCTGAAGCTGTTGAGGCTGTAGAAGCTGCGCCATCATCTTTCACTACTGAGACTCCTGCTGCTAAGGAAACAAAGCCAGCTAAGTCTCGTGGCCCACTAACCGTGCCAGGTGCAGGTTTGGGTCGTCGTAAGGAAGCAATCGCTCGTGTTCGCATCAAGCCAGGTACCGGTGTCATCAAGGTAAACGGTCGTGAACTTGCAGAATACTTCCCAAACAAGTTGCACCAGCAGCTAATCACAGACCCTTTCAAGGTTCTAGGCCTTCAGGATTCATACGACGTTATCGCTCGCATCCAGGGTGGTGGAGTTGCCGGTCAAGCTGGTGCTCTTCGTCTAGGTATCGCACGTTCTCTAAACGAGATCGACCGCGAGAACAACCGTCCAGCTTTGAAGAAGGCAGGCTTCCTATCTCGTGACGCACGTGTCATCGAGCGTAAGAAGGCTGGTCTTAAGAAGGCTCGTAAGGCTTCTCAGTTCTCAAAGCGTTAAGTCGCTGCGAGCAACTGCTCGGCTAATCTAAAACCATGGCCCACCTATTTGGTACCGATGGTGTTCGCGGTGTTGCTAATCGCGATCTCACTGTTGCTCTCACTCTTAATTTGGCGCAGGCTGCTGCCAAAGTTCTTGGTGAATCTGCTCGCAATGAAGGTCGTCGACCAGTTGCGATTATCGGTAGAGACCCTCGAATCTCTGGTGAGTATTTAGCAGCTGCTGTTGCGGCTGGTTTAGCTTCTTCTGGTGTTGATGTTTATGATGCTGGTGTTGTTCCAACTCCAGCAACAGCGTTCTTGACTGCAGATTTCTCTGCAGATTTTGGTGTGATGATATCTGCATCTCACAATCCAGCTCCTGATAACGGAATCAAGTTCTTTGCTTCCGGTGGTCACAAATTAGCTGATGACATCGAGGACAAGATTGAGGCAGAGCTGCACTCAGATCACCTTGCCCCCATCGGTGGTGCTGTTGGTCGAGTGCAAAGATTTGCAGATGCTGAAGATAGGTATCTTGTTCATTTGCTTGGAGCACTTCCAAATACTCTTGAAGGTTTGAAAGTTGTTATTGACTGTGCTCATGGTGCAGCCTCTGCAATATCTCCCGAAGTTTTTAGAGTTGCAGGAGCAACTGTAGTTGTCATCGGTAACGAACCAGATGGCTTAAATATCAATGAAGGTTATGGTTCAACCCATCTAAGTGCATTACAGTCAGCGGTGCTTGAACATAATGCAGATATGGGGTTTGCCCACGATGGTGATGCAGACCGTTGTCTAGCAGTTGACCAGACTGGAGCAATTGTTAACGGGGATCAACTCATGGCTATCCTTGCTCTGTCAGCCAAAGCCAAAGGAACCCTAGCTAGGAACACTTTGGTTGCCACAGTCATGAGCAACCTTGGTCTGCGCATAGCTATGAAGGATGCCGGCATAACAATGTTGGAAACAAAAGTTGGTGATCGCTACGTCTTAGAGCAGATTCGCGAAGGTGGATACACCTTAGGTGGGGAGCAGTCGGGTCACATTATCTTTAGCCGATATGCAACTACCGGTGATGGTATTCTCACCGCTCTGATGACTGCAGCTGAAGTGAAAGCCACCGGTAAATCTTTGGCAGAGCTAGCTAGTCAGATGAAGATCTACCCTCAAGTTCTAATCAACGTAAGAGGAGTTGATCTCAGCAGAGTCGATTCTGATTCAGGCCTTCAAGAAGTAGTGAAAGAGGCGGAAACTGAGTTGGCTGACTCTGGTCGAGTGCTGCTCAGAGCATCCGGTACTGAGCCACTTATTAGAGTGATGGTTGAGGCTTCGGATGAGGGAACAGCACATTCTTGGGCTGATCGAATCGCTCGAGTGGTAGAGAAGAACCTAGCTATTTAGATTTTTCTAAGTAGTACTCGCTCAACCCGATGCTTGACACCTTTTTGCAAAACAAGGGTGGCTCTGGACTTGGTCGAAATAATGTTCTCCAAAAGGTTAGGCAGGTTTATAGTCCGCCATATTTCTTTGGCTCTATCCAATGCTTCATCGAGTGGAAGTTCTGCATATTTGTGGAAGTATGACTCTGGGTTTCGAAATGCTGATTCGCGAAGTTGACTAAATCTATCTAGATACCAAGATTCAATTTCTTCAGTTGGTGCATCAACATAAATCTGGAAATCAAAGTAATCACTTAGTGCAACTTCTTGACCGATTGCAGGTGGTTGCAAAACATTCAACCCTTCAACGATTACAACATCGGGGGAATTCACAATCACTTCAGCCCCTGGCACAATGTCATATGTTAGGTGAGAGTAAAGCGGAGCCTTCACAACTTCGTTCCCTGATTTGATATCTGCCACAAACTTTAGAAGCGCTAGTCGATCGTAGGATTCTGGGAATCCTTTTCTGGCCATCAAACCCTTTTCTTCAAGAACGCTGTTTGGGTATAGAAAACCATCGGTAGTGACAAGTGATACCGATGGAGTAGTTGGCCATCTAGAAAGCAATTCTTTGAGAAGTCTTGAGACAGTAGATTTACCAACAGCAACTGAACCAGCAACACCAATAATGAAAGGGGTTCGCTTGGCAGATCTGTCTAGGAAATCCCCTGAGGCTCTGTGCAGTTGCTGCACGGTGGTGACATACAGATTCAGTAACTGAGAAAGTGGTAAATAGATCTCAGCAACTTCAGCTAAATCTAGAAAGTCTCCCAAGCCACGGATATGTTCAATTTCAGCTTCGGTAAGTGGAGTATCGGTTGTTTTGGCTAGTTCAGCCCATTCGCTTCTAGAAATCTCAACAAATGGGGAAACTGCTTGATTCTCCATGGGGTTTGGCCCTGTCGGCACAGCATTCACTATGCCATTCTGTCTTAAACTAGGACTATGTGTGGAATCGTCGGCTATGTAGGACCAAAATCAACTGTTGAAGTGTTGCTGGGTGGACTTAAGCGGCTTGAATACCGAGGCTACGATAGCGCAGGTGTCTCTGTCATTACTAGCGAAGGCACTCTAGAAACTAGAAAACGTTCCGGCAAGCTTTCGGTTTTAGTTGAAGACATTGAAAGAGAACCACTGGGTGTCTCTCACATCGGAATCGGTCACACCAGATGGGCAACGCATGGAGCACCGACCGATGGTAACGCTCACCCACATTTAGGTGGAACACACAAGAAACTGAGCCTGATTCACAACGGAATCATTGAGAACTTTACAGCCCTCAAATCAGAGCTTTTGGAAGCTGGAGTTAGTTTTTCCAGTGAGACAGATACTGAGGTTGCTGCTCATCTAATTGCAGCCGAATACGACTTATCCGGAGACTTAGTTGATGCTTTCCGCAAGGTAGTAGCTCGTTTACACGGAGCGTTCACAATTCTCGCGGTTCACGAAGATCAGCCAGATTTGGTGGTGGCAGCAAGACGGAACTCTCCACTGGTTATCGGTTTAGGCACTGGTGAGAACTTCCTTGGTTCTGACGTTGCCGCATTCGTCGAACACACTAAACGAGCAATCTCAGTCGGTCAGGATGAGATCGTAATTCTTCGCGCCGATCGAGTCGAGCTTGAAGATTTTGCTGGAAACCCTGTTTCACATCCTGAGTTCCAGGTTGACTGGGATGCCAGTGCCGCTAGCAAGGGCGGTTGGTCATCTTTCATGGCCAAGGAAATTGCAGATCAACCTCAAGCTGTTGGTGACACTCTGATGGGTCGTGTCGGCAGTGACGGTGCGGTGCACTTGGAAGAGCTTGCTCCACTTGGAAATGCTATTCATTCCATTGATCGAATCATCATGGTCGCTTGTGGCACTGCAGCTTATGCCTCTGAGGTTGGCAAATACGCAATTGAGGCATGGGCAAGAATCCCAGTCAGCGTTGAGCTCTCGCACGAATTTAGATACCGTGATCCAATTCTCACTAGCAACACCTTGGTGGTTGCAGTTAGTCAATCGGGGGAGACAATGGATACCCTGATGGCAACTCGCTATGCCAAAGAGGCAGGGGCTATGGTCTTGAGTATTTGTAATACTCAGGGCGCGACTCTCGCTCGTGAAGCCGATGCAGTTCTCTATACCCACGCCGGCCCTGAGGTTGCTGTTGCCTCGACTAAAGCGTTCACAGCACAGATCACAAGCATTTACCTGCTTGCTCTGCACTTGGCTAATAGTCGCAACACTCATTCCACAAACGAACTGCAAGAAATTGGCAGGGAGCTACTGAAACTTCCAGGCCAAATTTCTGAAGTTCTCGCCGGACTAGAACCTATTCGTGATTTAGCTAGAAGCTATAAGGACGCTAAAACTGTTTTGTTCCTCGGTAGAAATGTTGGTTTCCCGATTGCGCTGGAAGGAGCTCTCAAGCTCAAGGAACTTGCTTATATTCACAGCGAAGGATTCGCAGCGGGTGAACTAAAGCATGGTCCGATTGCCCTCATTGAACAGGGGCAACCGGTTATCGTAATTGTTCCTAGTGTTCAGGACCCCGACTCCCTCCATGCCAAAGTGGTAAGCAATATTCAAGAGGTTTTAGCTCGTGGGGCAAAAGTCATTGCTATCGCAGAACAGGGCGATGCGGCAGTTGCGCAGGTTACCGATCAGATTTGTTATGTGCCTGCGGTTCATAAAATGCTTGCTCCCATTCTGACCGTGATCCCATTGCAGGTATTTGCGATGGAACTATCGGCTGCTAAGGGATTAGATGTTGACCAGCCTCGTAACTTGGCCAAGTCTGTGACAGTCGAATAAGAATGATTATTGGCATTGGTGTTGATGTGGTTGAGCTGGAGCGATTCCAGAGCAAACTCGATGGCACACCAGCGCTAATTGAACGAATCTTCACACCAAATGAACGTGAGCAATCGGCTCAATCTTTGGCTGGATGTTGGGCAGCCAAGGAAGCTGTCATCAAAGTCCTAGGTAATCCTGTGGGGCTGAGTTGGCATGAAGTTGCGGTCACCAAAAATGAACTGGGTAAACCATTCCTAGATATCTCAGGTGAGAGTGCGACCCGAGCACAGGCAATGGGCATTACCAGCTGGCATCTTTCAATAAGCCACGATGGCGGTATCGCTTGTGCGATGGTTGTTGCTGAGGCTGGTGCTTGATGAGAAAACTAATTATAGATCTAAATGCGGTGGCTGATAACTTGAGCACCATCAGGGAACTTGTTGGGCCG
>Ga0209085_1002227_pt1 | contig 11104 bp, 9 predicted proteins | sample C_131016_EF_Meta_FD_187310 | JGI IMG/M metagenome (GOLD analysis project Ga0209085, IMG submission 187310) | Freshwater microbial communities from Lake Croche, Canada to study carbon cycling - C_131016_EF_MetaG (SPAdes) (version 2) | ecosystem: Environmental > Aquatic > Freshwater > Lake | place...
AGGCATTAGGAGCTTGTAACTCTTAATCTATCATTAAGTACGTACAATATAACTATCAATAAGCGAGTGGCTCAATGCTTTGCTCAGCATAAATTCTAGTTTTTTGGAGATGTCTATTAAATAGGCGAAAAAAGCTATCGCCAAGGTAAGTTCAACAAAATACAGCAAGTCGAGCAACACACTGTATATAGCTATATAGTAATCTTCTTTCAGTGCCTTAAGACATTAACTGGTCAAATTAGATAAATCTTTACATCGGTTCTTTGATTAACGGGCAGCGCACACACTGCCTAAGATGGGGTAAAGGGTGGTAAAGCTAGGCGACAAGATGGTAAGTTACTAGAAATTGGCACTTCGAGTTGATGACAATAACCTTCTCTACGTCCCTGAAACTCATAAAACCGACAAGAACGACATTTTGCTGGTTGTTGAGAATGTTGAGTTAATTGCTGTTCAGGGTTGAGAATGAATGGTGTCATTTTTTTGGAGATCCTCGATAAAGAAGTATTATTTAAGCACTATAAATTAAATTTTGTTCAATAGTTCTATTAAGCCTTTTTGACTTAAACTACTGTAAGTATATCAAAAAAATGTATAATTAAGCAATCAATCTTAAGCTTACTGGATCAGGATTAGAGAAGAAGGCAGATCTTGAGCGCCTGATTGCCACTCAAAAGTGAAATGCCTATGCTAAATCTGGGCTAGAATAAAGTCGTTAATCTAGTGGCTCAAAGGAATGTGTCAACTTCTCGGTATGAATTGTAATGTCCCTACAGATATTTGCTTTTCCTTTGAGGGTTTTTGTGCTAGAGGTGGTAAAACTGATAAACATCAAGATGGGTGGGGCATTGCTTTTTTTGAAGGTCAAGGATGTCGTCTCTTTTTGGATGACAAACCTTCTGTGGTATCGCCCATCGCTCAGTTAGTGAAGCAGTATCCAATCAAGTCAACTCATGTGATTTCTCATATTCGCAAAGCTACTCAAGGAGAAGTCGGTTTAGAAAATTGTCATCCTTTTCAACGAGAATTATGGGGACAGTATTGGGTATTTGCTCACAATGGCCATTTAGAGAATTTTGCACCTGAACTAAAGGGGATTTACCAGCCTGTTGGAAGCACTGACAGTGAAAAAGCTTTTTGTTTTATCCTAGAAAAACTCCGAGAAAAATTTTCTTACACAAAGCCGAGTTTATCTCAACTGTATCGTGCTCTGCTTGAAGTGACCAAAGAATTATCCTCAAAGGGAATTTTCAATTATCTCCTTGCTAATGGAGATTATTTTTTTGCCCATTGTACCACTACCCTCAGTTACATTGTTCGTCAATCTCCCTTTGCTGCAGCTCATTTAATTGACGAGGACATTACCGTCGATTTTCAGTCCTTAACTTCTCCTAGTGATCGTGTTGCCATTATTGCCACCTTACCATTAACGGATAATGAGGAGTGGACGACAATTTTTCCTGGAGAATTATTGGTTTTTCAGGACGGATCGCCTCTTTTAATAGAGTAAATGCTCTCAATTGAACCAGGTCATTTGTAGCTATAAAAGAACTCTCAGATATCGATTGAACTTTTCTTCTAAAAAATAATTACTAGAAAGTTCACTAGAAAAAGAAACTTGATGAAAATGATAATCCAAATCGAGTAGATTATAGACTAATCTTAAGAAATAATCGTCTATCCAAAAATCAACATCAAAAAGAGAAATACCATATTTTCCTTCCAGTCTACGGTTTAAGGTTTTCAATAACCAAGACCACTGCGGTTTGAGAGTTGGATCAGTGCGATTACCAAAAATAGGATCATAGAATTGGGCTATTTGAGTTTTACTAACTCCCGTAAGATCACTTAAGATCTCAGTTGCTTTTTCTGGATCTAAATTAAACCAATGATTAGCAATTACTAAATCATGTAGATAAGTGATCACAAATTTAGGATTTTCTTTAATAAATTGCGAACGACAGACAATGCCTCTCAGGGATGGAATCTTTAAACCACACTTTTTATCTAGTGGTAATTTTTTGATCTGAAAATATTCTTCTAAAACTGAAGCAAAAGTGTCACAGCAAACATAAGCATCTATAGTTTTGTTCATCAGACTCATACTGGCTGTATTAGGATCTTCATTCAATAACCGACCAACTTCTAAGCCATATAAATTAAAAAGATTAATAATAAATCTATGAGCATTTGAGCCAAATAAGGTAGAAATACTTTTTCCTGATAGTTCCTGTACTGTTGCAATAGGAGAATTTTTGGGAATAACAATACTGATATCTTGACCTAAAAGATTATAAGAAGCGATTCCAATCAGTTTAGAACCAAAATTTAGATCGTTGAAAAAACAATTCCCATTATTAAGAAGAGAAATATCATCTAGAATAGCAAGGTCTAAATTTCCTTTTTTCATTTGCTGATTTATCTGCTCACCTGAAGTAAATTCAAAGATTTCTATCTCAAAATTGCGATCAGTGTTAATTTTCTTGAAAATAGGCTCTTCAATAACTGTTTGCTGTAAATCAAAAATATATTTGGCTCCATATCCAGCAATAAATTGTCCAATTGAATCACTTTGAAGTCCTAATCTCAGAACATTTCCTGATTGAAGATTAGAGCTATTTAAAATTAGATTAGTCTTGGCAGAATTTCCTAAATCCTCTTGATTCAGTCTAAAGCTTCTCACAAGACGTTCTCCTGATACTAAGAGTTCGCTAAAGTGGGGAACATGTAGATAAATTCCATATTCATTAATGTCTTGAATAGGTAGCATTAAGGCTGAATACTTAGACATCAAATCATGTTGACAAAAGTCAGGTAAAATTGTCAGCTTCTGGTTTTCCAAGATATACTTGAGAACATTTTGATAACCTTCAATTACCAATACTTTGCTTAACTGTTTTCCTAAACTAGGATTTTTAATAATTTCTTGATATATTTCATCTAAAAGCACAAGATTATCTGGATTAATATCGTAAATATTAATCAACTTTTTCTCAGCTAAAAGTTTACTTTCACCCAAGGAAACTAGCATCATTTGATGTGTAGTCAGTCTGGTGCAGTGGTGCTCATTTTTATAGGCAGAGAAACTATTTAGTAACATATCAAGCTGCGGAAATTCTGGAAAAAACCTCCCATTTGGAACCGAAATTTCCTTAATACTTCTGCCGAGAAAGCATATTTGAAAAGCCCGCAAGTATTGTCTGAGCCAAATATCTAAGATTAAAGGGGTAGCACCTAAAATCAGATCTTCCCCCTCGGCACTAAACGTAGCTTGAAACTCCTTCTGCAGGGTTTCTACTGTTTCTATCATATTGAAGGTTTGAGCAATTAGCTTCCTTCCTTGATTCGTAAGTTCTATAGCTCCAGGCGATCTATTCAGCAGAACTACGCCAAAATAATCCTCTAATTGTTTGACTTTTTTACTGATTAATGCTTGGCTATATCTCAATTTTTGAGCCGCTTTGGAAAAACTACCGCAATCATCTACTGTTTTGAGGATTTTGAGGTGATTTAGGGTAATGTCTTCTAACTTAATTTTATTCATCAATCACACGGGAACTCTATCACGATATGTAATATATTAACTCTCCTTCAGCTAAGGTAGTTTTAGAGAAAGCGATTTACAGCCAATTTAGAGCAAATGAAGCCCAGATCAAAATGCTAAAACCCATGCGGGGAAACCCGTTTCGCAAACCTAGTTTTCTCGTGGGTTTGGTCTAAAACTGCTGTCAACGCTGATTTTCCAAGGACTGGTTATTTTATAGTACATTTATTAGTATTTAATATTCTAAAATGGAATATAGAATCTAAGTTTAAGTATATTGAATTACTACATTACCAATAGCGCTGGCTTTACTATTGTAAGGATAAAGAACGGTAATTCGGTCGAATTATTGTTTTAAAATATCTGTCAATTCCTGAGAGTGACTACAGATATTTTGAGGACAGTTTCCAGCATGGAGTAGAGATTATGGTAGATGTCAAGTTTGCTTACTGGGTTCCCAATGTGAGTGGAGGACTGGTTGTAAGTAAAATTCCTCAAAGAACAGATTGGACTTTTGAATACAATGCCAAGCTAGCGCAGACAGCCGAAGAAGTTGGGTTTGAATACGCCTTAGCACAAGCAAGATTCATTGCCAGTTATGGCGCAGAATATCAACTAGAAGCCTTTACCACAGTTTCAGCTTTAGCTCCTGTAACCAAGAAAATTAAACTGATTGCAGCAGTACATCCGGGACTGTGGCATCCTGGGGTAGTTGCTAAAATTGGCGCAACAATTGATTTCATTTCTAACGGGCGTTTTGCACTTAATGTCGTCAGTGGATGGTTTAAGGGTGAGTTTACCATCTATGGTGAACCTTGGTTAGATCATGATGAACGCTATCGGCGCTCTGAGGAGTTTATTCGGGTTCTCAAAGGGCTTTGGACAGAAGATGATTTTCACTTCAAAGGTGATTTCTATCGCATTAATGGAGGTTGGGTTAAACCCAGACCAATCAACAACAATCCTCATCCAGAAATCTTTCAGGGGGGAAACTCGAAAGCAGCCCGACAAATGGCAGGCAGAGTGTCTGATTGGTACTTTATGAATGGCAACACCATCGAGGGAGTTCGCGAACAGATCCAGGAAGTCTCAAACCTTGCTCGTCAAGCAGGACGCACCATTAAATTTGGTTTGAATGCATTTATTATTGTACGCGATACCGAAAAAGAGGCTCATGAAGTGCTGCGAGAAATCATCGCTCAAGCTGACAAGGAAGCAGTCGAAGGATTTGGGGATGCAGTAAAACAAGCAGGATCTTCAACCAGTGAAAAAATTGGGATGTGGGCTAATTCCAACTTTGAAGATCTGGTGCAATACAATGACGGCTTCCGTTCTGGCTTAATTGGGACTAAAGAACAAGTAGCTGAAAAAATTCATAAATTTCACGAGATAGGGGTTGATTTAATTCTCGGTGGCTTTTTACACTATACCGATGATCTGCCTGCCTTTGGTCGGGATGTGATTCCGCTGGTGCGGGAACTCACCTCCGGTCGGGCAAAGGTTCTTGTTTAAGACCAGTAAATAAGAACCGTGAAGAACAGAAAAATTAATTTAAAAATCAAGGAGTTTGAACATGACATTACTAACAGAAAAAAAAGCTCATGTAATCAGAAATGATCAAGAAGCCATTGCCATAGCGCATGAACTAGCGGCTGAATTTGCCCGAGGAGATAGCGAACGAGACAGAGAAAGGATCCTCCCAGTTGAAGAGATCAACAAATATTCTCAAAGTGGCTTATGGGGGATCACAGTGCCTAAAGAGTATGGGGGAGCCTTTGTCTCCAACGTAACGCTGGCAGAAGTGACCAAGATTATCTCTGAAGCCGATTCTAGCATTGGTCAGATCCCTCAAAATCATCTGTATATTGTGGAATCAGTCCGTTTAGATGGAACCCCAGAGCAGAAAAAGTTTTTCTTCGATTTGGTACTACAAGGCATACGCTTTGGGAATGCCTTCTCAGAAATTGGTACTAAAAATGTGAATGATGTACAGACCCGTCTGCACCGTTCTGGGGATGGATATATACTCAATGGGCGCAAATTCTATTCAACAGGGGCATTGTTAGCAGACTGGGTTCCTGTTGTTGCCAAAAACGATGAAGACAATACCGTTATTGCTATTGTTGAAAAAGGCACACCAGGACTGAATGTGATTGATGACTGGAGCAGTTTTGGTCAGAGAACCACAGGAAGTGGCACCACAATTATTGAGAATGTTCGAGTGCCTGAACTTCATGTCATTCCACATTATTTAGCTTTTGAGCGTCCAACAACACAAGGACCTGTTGCTCAAATTATTCAAGCGGCTGTAGATGTTGGGATTGCTAAAGCAGCCCTACGAGATACTCTACACTATGTTCGTAATTATGCTCGTCCTTGGATTGATGTTGAGTTGGAGCATGGCTATGAAGATCCCCTAACCCTCTATAACATTGGCGATGTAGTGATCAGGGTTCATGCAGCAGAAGCAATTTTGCGTCGTTCTGGAGAATATATTGATCTAGCCAATGAAAACCCCACAGATACCACATTAGCAGAGGCTTCAATTGCCGTAGCCGAAGCTAAAGTACTAGCTGCTGAGGCATCCCTTTTAGCTGGTAGTAAGCTGTTTGAGTTGGCAGGAACTAAATCCACCTTGGCAGAATATAACCTTGATCGTCACTGGCGCAATGCGCGTACCCATACACTCCATGATCCAGTTCGTTGGAAATATTATGCTGTGGGTAATTATTATCTTAACCAAGTCAATCCACCCCGTCATCCTTGGCTATAGGTGTAAATTCTGTTTTTCTGACCCATTGGTCAGTTTGATTTTCTGTAGAGGTCAAGTACTTATAACTTCTTGCCTCTACAAATTTACTCTCACACTAGATCTCAGGAGGTCTTATGAGTATTGCCAAGACAGCTAGACAACAAAGTCTCTGGAAAAATCAGCCATTTAAAGGACTACTTTTCATTGTCCTAATTGCTATTCTCAGTATTTTGTTTGAGCTATTTTTTGGGCAAGTATTTCATCTCGATGTTAATACTAAACTAGTATATATTACACTTTGCTTTGTTTGGTGGTGGCATCTAGGCTTTTCTCTCAACGGCTATCCTGGTTCGCGGTTTTCAACTAGTCGCTTCGGGCGAGGAACGATCAATTTAGTCGTATTATCATTGCTGGTTTATTTAACTGGCGAGTTTTGGAAGTTTATTTCAGCTAAATCTGTCCTGACTGATACTTCTGTGGGTTTGTGGGGTCAAACTGCCATCTTTGCTGCTTGTGCCAGTTTGTTCTTTTTCGACAATACAATTGTGGCTACGGAAGAAGTAAGAGATTGGCATCCAGTTAGTGGATTACTCAATATCTTTTTTGCCATCTTTTTGATTGCTCCTGCCCTCACTTTTTTACCGCAGATGTGGGGTCTGCAACCGTTCTATATTCCTTGGTATTGGTATCCTGTCTCCACGGTCTTCGGCAGCTTCTTTGAACGATGGCCCCTCAATGATCTTAATTTGGGAATGCCTCGACTCGGTTTTCTCCATACTGGCGCTGTCCTGTTACTGACTCTGACTATGGCACTATTCCTGAAGCTAACGGACATGGATTTATTTAAAACCACCGGTGGTCCAACCTTTGCTGCCATTTGGACAACAGTAGGCTTAGGCTTGCTCTGGCAATTTAATCTCTGGCCTTTTAATAACTTACCTCAGCCAACTAAGGGAATTGTAGCCTCTTTGAGTACTTTAATCATCTCTCTCTTACTTTATGCCGTAACAGAGGCTCTATTCGGTAAAACCAATATTATTCAGGGGCTTTATTGGTGGTTCAACATTCTTTGGGTGCAGGTCTTTTTAATGGCACCAGGATTATATGACGGGATCAGCCTTTGGCAAAATCAGTCAAATCAGGAAGCTAACAACCCCTTAACCTAAATCATCACTCTCTTTCTTTACCTTACAATCAATATGCCTAATATTTTGTCAATCGCTGGTAATCCTACTAGTCCTTCTAAAACATTTGCTCTGCTGGAATATGTTAATCAATTGTTACAGCAAGAAGGTTTTCACGTTGATACAATTACAGTCCGAGATTTTTCTGCAGAAGCTCTGATTTATGGTCGCTATGACAGTCCAGCTTTGGAGCCTATTAAAACATTACTAAATAATGCTAGTGGTGTGATTGTGGCAACTCCCATCTATAAAGCTGCCTATACAGGACTACTTAAAGCCTTCCTTGATTTACTCCCGCAGCGAGCGTTTGAGGGAAAAGTAGTATTACCCATTGCCACAGGAGGAACTATTGCCCATTTATTGGCCATCGATTATGCACTTAAACCAGTCTTATCCGAACTAAAGGCAGATTACATTTTAGGGGGTGTCTATGCAGTGGATAAACAGATTCAACTTCTCTCAACAGGGGGGGTGCAACTTGAAGAAGAGATTGAGCAAAGAATAAAACATTCAGTGCAAGACTTTATTCGTGCAGTGAATTTATATCAGATAGCCAACAAGAACAATTCTCAGGCAGAATTAACGCTTTTATGATTGAACAAACCATTTCTCCCACATTAACAGAGTATCTCCCTCAATTTAATACCATTAACCTAGCTATTGAGGCACTTAAAAGAGGAGAGGCTGTTGTCGTAGTAGATGATCAAGAGCGAGAAAATGAAGGAGATCTCATCTGTGCGGCAGAGTTTGCCACACCAGAAATGATCAACTTTATGGCAACCCAGGCAAGGGGATTAATTTGTCTAGCCATGACAGGGGAACGTCTAGATGCTCTAGAGTTACCACTGATGGTTAACAAAAATACGGGGCGTCATCAAACTGCTTTTACTGTCAGTATTGATGCTGCTCCTGACTTCGGAGTCACCACTGGTATTTCTGCTCAGGATCGCTCTCGTACCATTGAGTTAGCAATTAATCCTACCACAGACCCTAATGACTTGCGACGTCCAGGTCATATCTTCCCAATTCGAGCACAGACTGGCGGGGTCTTGAAACGAGCAGGACATACAGAAGCTGCTGTTGATTTAGCTCGGTTGGCAGGACTTTATCCTGCTGGGGTTATTTGCCCCATTCAAAATCCTAACGGTTCTATGGCTCGTTTACCAGAGTTGACTATTTATGCCCGCAAGCATTCTCTGCCACTTATTAGTATTAAAGATCTAATTCAATATCGCTTGAAATCAGATCACTTTATCCAAAGAGAAGCTATTGCTCACCTTCCTACAAAATTCGGGAATTTCGAGCTCTATGCTTATCGTAATATCTTAGATGGTTCAGAAGCCACGGCCATTGTCAAAGGAAAGCCTCAAAAATTTGCCCTGACACCTACACTTGTGAGAATTCATTCTCAATGTTTTACAGGAGATGTACTTGGTTCCTTGCATTGTGATTGCCATCAACGACTTCATACTGCCCTCAAGTTGATTGAGACTATTGGACAAGGAGTAGTTGTCTATCTTAAGCAAGATCGTAAGGATATTAGTTTAGCTGACCAAACTTACCTATTACATGATCAAGATCTGGCTGCCAAAGGCAGGCTAAGCCAACGCTCAAGTAAGACGAAACTAGAATTTGAGACAGATTGCTACAGTTATAGTACTCAAATCCTGAAGGATTTAGGATTACAAGATATTCGTCTACTAACCGACAATCCACGCGAAATTGTTGGTCTGCAAGATTGGGGTTTAAACGTCATTGAGATAGTTCCGCTTCAGCAGGAAGTTTATTAATAGCAGAACACAATCTCAAGAACTTTAAGTCTCTCGTGTTATTCAAAAAGCAGTCTACTAGTATTTTTGCATAGTCTTTTTACCAGCTTTCCATAGGAAAAGAGGGATAAATGTGGTACGTGAAAGATGATTGGTTACTAGATTAACTACCCACACCCCTAGGCTGTTCTCAATTTTTTGATGTGATGTGAGGATTTTGCTCGATGGTTTCTCTTACTTTAATTCATCAGTTGTGCCGATATTCCTCGGTGTTCTTAAGTGTTTTATTGGCCGCACCAGTATTGGCTCAAACCGCAAGGTTAAATTTACAACCAGATAATTTAACATCGCCTAATACGACTTCCCCTAGTCCCGATCCAGCTATGGCTCAAATTACCTCGGTGTCGCAACTTTCAGATGTAAAACCAACGGACTGGGCATTTGAAGCTCTGCAATCGTTAGTTGAACGCTATGGTTGTATCGTTGGCTATCCCAATCGGACTTTTCGAGGTGATCAACCTCTTTCACGTTGGGAATTTGCTGCTGGTTTAAATGCTTGTTTAAACTCGATTGAGCGATTAATCTCGGATGGAAAAGTCACCAAAGAAGATATTGATACACTCAAGCGTCTTACCGAGCAGTTCCGAACCGAGTTAAGTACTCTAGGCGCCAAAGTTGATAACCTAGAAACCCGTGTGGCTTTTCTAGAAAACCACCAATTTAGCACTACCACTAAACTAAATGGCGAAGTAATTTTTGCTCTTACAGATGCGTTTCAAGGTGCCCAAAATGGTTCCAATTCCGTGTTCCAATATCGAGTACGTCTGCTGCAAAGTACCACTTTCACAGGCAAAGACCAATTAAACACACGTCTTGATGCGGGCAACGCCACAAGGTTTAATCTCGGTAATGGTACCCCAGAAGGAACTCAAACCTTCAACCTAGTTCCCACTCTTAACAATGGGGTCAGTATCGGTTGGATGTCTTATTACTTTCCTATTGGCGATCGTATTGATGCCTATGTGGGGGCGGTTAATGGTGTGTTTTATGACTATATGCCTACCCTGAATCCCTATCTCGATAGTGAGAATGGAGGGGGCAAGGCACTGACCCAATTTGGATCTGGTAATCCCATTTACCAAATTGGGGGCGGTGCTGGAGGTGGATTTAACTACAGATTGACAGATAAATGGATTGCTAGTGTGGGCTATTTAGCGGGGAATCACGCTAATCCAGTCCCTGGCGCTGGTCTTTTTAATGGTGAATATGCGGCGATGGCCCAAATTGCCTGGGTTGATTCTCAGGCTGGTTTTGGGATAAATTATGTCAGAGCCTACCAAAACAGGGGTGACTTGTTTGATATAGGCAGTAGTTTTGGCATCGTTGGTACCGCGCAGGCCAATAATCCCTTTGGTACTCCATTTACCAGTGATTCCTTTGGTGCTCAAGGTTTCTTCACCTTCTCACCTGGGTTTGCTCTTAATGGTTTTTTTGGCTATACCAATTCTAACAATCTCCAGGGTAATGGAAGTGCAAATATTTGGTACTATGGTCTAGGTTTCGCGTTTCCCGATCTGGGCAAAGCTGGCAATTTAGGAGGTCTCATTTTTGGCGTTCAACCCTATCTGGCCAATAATCCTGCTCCAGCTAACGATATGCCATTTCATATTGAAGCATTTTACAAATACCAAGTGACCAATAATATATCGATCACCCCAGGCGTAATTTCTGTCGGTTCGCTGATTTTAAGAGGACAAAAGGAATTAATGCGAGTCAGGGAGAAGAATACAGGCATTACATTCTCTCTCAAATAGTATTATCGTAAACTAAGGTAATCTGGAAGGCATTCTCTTGA
>Ga0209085_1002230_pt1 | contig 11090 bp, 9 predicted proteins | sample C_131016_EF_Meta_FD_187310 | JGI IMG/M metagenome (GOLD analysis project Ga0209085, IMG submission 187310) | Freshwater microbial communities from Lake Croche, Canada to study carbon cycling - C_131016_EF_MetaG (SPAdes) (version 2) | ecosystem: Environmental > Aquatic > Freshwater > Lake | place...
TTCCCTCGACGATCGCATTGGCGTCGACGTCGCAATCCCAGAAGTGATCGACGAGGCTCTTCCGCCGCGAGGCGTCGTAGCGGACCATCCGCTCGAGCCCCTCCTGCTTGAACTTCGCCACCTGCGAGGCATCAACCACACTGCGGGCGTTGCCCGGTCCGGCCAGCACCTGCGCATGGTAGGCCTCAGGCCGGCGGTCGAGCGTGGCGAGGAGATTGTGTTCCTGATCGCGAAGGTCGAGTTCGTAGAGCATGCCGCCCCGTGCCGGCGCGATCCAGGCATCCAGCCCGTCGCTTGCGAGTCGCACCTCCGTCCGGCCATCGAAGTCGTAATCGTCGGTCGTCGCTTCGACCCACGGGGTCTGCTTCCCTTCCGCCCGGTCGGCGGCGCGGTCGGCGGCGATCAGTTCCCGATAGATGGCGTTGCGGAGGTGCGGCAGATAGATGCCACCGAAGGCGCCGTGCCAATAGGCGCAGTTGCATTGCCCGCGGTAGAGGGCCTGCGTGGCTTCAGCGATCGCGGCGGGATTGGCAACGGCCTGCTTGCCTGAACCCATGCGCTCTAGCCGCGTGCTCACGGCCATCATCCGGGCGTACATTTCGTTGGCTTCTGGATACCGCATGCGGAAATTCCGCCACGAACCGCCGCGCAAAAACCGCGACACACTGACGAGCCTGGCATCAGCGGCGCAGGCCAGCCGGGCCTCGATGCAGGCCAGCTGCGACTGCGGCGGCAGCACCCATTCCATCATCTCGCGGTAGCTGCACTCCGGCAGCCACACCGTGCCGGCGGGCGGCACCTCGCGGACCACCTCCGACGGTAGCGACATCTGGATCCAGTCGGAGTTGGCCTCGAGCAATCCGAAGAAGGTCTCCAGCCAGCCCTCATCGAAGCAGGTCTTCCGGGTGTCGGGCCAGACGCCGAACTTCTCGCCGTCGTCGCCGAACACTGCCAGGGCGCCTGGCCGACGCGATGCCAGATACCTCAGGTGGTCAATTGTGGCCTCGGGCGCCGCAAACGGGATCACGTAGCGGAGATGCTCGCTGACTGGGAAGACGGTGAGCGTGGAGCCATCCCCCTCGGTGAGCCAGTGGCGGTCGAGTTGGTCCTCACTGAGACCGGCCGCCTTGAAGTGGGAGTCGTCGAGAATCGTCCACTCGATGCCGGCGGCGGCGATGTCGCGGGTCATGCCGGGATCCCAGACCCGCTCGGCCACCCACATGCCGGTCACCTTGGTCTTGAAGCGGCGCTCCAGCCACTCCGTCGCCAGCCGGATCTGTCCGATGCGATCCCGCGCCGGCAGCATCGCGAGCACAGGCTCGTAGCAGGCGCCGCCAACGATCTCGATCTGCCCTTCGCCGACCAGACGGGCCACGCGGTCGAGGTAGTCGGGATGGTGGCGATCCAACCACTCCGCCAAGGGCCCACTGGTGTGCAGGGCCAGCCGGATGCCGGGATGGCGTTCGAGTAATTCCAGCAGCGGCAGGTAGCTGTCGCGGTAGGCCTGTTCGATGACACCGTCGAAATTGCCGACGGGCTGATGGTCGTGAAGGACGAAGACGAACCGGACGGCGGGCGACATGGCGAGACCCGGGGGTGGCGCTGGAGAGAGCGATCCACGATTGTCAGGCCTGACGACACCCGCGCCAAACGTGGATCTGGCGTTTTCCGATGGCATGAGACGAACTCCGGGGAGTCTCGTGCGGCTGGTGCCGGCTGGGGAAAGTGGATGGGGGCGTTTTCGAGCCGCGGGGGCGGCGGCAGCTGGCCTGCGGGAAAATCGCCAGTATGCGAAGGCACGCGGAGGTGGCGACCGATCAGGCGTCGCGGAGTAGCAGGGCCGATTCGTGCGGCGTCATCGTGGTGATGTGGCAGCCGGTGCCCAGTTCGAAGCCGGCCAGGCCATTGATCCGCGGCAGGATCTCCAGATGCCAGTGCCAGCTGGCGGGAGCCACTGCGTCGCTGACAGCGTGTGCATGGGGCAGTTGGTGGAGCCACCAGTTATAGTCGGCCCCAGGACTGAGCCGATCGAGCCTGCCGATGAGAGATTGCGTGAGCTCTGCGACCGCCGCCACGCGGTCGGGGCTCGTGGCATGAAACGATCCTTCAGCCGACCGCGGCAGGATCCAGGTCTCAAAGGGCTGTCGTGGGGCCGGTGGAACCAGGGCCACCAGATCGCCAACCGCCATCACGATGCGATCCTCGGTCGCCGCTTGCCGCAACAGGTTGCCAAAGGGGTCGGTAACGGAGGCAGCGACCGTCAGTTCGGCGGCCAGCATCGGTGGCACAAAGTCGAGGCCGACGAGCTGGCTATGGACGTGCTCGAGTGACGCGCCAGCCTTGATCCCGGAGTTTTTGAAGACCATCGCCCAGGCAATGTCGCCGCGGCCGGCCAGTACAGCCAGCCGCTCCCGGCAGAGTTCCCAGACTGCCCGCCAGCCGGCGGGGTCGATGGCGAGGATGCTCCGCACGTGCGCCGGTGACTCGATCACGACGTCGTGCACACCGTGAGCCGGTTGTGGCCAGTCGGTAGCACTGCCAGCGTTTGGCACTGGCCCAGCGCCGTCGACGGCAATCGGAAACCGGTTGGGGACGATTCGGGCCCGCCAGGGCTCGGCATGGGAACGCGGAGTCCGCAGCAGGTCAGGGGGGGTGAGCGACTCGTTGCCAGCGCAGAACGGGCAGCGGACCGTCGCCCCCTCCAATTCGTTGGGCCGATCGGCTCGGCCGGGGGCGACAACCACCGTCCGGGCGGTGAGCGGATCGTGGCGAAGGTGTGGCGGGTCGTGTGTTGTACGCATGGATCCTGAGCCGTACACTCGGCACTCCTTTCCTGGAGAACCTTACCATGCTCACCGTCGGCGATGCGTTTCCCCACTACTCCGCCCAGGCCTGCGTCGGCACCGGCAAGGATGATGTCAAACTGCTCGGCAATACCGACTACACCGGCCGGTGGGTCGTCTATTTCTTCTATCCGAAAGACTTCACCTTCGTCTGCCCGACGGAGATCGCCGAATTCAACAAGCAGGTGAAGGCGTTTGGGGACCGCGACACGAGCGTCGTGGGGGGCAGCACCGACAACGAATATTCCCACCTCGCCTGGCGGCGGGCCCATCCCGACCTGACCGACCTGAAATTCCCGCTGATCGCGGCTCAGAAACTCGCGGCCGAACTGGGGATTCTCGAAAAGACTGAGGGCTACTGCCTGCGGGCCACGTTCATCGTCGATCCCCACGGCGTGATCCAATGGGTGGACGTGAATCAGGGCCGCGTGGGCCGCAACGTGGCCGAGGTGATGCGGGTGCTCGACGCCCTGCAGAGTGACGAACTCTGCCCCTGCAACTGGAAAAAGGGCGACCCCTACGTGAAGCCAGCGTGAAGCCTCCGGTAAGGGAGGGCAGCCCGATGGTCCTGCGGCAAGCGACCACCCCGCGGAGTTGGTCGCAGAAATTCGCCGACGCCTTTCGCGGCCTCTCCCGGGCGGTGCGGAGCCAGTCGAGCTTCGCTGTACACCTCGGGATGGCCACGGCCGTCGTGGCCGCCGGGGCCGTGGCGCAGGTCTCGCCCGTGGAATGGTGTCTGCTCGTGTTTGCGATCGGCCTGGTGTTGATGGCGGAGATTTTCAATACCTCCATCGAGTCGCTGGCCCGTGGACCTGGCAGCCGACGTCATCCGCGGCTCCGCGACGCGCTCGACATGGCCAGCAGCGGCGTGCTGGTGGCGGCGATCACGGCCACCGTGATCGGGCTCGTCGTATTCGGACCGAGATTGCTGGCGCTCATGTGACTCTGCGGCCCCTGCTCTTGACGGGTCTCGCGGCGATTCCCTAGCTTCGGCGTCCCCCGCCGGGACTCCCCGGCTGGGCCTGATCAATCACGGCACGTTGTTGCGGAGACTATCGCGATGGGAAAACTATTGGCTGAGGCGATTGGCACGTTCTGGCTGGTACTCGGGGGCTGCGGCAGCGCCGTCCTGGCAGCCGCCTATCCAGACCTCGGTATCGGTTTCCTGGGAGTGTCGCTCGCCTTCGGCCTGACCGTGCTCTCGATGGCGGTGGCGATCGGCCACATCTCGGGGTGCCACCTGAATCCGGCGGTCACGGCCGGACTGGCCGCGAGCGGCCGGTTTCCGATGGCCGACGTGCCGAAATACATCCTCGCCCAGGTGGTCGGCGGGATTGTCGGTGCTGGCGTGCTGTATTTAGTCGCCAGCGGGCTGCCCAGCTTCGCTGCGGCAACGAGCGGCTTTGCATCCAATGGCTTTGGTGAGCACTCCCCCGGCGGCTATCCCTGGCAGAGCTGCTTCATCATCGAGACCGTGCTGACCGCGGTGTTTCTCTTCGTGATCCACGGGGCCACCGACAAGAAGGCCAACAGCATGATCGCGCCGATCGCCATCGGCCTCTGCCTGACGCTCATCCACCTGATCAGCATCCCGGTCACCAACACCTCGGTGAATCCCGCCCGCAGCACCGCGACCGCGATCTTCGCCGGCGGCTGGGCGCTGCAGCAATTGTGGCTCTTCTGGGTGGCGCCGATCGTGGGCGGCATCCTGGGCGGCGTGATCTACAAGGCCGTGGCAGATACACACGACTAGCTGCACGCGAAACATGGCATCCTGCCAGTCCCATCGCTTCCGCTCCGGGCTTGTATTCAACTGTGATGCAACCGCCTGAGGGAGCGCACCGCTCGAATAAAAGCCCCCGGCGGAAGCCGGGGGACTGTTCCGTGCTAGGCGATCTTTCCGCAGCGAGTGTTACTTCCGCAGGTCGTAGCAGAGGATCGTGTCCTGCTCGCGGAGGTAGAGCCGGCCGTCCAGGATCACGGAGTGGGACCAACTCGGCCGGGCATCGCTGCCTGGGATCTTGAAGGTTGCCGCCTCCACGTAGTCGGCTGGATCGGCCTTCACCAGTGCCAGCGTGCCGTCGGCATACCGCACGTAGAGATGGCCGTCGGCGGCCGTCACCGTGGCGGATCCCTTGCCGCTGCCCCGCTTCTTCCAGACCACGTTGCCCGTCATCAGCTCTGCGCAGAAGGGGATACCCGCGTCGTCAGAATCGCCATAGAGATGATCGCCCACCAGCACGATGCCGCCATGCTTGTTGGCGAGCTCTTTTTTGAGCCCGTAGATTTCCTTCATCGTCACGCCGCCATCGGCGCCGGGAACCTGCCGCAGGAGGGCGCCGCCCCGCTTGTAGCCGGCGGAGAAGAAGACCAGGTCGCCGCGAACGATCGGTGTCGGCACCACGGCCGTCGTCGGGTCGATCGGATAGGCCCACTGGAAACGGCCCGTCTCGGCATCGACCGCGAAGGCGCCGGCGGCCGTGGTCTGCACATAGACCTTCCGGCCCCCCGTCTGGCCGGATAGCGGCCGGCTGACCACGATCGAGGAGTGGGCGGCACCGCGGTCGCCCTTCATGGGGCATGTCCAGAGCGGTTGCCCCGTCTTCTTGTCGAGCGCCACCATTGTGGCCTGTTCGCCACCCGGTGTGCAGACGAGCCGGTTGTCGTCGATGAGCGGTGACTCGCTGTAGCCCCATCCATCTCCCTTCTTGCCGCCGAACTGGGCCTTCAAGTCGATGCGAAACTGCTCCTTCCCGTCGGCCGTCGCGCAGGCCACGAGCTGGCCAAACGGTGTGATGACATAGACCATCTCGCCATCGACCGTGGGCGTGCTTCGCGAACTGTGCCACGATTCGGGGCCCTCGGCCCACGGCTCTCCGGTCTTCGTCTTCCAGAGCTGCTGGCCCGAGTCGCGGTCGAAGCAGGAGAGATATTCGTCCTTGTCACCGGCGGTGGAGAGGCCGTCGCCGAGCGTGTAGATCCGCTTGCCGGCGATCGCCAGACTGGCATAGCCGTGGCCCGCGCCTGCCGTCTTCCAGGCAAGCGTGGGCCCCGCGGCCGGCCAAGTATTCAGGAGACCTGTGTCGGCGGCGACCCCGGTCCGGTCCGGTCCACGAAAGGTCGGCCAGTCGGCGGCCATGCCGCAGGATGCCAGCAGCACCAGAACTCCCCAGGCCCGCCAGCAGCTGCCGATGACACCACGGGCGGGATGGCGAAGCACAAACGCGGCGGGCTTGTCGGCCGTGACCATAAAAAGAGGCTCCCGAAGGCAGGATGGACTGTGCGGGAAGGGTATGGGCTGGATAACGGATCGGTCAAACTATTGAATAGAGGAAGCAACCCAGCCCGACCGCCTTCGAGGAGTTTTCCTACCGTGTCCGCATCCGCTTCGCCGGCCCCGTCGTCACCGTTTGGCCAGAGACTCTCCGTCGAGCAGGTGGAGGAGGGCTGCGAACTGGCGCCCAAGTTTGACCCGCAGGGGCTCATCCCCTGCGTCACCACCGACCATGCCTCCGGCGAAGTGCTGATGGTGGCGGTGATGAACCGGGAGTCGCTGGCAAAGACGATCGAAACCGGCGAGGCCCACTATTGGAGCCGGAGTCGTCAACAGCTCTGGCACAAGGGCGCCACCAGCGGCCTGGTGCAGAAGGTGGCCGAGATGCGGATCGATGACGATCAGGACTGCGTCTGGCTGCGGGTCGAAATTGCCGGTGGCGCGAGCTGCCACGTCGGCTACCGCTCCTGCTTCTACCGCCGGGTGCCGGTCGGAGCGGAACGTGGGCAGGGTACGCAGTTGGCATTCACCGAGCACGAAAAAGCCTTCGACCCCAAGGCGGTCTACGGCGACGCACCGAACCCGACGCAGTTGTAAGCGTCACGGCGCATTACGGATTGTCATCGGCCGGTTCGTCATCAGGTGCTTCCGCGGGTGCTGCGGTCTCCGCCGGCGCGGCGGCGGCCTGCTCACGGGCCAGCGCGAGATTGCTGCGGATGCCGTCGTTGCGAAGCTCCTCCGGGATCTGCTCCAGGAGTTCGAGCGCCTGGTCAGGGTGGCCGATTTCGAGCAGGCAACTGGCCAGATTGTTGAACGGCTCGATCCGGTGTGGATAGCGGTTTGCCGCCAGGTTGAAGCACTCGATCGCCTCGTCGAAGCGGCCGGTACCGGCGTAGAGAATGCCCAGGTTGTTGATGACATACATCCGGTTGGGGTTATCGATCCGCGCCTGCTCAAGACACTCGATCGCCTCCGGTAGATGGCCCAGCTGCATGTGTGCCATGCCTTCGAGAAACGCCACCGGGCTGACGAGCGGATCGAGGGTCTTCCAGGGAGTGCGGGCCCGCCGTGCCGCGGCGAGCATCTCCTCCCACTTTCCTTCTCGCCCGGCCCGCCGTGCCAGGATCACGTCCTTCTCCTGTTGGATCGCCGCCAGGGAGTAGATGATGCCAAGCCCGAGCGCCGCCACCAGCAGGGGCACGACCACCAGTCGGCCGAGCCGTGACGGCCGTGCAAGATGGTCGGCATTGACGCCAGAAGCGCTGCTGGCCGCCGGCGCCATGCCATGCTTGACCACGGTGACGACCGCCAGTAGCAGCGACAGATATACCTGATGGTTGATCCGCTCCAAGGGAAAGTCAAAGCACGACAGCGTGGTGTAGGAGACGAGTCCCACCAAGCCCACCAGCGCCAGCCAGCGATCGGCCAGCGGCCCGTTGCTCCGCAGGATCGTTCGGATGGCGGCGAAGGCGGCCACGAAGCATCCCACAAACAGCAGGATGCCGAGGACGCCCTTCTCGACGAAGACCCAGAGAAAATCGTTGTGGGGTTGCACCCAATTGGTGTGCACGTTGGAGAAGTCGAGATCGTCGTCACCGAAATATTCGTGGAGCCGGACGGTGAAATTGCCGGCGCCGACGCCGGTGAGCAGGTGGTCGGCGATCATCTGGGACGTAACCCCCCAGATCATCAGCCGGCCGCCTTCACGCGGCAGGGCGGCCGGGTCGGCAGGGGCCACGAAGATGCTGCGGAACCGCTGGGCGAAGACGTTGTCGGCAGGGGCGGTAGCGATGCCGCCAGCAAGGGCGACAAGTCCAGCGAGGCAGATGGCGGCCAAGCCATTGCGAACCCGCTGCGACATATTGAACCGGGCCGGGTGCACGAGCAACACGCTGACGCCGGCCGCTATTCCGGCGAGCACTGCCAGCCAGGCGGCCCGGGACTGGAGCAAGAGGATCATCAGTAGCACTGCCACCGCTGCTACCGCCGCCAGCCCCCGCCAGCCTCTGCGGAGGAGCACCACGCCGCCGACGCACCACGGCAGGAAGAGTGCCAGGATGCCCGCGTAGAGGTTCACGCTCGACATCAGCGCCGTGATCTGTTCCATCGCGTGGCGGTCCATCGCGTGGCGGTCCATCGCTCCGCGGCCGTGGAGGCCCACGCCCAACTTCGTCACGATCTCGTAGCCGCCCACCCCGACGCCGATCAGCCCGGCCACGATGACCACCCGCAGGAGCAACTCCTGCCACCGCGGCACGATCGGTAACAGCAGGCAGAACAGACAGATCGTCAGGAAGGTTGCCAGCGTCCGGAAGAGATCCGTGAATCCGGCTGAGACGTTGACCGCCACCAGCAGCGATCCGCAGGTGACGAGGAGATAGCCGGCAAAGAGCGGGATGACCGGCTCTCTCAGCACGGAGAAGTCGAGCAGGCGGCTGACCGGCGGCAGGCTGACGACAACGATCGACACGAGCAGAAAGGCCAAGAGGGCGAGCAGCCGTGGGATCAGGCTGACGTCGATGGCGGCGTTGTCGACCAGACAATTAAGGGCCACGAGCATGAAGCCGAAGAACGTCAGAAAGACCGCCTGCCTGAGGAACGGCGCCACAGCCGCGGTAGGGCCGCCGGGCGGGTTCGTGGCTGGATTGGAATTCATGCGAGACAGACAGGGTTTTCAGACCGGGCGTTCAGCGATTGAGAAGTCTCCCTGCAGCATGATTCGAATCACCCTGCAAGGGAAGCGTGAATGCCCGCGGCTGAAAGCCGATGTCCCGCGTGGCTGCTCCGTGGTCGAAGACAAGATTCTCGTTCATGCGGGCCGCCATCGCCGGCAGCCGACCCAGCCCCGGCAGCAGGCCCACCAGCGGCCCGGCGGCCTGGACCAGCGGCAGGGGAACCGCCACCAGTCTCGGCGGCTTGCCGAGCCAGGCGAAGATCCGCCGCAGCATGTCGCGGTAGGGGAGTGTCTCACCCCCCGAGAGTTCGTAGGTGCTGCGGAGGCCGTCGCGGGCGAGCGCCGCCACGGCTGCTGAAGCGACGTCGTCGGCATGAACCGGCTGCCGCAGGCCTGCTGCGGAGCCCGCTACGGGGAAAAAACCGTAGCGGCGGATGAAGCCGGCGATCGCCATCACGTTGCGGTCGTGGCTGCCGTCATAGATCATCGTGGGCCGCAGGATCGTGGCCACGATCCCCTCGGCCCGGGCCCGGTCAAGCACCTCTTCCTCGGCGGCAGCGAGCCCCGCGGCGAGCGCCCGCTCTTCAGCGGCGGCCGAGTTGCGCTTGGTCAACCGGCTCGTCGAGGAGATTGCCACCAGCCGCTGGGCACCCGCTGCTGCCAGGAGCGGAAGCTGAGCCGAGACTGTCCAGAGTGGACTGACGGCGATCCACTGTGGAATGGTGACGGGAGGGAGCGGTTCTGTCGGGAGCTCAGGACCAGCGGGCAGTCTGTACCAGTGGACGCCTGCGGATGCGTTCGCTCCGGCCACCGCGGCGGGCGATCGGGAAAAGGCAAATACCTGGCGGTGGGCCGCTGTTGGGGCAGTGTCGCGCAGACCAGCGGCTTGCAGACGAGCGAGCACCGAATGTCCGACAAAGCTCGTGGCGCCGAGCACACCCACCGGCTCCGCGGCACTTCTGCTCCATGCCGTGTGGGGTTCGCGGTGCATCGCCGACGGCGGAAGAGTTGCCAGGGGGGCTTCAAGAGTCGGGTGGCTTTAGGACGTCATCGCCCGCGTGGAGGTGACGGTCTGCATGACGACGCCGTCGCGCGACAACGAATTGTAGTCCACGGCCAGAGACCGTGCCCTCCCCGAACGCAGTAAAACCTCCCACTGCCGCGCCCGTGTCCAGAGTCGCTTGCTCTGGATCAGCGTGGCTACGGCGGCAAACCTGAGCCAGACAGCGACGACCACGAGCCCCATCAGACCGGCCGGATATTGGTGGCGGAAATGTTTTTGATAGAAGCGGACCATGCCCCTGTGCTTGTGCCACTCGACGAACACTGGCCGCTCCCGGCTGCAGCCCCCCTTGTGATGCACGATCGGCGCATCGGGTACGAAGAGGATCTGCCAGCCATGCTGGCGGGCCCGCATGCAGAGGTCGAGGTCCTCGCAGTGGAGGAAGTAGCCCTCGTCCATGAGGCCGAAGTCGTGCATAGCCTCGCGAGTGAGGAGCATGCAGGCTCCGGAGATCGCCTCGACGGCGATCGGCGTCTTGGGGAGAGGTTGGCAATGAAGATGAAAGTCATTGAAGAGTTGCGGCCAGCGTTTCGATAGCCGCGCGAGGCCGAAGGCCCGCACGAACGACCGCCACGGTGTCGGGACGGCGCGGCGACCGCCCCCTTGCTCGCGACCATCGGTGTAGGTCAGCAGACCACCCGCCAGGGCCGCCTGAGGATGCTCTTGGATCGCCGCGCACAGGCGGGCCAGCGACCCCGGGCCGATCATGCAGTCGGGATTGAGAAACAGCAGGAACGGCTGGGTGGAGAGTTCCGCCCCCAGGTTGCAGCCGGCGGCGAACCCACGATTCTCTGCCGAGCGGATCACCTGCAGCCGCGGATGCGACTCGAATGCAGCGATTACGGGCTCGAAAGTGCCTGGGGCGGAGGCGTTGTCGACGAGCACGACCTCGCTGGCCTGACTGAGCGCCGAGTCGAGGCAGGCAGACAGCAGTCCGCCGGCATTATGGTTGACGATGACGACTGTCACTGGGGCGAGCGGACCGTCCGCAAGGGAAGGCGGCGCCGACGCCTTGTCAGACTCGTGTTGAGCATCCGCCAGATGGCGAATGCCGGCACCCGCCGGTTGGCCTGCACGAGTTGTCGTTTCTGCCAGCATTTCCGAAGTCCAGCCACCGCGTGGCACTTGGCTTTCACTATGGTGCGGAACTGCCCGCGGGTCACGGAAAAAGCTGTAACCAAGATAGTTTGGAGAAGATGGGCAGGCAAGGATGCAAAAAAGAGCGGCGTGGGCATG
>Ga0209085_1002232_pt1 | contig 11085 bp, 11 predicted proteins | sample C_131016_EF_Meta_FD_187310 | JGI IMG/M metagenome (GOLD analysis project Ga0209085, IMG submission 187310) | Freshwater microbial communities from Lake Croche, Canada to study carbon cycling - C_131016_EF_MetaG (SPAdes) (version 2) | ecosystem: Environmental > Aquatic > Freshwater > Lake...
ACACCTTGCCATTTTCCAAAATTTGGGTGATGCCATTGCCTTGTAGAGCGTCACCCGGAGGCTTTTCCCACGCATCCGAAATAAAACTGCCGCCGTCTAACTGAGCAATAGCACCAGTGATGCGATTCTGTAATGTTTTTAAATAGTCTTTGACTGTATCCAGATGCATGCTTTGGCTGGTGTTTATTCAGTTTTAAGGAGGGCGATCAAGTAAATTTGTTACTTTGAAGACAATCCCTAATCTTACCGCGCGCTATGTGCGTGTCATGAATCGCGCAGGAATGTGGAGATAATCAAGAGGTATGAAGTCTTCTCCCAAATCGCTCACAGGCCTATTCCCATTTATCAGTCCTTACCGCTTACAAGTTGCTTGTGCGGGGCTTTTTTTAATACTGGCAGCTGCCACCACCTTGGCTTTTCCCTGGGCATTGCGCACATTGATAGACCAAGGATTGGGTGACCCAGCTAATCCAGACGTTCTAGCCACCAAATTTTTTGAACTTTTCCTTGTCGCTGCGGCTTTGGCCGTTTTTTCTGCGGCGCGTTTTTACACCGTGAGTTGGTTAGGCGAAAAAATCACGGCGGACGTGAAAAACAAAGTCTATGCACATGTTTTAAGACAGAGCCCCACATTTTTTGAAACTACCCAATCTGGCGAAGTGCTCTCGCGTTTGACCAGTGATACCACGTTGGTTCAAACCGTGGTCGGTTCGTCTTTGTCGATGGGCCTTCGTAATATGGTCATGGGTATCGGTGCTATGGGCATGTTGGTGTGGACCAATCCCTTGCTCATGTTGCAGGTGATTGGTGTTTTAGCAGTAGTTATTTTTCCTAGCGTTTACTTGGGGCGCAGGGTGAGGCGCTTGTCGCGAGCCAGTCAAGACCGTGTAGCTGACTCGAGTGCTATTGCCTCTGAAGTACTCAACGCTATTCCAGTTGTGCAAAGTTACACCGCAGAAACGCGTGAAGCAGAGCGTTTCACTTCGTCCACCGCGCAAGCCCTTGGCACTGCATTGCGCCGCACACGTGCCCGTTCTGTTTTGGTGGGCTTCATCATCATGACTTCTAGCGCTGCGCTACTGTGGGGTTTGTATTTGGGCACTTTGTCGGTGCGTGCCGGTACCACCACTGCAGGCGAGTTGGGTCAAACGGTTGTTTATGTGATTTTGTTGGCTAGTGCGTTTGCCGTATTGGGTGAGGTCTATGGTGACATCTTGCGTGCAGCGGGTGCAACTGAGCGTTTGATGGAATTGCTGCACAGCCAATCTGACGTGCAATCTCCTGCGCATCCAAAGCATGCACCTTGGCCAGAAAAAGGTTCGAGCTTGGTGCTGCGTGATGTGAACTTCAATTATCCGTCGCGTCCTACGCAATTGGCATTGAATGGATTGACGGGTGAAGTGCATGCAGGCCAAACGGTTGCCGTCGTCGGTCCAAGTGGCGCTGGCAAAACCACCTTGTTCTCATTACTCATGCGCTTCCATGCGCCACAACACGGCGACGTCTTACTTGACGGTGTGGCCGTAGACCAAATGGATTTGACCGATTTGCGCCAACGTATTGGTGTGGTGCCACAAGAAGCGGTGGTCTTTTCTGGCACGGTGATGGAAAACATCCGTTACGGCAAACCAGAGGCTACCGACCATGAAGTGCAAGCAGCGGCTGAAGCCGCATTTGCCCAAGAATTCATCGCTGAATTGCCGCAAGGCTATGACACTTATTTAGGTGACCGCGGCGTACGTTTGTCTGGAGGTCAGCGTCAACGCATTGCGATAGCCCGTGCTATTTTGAAAAACCCACCTTTGCTGTTGCTCGACGAAGCCACCAGCGCATTAGACGCACATAGCGAGCGCATGGTGCAAGCTGCTCTTGAAAAAGCCATGCAGGGACGCACCACCCTGGTTATTGCTCACCGCTTGGCAACTGTGCAACGCGCAGACTGCATCTGGGTGCTCGACAAAGGAAAACTAGTAGAGCAGGGGACGCACAAAGAGCTCATAGCCAAAGCCGGTCTATACGCAAGCTTGGCGGCATTACAGTTCGCATAAATCACTTTAAGACTCAGGCCACCTATGCACCTTATGTCATTTCAAAAATTAGGATTGATCTCTGCGGCCTTGGTGCTTGCGTCTTGCTCCGGGTTGCCTGCAAAAAATTACGACGCAAGAAAAAATAACGCGAAGCAATATGATTTTGATAGTAGCCAATGCGAACTAGCCATTGCTCAGCAATACGGAAGTCCCTTGACTACGCCCGCTAACTATTTCCAGTCGTGTATGAAGGCGCAGGGTTGGCATTTTTAAAAAAAACAGGTAAGGTTATCAAGAACGTCGATCCCAGCCCGACAGTGCTTGTGACTGTCAACGAACCTCCATGGGCCTGAATAATTTTTTGTGAGACCGATAAGCCAAGCCCAGTTCCTTTGCCAGGATCTTTGGTCGTGAAAAACGGGTCAAAAACCTTGTTCAAAATCTCCTCTGACATGCCTAAGCCATTGTCTTCTATCTCTATGAAAACAAACACGTCGTCGCATGATGTTCGAATAGTGATCAAACCTTCTCTGTCATCTGGAATGGCTTGCGCAGCGTTGACTACCAAATTTAGCAACACTTGATTAATTTGCGATGGTGCGCATTCAACCAACGGTAAATCGCCTAATTCAAGTTTTATCGTTGCGCGATTTTTTATTTGGTTATTAGCAATATTTAAAGTGGATTTCAATCCGACGTGAATATCAGACGGCAGATAACTTGCTGAATTGTTGGTGCGCGCGTAGTCTTTTAAATCTTTGATGATGGTTTTAACCCTTTCAACGCCCTCTTGTGTTTCATTGACAAGGTTACGCACGTCGTTGCGTATGAAAGTGAAGTTGGCTTTCTTTTTTAACGCAGCCAAGGCCACCGCATCTGTTGCAGGCGCATCCAGCACTTCTTCATACACTGTTAAATATTTCTGTAGTGTTGTTAAGTTAGATGAAACATAACCTACTGGGTTATTGATTTCATGCGCAACTCCTGCAGCCATCTCTCCTAATGAAGCTAGCTTTTCAGACTGCATCAATCGCCTCGTAGCCTCATCTAGTTTGGCCTCGACGATATGTTCACGCTTGATCACCAAGAAATAAGCACGCCACAAAAAAACCCCCAAGATCATCAGTCCAGAAATGATGGATAAACCAGAGAGCAAAAAATTCTCTTGTCGCAAACTACCCAGTTCAGCAGTATCGAGAACGTTATACGTTTGTAGCCGAACCCAACCCAAATGCACCCCAAGTGTGACGGGTGCCCAAGTAGTGATGAAGGCGTCATCCCTAGATTGCAATGTTGTTTGGTTTGTGTCAGGTGTTTGTATCCAGCTCAGATCAAAGACCAACTGCGGTTCTTGTCGTATGTCACGTTTGAGTGCTGACATCACTTTTCCCGAGGTGTCTGTCAAAACCACGGATGCCACCTCAGCGTTAGACATCGTTTGAAGAATGCGTGACTCAATAGAGGCGTAGTCCTTCGTCACCACTTGGTCGACTACGGAAACTACTAAGCCTTTTGTAAGATTTTGTGCCGTTTGGTATTTGCTATCCCACAACAAGTCTTTTGATTGGTAATAGGCAGCCAAACCCGAAAAAATTTGCAAAGTTGCTAACGCTAAACCAATCAGCAGAGCAGGTCTGACACTTTTCCAATCAGAGGGAGTTTGACCCGACGGCATGTCATGGACCCGTCAGGACTAAAAATTTTTCAAGTTGTAGTGACTCTAAAACTTTGTAATGCTTGGCGTAGCTGACTGCCTGTGGCTTGGTGAGATTGATGCCATCAAGAAGTTTTTGACCCTCTTCGTCTTGCGCGAGTTTGACCATTGCCTTGAAGAAGCGATCACGCACCTCTGAAGTAACGGTTGGGTGGGTGGCAACTGGGTGCGGCGTATATGCAGGCGTTTCGTACAAAACACGTAATTGCTGCCGTACCTCGTGCGCCTCATTGTCGAGCGTGTTGTTCACGCCGCCGCCAGCTAGTGCATCTTTATTGATCACAGAGCGATACACATTGCTATGTGTTTTGACAAATACGGAGTTAATGTCGATTTTCTGTTTGGCTAACTCAGCACGAATCAATAAAGAGGCTGCAAATGAATTGGGCGCGGGGAATGTAATATTTTTACCCTTCAGATCATGTAAATTTTTTATCGGGTTATCTGAGCGCACTACCAATATGCCTGTTAATAAATCTTGTGCGTCCGCAAGTAAGGGTTGGTACTTTTTCTTTTGATAGGCAAGAACAGCGTGGTAGGGATTTAGGAAGACAAAATCAGATTCGCCTTTGAGGAATTTTTGCTCGAATTCAGGTATGGAGGCGGAGACTCTTAAATCAAAACAAAGTCCTGCGTCTTGCCCAATTCTTTGAAGCAGGGGAGACCAGGTGGTGTAAATTTTTGCTGCTGGAAATTGTGGAACTACATCGAATGTATAAACCTTAGTGCTAAGTTGTGTCCCTAAACACGCACCATAGGAAGTTCCAATGCATAGGACATACATGCAAACAAAACGTAATAAGGCTTTAGAAATGGAAATCTTTGTATGCATAGCGATTTAATTTATCATAGATTCCAATTTATCTGTATCAAATTACCAAAGTATTACATTGGAAAATTCTCCACTAAGTTTGCAAGACCAACCGAATACCTTGGACTTTTCTAGCTTCAAGATCTTGTGTGTTGATGACGAGCCCAATATCTTGTCGGCTTTACGTCGCATGTTCATGCTGGTGGGTTTGGTTGTAGAAGAAGCCAATAGCGGCGCTGAAGCTTTACAAAAACTAGATCAGCAAGAATTTCACTTAGTCCTGTCCGACATGCAAATGCCAGAAATGAATGGCGCAGAGTTCTTGGCCCAAGTGAGACAACGTTATCCCAAAGTCATGCGACTCATGCTGACAGGCACTGCTGATTTAAAAGCCGCTATTTCTGCCATCAATGAGGGTGAAATCTATAGGTATCTGACAAAGCCTTGGAACGATGAAGAGGTCGTCTCCACGATCAAGTCAGCATTAGAGCGATGTGCTTTGGTGCGAGAGCGTGACAACTTATTAGAGTTGACCAAGCAGCAAAACAAAAGCCTTGCTGAAATGGTCAACACTTTAGAAGAAAAAGTCAAAGAAAGAACCGCCGAGCTCAGTAGTTCTTACGACGAGCTTAGAGGCTCTTATATTGCCTCTGTCAAAGCCTACTCAACCCTGATTGGTCTTCGCGACAGTGCTTTGTTGGCCCATTCGAAGTCTGTGGCGGATCTGGCCGTGCGTATGGCGAAAGCTGCTAACTGTTCACAAAATGACACGCAAGATATTTATATTGCAGGCTTGTTGCACGACATAGGCAAGATTGGTCTTTCTGACGAAACATTGAGCAACTTAAGCAATGGTGTTGGAGGCTACAGCAAAAAGCTTTATGAAGCACACGCTAAAGCAGGACATGACTGTCTTTCTGGCCTCTACGAGATGGAGCGCATCGCTTTGTACATAAGCGCGCACCACGAAAGATTCGATGGTTCCGGCTTTCCTAATGGACTTAAGGGCGAGGCTATTCCCCTGGGCGGAAGAATCCTTGCCGTGGTGGAGGCCTATGAGGAAGTCCAGATCAAGAAAAAAGACGTTGAACAACTTTCTTCTAGGGACGCAGCATTGCTAATCAATGATTACTCAGGAACTGCATTCTGTCCTGAGGTTTGTCAATTGTTGTTGAAAGTACTTGGCGTTGTGCCCGTCGCTAAAAAAATACAACAACCTGCCGCAGATGTAAATCTTACAAATGACACCGATCACGCCGAAGAGCAAATTAACCAGCCTAAAGCTATTGAAGCGGTCAAATCGGCAGTCCCTGAGAAGGTCGCTACCTCCCCCAATAATGATGTATTGATTAAGAACTTACTCACTTACTCAGAACTTCTCGCTTTTGTTGCCAAACATGCTGGAGCACAAGTTTTCGATGAAAGAGATCAAGCAAATGGCTATTTGTGGGTTCGCCAGGCAGGCGGCATAAACAACGCCAATCCCAAATTAGTGAAATGGTTGGGAGATCATAAGTTTTTGCTGAAGGCTGAAAAGGGCTGGTTTTTGCCTGTGCTTTGATAAATTATTTAAATAACGCTAAAAAAAGGAAATCCCATGCGCTTCGAAACCCAACTAGACACCGTAGTCATCGCCATCCTGATCGCAGGACTTTTACCCCTCATATGCGCAGCCATTTCAAAATGGGGCGACAAAACCTACGACAACCATAACCCGCGTGCATGGCTAGCTAGCCAAGAAGGCTTTCGCGCCAGAGCCAATGCAGCGCAGCAAAATTGTTTAGAGGCGTTTCCATTTTTCGCCATCGGTGTCATTTTGGCCTCTTTGGGTGGTGCGGATGGGTATTTGATGGAAACCTTAAGCTGGGTCTACATCGCCGTTCGTGTGGCCTATATAGCTTGCTACCTATTAGACAAAGCCGCACTGCGTAGCTTATTTTGGGTAGCAGGGCATGGCGTTGTGATTTACTTGTTTACTCAGGCTTTCTAATTACTATTCAGCTTTGGCTGGCTCAGGTTTCGCATCCGTGTGAACCATTTTTTGTGTGTATTGGCGCGGGATGTTTTTTACTTCCGAGGGGTCTACACATTGACCTTGGGCATTGGGAACTTTATTGATGTCTGATAAACATTTCCAACGGCCTTTGCAGATCATGGGGCCTGTCACGTTAACCTTTGCTAAGGAAGTGCCAGGAGGGCAAGAGGAACTCTTGTGGTCCATAGTTTTCATGCAATAACCTTCAAAGGTCCAAGCAAGACCTGGGGGGCATAAAACTTTTTCGGCTGATGCACTAAAACTGAAAAGAAATGACACAGCCACACACAAAATTACGCGAATAAAAAACATATTTGTTAACTCTTTAAACTTTGTCGCGGACCACATTGATCATTTGCTGGTCTTTGTCTAGTGCCATCACCTCATCGAAGCGCCATCCGAAATTGAGCAGCATAGTTAGAAAGAGGCGGATTGGTAGGCCATCTTCTGAGTAATCTGCAATGTGAGTCATTTCAATGAAGGTGCCACCTTCGTCTTCCTTGATAGGGAATTCAAAGAAGGGAAATTTCTTTTTAGCAGCCTCGGCAACTTTGATAACTTCCTCTTTGGCTACGCCTTCACGTGCATAGCCCTTGCCGATCAGAGTGATGGTTTCTGCCACAGTCGATAAACGCAGATAGAAGGGATAGACAATTTGCCAACTTCTGTCTAATTTCAAATCGCCGTTTTCTTGCATTTCAGTGCGAACTTGCCGTTTTCTATCCGTCAGTATTTCATCAATAGCTTCCAAAGTCACCAAGTCGGCCTTGATCGACATGGGGGCGTCGCTGTCCATAGACTTGCAACGCGTTTCTTCTATGGCATCCATGACATGGTGTGAATAGCGAGGGACATCGCGCCAGTTCACCATCATCCCGTTTTGCATCTGTAGTTGAAGAACTTTGACGACGTCTTCGAAGACAGGAATTTTTACTTTGATAGATACAGGCGATGTTTGGGCTGGATAATCTCTGTAAAGATGATCAGGTTTGCGCAAACCAAAAGACCTGTAGTTCACCACGTCATTTATCACGTTATCTACATTGATACCGAAAAAGTAATGCTTTATATTTTTTTCTTCACAAACCTTTTTGAAAAAGAAATTCAAATGTTTCTTTAAGTTTGGAATGCCGCCGTATTTTTTAAGTAGATCTTCCATTTGCACACCCTAAATAAACTTGCCGGTAAAAAAAGAAAACTTTTTGTTACAGACAAAAAGGGAGCATTATTTAAAACAAGTTGAAAGCAACTTGTTACAGATAACCACCCCAGCTGATATTGTAGGGCGGAAATTTGATATTACAAATGTGTAATCTGAGTAAAAGGATAAGTTTTTACTTGCTTGGTTTCAGGCTCTGTACAGATACCGACGGAGTTTGGAGCGCCTCCGCCCAAACACTTTCCGCTTGAAACACACATCGCAGGCCCCAGCACGCTTGGCTTGGACAAAGTAGAGGGCGCAGGGCATGAGGCTTCTTGTTTCCCAGCCAACTTAGCGCATTGCATGCCGGAAAAACTCCATTTCAAATTCGCAGGGCATATCACTTTTTCAGCACGCGCAGAAACACATAGCAGCGTGACTGCTATAAGAATGCCTATGTGTTTAAAGCGCGCCATGAATAACCCCGTTTATTGAAATCAACACGGTATCGGTACCACTAAGCTTTGACTTTAGTGGGAAACACTTTTATTAAGTCAAATTAAAGTCACTTGTAATGAACTATTACAAAGATTTAACCAAAGACGAACTCAATTACTACCTTTTAGGACAAGGCGGCAGCTAAATGTCACAATTTGGTTAACAACCCGGCGTATTTCTAAATCGCCACCGTGCGCTATGGCGATTTCGCGGCATAGGCTTAAACCCAAACCAGAGCCTTGTTGCGTATTGGTTTCTTGGTTGTTAGAACCAAGATGGCGATAAAACCGCTCAAACACGCGTTCATCTAAACCTAAAGGGCTTAAGTGGGTGGTGTTACTGATATTGAAAGTAAGGTGTGTGGCATTGCATGAAGCATTAAAAAGAACCTTACCACCCGAAAAGTTGTATTTGAAGGCATTGCTAAATAGATTGAGGATCAATTGGTTGATCAAGTCTTTGTCACCTACCAGCGCTATATTTTTTGGCAGACTTTTTGTAACCGCAATGTCTGGTCGGTAGTTGCTGTAATCCTCCACCAATTGGTCTATCAAATTATTAAAGGGGATGGTTTCTTTGTGGATGGCAAGGCGCCCCGCGTCTGCTTGCGAAAGCATTAACAATTTATTGGTAATTGAAATCAGCCTCTCCACCTCGTCCATCACTAGTGACAACTGAATTTGATCGTCTGAACCGTCTTGGGATCGGTTGATGAGTCTTTGCAAATGGCCGCGAACAATGGTCAGTGGTGTTTTTAGCTCGTGCGACGCATCGCTAGAAAAACGATTGGCCTGCTGGTAGCTCAGGCGCGATCTGTCTATGAGCTCGTTGAAGTAATCAAGGAAACTAGTAAGTTCTCTGTATGTATTCTTAGTTTGAAGATGGGCATCGCTATGGGTATCTTTGATGTCGATTTTTGAAAACAATTGCTGCATATTTCTGAGAGGCCGCAAGGCAGCGTAAGAAATAGCTAAGGTGAGAAAAATAATATACAAAATCAAAATAGGGTAGATCTGCAAGCCCATACGATCACGCACGTCAAGGATATCGAACATGTGTTGCCTCAAAACACTTTTCTTTAAGGCAACCCAATTAGGGGGAGTTGTAGGACCTAGTGTTTTAAACAACCGCCATTCGTCTCCGTTTAACTCCACATCTAAATAACTAACGTTTGTATTTTCAATTTGGTATTCGAGGGGTTTCCAGCCATCTGCATTTTTTTGTTCGGCGGCTAACAACCCCCCCACAAAGTTTGTACTGGTGGCGTCTCTTGGGGTGAAAACTAAAAATTCATCTGCCTTTAAGCCTTCAATGGCATACAAAAGGTAGTTGCGAAGTTTCTCAGCGGCGGGCGCATGGCCATCAGAGTTGCTGATACGCGTAATTTGTCGCCCAAATAATTCGCTTTGGTAAGTGATGAGAGGCGCGCTGGCGGAGTAGCGAATAGTCAGACGCGAAGCCAGTACAAATAAAATAACGCCTATCAATACATAGGTAAATATTCTTAACTTTAAAGAGTATTTCATTTGACGGCGTTTAGTCTATAGCCCACACCACGTATAGATTCAATAGGAAATGGTTGCAGATTGTTAGGGTCGACGTCAGACAGTTTTTTTCTAATACGTTGTATGCAGACATCCACAATATTGGTGCCGGTATCAAACTCGATGCCCCAAGAGCGTTTGAGAATTTGTTGGCGGGAAAAAATTTGCCCGGGCGAGAGCATCAAACATTCCAACAACATGAACTCTCTTTGCGTCAAGGTAACCGTGCGCTCTTGAAAGGTGGCCACGCGCGTGAAACGGTCTAGAGAAATTCCACTTTGGTCAATGGTTTTTTCAACACTGCCAACTTTGCGTTGCACCAACGTTTGCAGACGGATGATCAACTCTTCGACAAAAAAGGGCTTGGGCATGTAGTCATCAGCCCCTGACTGAAATACTTTGAGCCGATCATCCAGCTCCGTTCTGGCTGTGAGCATGATGACGGGCGTGGTGAATTCTTTTTTACGGTATTCCTGAATGACCTGAAAACCATCGAGCAATGGAAGACCCACATCGAGCACGATGGCGTCAAATGTTTTAATTAATGCGGTGTTGAGACCTCTAAAACCATCGAGTTCATGGTGGGTCGTGATGCCGGCGGCTGCAAAGCCTGCGATGACAAAGTCAGCTATTTTTTGTTCATCTTCTATGAGCAGTACGTCCATGTGGTGATTTTGACCGATGACTGTCTCTTCACCGTGCCATTACTAACTTGTAATAATCTTGGTCGCCATCGAGCCAAAGCTATGATGCGACCTTTATTCAAAAAACAGGAGACAAAGATGAAAAAATTCATTCAAACAGCCCTAGTGGCAGCCATTTCGCTGAGTTCTTTGGCATTTGCCCAAAACGTAAAAATCGTCGGCCTCGTGGAACTAACCGGCACAGGCGCAACTTCTGGAACCAATTTCGATAACGGCATCAAGCTAGCCGTCAAAGAGATCAACGCCGCGGGCGGTATCTTAGGAAAGAAAATTGACTACAACTCGTTTGACACCCAATCTAACCCTGGCGTTGCCAAAGGTTTGGCAGACAAAGCTGTAGACGACGGCGCTTATGTGGTGATGGGCCCAGTTTTCTCAGGCTCTATTTTGGTTAGCATGGCTTCTACCAAGCGCGCTGAAATTCCTAACTTCACAGGTGGAGAAGCCGCAGCGATTACCCAGCAGGGAAATCCCTATGTTTTCAGAACGTCATTCACACAATCGACGGCTATGCCCAAGATTGCCAACTACATCAAAGACACGGTCAAAGCCAAAGTGGTGGACGTGGTCTATGTGAACAACGACTTCGGCAAAGGTGGTCGTGACTT
>Ga0209085_1002233_pt1 | contig 11079 bp, 25 predicted proteins | sample C_131016_EF_Meta_FD_187310 | JGI IMG/M metagenome (GOLD analysis project Ga0209085, IMG submission 187310) | Freshwater microbial communities from Lake Croche, Canada to study carbon cycling - C_131016_EF_MetaG (SPAdes) (version 2) | ecosystem: Environmental > Aquatic > Freshwater > Lake...
AAGAGCTTGCCAAAAGAATTAAAGAAGAGTTAGACAAGGCAACAGTAGTTCATTTACCTGATAACACTGATGTTAATGAAGTGTTATTAAAGTATGGATCTGAATGGTTTAATGAAAGGGTTGCTGCGTGAAATTTGCATATGCTGATCCACCTTATTTCAATCAAGGTAAAAAAAGATATGGTGAGTTTCATCCTGAAGCTGCCATATGGGATAAACAAGAAGCGCACATAGATTTAATAAACAAACTCGTAGAAGAATATCCTGATGGTTGGGCATTGTCTTGCAACCCTAGAGATCTCCAATGGCTATTACCTCACTGTCCTGAAACAGTGAGAGTATGCAGTTGGGTAAAAACATTTCATCAGATTAGACCAACTACGGTTCAGTTCGCTTGGGAACCAGTATTGCTGGGGGGGGGCGAAAAAATCATAAAAGAAAACCTATGGTTAGAGATTGGTTATCTTGTGCAGTCACTCGCAAAAAAGGTTTACCAGGAGCTAAGCCTGATGCGTTCAATGATTGGATATTGCTTTTGTTAAATTACGAAAAGGGAGATCAATTAGATGATTTGTTTCCTGGCACCAACGGTATGGCTTCTGCCATTGAAAAGATAAATAGTTTGTGTCTACCGTTGTAGGAATCCAAGGTGATGGTTGGTGTGTGCTAGGTGCTGACTCTCAGGTATCTGAGGGTGGTCGTGCTTATTCAACTACCAAAGGCTTGGGTAAAATTATGAAGCGTGGCCCATATTATGTGGCTACTGTGGGAGATTTTAGACCAACAAATATTATTGCTTTTAATTTTAATTTTCCTAAACTACCACCATATTCATCTGTCTATAAGTTAGATAAGTTTATTGGTTCTAGGTTTATCCCTGCATTACAGCAATGTTATGCTGATAATGCTTATATTCCCAAAGATGGAGATAGCGGAACAGATATATTGGTTGCAGTGTATGGCAATCTATATGCAATTAGTTATGATTATTCTTGGACTAAAGATCGGCGTGGTTACTACGCATTAGGTTCAGGTGGGGATTATGCTTTGGGTGCTATGGCTACCTATTCTCCACCTAAATCTATAGCAACTGCATCTTTAATAGCGAGGACCGCCCTTTCTATTGCTTGTCAATATGATACTGAAAGCGGTGAGCCATTACTGATATACAGCCAGTTGGAATAATGAAAGAGCAGGAACTCTTTGAGTATCTTAAAGAGAATTACTGGTCTGATCTTGAAAAATCTAAAGGACAATTTGATTCCTTTGATTGCGAGTCGTATGAGTATGATGTGTATGTTGAACTCAAATCTCGTAAGACGCATTATGATGAATTGTTAATTGAATATACAAAATATAGCCATATGATAGAGACAGCTAAGACTAAGCACGCAGTGCCTTGGTATATAAACTCAACACCTGATGGTGTCTTTGGCTTTGATTTATCTGATGTTGATGAACCTAAATGGTTTCATAAGTGGCTACCTCATACAACTGAGTTTGCTAACAAAAGTCACAAGAATAAACTAGTGGGATATTTCCACGTTAAGTATGCCTATAACTTCTAAGTCCCCGACCTATGTCAATGGACCTTTTGATGGCGGACTTGTGCCAATGCCTTACTGGTTTTTGGATGAGGTTAAATTGCCAACAGATGTCGGATTTGATACCATTTCATACGCTTTGTACCAATTGGACGAACGCACACATAACTTTATTTATATAGAATCCAAGACAATCGGAAAAGAGGAAGCGAATGAACAATGAATCAGGAAGAACTAGAGATGGCCTTGAGATTATTAACAAGTGTGGGGTTGAAAATTGTGCGTGTAAATTACAAGACGGGGGAGATCACAGTAGCTCTACCACCAACCCGCAATTCATAACAGATATGTGGCAAGTGTTAGACAGTGCAGGTAATTTATTATTAAGTAAGCACGAGAAGTATGGACCAAAAAACATTTCGGGCGCACCTGGTGGACCTGAAAATGGATTAAGAGTTCGTATGTGGGATAAAATGGCTAGGTTAAATAACCTTATAGAGAATCCCGACGTAGATCCAGGTGATGAATCACTTAACGATACTCTTATTGATCTATTAAATTACTGTGCAATTTTTATTATGGTTAGAGATGGCAAATGGCCAAGTGAATAACTTTTGGCTTGATGAAGCCACCGATATTGCAACGCAAGTAGCAAGAATGGTGCATAAGAAGTATCAACCTTACTTTGATGTGTCTGACTTGCGCCAAGAGTTGCTTGTGTGGTGTATCAAGCGTGAAGATAAAGTTAAGATGTGGTTAGACCCAACAAAAGATAAAGAAGAACGCGAGCGCGGTGTTAGATATCTTGGTAAGACTTTAAGTAGGCACGCTGATAGGTATTGCAGAAGGCGTAAAGCACAGTCATTAGGTTATGAGTTAAGAGATGAAGTTTATTACACGCCAGCAATCCTTACTGAAGTATTGCCTTATGTATGGGGTGAAATAGCAGAAGCTAAAGATACTTCTAAGCCAAAGGTTTCAGGTGGTGGTAATCCTGCCGAAGGTGGTAACTATATTGTTAGCGTGATAGATATTAAAAGAGGATTAGAAAAGATAGATGTTCAAGATCGTATGGTGCTTGAACTTAGATTCTTTGAGAGCCTTACGTTATCGCAGATAGCAACTACCTTGCAGGTATCTGATTCAACTGCTGATCGCAAGGTGCGTGGCGCACTTCGTAGGTTGTGTTACAAACTTGGCGGAGATAATCCTTGGGAAAGGTATTCGCGTGGAGATTAAACATAGCAAAGCGTGTCGGACGGAGATCAGACCAGTAATAGATCATTCTTATTATGAATTGTATTGGGTCTGTGTAAAGAATTGTAAAGTAGATAAATGAATTGGGAATATTCATTGACCCCACAGGAAGAAGCAACTTGTGTTGAGGTTGGTTATCAAAGACAGAAGCCTTACTTCGGTGATCCCACCCGCAACATTAATTATTCTGAGGGTGATCTATGGGAAATGTGGCAACATATTGTATGTGCTGGGTCTGAGCTAGCCTTTGCTAGAATGATGGGCAATAAAGATTTTATACCGCACTACAATAAATGGAAATCTGAATTAGATTTACCTGAGTGGGGTGAGGTTCGCTATTCATTTGGAAATCTTGGCTTGCGTTTTACCAACCGAGATAACCCTGAATTAAAATATGTATTATTAGTAGGCGGTCTAGCTAATAAGCCAACCAAACAGAAGCCTACTGAGTATAAGAGTTCTCCTTATATAGCATTAGGTTGGATGTATGGGGTAAATTGTATGGAAGATGAGTATAAGTTCAATGATAAAAGCTGGTATGTGCCAGCCGATAACTTAAGATCAATGGAGTATGTGTATGCCTAGTTATGAGTTCGGTTGTGATCCGTGTGAAACCTATAAGATATTAGAAGCCTCAGTCTTTGTTAGTTTACCGCCGCCTGATTGTGAGAGTTGCTCAAAGCCTATGCACCGTATATTCTCTGTCCCACCTGTTAAGTTTTTAGGTGGTGGGTTTTACTCAACCGACAACCCACGCAGATAGGTTTGTGTGTATCGGGGAAGACACACAAAACAAGAACCCCCTACTGACTAGGTAGGGGGTTCTTTATTGCTTCTAGCCCTGAAGGGTGGGCGAGCAACTATGATCTACTTGACGGAAGATACTAGTAGATCAATCAGACACAATCTTATCAGGGTTTCTTAATAGCGCAATTCGGGCGTAAGAGCTTGAGTCATAAGCACTTATCCTTTTACTATAATCTTTCTCTGCTTGTGCTTTAGTTGCGTATGGTCCAACTGCTTGGATTAGGTTGAATAAAGTAGGATGAACGGCAAAGATTACATACTGTTCCCTATCCGCCAAGCTATCTTCTACCAGTTTCCATACCCACTTGGCTAATTCCTCTACATCATTAGCCTCACCTTCAAGTAAGGCTATTAGTTTGCGTAGCTCAGTTAGCTTAGCACTCATCAGTAGTGGTGTGGTGTTGAGTTGAGCCAAAATCGGTAGGCATTACAAGGTGTGTGGTATCGCTTAGCAATGTATCTATAACCCTTGAGGATTTGAATAGAAGGGTCGCTACTTGTTTCTCCAAGTCGTTGAGCAATCCCGTAAGCACTTGATCCGTGTTGGTTCTTTGCGAAGTTATCAAACCTGCTCTCACTGGTCCAAAGTGCGTCAATGCAGAGCCACTCTGTTTCTTGCCACCCCCAACCAGCGTAAGCGTAGGCTTCGGCCAGTTCTCTGTTTCTTTTCTTATCATATGCTGTCGCTTTCGTTTGTTTGACGCTTGTGTTCGGCTCTACTATCCCCTTGAATGGTTCTACAATAGCCTTTAGCGGGGCTATATTCCAGCAAACGGCTGAGAGTATCAATACTCCAATACTCAACGCTGTTATGCACTTTTTTCGTCTTGATATATTCCGTGCCATAATTGTCCGCTTACCTCTCTTGGCTTAATGTAGTGGCGCGGGACGCCCTGTTCATCAGCTAGCTTTCGGTATGTGTGTTGGTAATAGGTTGTGTTGTTGTTCATTTCACGGGACTTCTTTCCTATCGCTTCCCGTCTCTCATAAGGTAGCGTGCCACCATATATCCCATAGTTAATTGTATCAACTGATAGGAAAGAATTGTCTAAACACCCCTGTCTAATGGGACAAATAGCACAAATCTTTAAGGCTTCTACCGCTTTTGCTGTCTCTTCCTTGTGTTTAGGCGTGGTTGTATTACGCACCGCCTCAGGAAACCATAGCTCTAGGTCGTGTGATAGGCAGGAAGCTTGGGAAGTATCAAGTCTCAATCCACTTCCCATTTGTGTAATAGGTTGGCTAGGCAAACCCCTGCTATACCTGCCCCAATAGCGATAACAATAATCACTCTTGGAATCCCTTCACTATTGCTATGGCTGTGTCTAATCCAGCCGTATCACGGCTAGTCTTTTGCCGTTCCTGTAATGCGTTAATAACTTCAGCTAGTATCTCATTACTAGCGTGGCTATATCCCGTCTCATAACTGTCGGCTAGGGCTTTGCCCACACTCTCGGTCAATTTATCCAACTGTTCCTGCGCTGTCATTTTAATTCCCCTGTCTTATTGATTGATACTTCGTGATAGTCTCCAAGTGTTAAGCCGTTTTGATCTGCTACTCCCTCAGCCCAAGCTTGGATTGTGTCTCGCTCGTCCTCTGTTCCTTCGCTATCTGCTTCGTGATAGACCAACACATTAGCTGTCCATTGTGAGCCACGAAAGATTACTTCATATTCAAACTCGCTCATTTACTTTCCCCTTCTATTATTTTTTCCAGCCTTGATAGGATTACCTTGCGTTCATCAGCAAGCCTAATCAGCTCGTTTGCGCTGTCAATTAGGCTCTCTAGTGTTGTGTCGTTCATTTATCGCACCCACAAATCTTTATATCTTGTAAGCAATCGCCACACATTAAGCTACCTCTTCTCCTTCTATATATCCTTCAGCTAATAGACCTTCAAAGAAGTTCCATATATCTAGTAAGCCTTCCTTATTGGCAGGGCTAGCGGTGTCAATAGCAATTTGTAAAGCACCACCCATAATTTGTATATCTTTATATTTATATCCGAGCATTTTCCGTCCCCTTCCTTCTCCGTGTTAGGTTGTTAGGAGAAGATTACCGCCCACTCTTTGTAGAGTGAGCGATAACCCGCCACTACTTATTGATTACAGCTATAACACCGCCAGCCTCTAACTCTAAAATAGTGTTGCTCTGTATCTTTATTACAATAAATACAGAATTGTATATCCACAGTAGGCTGACCTACTGGGTCGGTATATTTACTCATTACCTTACCCCCAATTTAGCTAAATTAGTATTGTTATAGTGGTAATGGCATAGCGGTATATTGTCCGCTACCTCTACCTCTTTATTACATACTTTACAATTCATAGCTTTACCCTTCTTTCTATCTAATCAATCTGACTAGATAGCATAAGTATAACAATCGCATATTTTAGATTTTAGTTTTTAACTAATCTCCAAACAGCGACACTCCCGACAATTTGTTAAACTTGACAGTATAAAATACTACTTTTCTTGCCCCATTTCGTCTAATAGGAAGGCTAGGTCGTGGTATGAAGTGGCTTCGGCATACTCACTAGCCCAAGTCGGTTCGTCTATGTCCTGATATTTTTCATCTGTCCACACTATTGAATAGCCGTCCCACTCATCATAATTTAAGAAGGCTAAATAAATTGTGTCGTCCTTGATTACTTTTACGCTTTTTTCATAGGACTTATTAATTCTTTCTCTGAAAATAACTGTTAGTCCTGTTGGCTCGTCTATCTTTGTGCTTATCATTTATTCCCCTTCCTCATTTGGTTGTGTATCTGTATCGCCGTCTTTAATACAACCAGCACACACATACCAGCCCCCGTCTAACCATATAAAATCGGCTACCCCTTCACAATATACGCACTCGTTCATTAGTTATTCTCCCAAGTTAGGTCGTCTAAGTAATGCCTAAAGCTCATACCCTCGTGGTCGTCCTCGTTCCAATTTACTACCCAATCGGGTGCTTTATTTGGCTCTCGCCAGTAGGTTTCATACCCATTAAACTCGTCCCAAAATAGAGTGAGTTCATACTTGTTGACCTCATACTCAAAGTAGATATACCGCTTCCACCCTGTTTCCTCGTGCTCTTTACCGATTATCTTTATTTCTTTTGTTGCGTTCATTTATTGTCCCCTTCTATCTGTTGTTTGTTTATATCGTTTATAGTCGGCTCGGCTTTGCTTGTAGGGCAGTCAGCGTATGGCGTGTCCTGATCGTCAGCTATATCTTCGCATAAGCAGAAGCCAAACCCCGCCACTTGCGTGGCGTGGTTTAATTGTGCTAATTCTCCCCAGCTAATAGACATCTCGCTCATTTACTCCCCCATTGGATAGATCCCGTTAATAACCCGTTAATATGAGAGAGCGTCTCTTTAACGCCCCTAATATACTCATCACTCTGACCACTCCACCCTTCGCGGTCAATCTCTGATAAAAAATTAAGGACATATTCGTTAGCTTTGTGTGTAGTTATACTCATTTACTTACCCCTTCATTTTTTAACGCTTGATTACAAGCATTACACCAAATACCATTACCAATTTTCATTACAAAACTAGGTAATTTTTCGCCATTACTTAGCTTTATATATAGTGCCTCATTAGAGCCACAATTTTTACAAGTAGGTAATTTAGTTTTCATTTATTTACCCCGTAGCACGCGTCAATCGTATTAAAGCAGAAGTGGTCATTAACCCAAGTGATATGGGTGGATAAATAATACAATCCAAGCAACATTGCGCCCCAAAATAGGGCGCGGATTATAGTTTTAATTTTCATTAGGCGTTTACCTTCATTTCAGATAAAAAACTGTCAGCAATTTCAGACCAATTCACTCTATAAAGTGAGCCGATATCGGTCAGCATAGAAAATAGACCTTGATTACCAGCCAAGTTTTCTGATGTTAATAGGTCTTCAGTTATCCAAGTTTCTAAGGTATCAGCAAGGCAATAAATCGCTTCACTCTGCCCCGCGCCGTCTTCTGTTGCTGGGTGATTTTCTATTGTTGCTTCTGTGTAGCCTTGTGCGGTTTCATATAGGTATTGGTCGTTATTTATATGTAAAGCGGTAGCCCAAGTTTCACGATTAGACCAGCCGTTATATTCCTGTTCTGTATTCATAAAAACCCCCTTCAGAGTTTAATTTAAGAGCTTAGTCTAAGCCCTTACCATTACCCGCAATAGTCCTCTTATTACGGGCAATAGTCAAGGATTAACCTAGTGTTGCTAGATAATCTTCAAAATTATTTAATTGGTTAGTGATTTGGTCGGGGTCGCGTTCCAATACCGCTTCAAAATCGGCTAGAGCTTGCCCCGTCAGCGTGTTGAGCTTGCGTCTAATATAGTTAAGCTCTTCATCAATAGTCATTTACTTGCCCCTATCGTCTAGTAAAGCCACCCTTAGTTTAAGAGTAGCCCGCCCTCTCCCCTGGTGTAATAGGAGAGAGGACAGGACACTATTAACGCTTAGCTTTTGCTCTTACTCTTCCGCCCCACATAGCCGCCAACTCTTCCCCTGTAATGGGGCGATTAGCCTCTTCTGTTAAGGCGTAGCAATCTACGCACAAGCCAGTAGGGAATAGAGCCGTAGGGCTTACCTCTCTCTTACACTTAGAGCAATTAGTCATTAGAAACCCACCCCAATCACTTGAAACTTGCCAGCCTCCACAAAAGAGCGTGAACGCTCATCATTAGCAAAAAAGGCGTTAATCTCCTCCACTTGCTTGATTACTTGATCGGGTGAGCCGTGTGCGGTTAGGTTAATTCCCGCCTTCTTATAAGCTCTTATAAGTGAGTTAATGCGGGGCTGAGTAAAGCTACCCTCCACCCACGCAACGCCTTCGCTATCGGCTAGAATTGAATAAGCCGTGATGCTCTTCTTCATTAAATCCCCCTTCATAGGCATTTAATTGGTGGTTAAATCTTAACCCCCACCCCCGCCCCCTACCGATAGGTAAGGGACGGGAGAAGGCTTTAAGCTATTTAATCCCGCACGCTTCAATAAAGCGGGCGCGATCAAATCGGGGATTATCATTAGATAATTCTCCCGCCATCATCATCACCAGCGTTAGATAATCATTTAGAGCTTTAGTCTCATCTAAAGCTATACCAGCCTTAAAGCTAGCCAATACATCAGCTATTAAAACATAATCTTTACGGGTCATTATTCTTACTCTCCTTATAGGCTCTTAATTGGTAGCTAGTCCCACCAATAAGAGCAGAATACACCCGCCAGCTCTAAGATCAAGCACTATTTGATAACAATTAGATAACAATAATTTGCCCCTTACTCTCTACCTTAGGCTTAGGGTTTGCCAATAGCTATCAGCTAAAGCCGTGAGCTGACGGGTAAAGCTTTACCAATTCCCCCGCCCTTACCAATTCCCCGCCCCTTATGGGGTGTTAATGCGCCCTTAATTGGTGGTAATGGATAGTTGCCCGCTTTGCTTTTAATAACCAATTAACACCGCTTAACGATCTAGTTTGCCCTTATTACATAAGAGAAGCCCCTTATAAGGTAGTTAAATGCCCCTCCAATTATTGACCAATAGCTCACCAATAGCGGGGGGTGGGTAGTAATTATGGTGGGGAATAAATGAAGAGCTGACGGCAACGACCCCAGCCTTTTTAACTTTGTCGCCCCTCCCCCTATACTATCCACCACAATATTTTTTCTAAATACTGAGATAGCATCTCATATATTGAGATGGTTATAAAAATACTTTAGGCTCAAAGCCAGTATGTAATACTACTTATTTACAGTGTGACATAAATCACGTAACACAATGCGGGATAAAAGGCAAATCTCCCGCCTTAGTATATAGTAGGGGATTAAATAATCCAGAATCCCCCGTTCGGCTCACGGCAGTGTGAGCCTCAAGCGAACAATGCAGTTGAGACGAACGGATCGCTTAGGGGCTTCCAGCCCCACGCTCTCCCAATAGGAAGCAAGGCTGTAAACCTTGCGACCCCCCAAGAAGGGGTCCACTGAAGGACCCCCTAAAGACGGGATAGTTATGTCTAAACCTAGACCAGGCGATAGCAACAGATTTAAGCTCGCCCCTGGTGCATCATTTTCTAGCAGTGATGCCAAACAGAAGATTATTGACCTAATCAACCAAGGCTACACGGTGGAGGATTCTTGCCGCGCAGTTGGCAAATCTGTAAAGTCTTATGAATACTATCGGGCTAGTGATCCAGATTTTAAAAAAACAATTGATCTATCTCGTGAGGTAAGAAATCGTAAGGGTGTAGTTTCCCCAGAAGATGCCTCAATTACATTTGAAGATTTTAGAGCTACTTATCTTTCATCTCAGACCTTCCCCCATCAGAGGAATGTCATCAGCCTTCTTGAGGAAGGCAAGCCTGCTTGGGTTCACGAGAATATGGTTTATGAACCAGGGATGCCAAATTACGTCCTAGTCAATATGCCTCCTGAACACGCTAAGTCAATGACAGTATCTATTGACTACGTCACTTATCGGATCTGCATAGATCCCAATGTACGTATTAAGTTGGTTTCTAAAACTCAGTCAATGGCAAAAGAATTTCTTTATGCAGTTAAGCAAAGACTTACCCACCCAAACTATTTAGAACTACAAAGACGTTACGCTCCAGTTGAAGGCTACAAGGCTACCTCTGAGAAATGGACCCAGGACGCTATCTACCTTGAGCGTGACTCTGGTGAGAAAGATCCTACTCTTCAGGCACTAGGTATCGGTGGTCAGATTTACGGCGCACGTGCTGATCTGATTATCCTAGACGACTGTGTGACTCTGGCAAATGCTAATGAGTATGAGAAACAGATTAGATGGATCCAACAGGAAGTTTTAACTCGTGTTGGTCCTACTGGCAAGATTCTAGTTGTAGGCACCCGTGTAGATCCTATGGACCTATACCGCGAGATGCGTAACCCAGAAAGATATCCAGATGATAAGTCACCTTGGACTTACTTGGCTATGCCAGCAGTTTTAGAATTTGATGATGACCCAGCCAAATGGAAAACTCTCTGGCCTATGTCAGATAGACCTTGGGCAAATGATTCAACACCTGCTGATAAGAATGGCTTATATCCCAGATGGGATGGAGTCAATCTTCGCAAGCGTCGTGGAGTATTAGACCCAAAGACTTGGGCAATGGTTTACCAGCAACAAGATGTTGAATCTACCGCAGTCTTTTCACCTGAGTGTGTAAGAGGATCTGTAGCAGGTATGCGCTCTTCTGGACCTTTAATAGCTGGCGCTCCTGGACACCCAGAGACAATCACATCTCAGTATGTAGTTTGCTCTATGGACCCAGCAATGAGTGGAGATACTTTCTCCGTAGTATTAGCAGGAGATCGTGGTACTGGCAAGCGGTACTTGCTTGACGCAAGCAGGATGCCAGCGCCTACACCTGCGGCAATTAGAGAATTAATATTTGCTTGGACTGAAAGATACCAACCTAAAGTTTGGGTAATTGAGAAAAACGCTTTCCAGCTA
>Ga0209085_1002234_pt1 | contig 11078 bp, 7 predicted proteins | sample C_131016_EF_Meta_FD_187310 | JGI IMG/M metagenome (GOLD analysis project Ga0209085, IMG submission 187310) | Freshwater microbial communities from Lake Croche, Canada to study carbon cycling - C_131016_EF_MetaG (SPAdes) (version 2) | ecosystem: Environmental > Aquatic > Freshwater > Lake | place...
GCAACGCCTACCTCATCGGCAACGCCTACCTCAACGGCAACGCCTAACTCAACGGCAACGCCTAACTCAACGGCAACGCCTAACTCAACGGCAACGCCTACCTCAACGGCAACGCCTAACTCAACGGCAACGCCTACCTCAACGGCAACGCCTACCTCAAGTTCGTCAAGCAGCGACTCAAGTTCGTCAAGCAGCGACTCAAGTTCGACAAGCAGCGACTCAAGTTCGACAAGCAGCAACTCAAGTTCGACAAGCAGCAACTCAAGTTCGACAAGCAACGACCCCTACATATACTTCAGAAACAGATCAAAGCATACAGAGGAGATATCTTGGTAAGGCTATTTCTTGAGCATGTATTTTGCAAGCCTTCCGTAATAATTAAGTTCGAAGAGCGTCTTGAATCCATGACGCAACCAGAACCCCTCAGAATACATTACTGCGGTAAGAGCCACTGGGTGGCGCCCCTTCGTTGAAACCTCTACCATCGCATCCCCAAGGCCGAGCCCTCTCGCCCAGTATGCGACGCAGACATCGTGCAGATAATGACAGTCCGAATTTTGAGTTAGTTCGTAGTCCTTGTCTATGGGATAAGGCATTCCCTTTAAATATGGAAATCCAATCGCATAGCCCGCCACGTTCCCGTCGACAAGACCGACGAAACAAGAATCTGTGTTGGACTGAATTTTAGACTTAAATGAACTGCTTCCTTCATAGTACTCAGGAGGATAACTCTCGGCTCCTATCATTTCAGCAACATGTAATTCATCAATCTTAAAATGCCTTATCTCTATCATAGCGCACCCCTTATTATCTATGATTCAAAATCAAGGGTTCGAAGTTTGAATAAAAAGCAAATTCAAACTAAATAGATTAAACCGACAAGGCTGCGTTTTACGGGAGATGATAAACAACATGGCAAAGCCCTACATAGAAAATCCATCCTTATTTAACTCAGATTTCAAGCAGTCCGTACGCGCCGCGACCGTGGAAAATATCTCCTTGTCCGGTCTGGAGATTGATGGGATCTCTTTGTCTATCGGAGACAGAGTATTAGTAAAGAACCAAGATTACGCAGCACAAAACGGCATTTATGTGGTCAAAAGTGGAAATTGGGTCCGTTCCGAAGACTCAAACAATTCATCCGAGGTGACGTCGGGACTCATGGTCTTCGTAGAAGAAGGAACGACGAATTCGAGTTCGATATGGCAATTGATAACCGTCAACCCAATAGTACTAGGCACTACAAATCTGGTTTTTTCAAAGGTTGTTGGCGGAGGTTCGCAAGGAATCACTAGTTCGCAAGGAATCAGTGGTTCGCAAGGAACACAAGGAGATCAAGGACCGCCGGGACCGCAAGGAGACCTAGGTCCTCAAGGCGACCAAGGAATTCAAGGGAGCCAAGGAGATCAAGGAATTCAAGGATCTCAAGGTTTTCAAGGAATTCAAGGAATTCAAGGAATTCAAGGAAGTCAAGGAAGTCAAGGAAGTCAAGGCGTTCAAGGATTTAAGGGCACTCAAGGATCATTTGGTCCGCAAGGAACCCAAGGCGATAAAGGAATACAAGGTTTTATTGGAATTCAAGGTCTAAGAGGACCACAAGGAATTCAAGGAATAATAGGCTACCAAGGTGATCAAGGCATTCAAGGAACAATTGGCTCTCAAGGTATCCAAGGAACAATTGGCGCCCAAGGATATTTTGGAATTCAAGGAACACAAGGAGCAACTGGTTATGGTCTTCAAGGCGTTCAAGGACAAATAGGAGCACAAGGAAATGTAGGAATTCAAGGAATTCAAGGAATCCCTGGACAGGCTTCTTCTCAAGGACTAGCCGGAACTCAAGGAACTCAAGGAACTCAAGGGGAACAAGGAGTTCAAGGGAACCAAGGACAAGGAGTTCAAGGAGTTCAAGGAGTTCAAGGAATGCAAGGAATGCAAGGAACACAAGGTTCAGTAGGACAAGGAATACAAGGATCGCAAGGAGTACAAGGATCGCAAGGAGTACAAGGAATACAAGGAATAGGGCTCGCCGGAAGCCAAGGAATTCAAGGCATACAAGGACCCGCTGATGGCCCCCAAGGAACAATTGGAATCCAAGGATTCACAGGTGTTCAAGGGTATTTTGGTCTTCAAGGAACCCAAGGAGTTCAAGGGTGGGATGGACTGACCGGAGATCAAGGTGTTCAAGGAATTCAAGGACTTAGAGGCATACAAGGTTTTTATGGCGTGAATGGCTTGCAAGGAATTCAAGGAATTATAGGCAGTCAAGGACCTTCTGATGGACCTCAAGGAACGCAAGGACTACAAGGTCAAAAAGGCGACAAAGGAGATCAAGGAAACATTGGCTACCAAGGCTACCAAGGCGACCAAGGCATTCAAGGAATTCAAGGAACCAAAGGCATACAAGGTCCTTCTAATGGACCTCAAGGCACACAAGGAATTCAAGGTGGTCAAGGTATTCAAGGTATTCAAGGCAGACCTGGTGTGCAAGGAGATATCGGATCAGGGTCTCAAGGAGCACAAGGCATCCAAGGACCTTCTAATGGACCTCAAGGCATACAAGGCATACAAGGCACATTAGGAGTTCAAGGCACAAGAGGAGCTCAAGGCTATGTGGGTCCTCAAGGCAATCAAGGCATTCAAGGTTTGGATGGTGCACAAGGAAGAACTGGACGACAAGGCTCGCAAGGAACACAAGGCTTACAAGGAACACAAGGAAATTCAGGAGGAGGACTTTATACTTATTCTGCTGTTGCTCCTTCGTCTCCGTCTGTGGGAGATAGATGGTATCATTTAACAAAAGGAACTGAGTATACTTATTCTTTTGATGGAAACAGTTATCAATGGATAGGAAATGGCAACATAGCAGTTCAAGGCACCAGAGGACTCCAAGGAAATCAAGGTTCTCAAGGAGTTCAAGGAATTCAAGGAAAACAAGCAATAGTCTCATATTCCACGGTGGCTGATTTTCCCGCGACGGGCTCTGATCTTTATTTTGTGTCCAATGATAGCGGTAGAATATATCAATGGACCGGATCAGTCTACTCAGAAATTGGTCCTAAAACTATGGGAATAAATAATGCCGAGGCGGCAATAAATCTTTACATGTGGAGTAACTTTAAATAGGAGAAATAATATGGCAACAAGTCCTGTATTTGCAGCAATACCAAAAATTAGTAGTGTAGTTATAGCCACAGCGGATAGTAGCTATACATCTCCAACTAATGTAGGAAATTTGATTACTGGTGGAACTAATGGAACTAGAATTTCTGAAATAGTAATAAAATGTGCAGCAACTAGTTCGGCGGCAATAGTTAGAGTCTTTCTTTGGAATGGATCTAGTTATTTTCTTTTTGATGAAGCGACAATAGCGGCAGCCACTGGCTCGTCAACAGTGCAACAAAATAGAGTTTCGTTGACTTACAACAATCTTATTCTTCCTAGTTCTTCATGGAGTTTAAGAGTTACAACTAGCGTTTCTCAAACGACACACGTAACGGCTTTGGGGGCCGATCTATAATGAATCAAGGCATATTTTCATTTAATTCTAATTCATTGGTTAGTATGCCTTATGCATTTAACGCACCTAATCCTGCTATAATTCGTGTGAAATTCTTGATAGTAGCAGGCGGCGGCGGTGGCACAAATGGTTCGTCCTCCGCCGGTGGTGCTGCTGGTGGAGCCGGAGGCTATTTAGAAGATGTTTGTTATGTATCCTTAGGAGTCAATTATCCAATTTCAGTAGGTGCAGGGGCGCCGAGAAATTCAAGCAGAACGATAGGATCCAACTCTAATTTTGGACAAATAATAGCCATAGGTGGCGGGCAGTACGATATTACCTATTCCTCCCCAATACCAGGAGGTTCAGGCGCAAGTTCTTCTGGTGTTTTGCGAGGACTTTGCATATCAAATTTACAAGGAAATAATGGAGGACTTGGATATTCCAATACCATTAGTGGCGGCGGTGGCGGGGCAGGAGGAGTTGGATCAAATGCATCTGCCGGGGTGGCTGGTGCTGGAGGTGTTGGTAGGTTATCCGTCACGACATTACAACCGTCTTATTTTGCAGGAGGCGGAGGTGGAGGAGTAACTTCAGGTGGCGTCAGAGGAGTAGGCGGATCCTCAGTTGTCGGAGGAATAACAATAGGAGGCAATGGAGGAAACGGTACAATTGTTGCATCTGACGGCGGCGTAAATACAGGAGGAGGCGGCGGCGGCGGAGGGGCTTCTGCCACACCCAGTTTAGCATTAGGTGGAAATGGAGGTTCTGGGATCGTTGTTCTTAGATTTGATTCTAACTATAAAATAAATGTAGGAGCAGGATTATCGTATACAATTAATTCAAGCGGATCAGAAAAGATATTAACATTTACATCAGGTTCTGACAATGTGTCTTTTGTTTAAGGAAAAAATATGTCATTAAACTTTCAAATAATCCATCAATAGATCAATACTCATTACAAAATGGAAGAATTTATAAGTATAATGGCTATACTTGGGATCTATCTTCAGATGGTATTGCTGCGAGTGTTTTAGTTGTTGGAGGAGGAGGAGCAGGAGGAGGGTCCAATGGAACTACTAATCAAAATGGTGGTGGCGGCGGCGGTGGTGGAGGCGTTGTAGAGCAAAACATATTAGTTTCCACAGGAGTTTCTTATCAAGTGACTGTGGGAACGGGCGGGACTTGCTCTTCTGTTTATGCAGTAAGATCAACGCCTGGAAATTTTTCTAGGTTTGATGGGATTATTGCTGGTGGAGGAGGAGCCGGCGGGGTAAACAATAACAACGGTACTTATGCATTTTTCACCAGACCGGGATCTGCCGGAGCATGTGGTGGCGGCAGCGGCAGCGGGGCCGGAGGATCTTCTGTTGTCGCAGTAGCAATAGGAGTTTGTGGTGGAGGGAATGGAGGAGTTACTCCAAGTAGCGCATCAAGTCCAGCATCTGGCGGGGGCGGGGCCTCTGGCGCTTCTGGTGGAAACGGGGGCACAAGTAGTGCAGGAGGCGCAGGCAAATTATCTTCTATAACCGGGCTTTATTATGGTGGTGGAGGAAGTGGTTTTTCTAATTCTTCTTCTGTTGTTACTGGCGGAATAGGTGGGGGAGGAAACGGAGCGTCAACATCTGTAAGTTCAACAGCAGGAACTCCCAATACAGGCGGCGGTGGTGGTGGGTGTCGTATTGATTCTAATGGTAAAGGTGGCTCTGGAGTTGTAGTGTTAAGGTTTCCAAATAGTTTGACGCTTAGTGCAAGTCAAGGTTTAACCTATTCATTATCAACAAGTAACAGTTATACTACAGCCAGCTTTACCGCAGGAACAGGAACTATAAATTTTAGTTAAAAACGATTTGAATAAAATAAGAGAGGATAAAAAATGCCAATAACATTCCCAACAACAGATTTAATAGAAAATGTAACGACCTATACCTTTGAAGATAAAACTTGGGTTTGGAATGGCATTTCTTGGGACAGCATTGCCGCAACTGGTCCGGCGGGAATTCAAGGAGTTCAAGGTCTACAAGGCGATCAAGGACTTCAAGGAGTTCAAGGTCTACAAGGTGATCACGGACCACAAGGTATTCAAGGTTTTCAAGGAGACCAAGGAGATCAAGGACCTCCTGGAGATACGGGGTATCAAGGAGAACAAGGCATTCAAGGCCCACAAGGCATTCAAGGACTTCAAGGCGAAGGACTTCAAGGCATTCAAGGACTTCAAGGAACAACAGGCATTCAAGGATTTTTTGGAATTCAAGGATCAACAGGCGAAGGGCTTCAAGGCATTCAAGGACTTCAAGGAACAACTGGCATTCAAGGATTTTTTGGAATTCAAGGATCCACTGGTCAAGGACTTCAAGGAGCTCAAGGCAATCAAGGGACAACAGGCATTCAAGGATTTTTTGGAATTCAAGGATCCACTGGTCAGGGTTCACAAGGAACGATAGGTTCTCAAGGAACAATAGGAATTCAAGGCCTTGCTGGCCCACAAGGAACTACCGGTCAAGGGCTTCAAGGCATCCAAGGACTTCAAGGACTTCAAGGAACAATAGGCTCTCAAGGAACAACAGGAATTCAAGGCATTATTGGCTCACAAGGAACTACTGGTCAAGGTTCGCAAGGAACAATAGGCGCTCAAGGAACGACAGGCGTTCAAGGTAATGTTGGAATTCAAGGAACTACTGGTCAAGGTTCACAAGGAACAATAGGCACTCAAGGCGCTCAAGGAACAACAGGAATTCAAGGCAATATCGGAATTCAGGGAACTACTGGCACGGCAGGTTCACAAGGAATTACTGGCGCGGCAGGTTCACAAGGAACAACAGGAATTCAAGGCAATATTGGAACTCAAGGAACTACAGGCGACTTGACTACGACGACTGAACTGAGAGCGGGAACTCAAATAACTTTTTCTTATGATTCAGCACAAGACATATTGACGATAGCGTCCACGGTGGCTCAAGGCACACAAGGCACCACGGGATCTGGCTCACAAGGAACTACTGGTGCGGCAGGTTCACAAGGAACAACTGGTACGGCAGGCTCGCAAGGAATCACTGGTAGTCAAGGAATTGCCGGCTCACAAGGAATCACCGGAACTGGCGTACAAGGTTTACAAGGAACCACGGGTGACTTGACCACGACGACCGAACTGAGGGCGGGAGCCCAAATAACTTTTTCTTATGACTCCGCGCAAGACATATTGACTATAGCGTCCATGGCGGCTCAAGGAACACAAGGAATTACAGGATCAGGTTCACAGGGAATCACCGGCTTACAAGGAATCACCGGTTTACAAGGAATCGCCGGTTCACAGGGAATTACCGGTTTGCAGGGCACAACTGGAATCACTGGTTCACAAGGAACTACTGGAAGTGGTGTCCAAGGCGTCCAAGGAATCACTGGCGCCGGTAGCCAAGGTGTCCAAGGCACCAGCGGAACAATAGATCAACTATCTTCAATTGGCAACTCAGGAACAGCAAAAACACTATCTTTGGCAGGCGGCAATGTACAAACAGTATCCTTGAATGGAAATTGTGTGTTCACTATGCCATCTGTTTCTGCGGCTGCAAATCTTACCTTGATTGTAAATCAATCGGGATCTTACACAGCAACATTTACAGGAGTAAAATGGGGAGCAGGAGTTGCTCCAACTATAACAACTGGTTCAGGGAAAATAGATGTTATAAGCTTCATATCAGACGGAACTAATTGGTATGGAGGCGTTGTACAAAACTTATCATGAGACATTGGCACCTACCATTTTTTAAAGCTCTGGCATCTTCAGGCTCAAGCAGTTCCTCAGGATCAGGCGGCTCTTCAAGCGGAATAATAATACAATCTTCAATAAACACAACTCCTAGAGCATTGATTGGCGGGGGAACAAATTATGTTGCATCTTTCATTAATTCTGCCTACCGGGCATATTTTAGCAATGTCGTAAATCAGTTCAATGAAACACTTGTGAATGGATCATTGCCTTATGACAGTATTCAAGGAAAATATTTAAATAATACGAATAGTTTTGGATATCCTTGGTACTACAACTTCATTGTTCCCACAACAATAACGAGATACAGACTGTGGAATGCATTCAAGAGTGGAATTGCATTCATCAATCCAGACAATGGAAGAACAAGATACTCCGATTACGGAAATCAAACTCCTTCGGGATGGAAACTACAAGGGTCGTTAGATGGAGCTTCTTGGAATGATGTGGATGTCAGAACCAGTCAAGCCAGACTTCCATACGCAACAAGCAATGATCCAAAAACCAGTGATTATAGCGAATATGCAATAAGCAGCCCAGCGGCTTATAAGGTCTATCGTTTCTTAGTTACTGCTGGAGGCAGGGACGGATATAATTGTAATAAGTATGGAAATTGTTATTATGACTGGCAGCTTGGACAACTCCAGTTGTGGGGCTATGAAAGTCCTTCCACTTCATGTGGTCTTCATGGATACTATGGAAGCTTACCAACAGCAAAATACATAACCAGTTCCGGAAGCTTGAGTAGCATATCTACAATCAGCAACAATTACTATTCATTCAGTTATGTTTTTTACAACTCTGGATTCCTTGGTCACGACAGCAGAACAAGTAGGACTTGGGACCATTATTACAGAATTAATTCAACACCAGTCGGACAATACAAAACAGAATACATTGGATTTGATTTTCCAATAGTACTGAGTGGGTACAACATTCGTTGTGTTGGTTCTCCTTATATGGAAATGGTAACAAGTTGGGATATTTATGGAAGCAATGATTTGAGTTCATACACACTGCTGGATAGCAGAACTGGACAAGATACTAGTTCTATATCAACGACATTCAGTTTTAGCAATTATACTGGCTATAAATACTTTAAGTTTGTTTTCAAAGATGGAACTCAAAATTGTGGAAAGAATGGATGCTCTTGGACAGCAAATATAGCCGACATCATTTTGCGAGGAACATTAATATAAAGGTGAATTATGCCAAGTGAAAGAGTATTAGTAGGAGGAGGAACAATATACGATCCTACAGCAGGATATCAATCAAGCAACTACTACAAATTCAGTTGCTATGATTTCTACAAATATGCATCAACCGGCACAAGACTGGGAAATGGATATTTACTTTCTCCTTATTCTGGTGATATTGATAATGGAATGTACGCTAATTATAGCTATAATATCGCTATAAATAATCTTTTCACAGGAATTCTGCCGTACCAAAATACTTACGACAACAATTACTACTGCAACAGCGTATATTATTGGAGCGGAACAAATCCACTCACATACATTTATTTTGACTTCAACTTACCTGTTGTTTTGACTAAATACAGAATGTGGAACGGATTTGTTAATGGAATAGGAAACATCAATCCCGGTGCGTATATTAAATACGCTCAAAGAAAACAGTCTCCACTAAGTAGCAATATAGGATCTGATTATCCTAGAGATTGGATTCTTTATGGAACCAATGATTATATTAATTGGACGGTAGTGGATAGCAGAAGTTCTCAAGCTTTTAGTTATGCAACCAGCCGATTATGTTCATCAAGCCCCTACAATGAATACTCAATAGGCTCTCCTGCTGGCTACAAAGCTTATAGGCTCGCAGTAACAAAAGGAAGTACAAATTTGGGAATAGGAGTAAATTGTAATAAGGGCGGGTGTCAGTACTATAATTATCCATTCTTTCAATTGGGAGAAATTCAACTATTGGGATATGAAGATCCTTCAACAAGTTGTTCAATACATGGATTTGATAAATTATTTAATGGCGTGTCTTATTCTGGCAATACCAACATAAAAAATGTTTTTGGCTTGGGATCTCCATATAGTGGTCATGATTTTAAGAAAAGTGATGTTTTTGTAAACGGTACAACAAAACCAACTAGAACATCTTGGGGACCATTCAACTCTGGAACTTCTCAATCTGTTGTCGCCTCTTCTGGAATAATAGACACTAAAATTGGATATACCATATCAGGATATAGAATTAAGGGTTCGTCCTCTGGATCTGTTGCTAGATTGGTTTTTTATGGATCAATAGATAATTCAAATTGGGTACAATTAAATGATACAAATAAATTCACCCTTAGTTCATCTAATTATGCGTCTTTTAATTTTTCTAATAGCTATCCTTTTAGGTATTATAAGTGGAATTTATATAGTGCTGGATATTGTGATAAAGGAGGCTGTCCACAAGTTACTGTTAATGATATTCAAATAATTGGCAAACCAGCTCAAGTTGGAATTCCGGATATGACATCTAATACTGACCCGTGCGGGGTTGCTTCTGCTGCTGATCTTATATCCAGATTTGATATAGGTGGTTATGTTGGAGGAGGAAGAATTTTATTTTCTCCATATAATGCTTTTGCTCCTTCGAGCTCAGTTGATGGTAGGGGCTATGGTATTAATAATAACACTGGTTATGGAATGAATTCCAGTAATTATAGGAATTGGGATTATAATAATTTTTTAAGCGATGTTGATAGAAAAGCTGTTGCTGTTTGGAATAGTTCTCAGATAAATTCTGTTAGTTATTCAAATATAGATAGATATTATTTACAGTATGATTTTGGTAAAAAAACTTTAATTAAAGGATATTCGATCCAGCCCGCTAGTACTATTCCTTGGATAACATCTTTTTCAACAAATCAGCCTGTTCAGTGGTCTTTTTATGGTAGCGACGATGGTACTAATTGGACAAAAATAGAAACTAGAACAGTAGCAACTTTAACTAATGGAATCAATAATACAGCAAATTATTGGAAAGGACCCATATTCACTGGGTATGATAAAAGCGGAAATAAAGTATTCAATAGCGATTATAGCGCACCAAAGAATTTTTATTTAAGCAGTTCTGTTAATTATAGAATGTATCGCTGGAGATGGGAAAAATTTCAACCCCCCATTGCTCTCAATAAATCAGGATATTATGATACTTCAAATAGTATGAGTGTTGTGTTAAGTTATATAGACGTAATACCAGATAATACAACAATTAATACAATTCCTGATGCTCCAAATAATTTATCTTATTCTTTTGATGATGGAAATTCTACTGTGAATCTTACTTGGTCAAAACCTGTACTCACAGGATATTCTCCTGTATTGTCCTATAATATAACTTATTGTGCAACTGATGGAGCATCTAAAACAATAAACACATCAACATCAAATACTTTATATTCTTTTACTAGTATTCTATTAGCTGGCAAAACCTACAAAGTTAGCGTATCAGCAGTAAATAAATTTGGAGTCGGACCAGAAACATCGGTGAATATATCAATACCAAATTTTAGTTCTTTTGCTAAGATTTATGTGCCAGTATATGGTACTCCTTTTGATCAAAACTCGACAGTTACTTCTAGAACTATTGTAGTTCCAAATGGCGCCACTACATTGAAGGCTTGGGCTTGCGGAGATGGTCGTAGTACCTATTTTTCAAACGATGGTGCTGGAGGTTTGGCTTGGAAAACATGGAATGTATCTCAAAACACATCTGTGAATATTCAGTTGGGTTACAATAATTGCAATCAATCTGGTGGTGAAAGTAGAGTTACATATAACGGTTTAACTATAT
>Ga0209085_1002236_pt1 | contig 11074 bp, 15 predicted proteins | sample C_131016_EF_Meta_FD_187310 | JGI IMG/M metagenome (GOLD analysis project Ga0209085, IMG submission 187310) | Freshwater microbial communities from Lake Croche, Canada to study carbon cycling - C_131016_EF_MetaG (SPAdes) (version 2) | ecosystem: Environmental > Aquatic > Freshwater > Lake...
GGTTTGCGAGGCAAGCGAGTGGATCCTAGTCTTGCAGGAATCACTACTAAAAACTCTGGGGTGTTAATACTCATTCGTTTGAATTTACTTAATCCATGATTAATTGATTTCATCAGCAGACAGGCTGCGGGCTTCATCAACGAGCATGACGGGAATGTCATTACGAATGGGGTAGGCTAATCGATCCGCTTTGCAGATGAGCTCATGTTTTTCTGCATCTAAATGCAAAGTGCTTTTGCACAAAGGGCAGACCAAAATCTCTAATAAGCGCTTGTCCATATTTGATCTTTGTTATCTTTTATAAAGTGTATTGATTTGGATCAGGTCTTTGCAAAATGGATTGCAACCATTCGGCCAATGTATTGGGGATCTCTAAACTCATCGGAACTACCCAAATGCGTTCGTCCTGTATTAAGGTGCATTTTACGGCATCCTTTTCAGTAATGAGGATGCACTCAGCAAGGATGGTAGTGAAAAATTCTGGGGTGTAGGTGGCATGATCAGCCAAACCAATGCATTTGCCTGCTATGCCCTGTTTCAGCAAGTCATCAAAAAAGCGTTGTGGATTACCAATTGCAGCCACAGCAGTAATCTTATTGGGAAGATAGATATCTGCAATGGAGGTTAAAGATTGTGTGTTGCTTGGATGATTGAGTTGATAGGGTGTGCCCAGTTGACTACTTAGCGTGAAAGCACGTCGCCCTAAAAAATATTCATCAATGTGATTGGAAGGTGAGATAGCCCCAGTCATTAAAGTGACATCTCGCTCGCGTGATGCAGGCTCACGTAATGGGCCAGCAGGCAGTAAGAAGCCATTGCCTTCGCCACGTTGATCACGTACTACGAATTCAATATCACGACCGCCTTCGCGAGCGGGCCAGCGCAGTAGACTTCGATGTTGTAAGCCATCATCACTGATGATGACATTGACTGAGGGGTCTTGTTTTAGCAAGGACTGAATGCTGAGGGTTCGTTTGGGATGAACCCAAATCGGAAACTGGTCATCCGTGCGCTGAGCAATTAAGACCGGTTCGTCGCCAACGTCTGCAGGACTGGAATCACTTTTTACTTGGCGCGGTGTGCTGAATGCAGTTGCACCATAACCTCTGCTAATAATTCCGGGTTTCCAACCCATACTTGCTAGTTGCTCAGCCAAGGCAATGACGATAGGAGTTTTACCGGTGCCGCCTACGCGAATATTGCCAGCAATAATGATTGGTACAGGCGCAGGTTTACGTCTTCCTAAGTTCAGCTCATTTATTAAATCTAAAGTTTGATTTACCCAACCGTAAACCTTAGATAAAGGCCAAAGCACAAGACTGATCAGCCCGCGTCTTTCCCAAAACCGAGGAGCCTTATTAAAGAAAGAGGATTTTTTTGGGGATGACATTAAAGGCGGTGACTGTTTGAGCTCAATGTTTTGGTGTGTTGGATTACTTCTTAGTAGTTTGACTGCTAAACACAATATTAGATAGGTTGGCATCACGCGCTGCTTCTAAAGCACTCATAACTGCCTGGTGGGGTGCTTTAGCATCGGCATCGATATTGATTTGGATGGCATTGTCTTTGTCGAGTGCATTGAGACTATTGCTCAGTTGTCTGCGATCAGTCACCTTGCCGTTGATGGCAAAGCGCCCATCGCGACTGACCGCAATATGAATTTGTTTCACCTCCGACTGACTTGCTGCTCCATTGGCAGTAGGTAGGGTGATAGCTAACTCCTGGTAGCGGGTAAAGGTAGTGGAGATCATCAGAAAGATCAGCACTACTAACAACACATCAATAAAAGGAATGAGATTGATCTCAGGCTCTACCGGAGCTGTCCTTACCCCTAATGAAAATTGACCTCGAAGCTGAAGCTTATTTTCTAACCAACTCATTTTGTATCCGCAGAATGTGGGTAGAGTTTTTTAAATAGTTGACGGGTAAATTCTTCGCACTCATGTTGGCGTTGGTTTGCCATTGCACGCAGACCTCGCCAGGCAGCTAGAGCAGGAATGGCAATCAGCAAACCAAAAGCCGTGTTGTACAGGGCAATAGAGATGCCATGCGCTAGCTGTTGAGGACTGCCGACGCCCTGACTACCAAAGATTTCAATCATGCCTACTACCGTGCCAAAGAGTCCAAGCAGGGGCGCAACAGTGGCGATCGTGGCGAGGATACCTAAGGAGCGCTCCAGCTTCAGCCACGTGGATTGAGCGCTGGCTTGCAATTCTTCTAAGGCGGAGTCTGCGGGGCTGCCAGAGGCTTTTTCCCTAAGGATGCAGGCAAAGAGGCTGCCCACTGGTGAAGGTTGGCTGACAGCCCGAATTTCGGATTCTGAGACTGTTTTTTGCTGAGAAATGGCATTGGCTAGGCCAAATACCGTCTCCAAACTATCTTTGGGGAAAATGTGAATTTGCCGCAAATACCAGGCGCGCTCAATGACAATAGCCAACCCAATAATAGAAATGAGAAGAAGGGGCCAGATAGGCCAACCAGCAGACAGTAAGATTGAGTACATAAGCTCAGTACTTTAGCTGAATTAAAAACCGGTTTTCATAAAGCTAGCCTGTGGATAACTCTGTGCAAAACTTTTCAGTAAGAGTGCTGTAAGTCCTTGATTGATAGTCAAAGTGGGCATTATTAGGGGAAACATCCTAAAATTAGTCTGATTAATTGTTAATATAAATCAATGGCTTGCATTAATTTTGTTGGATTTATCAGACGTTTTGGGTCAGTAATTACTTACTTTTGAGTATTCAACCTAGGGCGTATTGGCTTCTGTGGATATTTATTGGTCGCTCAGCCTGCTAGCTGTGTAGAAAAAGAGAAAAAATGTCGGAAATATCAAAGGAAATTCTGAGTGTTGGCGATCTAAACCGCGCCATTGCAAGCTCTTTAGAGGAGCGCTTTGATACTGTCTGGGTGGGCGGGGAGATTTCTAACTTCAAGGCCTATGACAGTGGGCACTGGTATTTCTCGCTTAAAGATGAGGAGGGGCAGATTCGCTGTGTGATGTTCCGCGGTCGCAATGGGCAAGTCGGATTTATGCCTCAGTCGGGAGATTTGGTAGAGGTTGCAGCAAATCTGGGATTTTATGTTCCGCGTGGGGACATTCAGCTGACAGTGCAAAGCATGCGACGTGCAGGCATGGGCGGTCTTTACGAAGCCTTTTTGAAGCTCAAAGCCAAGCTCGCCAAAGAGGGCCTATTTGATCTTGAGAATAAGCGCCCCATTCCAACCCATCCGAGATCGATCGGCATTATTACTTCACCCCAAGCAGCAGCCTTAAAGGACGTGTTGAGTACATTGGCCAGAAGAGCGCCGCATATACCGATTGTGATTTACCCGACATTGGTGCAGGGGCCAGATGCGCCCGCTGGAATTATTTCTGCGCTGAAGGCCGCTGAAAAAGAAAATGCAGTCGATGTGATTTTGTTGGTGCGTGGTGGTGGCAGTATTGAAGATCTCTGGGCATTTAATGATGAGAAGCTGGCTTATGCGATTGCACAGTCTTCCATCCCAATCGTGAGTGGTGTTGGTCATGAAACCGATGTGACGATTGCTGACTTTGTTGCAGACTTGCGTGCACCCACACCTACGGGCGCGGCAGAATTGGCGGCGCCACGACGCGATCAAATGTTGCAAGCGTTAGATGCCATCATGCAAGCTTTGCTGCAAAGAGTAAGTCAGCGAGTAGAGCGCGAAGCACAAACCTTAGATCAATTGGCTTTGCGTCTCAGTCATGCCTTGCCCAACCCTGATCGCATGCGCGAGCAAATCGGCGGCTGGCAAAAACGACTCAATCAAGCATGGTTAGTCAGGGTTGAAAATTGGAAGCGTGATCAAATCCATTTCCAGTCTCAACTTGAAATGCTGAACCCGCAAAGAACTCTAGAGCGTGGCTATGCCGTCATACTGAGTAAAGAGGAGCAGGCAATGCATGCAGTGCGTAATCCCAACGAGCTCAATACAGAAAATGCGTTTCAGGTGCGCTTGGCTGAAGGCCAGGTAGAGGTTGAGTTTGCTAAGGTTGAGTTGCTGAGGTAAAGCTACAGAATATTTGGCTCAATCTCGAGTTGTACATTAAATTTCTTCAAGACTTCCTCTTGAATACTTTTTGCCAGATTGAGGATTTCGGTCGATGTCCCGCCACCATGATTCACTAGCACTAGCGCTTGCTTTTCATAAACGCCGACAGTGCCAATACGTTTGCCTTTAAAGCCGCATTGATCAATCAGCCATCCAGCTGCCAACTTGCGTTTGCCATTGTCATCTGGATAAGAAATCAGATTCGGAAATTGCTGGATCAGTTGCTCACATTGTTCATTGCTGACAATCGGGTTTTGGAAAAAACTTCCAGCATTGCCGATGACCTTGGGGTTTGGTAATTTCTTGGATCGGATAGTGCAGACGGCATCAAAAATTTGCCTTGCACTTGGGCTGGAGTTTGATTCAGAAAATTGCTTTTCTAGATCGGCATACTGTAGTCGCGCGTGCCAAACCTTAGGAATTTTAAAAACGACCTTTGTCACGATAAAGCGATTGGGATTTTTCTTGAAGTAGCTATCGCGATAGGCAAACTGGCAGGCCTCTTGCGGGAGAGTGACAAAGGCATGGGCCGCAGAATCAAATACCTCGATGCTGTCGATATATTCGCCGATCTCAACACCGTACGCCCCAATGTTTTGGATGGGCGCGGCGCCAACAGTGCCTGGTATCAGTGCGAGGTTCTCAAATCCCGGGAGATTGTGCTCTAGCGTCCAGGAAACCAATTCATGCCAGTTAACGCCGGCACCCACCTCAAGCCATGAGTATGTGTCATCCGATTTAACAAGATCTTGACCGAGAATATTAATGAGTAGGGTTGCTCCAGGCAAAGACTTCGGAAGAATCACATTACTTCCACCGCCTAATACACGCCAGGCAAGTTTTTTATCCCCAAGTTCTTTCATGAGGGCTGGTAACTGATCCGCGGATGTGATCTCGTACGCGAATTCCGCCATGGAATCTAGACCAAAGCTATTCCGGTGCTTGAGTCCCAGATTGGGGGTCAATTTTGCTGGATTGGGCGCATTTTTCGCGGAGTTCATGCCACAATCTTATTCGTGTTCGAGTTTCTGTTCTTAATTTATGGAAAAACTTGAAAAGTAACAATGCAATGATTGAATTTGCAAAATTAATTACCCAGATTATTTAAGGAGTTTGAGATGCCCTCATTTGACGTAGTGTGTGAGCCTGACATGATTGAGTTGAAAAACGCAATCGAGCAATCCAATAAAGAGATTGCCAATCGTTTTGACTTTAAAGGCTCCGATAGCCGAGTTGAGCAAAAGGATGAGACTTTGATCTTGTTTGGTGATGACGACTTCAAATTGGGTCAAGTTCGCGATGTGCTTTACGGCAAGATGGCTAAACGTAATGTCGATGTACGTTACCTCAAGGATGACAAAAAAGAGACCATTGGCAGTGACAAGCGCAAGCAAACTATGAAGATCCAAAAAGGTATTACTTCAGAGTTGGCTAAAAAAGTAGTGCGCATTATTAAAGACAGCAAGATCAAAGTGCAGGCCAGTATTCAGGGTGACGCTGTACGCGTAACGGGCGCTAAGCGCGATGATTTGCAAGAAACCATGGCTATGCTCAAGAAAGAAGTCAGCGAGGCTCCATTAGGCTTTAATAACTTCCGTGACTAATGTAGTTGTGCCAGCAATCCACCCAGCCAGTCAAGAGGCCATTGAGCGCTTTTGTGATGCTTGTTGGTTGGAGGATGGCTTGGCACAAAACAGTTTGTCTGCTTATCGCCGAGACCTATTGCTCTTGGCTCAATGGCTTCAAAAAGATTCAGGTGCTGATCTCTACAGTGTTACTGAAAAAGACCTCACTGCATATATTGCGCATCGACGCGCAGATAAAGCGACTACGGCCAATCGTCGGCTGACGGTATTCAAACGCTTTTATCGCCATGCTCTGCGCATGAACTTAGTTAAAAGCGATCCTTGTATTGGCTTGCGTGCTGCCAAGCAAGCATTGCGTTTTCCTAAGACCTTGAGTGAAGATCAGGTCACCGCTTTACTTAATGCCCCCGATGTAGAGACTTCGCTTGGATTGCGTGATCGCACGATGTTGGAATTGATGTATGCCAGTGGCTTGCGTGTCTCAGAAATCGTTTCTTTAAAGACAGTCGCTCTTGGATTAAATGAAGGTGTTATTCGGGTGGTCAATGGCAAGGGTGGTAAAGAGCGACTAGTACCATTTGGTGGTGAGGCAGGTCAGTGGTTGCATCGCTATTTGGCTGATGCCAGAACACCATTACTGGAAGGCAAGACTTCAGATGCGGTATTTGTGGGTCGTCATACGGGAACTGGTTTAACTCGTCAGGCATTTTGGGCTCTGATCAAGCGCTATGCAACCATTGCCAATATCCCCGTTATCTTGTCTCCGCACACCTTACGTCATGCTTTTGCTACCCATTTACTCAATCATGGGGCTGATTTAAGAGTTGTACAGCTTCTCTTGGGCCATGCTGATATCTCGACTACTCAGATCTATACCCACGTCGCAAGAGAGCGCCTAAAGTCGATCCATCAGCAACATCATCCCAGGGGCGCATAAAGCATGTCGATCCAAGCAATCATCAACAATGCAATAAGTGTTTAAGATATCCCTATGAATTTAACTTTAGATCTATTGCTGATTCCGATTGCCTACTTGATTGGTTCCATCTCTTTTGCGGTAGTGGTGAGTAAGTGCATGCGTTTGCCTGACCCCCATTCTTATGGGTCTGGTAACCCAGGCGCAACCAATGTTCTCAGAACTGGTAATAAGCTAGCGGCTGCGCTCACTTTGATTGGCGATGCTTTAAAGGGCTACCTTGCAGTCATGTTGGCGAGAATATTGCTCGGCGATGAATCTTTGACATCGACACTCAATTCTTGGTTTTTATGTGGTGTGGTGATTGCTGTATTTTTGGGTCATTTATTCCCCATCTTCCATGGCTTTAAGGGTGGGAAGGGTGTTGCCACTGCTTGCGGTATTTTGTTTGGTATTAATTGGATTCTGGGTTTAGCTACTCTGGGTACCTGGATCATCGTAGCGGTGTTCATGCGCTACTCCTCCTTGGCTGCTTTAGCGGCTGCGGTCTTTGGCCCAATCTATTTTGTATTTTTGTTTGGCTTTCAGCCTATGGGCATTGCGCTGCTGGTAGTTTGTCTTCTGTTGATCTGGCGTCATCGTAGCAATATTCATAACCTTATGAATGGCAAAGAAAGTCGTATTGGTTCCAAGAAAAAAGGACAGTCATGACCATTGCTTATTGGTGTGTGTTGTTCATGGGAGTCTTTCCCTATGTGGCAACAGGAATTGCTAAAAAAGGATTTGAGGGTTATGACAATGGCATGCCTAGACAATGGCTTGCTAAGCAGACAGGGTTTCGGGCGCGAGCCAATGCTGCGCAAGCCAACCTCTTTGAATCTCTCCCATTATTTTTTGCGGCAGTTGTTATTGCATCCCTTGCTAATGCGCCACAAAACAGAGTTGATCTGCTGGCAATCGGATTTGTTGCAGCACGTACTGCTTATTTGATTTGCTATGTAGCGGATTGGCCAACCACTCGATCCATCGTGTGGCTTGCTGGCTTAGCTTGCGTCGTAGCAATCTTTTTTCAGATTTAAAAGAACTAAAAGTAATTCACTAAATTCATCGAGACAATAAATAGATATGCCTACTAAAAAAATTCCTGCGAAGACGACCGCTAAATCTCCTGGCAAGAAAGTGACCACCAAAAAAAGTGATGTTGATACACCATTGTCAGTGGTGATTCGCCGCCGCATTGAAGCCCAGAAGGCGCGCTTTCATGCTAATGACAATATTGCCAAATTCATTCAGCCTGGCGAGCTAGAAGGGCTGGTAGATGAAGTGGCAGAAAAGATGCAGGCTGTTTTAGAAAGCTTAGTCATTGATACTAGGAGCGACCACAACACCAAAAATACCAGCCAACGTGTGGCCAAGATGTTTGTTAAGGAAGTTTTTAATGGGCGCTATGTAGAGCAACCACCCCTTACCAAGTTTCCGAATGTCAGCCGTCTTAATGAGTTGATGATTATTGGCCCCATCACTGTTCGCAGTGCTTGCTCTCATCACCTCTGCCCAATCATGGGTCGTATTTGGATTGGGGTGTTGCCAAGCAAAGAGTCTGCCTTGATCGGTTTATCAAAGTACTCGCGCTTAACTGAATGGGTGATGTGTCGTCCACAAATTCAGGAGGAGGCGGTGGTGGAGTTAGCGGATATGCTGGAGAAAAAAATCAAACCTATTGGTGTGGCTATCGTGATGGATGCAGATCACTTCTGTATGCAATGGCGCGGTGTAAAAGATCGTGACTCGAAAATGGTGAACAGCGTGATGCGCGGAGCCTTTTTAAAGGACTCTAATTTGCGTAGAGAGTTTTTGTCTCTTCTCGAGAAAAGATAAAACCACTGGATGAAAGGCGCACCCTCAATGCGAGTTCTATTGAAAGCTCTAGTGGACCTTTCAATAGCATCTGCCTTGTTTGGATGCTCCTCATATCCTGACGTAAATAGCGATCCCGCCAAAAACAACAAGGTGACTTTTCAGCGCGATGCAGTTGATTGTGCTCAGTCATATCCTGAGTCTGGTTCGGGAGTGCATGTAAAGCAACGAATTGCTTGCATGAATCTTAAAGGCTGGCATTAGCGAGGCTTAATGCTGCTTTAGCTTAAATGCTTCTTAAAAAAGACCGCCACGTGGTCTTTTTTATTGCTAACTCCAAATTGATTCTGAAAATATAAAAATGAGATGCGCTCATGAGGCACACCTTTAAGCACTATCTAAAGCATTGCTCATTTTATTTAGGTGGCGATCAAGCACCCGTGGTTTGGGTTGAGCGCTTGATATCAGTATTTGGGGCATTTCTCGGACTAATGTTAGTGCTTACTATGGCCAAATACCTCAGTGAGCTAAGAGGGTTAGATGAGTGGTTGATGGCATTCTTGGGCGCATGCACCTTGCTAGTATTTGCCTTGCCTTAGAGCTCAATGGCTCGGCCTTGAGCTCTTGTTGCCGGCAATACCCTGTCTGCATTGCTTGGAATATTAGCTTATTCATTTAGTTCATGACCCCTTGCTCGCTACACCATTGACTGCGAGCCTATTCATTTTGGGGCTGTTTACAGCAACTTAACTGGCAAATGCTACCCCAATAAGAAAAATTAATCCTTTAAAAACAATAACTTGTAAATAATTTTATTTTGTGGCTGCTATAGAGGCGATGCAGTCTTTAATGCCGTAGTTGTAATACTTGCCGACATTTTCTTTCTTGAGCGATTGCGCGCACTCTGTAACGGAATTGCGTAGGTTGTTTTTTGGTGCCTTGCTTGCAGTCATAATGATATCTCCTGATATTTTTAATTAATGGTGGCTAGCACCTGTTTATATTCTAATAAATATGGATTGACTTCATAAGCTTTAAAATTGCTATCTAATTTCTAAGAACGATAAGTATTTTCACTATATGACTCAAGTCACCCCAGTTATTCTCTGTGGCGGATCCGGCACTCGTTTGTGGCCTTTATCACGCTCAGGTTTTCCGAAGCAGTTTTTAGTGCTTTCGGGGGATGATTCGGGCCAGAGTCTATTTCAGCAGGCCGTTCAAAGACTCAATGCGATTGAGGGCACCAATATTAAGTTGGGTGACACCTTAATTGTGACCAATGAAGACCATCGCTTCCTAGCTTTAGATCAACTGCGTGAGTTAAAAAACACATTAAAGAGCTTCGAAGCTACTTTATTGCTCGAATCTTCAGGTCGCAATACTGCACCGGCTTTAACTTTGGCAGCGTTTCAGGCAGGGGATGAGGAGCATGACCCCATCTTGGTGATTACACCTGCTGACCAGACTGTAAAAAACTCGGAAGTGCTCACCAAGGCGCTGAAGGATTGCGTTAACTTGGTGGATGCTGATAGCTCTAAGCAGACGATTGCGATTTTAGGCATTACGCCTGCATCCCCAGAAACAGGGTATGGCTACATTCGGCGCAGCGCCGAAATGGGCGCTCATCATGAATACATCGTTGAGCAGTTTGTTGAAAAACCAGATGCTAAAACTGCTCAATCGTATTTGGAAAATGGCAACTACCTTTGGAATAGCGGCATGTTCGTGCTGCGAGCGAGCACATGGCTTGCAGCCTTAAAAGAATTTCGCCCTGATATTTTTGGCTCTACGGCAACGGCTTGGCAAGCAAGATCAACCGATCAATCTGAGACCACAACTTTTATTCGTCCAGATAAAGCGCTTTTTAATACCATTCCCAGTGAATCCATCGACTATGCAGTGATTGAAAAATGTCCAGGTAGTAAATATGTAGTCAAGATGGTGGAGTTGGATGCTGGTTGGAATGACTTGGGTGCCTGGGATGCAGTTTGGCAAGTAGGAAAACAAGATGAGCGGGGCAATGTCACTAGTGGCGATACCCTACTCAGCAATACAAGCAACTCACTAGTTCATGCATCTAGCCGCTTAGTGAGTGCAGTTGGCATAGAAAACCTCATCATCATTGAGACTGCAGATGCAGTGCTTGTTGCTGATCGTAAAAATAGTCAAGACGTAAAACAGATCGTTAATCAGTTGGAAGCGCAAAAACGCGAAGAAAAGAATTTACATCGCAAAGTTGCTAGGCCTTGGGGTTGGTATGACTCGGTTGACGAGGGCGATCGCTTTAAGGTCAAGCGTATTCAGGTCAAGCCGGGGGCTAGCCTGTCACTGCAAATGCACCATCATCGCGCAGAGCATTGGATTGTGGTCAAGGGTATCGCCGAGATTACCAATGGCGATAAGGTGATCACGCTGACTGAAAATCAAAGTACTTATATTCCGCAAGGACAGACACATCGCTTGGCTAATCCTGGAAAAACGCCTTTAGAGATTATTGAAGTGCAGTCTGGCAGTTATCTTGGTGAAGACGATATCGTGCGCTTTGAAGATACTTACGGTAGAAGTTAATTTAGGGATGAAAAAGTAAAAATATATGAGCAAGAAAAAAGTCGCTCTCATTACTGGTATTACAGGACAAGAT
>Ga0209085_1002238_pt1 | contig 11069 bp, 11 predicted proteins | sample C_131016_EF_Meta_FD_187310 | JGI IMG/M metagenome (GOLD analysis project Ga0209085, IMG submission 187310) | Freshwater microbial communities from Lake Croche, Canada to study carbon cycling - C_131016_EF_MetaG (SPAdes) (version 2) | ecosystem: Environmental > Aquatic > Freshwater > Lake...
AAACACCTCCCCTCGACCCATGTCATTAACGTTAATACGACTCTGAGTAATCTGCTCATTATGAGCTTGATCAGCCACATCTACTGCCTTTGATTTAAGCTTAATTTCCCCTATTTCAGTTTTCGTTGAAAAATGTTCATCAGTTAAAAATTTAATCTTAGCATTTAACGCTTCAATTTCTGTTTTGAATTGACTTTGATGGGCAACGGTAGTTTCATCAAGAGTGTTTTTGAGCTCCTGCATTTTTGCCTCTGTCACACTCTTATTCTGAATTAATTTATCTTCAAAATGATTACGCCACATCTTATCAATATCAAGTGCTTGACTTGCAACCTCTACTTTGAGTGGAGCTTTAGAGTCCTTGTCTTCTTTAGGATGATCATTTTGTCTTGCGTAGTAAAGCAGAAGAAGTAAAACTGCAATCCCAAGACCAAAAAAGCCTTTTGTCATTAAACTATGTCTACGCTCTGCCTTGATAGAGTCGCCAGTTGACTCAACTTGGGTGTTAAGAAGGCCAGCAGCATTAGAGTTTTGAGTAGTCGTTGCCCTAGAGCTCAGTTTCTTCAGACTTGCAATTATTTTCTTGTAACTACCTCTTAACTCAAATAGAAGAACTAAGCAGTAATTAGTAAATTTTTCCTGAAGTTTTTTAAATTTATTCATCTTTGTTATTCCTCGTCATCACAAATACTCTGCTCTTAGCTCTTGGTTTTAAGAGGTCAGTCTCAATACTAATAGCAATAGTGTCCTTGAAAATGCTCTTCAAGTCTTGTTCCTTCAGTTGCAATACCTTACCGCTAGTGTTTTGTACCGTTAATACCGCACCACTTAACTCTAGGTAACGATATGCTCGCGTTTGGTTAATAGTCATTTGCTGATTCCTAAGAACCGTGCGCTTAGCATTGATAACATAATATTTACCGGACATGTCTTTACCGGCAATCATCGCACGCATCATTGCTGAGATCTCTCGTTTTAAAGCTTTTGGTAATAAAGAAGTAGTCATGTTGTTAAGATCTGGTGATAAATGTGTTCCATCTTCACTTGTGTTAATGAAAATTGTTTGGGCGGCAGTTTTTACTACAGTAAACCTAATATCTTGTACTCTACCGCCTGCTAGCACTAAGCTTAGCTCGATAGTCTTGCCAACTTCAACTTTAGGAGCAATAAATAAATTGCGATAATCACCACTCCAGTATAGCTGGTACTGATTTTCATCCCCTACTACCTCCATAATCTCACCACTTGTTACTTGAATCCTGTTTACTTGACCATACGCTATAGCAGTCTGAATCGTTTTAGTTGGAGAGAAGGTAAACTGTGTACTAGCAGTTACTGTTGTAGCCATACTCAAGAACACAAGCAATGAAGAAAGTAGTAATTTAAATCTTTGAAATTTTTGGATCATCTTTTTAATCCTTTTTTGATTGAGGTTCATTTTTATCTTCCACTACCGCTTCAAACTCTTTTAGCCTTAAATAACCACCACTAAACTCAAAACTAAGACGATAAGAAGTTGGAGTGGACTCAAAGCCATGTTTACCATATCTTGAAGTTAAGATACCATGAGCTATTACTTCTCCCCTGCTCTCATCAATCTCCATATTCTTAACCGTGAAATAGGTAACCAGATCAAAGGTCTGATATTTATCAGCTGCATCTGCAAAATACTCATTAATTCTTTTGGCAAAACCAGAGTCACTATTTGAAGTGTATTTTAAGACCCAGTCCCGCTTGTGCAAAATATCAGCTGGTGATAGGTCAAGTAGAGTATTTAAGAATACCATCGTCATTTGCTCAAAATAACTACTAGACACCTTCTTGTTTGAAATCATCACCTCTGAGGTAAGTGGTGGTACAATGATAATACGCTCCTCTTGAATTAATGTTTTAATACCAAGAGCACAGGTAGAGATTGAAAGCAAAATAGTAAGTGCCAAAAACAGATTGCGCTGTTTAGTGATTCGCTCTCCTCCTTGCATTGCGGTTGATAAATTCATAGTTTTAGTTCTCCAGGATTATAACAAACATCGATGATGCGACTGGGGCAAGTATTTACCACCAAACATCGCTTTAAATGGTAAGTGCCAGTAGAGATAACGTTGTAATAATCCACTATGCCATCCCTTTGCCACATATGCCGAAATTACGTAACCTATAGCCACTCCTATAATGCCAATGACCATGCCAAAACGCATCCATATTAGGCAACCAATAATCCCGGCACCAATAACACCAAGATAACTAAGTCCATATATTTTAGGCTCTTGATTTAAAGCTCTGTTGAGGATAACTTTATGCATAAATCTACACACCAAGACCAGTTTTAACAGCCATAACTGTTAGTCCACCAATCAAAGCTCCTTTACCAAAACCTAGCATTCGATCACGAAGATCGCCTTGTTGTTGCATCAACGCACCAATTGCCCCAGTAATGAAAATAGCAGCGGCGTAATAATCATTGATCATTTTCTTTACCGGATCTGTAGCTGCTTTAATTCCAGCATCTAAATCAAAGGCGGCAAAGGCATCAATGCTACATAGTAGGACGGGTGATAGATACAAGACATATTTAAGTACTGAAATAGACTTACTACTATTTTTAATAATTTTTTCCATTTTTTGAATTCTCCTATTAATTAAAGATTAAAGTTAATAAATTTTACTTATTTTAAAATTATATTTGAGCAGCCTCCTTTTATTTTTACTTTGGTTAATGTTTTAAGTATCAGTTCTAAATAGAATGCAATTCTTTTAAAGACAGATAATTAACCTTATTGGCCATTTTTATCCTCACTAATATGTTGTTAATTGCTCAACATAAGAAGATAAAAATTATAGGATATTAGGGAAAATCTTGACGTATAATAAATTTTAGTATAAAATTTATTTGCTTAATACGGTCTAGGGATCTTCCAAAAGGTTCCTAGATTTTTATTTTCTTGTGTTAGATTTTATTTTATAATAATAAAATCAAGCTGTCAAGAATTTATAATTAAAACAATAATTCCTGTCAAAAAATTTTAAAATTTAACTATAATGAAGCTATATAAGCTTACTCAATACTTAGAAGAACAGGGTCACGGTAGTATTTCTCAACTATCTTCTAAATTAGGAATTTCTAAAGAAGTATTACGTCAAATATTTAACGGTACAACAAAAAATCCTAGTGTCCATATTATGGCAAAAATTGCTGAAGAATTTAACTGTTCAATAGAAGAACTAATTGGCAAAAGTTCTCGAATAAGTTCTATGCCCACAATAAACCCTAATAGCACACATTATGATAAGAAATTATTATTAGATGCGTCCAATTATGTAATAAATTTTATTTCAGAAAAAATAAATAAGGATAGTTTGGATATAAAACTTAACAAAATAACAGATAGTATAGAGGCTATATACGATTATTCTTATAAAAAAAATCCTAAATTGCTTGATACTCAATTTGCAGATTGGTACTGTCAAAATTCTTTTTTATAATGAATAATATTATCTAAAGTTTTAATATTACTTTTTATACATATTTCGTTTTCTTTTACTGTAAATTTATAATTATATGCTTTACACAACGTTATAACCTGAAACCAATTTAATATTCCTTTATCAAAATCAGGTTGAAATTTTTTTGCATATTCTTGAATTTCGTTAATATAAAACTGATCATTAGAAAGTTTGAAATTTAAAATCATACCATTAGCGTCTTGATTTAAATCTATATTTATATTTTTGTTTATTTCAGATATTTTTATTAGATAGTAAGTAACACTAAAAACAAGTTTGTAGATATCGCTTACGGAAAAAGGGGTTGTGACTAATTCTGGATCAGCAGTAGTAATGAGCTCTATTGATTTACTTGAAGTGTCAATGATAAAGTAATGTTTTAAAATTAGGAATAACTCCAGTGTAATTAAATTATACTGTTCTTGCTGATTTAGAGTAATAAAATGATATCTATCTTGAGCAATAGATTTTTCTTTATAATTGCTTTCAATTAAGTGATTTTTAGAAAGCTTACTACCGTATCTTTTAAATAAAATAAATACTAATATCAATACTATGGTAATGTAAATACTTAACGTAAATGCCGCCTCTGCTAATGCTTGTGCGTTGATATCTTCAATTATACAATAAATAAGAGTTGAAATAATTAATGTAAAAATTGCCTGAAATACATATATGGGCCATGGATAAAGCCATCCAAGTAAAAACGAAGAAAGCATTAATTGTATAAGAAATCCTATATCTTGAGTGTGGTGGTAATATAAATAAAATGGAATAAAGGAAAACACGTATACTGAAGATATAAAAACAATTATTTCTTTAACAAAATTTTTTATAAATCGATCGTTACAGATGTAATCAATAAAAAATACTACAAATGCTATTATACTTATACTTCCGGCCATGAAAAAGGTTTTATAATGATAGAAGAAATACTGTTTAAAAATTATAGCAAAAAAGGTGACTAACATATATAAAGCAAGACTTTCATGACTAATTGTCGATCGCCAAAACATTTGACCCCCTTGAGATAAGATTTCACCACGTTATTTGACCCCACCCGTCGCCAAAACATTTGACCCCTCTGGAAGTGAGGTTTCACCAAAAGAATGATCCCTCTAAAATAAGCGCTATAGTTGCTATGTGTTGAACTTTAGAGGGAGTAGAAATTTTAATATGAGGAAGTTGAATATGCTAGAAATATCTGAAATTTTATATAGATGGGTTAAAGGATTTAGAATCAAAGAAATTAGTAAATCGTTAGGCTACGCTAGGAATAGCATTAAGAAAGTTATAAGGCAGGCAAAAGACTTGGGGTTGAAGCAAAACGATTCAACAGAAGTCATTGATAATATGGCTGTTAAATTGAACAAAGAAAGGTCTGTGCCTGTGTTCACAAAACCTACTTTGGCAACAGAGTTAAGATTGTATGATGATAGGATTAAAATGTGGTTATCAGAGGATGACATAACGATAACCCAGATCCGTAGGTTAATCTGTGAGTATGGTTTGAGCGTGAGTGATACGAGCTTAAGGCGTTATATTAATGGTAATTTTAAAGATTTAATCAACAAAGACAAAAAATATACAATTCCTTTAGTTACCAATCCAGCTGATGAAGGTCAGGTAGACTATGCCTATGTTGGTTTAATGAAGGATGAAAAAACTGGCAAGATGCGCAAAACTCATGCTTTTATTATGACGCTCTCATACAGTCGGCATCGCTATGTGGAGTTTGTTTTTGGCCAGGATATTAGGAGCTGGATACAATGCCACATTAACGCATTTTGTTTTTTTGGTGGGGTTCCAAACAGAATTTTGCTTGATAATCTAAAAGCAGGCGTTATCAAAGCTGATATTTATGATCCAATTATTAACAGGAGTTATGCTGAGTTAGAAAGGTTTTATGGCTTTGTTGTGGATCCTGCTAAAGTAAGAGATCCTAAAGCTAAAGGTAGGGTTGAGCGTAGTGTTCAGATCGTTCGGCAACAGCTAATAGCTGGTAGAAGCTATGCTAATATTAATGAAGCAAATGAAGCAGCGAGACGTTGGTGTGGGGATGTAATCTGTGAGCAAGTTACAAGAACTACTGGTAGAACGCCAAAAGAAATGTTTTTGCTAGAAAAACCTTTATTAAAGAAATTACCTAATGGTTATTTTGATATAGCTTATTGGCAAATATATAAAGTACACAAAGATCATCATATTGTCTGTAATGGTAATTTTTACTCAGCTCCAACTGCATATATTGGTTTAGAAGTAACAGTGAGGATCGGTCTTAAAACGATCAATATCTATTATGACAACAGATTAATTAAGAGCCATATCAAACTAGAAGGCAGAGGTAATTGGCAAACTGACCATAACGATTACCCGCAGGGTGTATTAAAGTTTTTAATGAAAACGAAAGAAAAATGTTTAGAAGAAGCAAAGGAGCTAGGCAATGCTATAGCTGAAGTTATTGCAATAGTGCTTGATAAAGAGAGCAAGCGAACACTTAGAAAAGCGCAAGGAATTTTAAGATTAGCTGAAAAATATGGCAAAGAGCGCCTTGATAATGCTTGTTTAAAGGCTCTTCTCTATGAGAATTATAGCTATGAATCGATCTCAAATTGCTTGAGGAAAAATCTGGAGCAAACAATCGAGGAGGTGCCACCAACTGCTCTTATTGCTAATGAAAACAACTCTTACTTACGAGATCATAAGCAATATGCAAGCTCTATGGAGGCTCATTATGTCTGATAAGGATTTGAGAGATTTATTAAATTACTTAAAGTTCGAAGGTATGAAAGAGACGTTGTCTGCTAGAATCAAAGAAGCAAGAGAGAATAATCTTGATTATGAAGAGTTTTTAAAGCTCCTATTGCAAGATGAGCAGGAATTGCGGTCTTTCAAGGCATTATCTAGCAAGATTAAGCTAGCAAGGTTTGAGGAAACAAAGACGCTAGAAGAGCTTGATTTGAAAAGATATTCTCCTGAGGTAGGAAGAATGATTAATCATTTAACCACTGGTATTTACTTGAGAGAGAAGAAGAACATTATCATTTTGGGACCAACAGGCACAGGAAAAACTCATCTAGCACAAGGCTTAGGACATGATGCTTGTAGAAAAGGTAAGAAAGTTAAGTTTGTAAGAAATAATAGCTTACTTGCTGAATTTCATGCATCACGAACTGATGATAGTTGGCAAAGTGTGTTTAACAAATATGCACGCCCTGATTTACTCATACTAGATGATTTTGGCTTTAAAGCTTTGTCACAAACTGGCGCTGCTGATTTATATGAACTTATTGCTGCCAAGCATGTGAAAAGCAATTTTATTATCACCAGCAACAGAAAAACCGAAGGATGGCACGAGCTTTTTCCTGATAAAGTGATGGCTTGCGCAGCTCTTGATCGTATTGTTCATAATAGTTATGTTATCGTGCTAGAGGGAGAGTCTTATAGAAAAAATTTTTTACCAATAATACCAAAGGAGGATTGCAAAAAATGATCACTTGATTTAATATTTTTTCGCTCCAGAGGGGTCAAATGTTTTGGCGATCGAGGGGGTCAAATAACGTGGTGATCGACATTAGGAGATGAATTAGCAATAAAGTTATACTTAAGTAAAGAATTAAGCAATACTCAAATAAGTTATTCTTTTCTTACAGAAAATCAATTAGTAATGTTTGATGAAAAACTGAAAGCACAACTAGACTATTATAGTCAAGAAGGAGTGATGTTTGAAACTTTAGCGAATCACTTACATGAGTATGATTCAAATACAAGGCAGGGACTAGTAGATCAACCTATTTCTTATCAAGGAGTTAGTGCTTTAGTAAGGCTTAGCGCATGCGTTTTAATAGAACAATCATATAGTGAAAAACTGGATGATATCAATATCAATTCTTTGCTATGCTTAACTCAATTAGTAAGTGATTTATATCATATCATAGATTGGGACTATTTTGCGTGATCTTACCCTAAAAATGAAGAGTTGAAGTTAATAAAAACAAACACTACTTAATTTAAACGCAATACTAGGTTAAATTACAAATATTGGCAAATGCGAACTAGGAGCATAATAATCAAGACATTTTTTATAAATTATCTTATTTATGCTATCTTAAAATTCATAATTTTATCAAAGTAAAACTCATTATCATTAGTATTGCTTAGGTTATTAAAATCGTAGGTTCCATGCATGTTTACGTGCTGCCATGTTAAAACTTTGATACCGTCTTAAATAGCTTTACCAAAAAATTTCCTTTTATAGTAATTTAATGTAGAGCATTCCCGGTTATCACAATACTACTTTCAATATTGTATATGCCTTAATTCTTGAAAAGTTTAAGCTCTTTCTCGAGCTTGCGTGACTATAAGAAACAGGTCGCTCCAATAGAAAGCTTATATCCATTGATTTTTTTAAAGACATTTTGCCCTAACGCATATTTCCCATAATCAAAATATTTCGCACTTATTTCCAAATTAGTTTTCGGACGAAGAGTAACTTTTGTACCAACTCCAACTTCAAAACCAAGTGTTTGTGTTGTTCTTTTTTTTATTGAATGACCACCTACTATATCTTTAGAAAATTGAGTACTTTTAGACTCTCCAAAAACAATACCAAGACCTCCAAAAATATATGGTATAAACAACTCATTTTGTTCAAAAAGCTTTAATTTTGTAGATAAAATTAAAGTATTTAATTTAATTGAATTAGAAGAGCCAGAAACATTAGTACAATTATTAGTATTATTAGTGGTGGTAGTAGTAGGCGTATTACAAATATCTTCTTTTGTAAGAAATGCTGCTTCGGTACCTGCACAATGAGCTGCGGAAGTAGAAGTGGAAGGAAAAGCAAACCCAAACAACTGCTTACTATCAATTTTATTTGAACTAGGTTTATTAATCTCATTAGAGTACGTATTAACATTAGAAGATGTATTAACACTAGATTCTTCATAATGTAATTCTGATTGATCAAACATAAGCTCAGCTTCTAAATAAGGAGATATAACATATCCGGCCCCAACAGCATATTGATTTGAAAAAGTTAAGTCACGTTCTCCTTGTTTTTTATCTTTGAAATTTACCTTTTTATACACAGGTAGTTCAACCTTTAAGTATAATTCATCAGATAGAGTTTTAGCATAACATTGACTATCTACTAAAAATAAATTTGTTATTCCTAAGAATAAACATCTAATTATAACTTTATATTTTATTACTAAAAATTTCATATATCATCTTGAGAAATAGAGGGACAAAATACAGTTTGAGCTAAATAAAATGTTTCAAGACATATAAAGAATTCCAGAAAATTATCAGGAATTGAATAGTTACTAAAATCTTTGCATACCAATTTTATATTTTTATCGCTAACTTTTTCTAATAAGTTACAATCATCAACAAACAATTTGAAAATATTCTTTAAAATTCCTTCTACTTCTGTTTTATCTTCTTTTAAGATACTAACAGCTTCTTTATTAGGTGCTTTCGTGTTCTTATTAGTATTAATAAATGCTTGAATTTGTTCACTATTAACATTGTACTTAAAAGTATTGAGTAAATCTGGTTTTGAATAAGCAGTTTTAGAGCGACTTTTAAAAGATACGATAAAATTTGGTTGAAAATCATAAGCTTGACTTCCAGACACTTCTCTAAACATTAAAAAAGAATAAGCAAGGTAGTCATTTGCTGTAGTAATAGGCATTTCAGCCTTTACTTCTCCATCTTCCAAACTAATTAAATACATAGCTGGTCTTTGGAAACTTAAAGAATTTTTTCCAAACTCTTTTGCAATGAATTTTTTTTGCATATGGTTCAAATGAGTTTTAATCGAAGTTGTAATAATTTTAGAAATCCGGAAGTAAAAATTTTCTAAACTAGCTATTTCATACTTTTCTTCTATTGTATAGCCACTCATTTTTTATATCGAATAAATTAATTTCTTAATAATGAATAAAAAAACTTGATATCAAAACGCTTACAAAAATAAGATTTATAACTCGTCATTATCATGGATAATTGAAGCGCCCAGACATTCCAATTTACCACTATACATTTCATGTTGAGCAAACAGAGCTTCTGGATACCCCTGAGCAACAGCATCACTAAGCCATCTCTCAGCAAGTTCAGTATCTGGATCTATTCCTTTTCCTTTGCATATAGCATCAAATAACATATACTGAGCACCAGCATGTTTTAACTCAGCAGCCTTCTTAAACCAATTTACGCTTAAGGTAAGATCTTGTCTTGCCACTTTTGCTTCGGTGTAAACCAAACCTAATGTATATGAAGCTTCAGAATAATCTTGATTAGCAGATTTAGTCAGCAAATCAATACCACGCGCTAAATTACTTTCTACCAATTTTCCTTCTAAGTAAATCTTACCTAATGTGTATAAGGCTTCAGGATAATTTTGATTAGCAGATTTTGTCAACAGATCAACACCACGCTCTGGATTACTCTTTACCCATTTTCCTTCTAGATAAATTTTACCTAATGCATATAAAGCTTCAGGGTAATTTTGATCGGCAGATTTAGTTAATAAATCAATACCGCGTACTAAATCTTGTTTTAAGCCTTTACCTTCTAAATAAGAATTGCCTAACACAAATCGGGCACCATTGTGATTTTGTTCAATGGCTTTATTAAGCCATGTAACAGAAGTTTCGCAAACTTTAACTTCTTCAGAATCAACCAAATTAAAAAGCTTACTAAAAAAGCTAGGTTCAACTTTATTTGCATCTTGCACGCATTTTTTTAAGTTTATAGAACCTAATAAATACTGAGCACCTGCATGCTCTAATTTAGCAGCTTTTGTAAACCAATCTTTAGCTAATTTAACATCCTGTTTTTTAACTTTTTCTTCAGAATAGACTAACCCCAATGCATATGAAGCTTCAGAATAATCTTGATTAGCAGCTTTGGTTAATAAATCAATACCTCGCTCTAAATTTCTTTCGACCAATTTTCCTTCTGAATAAATTTTACCTAATGCATATAAAGCTTCATGATAATTTTGATCTGCAGATTTAGTTAACAAATCAATAGCACGTTCTACGTCCTTTTTTACCCCTTTACCTTTCAAATAACAATTACTAAGCATAAATTGAGCACCAGAATGCTTATTTTCAGTAGCTTTATTAAACCAACTAATAGCAACTCCTGTATCACTTTTCATATCATTAGTATCTTCTAGGTAAATTTTACCTAAAGCAAATTCTGCTTCAACATATTTTTGCTTTGCAGCTTCCTTAAGCCAACTAACAGCAACTCCTGTATCACCTTTTATATCATCAGCACCTTTTAGATAAAAAATACCTAAAGTAAATTGTGCTTCAACATGCTTTTGTTTAGCAGCTTTAGTGAGCCAATCAACAGCAACTGCTATATTAGGCTTTATACCATTAGAACCTTCTAAGTAAAATTTACCCAGAATAAATTGCGCTTCAACATGCTTTTGTTTAGCAGCTTCATCAAGCCAACTAACAGCAACTGCTGCATCAGGCTTTACATCATCAGCACCTTTTAGGTAAAAAATACCTAAAGTAAATTGTGCTTCAACATATTGTTGT
>Ga0209085_1002244_pt1 | contig 11057 bp, 9 predicted proteins | sample C_131016_EF_Meta_FD_187310 | JGI IMG/M metagenome (GOLD analysis project Ga0209085, IMG submission 187310) | Freshwater microbial communities from Lake Croche, Canada to study carbon cycling - C_131016_EF_MetaG (SPAdes) (version 2) | ecosystem: Environmental > Aquatic > Freshwater > Lake | place...
AGTCATATTTATTCTAAATTTCTTTTGTATTATATAAAGTATATATTATACTAATTTATAGTAATGAATATTCTATAAAATAGCCATTTTATGTACTTTTTAATATTAAGAAATATAAAGAAATAGTTTGTTTATTGTAGCGGCTTAGGGTTTTTTATTTATATTGATGATTTTTTTTATGTTATTAAATACCTAGGTCTTGTTCTACTTGTTAAATATTCTTCTAATACCTTCAATATATTTATTGATCCGTTATAATCTCTATCTATCACAACTTTATACTTGCTAATTTCCTCTTTCGAGTTAGTATTTTTTTGATAGACTTTTAATATTATTTTACTGTTTAATTTGGAACTTTAATATTTTATTCAAAATTTTTTATAATAACTAAATACAATAATAGTGATAATACAATATATATATAAAGATACATTAATAATTTATAATTTATAATTTATTATGCAAAATTTAGATGTTTCACTACAAATTGATTATATCTATTTGGATAGTAAAGAAAGACAAAAATTTGCCTGTTCATCACATGAATATTTAATAGAAAATATAGAAAATATAGAAAATATAGAAAATATAGAAAATATAGAAAATATAGAAAATATAGATGTAGATATTATAGAAGATATTAAATCAATTTTTATAATTCATAAATATATTGGTAATGAAGATACAATATATATTTAAAGATACATTTTATAATATATATTATTATGCGAAATATTAATTTATATCAAAATCCAATATTATTTATTGCATATTTTTATTTATATAGAAATGAAATAAATACAAATAATAATGAAAAAAATTATTTAATTGAAGATGTACAATATAAATTACATTTTAATCATCCAGAAAAAAATAAATTACATTTTAATCATCCAGTAAAAGAATTAATATTTAATTTTAGATTAAATAATGAAGATAGAATAGAAAATAATAATGAAAATACAATAGAAAATATTGATGAAGATATTATGAATGAAGATATCCAAATTAATGAAATAATATATTTAGATATTAAAACAATTTTTATAATTGATAAATATATTAGTAATGATGATACAATATATATTTAAAGAATTAAAGATAATTAAAATTAAAATTATAAATTATAATGAATTATATTGATTATTTATTATTTATTTCAAAAAGATAATAATGCATTATTATCATTATTGACATTAACTGATACCAATACTAATACAACATTATTAAATTCTAATACATTATCATTACTTACAGACGTGTTTTAATTAGACTTAATTCTTTTTTAATATATACTATTTTTATATTTAATTATACTTTTATTTATATAAAAATATAAAAGCACATTTAGTTACCTATAAATTATTTATAATATATATCAATAGAAGATATTGATAAAATATATAATAATATAGAATTTATAGAATTTATAGAAATTTAAATAATAAAATAAATGATTTAAACAATTAATAATAAATATTCTCTATATATGTTTCGATCACCAGTAAAATTTAAAATACCAAGAAATAATGATATTATTGTAAATAATAAAAAAGAATTTTCAGATTCTCCAAGATGGATTAATACTATTGGTAAAGCTCTAATTGATAATAAAAAGATAGGGGAAAATAATAATATAACATATTTTGAAGTTAAAATACAAAAACATAATAATTTTGGAATTGAAAAAATAGAAATACCTGATGATATTAAAAAATTAGAAAAGAAAAATAAGGAAAATGAAGTAGAAAATAAAAATATTAAATTAAATAATTTAAGAAATAAATATAAAAAAATATTAGAAGATAGAAAAATAAATAAAAACAAGACTGATATTAAAACAGCAGGAGATGGTAAAGAAATTAATTCTAAAAATAAAATTGGGCATTTTGTAATGGAAAAAGTAGAATTGCAAATTGGCGGATCTAATATAGATAAAAAATTTGGAGATTGGTTAGGTATTTGGGAAGACTTAAAATCAGGAAGATATGATGATTATGATGATTATGATGATATTATAAATAATAAAATATTAATAGATAATACAGTAGATGAAATTAATGATAATATAATAGAATATATACAATTAGATAACTTGGATAAAATATATAATTATAACAATTATAATGATACAAATATAATAGAAATTTAAGCTATTTTATCTAAATAATAATTCCAAGCATTTGTACAAAATTTTATATATTTATCAATAGGAAAATCATAACTCATTAAAGAGAACGGAGGATTTACTTCAATTAAATACCATTTATTATTGCTATCTATTCCTATATCAATAACACAATAAGGATATTTATTTTCTTTTAGAATATCATTAATAATATCTTCTGGTGGTGGAACAGAATGTTTTATTTTATCATTAATTAAAAATTCTGTTGCATCAACAATACCTGAAATTTTATAGTTATCAACAAACATTCGATATTCATTAACAAACTTTATTTTATTGCAATAATATATTAAATTATTATGATCGGGTATTTGTGTAAAAATATAATTTCTTACTATTTCTGATTCAATAAGTGTTCCATCAAAAGTTTTATTATTTTCAATGGGTTTTATAAAATATGGAAATGGAAATTTTATTGAATCTAATAATTCTATTGGTTTTAATTTTATAATATTACGATTATAAAATTTAGAAAAAAAATCAGGATATGTTTCTATTTCAATGTACACATTATATTTTTTAAGAAGATCTTGCATTATTTCTGTATCACAAAATAACATACTAATATCTTTTGGATTAATATTTTTTATAGATTCAATATCAAGCATATTATAAGAAATATTTGATTCTTTTAAATAGTTATGCAGGTCCTGATCATCATGTTCAGTTCAAGTATTTTGAACAACCCATATATTTTTATTCATATTGATTAATATAATTGAATTTAATATGGTGATGTTTAATTTATAATCTTCAATCTTTTTTCACTAGTAAAAAAATTAAAGATTATAAATTAAATATTTCCAGTTTAATTAAAATAATAAATATTCAATATTTATTAGTATGTTTAAAATACATAATAATTTATAAAAATAATATATTATTATGAATTATATTTTATTGAATTCACTTATGAAATCAAAAAAAGATATAAATAAAATAATTGAACCGGTTGAGATGGAAATAAATAAGAAAAATAAAAAACCTATTAAACCTATTAAACCTATTAAACCTATAAAAGTTATAGATAGAGTACAAATTAATAAAATTATTAAAAAAATAGATTATCCACAACAAAAAATAGATTATAACAATTTAAAAAATAAATATGAAGCTACATATTTGGATAATAATTGTGTTATATATAATCAAAATACTCAAAATCATGAAAACAAACAGAATAAAAATGATTCCATTATGAAATTTGATTCAGTTCCGTTAGAAGAATTTGATAAAATTTCTGATAAAAAATACGACAATGATGCAAATACAATAGAAATTTAATTTATAAAAAAGTACTATATATATGTATACTATATTTCGTACTGCTTAATAACTTTATTTATTTTATAAAAAAAATAAATAATAAAAATTGAATAAATAACTAATAAATATTAAATTATAAATAAAAATATAATAAAAATGGATCCATCTGATAATCAATATAATACTACTGATAAACCTATAATATCATATCAAAATACTTATCAAACACAATATAATCCAGGAGTTGTAGTTGTATCACTTGAAAATAACAGAAATATATTATTAAAAGATTTTTTTAGACGATATGAGATATCACCATTATTTCAAGAAGATATTTCATGTGTTAAAAAATACGATATTGTTGTTATAGCAGATGATTCAAGTTCAATGACAGAACCATCAGAATATTTATCATTTAAAACAAATAAGATAGTAAAAAAAACAAGATGGGATGAATTGCAAGAGACTATTGAAATTATAGCAGAATTAGCAGTTTTATTAGATGATGATGGAATTGACTTATGGTTTTTAAATGTAGATAATCCTATAAGAAATGTAACATCGAAAGAAACAGTAATGCAACATTTTAATAGATCACCTAGTGGAAGAACACCATTAACAAGAGTATTAAAAAGAGTTATGGAAGAACCATCAGTATCAGGCAAGCCTAAATTAATTCTTGTTGCTACAGATGGAGAACCGAATGATGATGATGGATATGACGATTCTGAGAATTTTTTAAATTTATTAAAAAAACGGAATGTTGATAAAAATAGAGTAAGTATTTTAGCATGTACATCATCAGATAAACAGATGAAATGGTTAGAAAGAGTTGATACTGAAGCTAAACATGTTGATGTTATTGATGATTACAATTCGGAATATGAACAGATTATAGCAATACAAGGAAAATCATTTAGTTATAGTAGGGGAGATCATATTTTAAAAATGTTATTAGGACCTATATTACAAAAATATGATGATTTAGATGAAAAACCTATAAATGGCCGACAATTATCTTCTATTTCAAATGATAAGTGTTGTGTTGTCATGTAGTGATTAATATTATTATATTTATTTCTAGTTAATTGTACTTTTTTATTTATTAATACACATAGTTACTTTTATAAAATAAATATTTTTATTTCTTAAAAATATTGCCCATAGTAATATTTTTATGTTCGTACAAAATAAACGAGGATTATTTTACTGTTTTGATGTTGATATTTTAGCTTAAAAAGTATACAAGATTACAAATTTATCGTGATATTATTTAGGTGAACTATGTAGACGTAATATAGATTTAATCAAAAATTATTTTCCAAATTTAAGATATACTGAAATATGGGTGGTGGCTTAATGCAACTCGTAGCGTTGATTGCCAGCGCTAAATAGTCAGATGCCTTTTGAGAGGGGAAACATTTACTGGCTAGTGATTTTTATTATAATGATATTGATTATTATAAAAAGATTGCAACATCATTAATCTGCGGGAACGTCCTAAAGCTATATCTACTACTTATTTAATAGTAATATTAAATAATATCTGGGGTAATGACCTAAGACATAGTAACAACGTTATAGATAGATATTAAATAGTTAATATCAATGGACAATCCGCAGTCAAGTTTTCTTGTTATGACATATGTTTGGGTGATAAATAACAAGGAAAAAGATTCAGAGACTATAATGGATGGGCTTTAGAAATTCCCAAATTTCTATGATAAGCTTAAGGTATAGTCCGACCTATTGTGAAAGCAATAGGATAAATAATATAATTTTTTTATAATAAAAGAATTATATTATTATCGATGGCGCTTAGATCAAAAATGTCTTGGGTGCAAACAGTGGATAGTCAATTAAGTTCTTGATCATACTTAATTGAATAAAAATATGAAAGATCAAGTGAAATTGTTTCAATATAATCCGCTAGTCAAACATAATTAATGAATTATGGAATTGGCAAGATTATCAAATTGCTGGAACCTCCTAAAGCTAACAATACTAAAGATTTTTTGTAAAAGAAATCTGGCTGAGAATTAGAACTCAGATATAGTAATAATTTGTTAGATATATGGACAATCAGCAGCCAAGCAAAAGCATTTACTTTTGTGCAGTTCATCGACTAAATGGTAATCGGGTTCTTAATGAACCTTAAGATATAGTCAGGCTCTATGGGAAACTATAGAGAGACAGCAAGATGTTTACTTAAAATTATAACAATTGTTGAGTAGAAAAGTAGGGTGCTAAAGTTAAAGAATATATAGACTTTAGATAATTCACTTTATGGTATATTCAAAAACCATACCTGCTAGTAAATGCAATGTCAGCATTTGCAACACTTTCAAATTCAGGCAATCCCCTAAAGCTAATGAATACTAAGTTAATAAAGTAATTTATTAATGGCTCAGAACTAGAGAACTGAGAGATAGTAACAAGTTCATAGATATATGGGTAAGCGCTGAGCAAAGTTCTTGGGATAAATTTTATCATTAAAACCAAGAATGAAGTCCAGAGACTATAAGGAAGTGGGTCTGAGAAATGTGATAAGTTTCTAAGAAGATCTAAGATATAGTCCACACAGTATGGAAACATATTGATTAATGTGAACAGGTAATCCTCAAATAACTTTTTGAAGAAAGAGTTGAAAAGCGGTTTGCTTTAGATAAGTGGATAATCTAAAGGGAAAGCAATTAGTCTCCACAACATGTTTTTAAATGTTATGACAACCGCTATGTGAAGCATGAGACTTCGCGACACTATCAAACTGATCTGGAAACTCCTAAAATTTATGTTAGGTTAGTTTAATTTAGTTTTTATTAATAAACTAAATTAAACTAAAACCTAACAGGATTGTTATTAAACAATCTTGTTACTAAGTTTTATTAGAAATAATAAAATGGCCAAGACTGAACCTTGGGTAAAGTAAAAATACATAAAATATATGGAAAACCAGCAGCCAAGATCTTAAATAAACTATTTAAATAGTTTATAAAGATTGCAGTTCAACGACTAGATGTTAGTGGGTTTATTAAAAAGTAATAAGCTTAAGGTATAGTCTAGCCCCCTAGAGAAATTTAGGGGTAAAAGCGTCTTCAAGGTCAACTGTCTATAATACGGCCTTAAAAAGTAACTCATAAAGAGAGTTGCTAGTTCCTAATGAATAGGAGCGACACTGTCAAATTGCGGGAATATCCTAAAGGTGACAAATTTTTATAATTTTACTTAAAGAAATAACCAATAAATATATGATATTAAATGAAAACTTGTATAACTTGTAATAAAGAAAAAGACATTAGCGAATTTCCAAAAGATTCATCAAGAAAAGATGGATTAAGACCAGAATGTAAACCATGTAAGAGGTCAAGAGATAAGGAATGGAGAGAAAAAAATAAAGAAGAAATAAAGGAAAAAGATAAAGAATATTATGAAGCTAATGCAGAAATGATTAAAGAACGAACTAGAAAATGGTGTTCTAATCCAGAAAGGAAAAAAATAAGAAATGAAAGAGAAAGTTATAGAAAAAAAAATGATACATCATATAAATTAAAATGTCTAATATCCAATAGAATTAAATCTGCTTTGGATTCTAAGAAAGAATTTAGATCGATTGAATATCTAGGTTGTACTATTTTAGAATTTAAGAATTGGATTGAATATCAATTTGATGAAAATATGAACTGGAAAAATCAGGGTACATATTGGCATTTAGATCATGTTAAACCATGTGCTTCATTTAACTTCAATAATAAAGAAGAAATAAATGAATGTTTTAACTGGGAAAATGTGAGACCTTGTGAAAAATTAGAAAATATTTCTAAAGGTGATAAAATAATGCCTGAATTGATAAATGATCATAAAAAATTGGTTAAAAAATATAAAATAAAATTAGAAAAAGAGCGTACTAAGGATTTATTGTAAAATAAATCTGGCCAAGACAGGAACTTGGATATAGTAACAATCGCGCACATATTAATGGACAATCCGCAGCCAAGTGAAAATATATAATTTATTTTCATGCTGTTCAGAGACTAAATGTCAGTGGGTTAATACGAATTAACTTAAGATATAGTCCAGCCTATAGAGAAATCTATAGGAACCGCTGGGTATATAGACGCCACACAAACTTTTCCATGGAAACAGTCGAAATACCAGTCGACAACTTATCTCCAGGATCAAGATTCCAATTACAAATACCAAGAACCGGAGACTTAGCTGGCAGAATGTACCTCGAAGTAGGTGTACCAGCAGTAACAGGAGATCAACTCCCATACTCCGCTGATCCAATCCAAAACACCAAGGTTGCTTGGGTAAGAAGATTAGGACACGCTTTAGTCAACAGTGTTGAATTAGACATTGGTGGCTCCAACATTGACAAACACTTTGGTGTCTGGTTAGATGTTTGGTATGAATTAACACACACCGTAGAACAAGAAAGAGGCTACGGCTCAATGGTCGGTGATGTAGCCGATTTAACTACATTAACTGGTGCAACAGCAGAAGCTGGATCATCCGGATATGGATCATCATCTGAAGTCGTATTACCAGCTCACCAAATGTACATTCCTCTTCAATTCTGGTTCTGCAGAAACACTGGTTTAGCATTACCATTAATTGCCTAAATTGTTTGGGCTGAAAAGCATCATTCTAATCGAATGTTCTAATAAGATTAGAAAATAAATTTTGTGGAAGAACTATTTTGTTATTTAATTTAGATTAAATTAACAAAAATAGGAATTGTTTATTTAATTTAAAATTAAATAAACAATTCCTATCATATTTTAAAATGATAAGCCACAGATGCTAGTAAAATATAAATATCAATCCCCACCACCCATATAACAATTGGATTGAGATTGATATATTATATTTTGCAACAAAGTCAAATTGCGGGAAAATCCTAAAGCTTTATATACCAAGGATTTATTGTAAAATAAATCTGGCTGAGATAGGAACTCAGAGATGGTAACAATTATAAATATAAATGGATAATCCGCAGCCAAGTTATTACAATTGTAATAATGCTGTTCAACGACTAAATGGCTTTGGGTTGATATATAATATATCAGCTTAAGATATAGTCTAGACCCTAGCAGTATAAAAACTGTTTATAAATACTCCGAAAGGAGGGGTATAATCGTACAATACCATGAAGTAAGACTTTACGTTGAATTTAACGATGTATCATCATTAGTAGTATGGTCCGGAGCAGCTGCCCCAGATATGTCAAAGATTCAATTCGAAGATTGTGGTGTATTAGTTGAATACATCTACTTAGATTCTGAAGAGAGAAGAAGATTCGCTCAAGTCGGCCACGAATACTTAATTGAACAAGTACAATTCCCAGGCCAAGCCAACTTAAACTCTGTAGGCTCCAGCTCTACATTCAACTCTCAAAAATTCAAAATGGACTTCAACCACCCATGCAAAGAAGTAGTCTTTGCCTTAAAATCTGGTGCCTTCAGTGGACAAGCCCTTAAATCATCATTATTAGGCAACCGTGGAAGATTCTTAACATACACCAACAAATCAGATGAAAATTCTTGGGATTCTGCAGTTGACTATGCCGCAAGAAACTTAGCAAACGGTATGGTTGCATTAGGTAATTCTGCACCAACAGTAGGAAACTGGACTAGACTTGTATTAGAAGGAAATATTGCAGTTGGATCAACTGGATCAGTAACAGTTACAAATGGCGATGGTACAACATTCAATTTCATTATATCAAATAATGATGATACTACTGCAATTCATAATGGAGTAGATCAACCAATATGGTATCATTCTGATAGTTCTTTAGTAAAAAATGGACAAAATTTAGGTGCAAGTATTCGTGAAGTTACTGTAGCATTAACAGTTGTCAATGTAAGAGCATCTGGAGTACAATATCAAATTTCATCAATTAATGATCAATTAGGAGGAACTGTAGGAGCTGGAGGAAACTCAGCATTTGGCGCAACTACTTGCGTACCATCAGCCTGCTTAGTTGTAAGCAATCACAACTTAAACTTAACAGATGTATCTATACCAGTAGAAGACTTTGATACTGATAATCGTGTTACTGTAAATACAGTCAACCCATGGGATGTAACAGTTGTTCAACCAAGCAACTATGGTTTAAGATTAGATGGTGCTGGTAACCCAGTTTCATCTGGTAACATTACATTAAACGGTCATGATCGTTTCTCTGTTGAAGATGGTGATTACTTTAACTACTACCAACCATTACAACACCACACTAGAACACCAGCTGATGGTATTAACGTCTATTCATTCGCCTTACACCCAGAACAACATCAACCATCAGGCACATGCAACATGTCAAGAATAGACTCTGCCTACTTAGTATTGAAATTTGTAGACAGATTAAGAGAAAACTCCACAATACAATTAGACTACACAACAGACTCAATATTCTATATCTTTGCATTAAATTTCAATGTATTAAGAATTATGAGCGGCATTAACTCTAAAAAGGGTGAACATAACATCCTTTTTCCACCTGTGCCGAATAGTCAGATGCTAATAAAGTTGGTCGAAAAGACTTTATTAGAAAAACAGTATAACATCGATCATATGATGACTTTAATGAATAGTATCATATTATATAACTGGCTAGTAAATGCAATAATGCATTTGCAACAAGACCAAATTGCGGGAACACCCTTACAGCTTCAAACTACCACCTTAAATAATAAATTATTTAAGGGAACTCGATTAATAGTCGAAACCAATGGTAATAATGTTTGGAGATTGGGCAATCCGCAGTCAAGCCTCTACGTTCATAAGCTAGAACATGAGGAAGATTCAGAGACTGTATGGTTTTGGGCTTACTGAAAATTAGCAATTTTCAATAGTAGGCATAAGATACAGTCCAACCGCTATAGAAATATAGTGGAAACTTGTGAAAAAGTCACAAGGAGCATTAGGGCGGCTTGGCATATTCAAACTAGATTGGAGTCAACACTACATTGGAAATTTATTTACAAGTGTTGTATTTTATATTTTGTTATTTGTATGCTTTTAGATTTACAAAACAATTTTAATTAAAATATAAGTAATAAAATATTATTTATATAAATAAATTTATAATTTTGATAACAATTCAGTATATTTTTTAATTCGTTCTCCATTATTTTCATTAATAGCTTTTTTTAGTGCTAATTCGTAAGAGAGTTTTTTGTTATAATTATCATCCGAATATTTATCTAATAATATTTGTTTATTTTCTTCTTTTTTCTGAGCAGATTTTATTTTACGTTCTTCCTTAGTTAATTTTTTATTATTACTTTTAAATTGCATTACATCTTCGTCATTATCATTATCAATAATTATAATATTTTCACTATTTTTAGTAATGGAATTCTTTTTTGTTAGCATGATTTCAATTGGTTTATTTTTATTAATAAATCCATCACTAAGTTTATAATCTTTACCATCATTAATTCTATTAAATTCTCTATACAATTTAATATCAATAATTGCATTAACCATGTCTCTATTATAAAATATTTCTTTATCATTAATATTGCACCAAATCAAATATATTTTATTTATAAAATCATATATTGAATATGAATTTTTCATATAATTACATTTGCAC
>Ga0209085_1002246_pt1 | contig 11050 bp, 20 predicted proteins | sample C_131016_EF_Meta_FD_187310 | JGI IMG/M metagenome (GOLD analysis project Ga0209085, IMG submission 187310) | Freshwater microbial communities from Lake Croche, Canada to study carbon cycling - C_131016_EF_MetaG (SPAdes) (version 2) | ecosystem: Environmental > Aquatic > Freshwater > Lake...
CTGATAGTAGCGGTTGATAGTTGTTCCCTGGCTCGGGTCTGAATGCTGTCCCGCCGGATCCCGTCCAGAAATTATAATAAAAATTGACAGCAGACCTATAACCAATAGGCCAAGACCGATAAACAATATCATAAACGCCCGGTAACTCCCAGCCCCATAACCCTCTGTAAATTTATCACTAATAATCATAAACAGGGACTGGGAGGTTACCGGTCGCATGAACAGTCCCATAGTATACACCAGATATGGGGTATGTCAAGCAATAGACCACTAGACCTAGACCCAGATTCCCTGGGGAAGACGCCCGTTAAGAATTAAATAAATTATTTCCGGTCCCTTGAGGTCCGTCCCGTCCCCTGGCGTGCCGTCCAGCTACTATCAGGCCGTCCACAAAATAATCAGAAAACCTCGGAGGTTTTCTGATAGTAGTCCAGGCCCATGAAAAAACCCCCAGGACCGGCTCTCCTTCCGGTCCCAGGGGCATTGAATTATTCTTTTGTTTTACGCTACCGGGTGGTTGTAAATCGCATCCAATGCGCTCTTGACGGGCTGACCCGCCACGATATCGACGTACCGGGAGAGGAACACCCGGCTGCAAGCCCGCTTGCCCATCGTCTTGACGAAAGCGTTCTTGACCTTCGTGAAGTTGCCTCCGGTGTCCGCGTCCTTGTTGTTGACGATCTTCGGGGTGCGGACGAGGAAGAAGGAGTCGTAGCCGGGGAAGGTGTCCGGGTGGACGATGATCGCACCGTCCGCGTAGGCTTCCTTCGCCGCCTTGTACCGGGGAGCGTTCTGAAGGATGAAGCGGTGACCCTTGCCGTAGATATCGTTCTTCTCCGCGTTGGACGCGCAGAACTGGAGGTAGTCGCGCTCGCAGAGCGTGTTGTCTCCGACAAACATACCCACGCACCGGGCGTTGATCGACTGGCGCAGCCCGTTGAGCATGGTCATCAGGGCGAGATTGCCCATGCAGAGTTGGGGGTACTGCGAGAGTTCGATCCGGTGCGCCGTCCCGGTGATCTCGTTCATCACGGTGAGGTTGCCCTGACCCGCGTGGTAATAGGAGCAGGAGGCATCGTCCTTGACGCAGATGCCGTTGGGCTGACCGTCCGTCACGACCATGATCGTCGGGATCTGAATGTTGTGGGCCTTCACCCAGTCCACCATGAACTGGGAAGCAATCGCCACCGCCTCAACGGTCGGGGTGCTGCCCAAGTGCAGGAGGGAAGGGCGGGAACGGACTCCCTTGACCAAGCAATCGTACAGGTAGGAGAGCAGAGTCTCGCGCTTGGCAGCATCGTCCCGTGACGAGGCGAGGTTGATGAGTTTGGATGCGCCCATCATGGCAGCGGACGGGCAGTCACGCTTGAGCGTGGGATTGTGGTTGCCCTTCAGACCCAACGACTCCAAGTGCGAGGGGTGAACTTCGGTGAAGCCGAACACCTCGAACGGGATCTTGACCTTCTCGCAGAACCACACCAACTGGAGAACCTGAAGGAAGCAGTCCTTGAGGGAGTGCGACATCGACCCGCTCATGTCCAACAGGAACACGATGCCGTGGTTCTTGCCGTCCTGCTTGATGATCTTGCTGATGAAGATATCATCGTGGGTGCGGAACTGGTGCAACTTGTCCATGTTGAGCAGCCCGGTCTGCTTGGGACGCTCCCGGCGGATCTCGTCCGCTGCCTTGCGGCGGTCGAACTGCGCGGCCAACTGACGGACGAACGCATCGGACTCGTTGACGAACGCCCGGTATTCGGCCAAGTCCGGAGCAACGTGGCAGAAGTGACGCTCAAAGTCCCGGATGAGCGCGGAGGTCGGAATGATGCCGTCCATGACGTTGGCCAGTCCGGTGAAGCAGATGGTGTTCGCGGCGTACTTCTTGCCGTCCTTCTTGCCGATGCCGTCACCGTCATCCGGGCTCATCTCCTGCAAGGTGCTTTCCGCGCCCTGCTGATCGCCCTTCGCCATCTGCTGCTCGTACTGCTTGACCATCTTCTGCACATCGGGGTGCTTATAGAGAGCCTTCGCCACGGCAACCACTTCGGGGAACGTGGTCACGCCGTCCACGATGCTGGCGAGTTCCATCTCCTCCGCGTTCATCGGAACCGTGATGAAGCCGGGAACGCCCCACTTGAAGTGGAGGTTCAACTTGTTCAGGATGCCCTGCTTCGACATGTCCATCTTGGAGAATTTGAACATATCCTTCTCCGCGATCTCCTTGTATCCGAGGAAGAAGTCACGGCGAGTGCCGGGGTACTTCTGCTTCATCAACTTCTCGATGCGAACGTCCTCAACCATGTTGCAGACGCGCTGAAGGAGCATCCGGTTGAATCCCTGCTTCTCTGCCTCATTGAGCAGGATCTCGCTCTCCTCGTAAGGAGTCCACAGAGCGTGGCTGATCTCGTGCGCCACGAGCATGGTCTGCACGGTTTCGGACACATCCCACACGGGCAGGACGAGGTGACGGGACTTCACATCGAACGAGGCGGTATCGGCCTTTGCGTCAAAGGTGAAGGACAGGTTTTCGGTTGCGAGAGCGCGGGCGAAGATGGAGAGAGAGTTGTTCATGCGCGAATTGTAACCTATGATCGGGGGTCTGTGTAGTAAATGGTGCGAGAAATTGAAATTTTTTTTGTGTCCGGTAACTGGTGCCGGCCTGTCCTAGCTACTATCAGGTGGCGTCCAGGAAATACTTGCAAATTCTCAGAAATTCCTCTGAGGAATTTCTGATAGTAGCTGCAGATGCCTTGCCTCCGGCCCCGCAAGGGGCCGGAGGCGTGAACAGCATCAGACCGTGACCGGGTTGATGAGGTGCGACAGGTCGTACAGACCTTTGGCGGGGCTGTTGCACTCCTTCAGCACCCAAGTCGGAATCCCCTTCATGTTGATCGACTGGGCGACTGCGAGGAGGTCGGCCTTGCTGAACCTGTTGTAGTCACCGTTGTTCACGGTGTCAGCAAACTGCTTGGCGACTTGGACGAAACGGTTGCGCTTGTTGGCGTATGGCATTTTCTTTTCCTTTCTTGGTTAGGCGGTAACAGCGTAGAGGTTGGACGAGGACATTCCGGTAGCGTCGAGGGCTTCCTTGACCTGCCGGAGGATTGCAGCCTCCGGGCTCTCCGGTGCTGCGGGCTTCGGCTCCTCCTTCATCCCCGCAGGAGCGGGGAGGATGGTCGGGTCGATCTTGGTGTAGAGGTTGAAGAACGCCTCCTTCGTGGACGGGTCGAACCGGGTGAGGGTCAACTTGATCGCCTTCTCCTTGTCGTTGAAGATGGCGAACGCCTTGCAAATCTCCTCCAAGCGGCGGGTGGTGATGATGTCATCCAGTCCGCCCTCCTTGAAGCCCAAGCGGATCGTTTCCGCCCACTTGACGAGGTACTGCGCGAAGTCCTTGTCCTCCTTGCCGAACGCCTTCATCTTGCGGATGATGATGCGGGCCTCGATGGTGCGGTCGGCGTAGTCCTGCTCGAACCAGTACGAGAAGCGGTCAAGGTACGCTTCGTTCAGGCAGCGCGTCCCAACGAAACGGTCGGACTCGCCCTTGCCCTTCGTGTTGGCGGTCGCCACGATGTTGAAGCCGGGAGCGGGCTTGACGTAGACGCCGATCTTCTTGATGTAGATGCCCTTGCCCTCAAGGACGGGCTGAAGGCACATCATGCGCTCCGTCCCGAGGTCGATCTCGTCCAACAGGAGGATCGCACCGCGCTGCATGGCCTGAACCACGCCACCGTAGACGAACTTCGTCTCGCCGTTGATGAGGCGGAAGCCACCGATGAGATCGTCCTCGTCCGTTTCAGCCGTGATGTTGACGCGAACGAGGTCACGGTTGGACGCGGCGCAAATCTGCTCGATCATCGTGGTCTTGCCGTTGCCCGACATACCCGTGATGTAGACGGGAGCGAACTGCTTGGATGCGAGGATGGTGGAGATGTCATCGTGGTGACCCCACGGCACGAACGTGTCGTTCTTGGCGGGGACGAGCGAGACATCGGACGACGGCATTGCGAGGTTGTAGGTGTTGCTGTTCATGGTGACCATTGTATCACAAGTTTCGGAGTCTGTGTGAGATTCCACGGCGGAATCTTCATTCTTTTCTTCGGCGAAGTTCACTTCGATGACGACCATCTCAGGGATACGGTAGTATCCACGACCCGCACGACGAGCCTTGTCCTGCACCAGCCAAGCCGGAAGGGTGCTGTAGTTATCGCCGGGGAAGGAGTTAGTTGCGATCAGGGCGTTGACGCACTGCTCACGGGTGTAGATGGCATCTCCCACGCTCACGGGAGTGCCATAGAGATGGGTGAGTGCATTGAGGAACTTGGTCTTGCGCTTGTCGATGTTGTTGGAGTTGCTGTTCATGGAGTGAATCTTACCACAGAAAGAGGAGTGTGGTAGAAATTGTCTCCAAATATTTCAGATATTTTTGGAGTCCGGTAACCATCCTGGGCGTGCCGGCCATCTGGTCCACTACTATCAGGGGAGCATAATAATAATTTCTTCCAGTCCTCAAAAATTTCATAAGGAAATTTTTGATAGTAGTTGCAAAGAAACAACCCTCCGCCGAAGCAGAGGGTTGTTGTATGTGTCGGAGCCTATCTCCCTAGCATCGCACTAGGTACTTACGCTTCCGAGTTGTAGTAGTTCTTTTCCTTCGGAGCAGAGCAGTTCTCGCACTTCTCGATCCGCTCCTCGATCCGATTGATCTCCTCGTAGAGATCATTGTTGTAGCGGTTCATGCTCTCGCGGAGACTCTTGATCTCGTCGGTGTACCACTTGTCACCTGCGTGGATCTGATCCTGAACCCTAGAGAACCGTGTATCTGCCCAATTCTTCACCACCTGAAGAAGAGACAGACCGGCAAGACCAAAAGCAAGAAGCCATCCCATATCGTTGAAACTCATGTGTGCCCTTTCTGTTGTGTGGATTGTACCACGGGTTTGAGAGAAGTCAAGTGGAAGGGGCGGGAGTTGCACCCACATATTCACGCTTATAAGGCATGCGCTCTAACTACAATTCAGCCACCCTTCCGTGGTGGAGCCTTCATACGGATGCTCCTTTGTCCGTGCAACCGTAGGTTGCCGCTATGCGGTTGTTTGAACACCGCCAAACTTATATAATACATTGTTCGTCGTACATTCTAACACCTTTCTGCGGGTTGTCAAGCGTTCCCGGTTGGATTCGAACCAACGACCTGCCGCTTAGAAGGCGGCTGCTCTATCCTACTGGGCTACGGGAACAAATGGAAGGGGTACTTACGGCTTTGCGGAAAGAATATGTTTTTCTTTTAACATATTCCGTGACCCGACTTATCCGACTTCTTCGCCCTTCCGTGTTGGGTGCCTTGAATAAGGACACCCGGTAATAGCGCGAGTGGGAGTCGAACCCACACTTTGTTGATTTTGAGTCAACTGTCTCTGCCTTTGGACTACCGCGCCGTGATCCCCATTCTAGAACAAATCGGGGGTGTTGTCAAGATTTTTCTTTTTGTTTTCCGTCAGCCCAAACTTCTCATGCAGTTCCTCGTAGAACTCTGCGTTGGGTCGAACCACCTGCTCGTGGAGTCGGTTGCCGTTGATGGCAATCTGCGCTCCCTCTACTGCATCGTAGTAGGCGGTGATCAGAGCCTGTGGTGGGTTGGCATTGCCTTCAAGCCAATGTTCCATGATCAGGTCTGCCACGATTGCAACCCTGTCGTACATCTGCAGGGCGAAGATCTTTTCATCGAAGTCTAGTGGGGTGTTCATGTTGTTTTCTCCGAATGGGTCCGGTGGGACTTGAACCCACAACCAATAGATTAAAAGTCTACTGCGCTACCGATTGCGCTACGAACCCGAATGCCCATTTTAACCGATGGGCAGCGGTATGTCAAGTCAGTCCTCGTCCGATTCCTCGTCGTTGTGGAACATCTCCAGTTCCTTGTCCGATGCGAACTCCTTCGTCATCTGAAGGATGTCGTTGACGAGCATCATCACGCCGAACGCTTCGATCTGAAACTCTGTAACCCGCTCCTCGTGGGTCTGGTTGAGTACGTGTTCGTGGAGTCTGGACGAAACGCCACATGCGACCAGACGCAGCATCTCGTTCTTGTACCACTCCTTGTTGGCACCCATGAGCTGGATCAGCATGTGGATGGCTTCCTTCGGCGTGGGTTCCTTCACCTTGTCGTGGAGGATCTTGTTCATCTTGTCCTTGTCGGCAAAGATGTTCTTGAAGTTGTTGTTGGGAGGAGTCATCGTTCAAACCTTTCTGTGATTGTGGAACGGAGTCCACAGATGTAGTCCATCTCGTCCTGCAACACGTTGTCGGCAGGAGTGATTGCGATCAGGAGGTTGATCGCCATGCCCAACTGGGCAGTCTGATCCATGTCCTCTGACCAGTCGGGGTTCTTGTCAACAAACTGGACGATCTCCGCCATCAGGTCGGAAGTGTCGCAGGTCGTTGCCGTGGCGGTGCGTTGTCCTCTCATCCGTGGTCCTCGTCGTTGGGAATGTCGCGGTCGTAGTCATCGAAGCAGTACTCGTCATCGTCGGGATCGTAGATCCCCACCATGCGCTTGGCTTCGTCCTCGGAGTAGCCTTCCTCGATCAGCATCTTGATGGCCTGATCGTCGGTCATCTCCTCAATGGTGTTGTCAAACATCAGATCGTCGTTGGGGTCGTAGTCGTTGATCATGCGTGCATTGTAACACGGGATCGATGGTGTGTGTAGTATTCCGTCCGGTTTATTTCATCTTTTTTTGGTGTCCCATAACGTCCATGGCGGCTACTATCAGGAGGCAACCGGCAGTCCAGCAAAAACATCAAAATTCCTCAGAGGAATTTTGATAGTAGCTGCAAAGAACATGACCCGCCCTAAAAAGGGACGGGTCAGAGGTTTGGGAGGCTCGGCTACCCCCATGCCTTTGAAGTTGCAAAACATCAAAGGTTCTGATGTAGTCAGATGAATCATCCGTTGCACCGGATTGGCGATTCATGGCCTATGGCACTCTGGCTACATCTCCGTATTTATTTACTGAATGTCCAGTTCTCCGAACTGGAGGGCGTGTTCTGCGAGCGCGGACATCATCATGTCCTCTGCCGTGCGACCGGGCATGGTCTTGGCGATGAACGAGACGCTGCCGTCCATCAGGTCATCGAGGAACTTCTTCGGATCGCCGTACAGTTCCTTGATGAGCATGACCGTGGCGATCCTCTCCTCCTGCGTGAACCACACGGGCGGCAGGGAGGTCATCAACTCGCAGATGGAGAGCATGGCGTTGACCTCCTTCGGCTCGTCGCGCCAGTCGTTGATGTTCTCGATGCCCAACAGGGTGCAGGACGCGAGGTAGGCGGCTTGGTGAGTACGCTTGGGGGTGGCGGTGTTCATGGTGGTATTGTACCTGTTCGGGGCGGGTGTATGTCAAACCATGTTCAACATTTTTTCAGTTTTCTTCGAGAACGCGGCGATCCCTTCGATCTTGTCTTCACCGATCATGATCCAGTCCTTCTTCTGAATGTCGAAGGCGCAGATGTAGCCGTCCTTCGTGTGACGAACGCCCTGCGGCAGATTGCCACCGAGCTGCTTGATGAACACGGGATCGGTCGTGATCTCACGGGCCGTCTTCGTGCCGTCCTTCTTGGTGAAGGAAACGAAGAGCGTATCGTGGTTGGTGAGGGCGAGGCGGAGGATGGTCGAGAGAGGAAGTTCCATGTTGGTCCTTTGTGGGAGGTCGGGTGGGGGACTGGGAAACGATCCCAGTCCCCCAATGCACCACCCTTTAGATCTTGGTCCGGGCTTCCTTCAGCATTGCCATGACGAACTTCACGGACTCTTCCTCCAACATCTGGAAGAAGATCGTGGGGCAGTTGAGGGAGAGCGGGACGATGTTGTACTGCTCGTCCTGTCCCGCCATGATCGCGTTCCCGTAGATGGGTCGACCCAACAGGCAGGAGGCGCGGACGTTGAGCGGGGCAGACTTGCAGATGCCCTCTTCGTCAACCCACAGGCAAGCCTTGTAGTAGGCGTTCAGGGCCACGGGCTCCACGATGTCGCACCCGATGATCGGGTACATGGAGGAGAGGTCGTTGGTGATCTCCACGACGGAGATCTTCTCGTTGAGGTTGACGGGGAGGAGGACGGCGGGGATGGTGGTGGTGCTGTTCATGTCGGTATTGTAACCCATGCAGGGGAGTCTGTGTAGAATTGCCTTCGATTATTTCTTGAATATTTCTCGAGTCCATGCATGCAGCCGGTCCACCTGGGGGCTACTATCAGGCCGGCGCCATCCTTGAAGAAAATCAGAAATTTCCTAGGAAATTTCTGATAGTAGCCCGAGGCCTTGGGGAGTTGGCTCAAACTTCACGAGCCAACTCCCGCTTCCCTTCCCTGCGCCCCTTGCGGGGGTCGCGGCTCTTCTTGCCCCAGGTCTTGGGGCGGAGCCGGATTCCCTCTCTGAAGGCCTCATGTACGAAACGTCCGGGGCGCTGGTTCATTCTTCTTCCTCCTGCATCTTGAAGAGCAGCAGTTCGGTTTTGGAAATAATTTCCGAAAGTTTATTGTCCAGTCTGTCGATCTCGGCATGCATCTGGCGGATCTCGTTAGCGAGTTCCCACATACGTTCCGTGTGTGCCAAGAGAGTTTCGACGCGCTTGGCCGTCTTGGTGTTCTTGGTCTTCATTCCGCCTTCCCCCGGATGATGATCCACAGCAGGGCCTGCATCACGGCAGCGTCCATGTTGTACGCTGCGGCCACGTCCCGAATCGCTTCGGCGATGATCCGGTACTCACGGGCGGTCGGGGCATCCTTCGGCTTGCCCGCCTTATCACCCTTGGCGTGAACGAGACCCGCTGCGCGGCACATCCACACATCCACCACGACCGCGTTCCTGTCCCCAGAAATGGCACGGGCGAATGCGTTCGTCTTCGGGCCACGGAGACCGTCGAATCCGTGTTCCACGCACCGATCCGCAGCCTCCACGTGCGACCGGAGACCCTTGGGCGTGATGCCCTGCGCGTACTGCGCGGCCTTGGCCTTGTTGTGCGCCCAAGTGACGCGGGGCGAGAATGCCGAAATGACGCTGCAGGAGACTTCCATGTTCCATCCGGTCTTCTCGCACAACGACATGGCGAAAGCCCCGGCATCGGCGTACCATGCGTTCGCGGCATGCATGTCGAAGAGGGTAGCGGTGGTGAGGAGGGAACGGAAACGGTCGGAGACGATGGTGGTGGTGATCATGGGCGTATTGTAACCGATAGGGGGGAGTGTGTGGGGAATAGGTGCGGAAATATAATGAATAATTTCGGGGCGCTATGCATGCACGCTGCACGCCGGCCTCGAGCATGTCCTGGGGGACTACTATCAGGCTGACTGGCATACCATCCAAGAAATCAGAAATTCCTGCGGAATTTCTGATAGTAGCTGCCACCAAACAACCTAGCCCCCGGCGAACCAGGGGCAGGGACGAATCCTCTTCGGTTGGTACGAGCACCACCTCGTTAGTTTGTTCGGTACTCCCGATCCATCCACCGGAAGATTGTCCAGAGGAAGATGGACAGAGGGCAAGCGAGCAGGGCGATGGTCGCCCCGATGTAGTCGCCGTCCATTGCAACCCGTACCGCCGCGTAGATGGCGAGGATTGCGTTGAGGGGAAGAACGATGCAGATGATGCGGATGATGGTGTTCACTTGGTGATGTCCTTGTAGGCATCGTAGACTTCGAATGCCATGTGAAGGGCGGGAGACGCACATACAACTATGACGGTCCCAAAGAAGACGAGAACGAACGTGGCAGCAATGATGGGTTCGATGGTGCTCATGCCTTTATCCTTGTGCGAGGGTGGACTTGGCGGCGGTGGGCTTGCGGTGCTTCCGGTTGCCGTCCGTGTCCCGGCTGTCGATCCAGTTGGCCGCTGCGAGGAGGCCGTAGGCCATCGCCCGCATTTCCGAGGCCGAGAGGGCCATGCCGACACGCTCACCACGGAGGCCGAGGATGTTGGCCGTGGCCCCGCCGAGGGGCATGGCGTTGACGCGGAAGGCGTAGGGGCCAGCGGGGACGAGGAACGCGGCGCGGCCATCACCCTTGAAGGTGACCCGGGTGTAGTTGCTGCGGTTGGCGATGGTGCAGTTGCCGATGGTGATGTTGCGCTCTGCGTTGCGGAGGAACTCCGGAGTGCGGGCGGTGGTGAACACGAGGTCGGTGGTGCAGTTGAAAGTGGTGCAGGTCATGGGTGTATTGTACCGGAAAGAGGCGAGTGAGTGTGAAACTTGTCCCGAAAGTTTAGTGATTAATTTCGAGGCACTCCGCGTCGATCCCGCAGCACTCGACGTTCCAGACGAGGAACGAACGGAGGCCACCGGACAGCAAGTCCCAGTAGAGGACGTTGGAGTCGGACATCAGGTCGGACTCCCAGTCGCGCAGGGCCTTGACTTCCGCAGCCGTGCCGTAGGCCTTGACGAGCGTGGGGTTACGGGTGCAGACGCGGCTCGTGCGCGTACCATCGGCCTTGCGGTACTGGACGCGGACCCAGCCGTTGTCGAGGGCCGTGTAGAGGAACGCGGCACGATCATGGTTCATGGCGGGGAGGGGGAGGACGATCACGTTACGGTTGAGAGTGGTGCTCATGCGTACATTGTAACACATGAGGGGGAGTGTGTGTGGAATTGGCTGCAAATATTTCGATGGAAAGTTTGGAGGGTATTTCCACACACACTCCCCCAAGTGTGATACAATACTTACATGAGCACCCCCACCACCAACCACGAGCACGAACACTTCCCCTGCGACTGCCACCGCCCCGAACACGCCTACACGGACAGCCTCTGCCCGATGTGCGAGGAGCAGCGCGAGCGCGAGCGCGAGGCCAAGCGCGAGGAGCGCAAGGCACAGGATGACGCGGAGCGCGAGGCCGATAACGATGCGTTCACCGATGCGGCTAGCCGGATGAGCCGCGAGGACTGGGACGCCGATAACGATTGGCTAGCCAGTGCAGGATGGGGCGAGATGTGAGCCCTATGGCGGAATAACGTGACCTGCAATGCCTAGCAAAGCCTGCCGGCCCCCTCTGAGGGGG
>Ga0209085_1002253_pt1 | contig 11036 bp, 9 predicted proteins | sample C_131016_EF_Meta_FD_187310 | JGI IMG/M metagenome (GOLD analysis project Ga0209085, IMG submission 187310) | Freshwater microbial communities from Lake Croche, Canada to study carbon cycling - C_131016_EF_MetaG (SPAdes) (version 2) | ecosystem: Environmental > Aquatic > Freshwater > Lake | place...
CGGGAAGCACATTAGCCAGCATTTTGGGCTGTGCTTCCTCTCGTGGATGGATGCGGTCGTTTTGAAAGTTATTGGCTGCATCGGGCACATCGGCAATGCCTTTGAGAAGGAAGGGCACCAAACCTGTTTTGTATTTTTTTGACAAATTAGCAAACATCACCGCAAACTTAGCGCCATAGTCTGGACCGTAGTTAGGTGGTATCTGCATTCCCACCAAAACAACTTTCGCATTGACAGCGCGACACGCTTCGATCATGGCCTCAAAGTTATTTTGGGTGCTGTCTAAGTCGAGGCCTCGCAGCGCGTCGTTAGCACCTAACTCAATCACCACCATGACAGGACGCACTTGGTTCAATAAAGCTGGCAAGCGAGAACGACCACCTGCTGTTGTGTCGCCACTGATACTGGCATTGACGACTTGCACATCGCCTCGTTCTTTTTGTAATTGCGCAGCCATCAAGGCAACCCAACCCCTACCGCGTTGGATTCCGTATTCTGCGCTGAGTGAGTCACCCAAAACCAATATGCTGGCTACAGGAACGGTTCCAGGGGCAGGTGCCGAACTGGGAGGAGGGACTTGGCTCATGGAATTTTGTCCGCGCGGTGGGCGAGGGCGCGTGGTGGTAACTTCGCCCTCTAAACCAGCGCCGTTAGAAGAAATCACTTGCCTTTGCGCAAAGGCCGATGTGTGAAAAAGCCCAGCGACTGCCGTGCATATTCCACCCAAGGTAAAGTGACGCCTTAACATTTCTGTGTCCTCTATGAACTTAATTTCTGTATCACATGTGTATAAATCGGTGACAGACGCCACCGGCACACTCGACATTCTCCGCGATATCGACTTCTCCGTTCCCGCTCAGCAGTCTTTGGCCATTGTTGGCGCTTCGGGTTCTGGCAAAAGCACCTTGTTGTCCATCATGGCGGGCTTAGACACACCGAGCCAAGGCACTGTGGTACTTGCGGGGCAAGATATGTTCGCCCTAGATGAAGATGACCGTGCCGCCTTGCGTGCCAAACAAATCGGTTTTGTATTTCAAAGCTTTCAATTACTAGGCAATATGACCGCATTAGAAAACGTGATGTTGCCTCTTGAGTTATCTGGAACGGGTAATGCTAGAGAGCTTGCAACGGAGATGTTGACGCGTGTGGGCTTGGCAACACGACTAGGACATTACCCCAAAGTGTTATCTGGCGGTGAACAACAGCGCGTGGCCTTGGCGCGTGCGTTTGTTGTCAAGCCTCAGGTTTTATTAGCAGATGAACCTACTGGCAGTTTGGACCATGCGAGTGGTGAACGCATCATGAATTTGATGTTTGAATTGAACCAAGAACTAGGAACAACTTTGGTTTTAGTCACGCATGACCCGAAGTTGGCTGCGCGTTGCGATCTGTATATGACGATTGAGGCAGGGCAAAGGGTGTAAATGGCTATCCGATAATCTAGCTATGTCATCAACCCCTAAAGTTCTCTTCGGTTTTCACGCGGTCGGTGTGCGTTTAAAAACCTCCCCCGCTTCTGTCATTGAAATTTATTACGAACCCACGCGCCGCGACGCCCGGATGCGCCAATTTTTAGAGCGTGTTAAAGAAGCCGGTGTGCGTTTGATAGAGGCTGATGCTTTGCGCATTGCCAAATTGGCGGGTAGTCATGGACACCAAGGTGTTGCCGCCCGTGTCAATGAAATCAAGATGGTGCATTCACTAGATGATTTGCTTGACGCATTAGAGGGAATAGATGCTCCGCTCATTTTGGTGCTAGATGGCGTGACAGACCCCCACAACCTTGGCGCATGTTTGCGTGTGGCCGACGGTGCGGGTGCGCATGCTGTGATCGCACCCAAAGACCATGCAGTAGGCGTGAATGCCACTGTGGCAAAAGTGGCCAGCGGGGCAGCAGAGACTGTGCCTTACTTCATGGTGACCAATTTAGCCCGCACGCTCAATGAATTAAAAGAACGCAATATTTGGATCATCGGAACCAGTGACGACGCACCTAAAACTTTGTTTGATGTCGATCTCAAGGGTCCCACTGCTTTGGTGTTGGGCGCAGAGGGTGACGGCATGCGTCAATTGACGCGTAAAACTTGTGACGAATTGGTCAGCATTCCTATGCAGGGTGCAGTCGAGAGTTTGAACGTGTCAGTTGCGAGTGGTGTGTGTTTGTATGAAGCACGCAGACAACGCATGCTGGTGAAGGTCTGATACCCACTCAGTGGTTAGTCGTCAAATAATTTTCAATACGCCAAGCACAGCACCAACACTGAGAAGCAACAGCAAGTGAGTTTGGGTGCGCCAAACAATGACTGTCGTCACTGCAGCCAAAACCCAGATTGGCCAATCGTCTGAATAGTTATCGTGGTCACCCGTTAGTAGCCAACCCGTTGCTACCAATAAACTCATCACCAAGGGCGCCAAACCAGCTTTGAAAGCGCGAACACCGCGTAGCTCTCGATTGTTATGCGCCCATTGGGTAGAGAAAAATGTCAATGTGGCGGAGGGAACAATGATGCCCACCATAGTCACCAAAACACCTAAAAGTGCCAGCATGACTGCATACAACGTGGTGGGCGCTGGCGTCATGCCAGCAGCAGCATTCATCCCTACGTTCCAGCCCATCAACGCAACAAACATCACATTCGGACCTGGCGCGCCTTGTGCGATGGCTACAGACGATGTGAATTGGTAGTGCGTTAGCCAATGTTGCTCATCCACCAAATAGCGGTGGATGTCAGGTGCTGTAGTGATGGCCCCACCCACTGCCAAAAGTGACAAGGATATGAAGTGCATAAACAGAGACACCCAGTCTTGAAAGCCCATGGTGATACTCATGCGATCTCTTCTTTGCTAATGCAGCGCCATGCCCAAAAGCTGGCTATGGGGCCAAGTGTTAGCAATACCCAAGACAGGGGTAGTCGCATAACAGCAACCGCTAAAAATGTGACGATTGCCAACACAACGCAAGTTAAATATCCCATGGGGTTTGTTTCCATAGCCGGCAACATTTTGATGCCAGTGGCCATGATCAAACCCGCTGAGACTGCTCCCATGCCGCGCAGAGCGCCTTGCATCGCTTGGGTGTCTCCAACACCCGCAATAGCGCTAGCGATGAGAAGCACCAACACAGTGGGAACCAATAGCAAACCCGCTAAGGCAGACAAGGCGCCACGCCAACCAAAATGTTTGCCACCGATCATCAGCGCAAGGTTGATCACATTGGGGCCAGGCAGAATTTGAGCAATTGACCAGTCTTCGACAAATTCCTCTAGTGTGAGCCACTTCTTTTTTTCAACTAATTCGCGTTGTACCACGGCCAAAACACCACCAAAACCTTGAAGTGCTAACCAGTTGAAAGATAAAAAAAGATCTGCGTTGCTTTTGGGTGCACAGCGCACCGCCGGCACTTCACTCATGGACGCCACTCATTGTCGGGCTTCAATTTCTTTGGCAATAGTTTTACCAAGCTCTACGCCCCATTGGTCGTAGGCATGGATACCCCATATGGCTGCTTGGCAAAACACTTTGTGTTCATAAAGAGCGATCAGAGCGCCTAGGGTTCTAGGCGTCAGGTCGTCCATCCAAACGGTGCTGCTTGGAATATTGCCTGGGTAGCTGCGATGCGGTGCCAAACGGTGCGCTTCCTCTGCAGACAAACCGCTTTGTAAAAGCACTGTAAGTGTTTCATTTTCAGTGCGTCCCATTGCCAAAGCTTGGGCTTGGGCTTGCATATTGAGCATCACCACACGGTGGTGCTCAGCGGCTAAGGGAAGTGGCGTGTGTTCTTCGCGCGAACCGATAAAGTCAATCGGGACCAAATGTGTTCCTTGGTGTATCAATTGAAAATAAGCGTGTTGTCCGTCAATACCAAGGCTGCCCCACACCAAAGGTGCGGTTTTGATCGCCACTTTAGAGCCATTGATATGCGTGCTTTTACCGTTGGATTCCATTTCCATTTGCTGCAAAAAGCTGGCGAATTTATTGAGAGCTGCAGCGTAGGGGGCAATGAGATGGGTCGATGCACCTAAAAAATTCGTGTTCCATACATCCATAAGTGCCATGACCAGTGGCATATTTTTATCAGGCGTAGCGTTTAAAAAGTGCTCGTCCATGGCACGCGCACCTGCTAATAATTCTTGGAATCCAAATGAACCAATGGCAATTGCTAGCGGAAGACCAATGGCCGACCAAATGGAATAGCGACCGCCCACCCAGTCCCAAAACTCAAACATATGGTCTGGCTTAAATCCGTGGGTTGCCGCGATGGATGGACTGGCGGTCACTGCAATTAGATGTTGATGAAGTTGTGCAGGCGGACAACCCCCATCAAGCAACCATCGCTTGGCAGACGTCAGCAAAGTCATGGTTTCTTGGGTAGTGAATGTTTTACTTTGCACCACAAAGGCCGTGCGTGATGGGTCTAAGTTTTGTAAGGTGTTGAATAAACTCCAAGCATCCACATTCGATACATAGTGCACTTTGACTGGATGCCCACCCAACGGTTGCGTCTGGTTGACCAACGCACCCGTGGTCATGCGGGGCCCTAAATCGGACCCGCCAATACCTAAGTTCACAACGTCGGTGATGGGCGATTGTTTAAAACCCAGAAGTGCACCTGAGCGAACTTTTTCAGCAAAAAGGCAAACACGTAATAACTCAGCAGCAACTTGTGAAGAAATAGCCTCGCCCCAAGGTGGATTGGCTACATGGCTACCACGCAATGCCACATGTAAAACAGCACGTTTCTCAGTTTGGTTGATGGCCTCACCGTGGAACATTGCGAGGGCTTGTTCTTTGACCTGTGACTCGTTCGCCAGTGCCAAGAGTTGCGTCATCACGTCTGCATTGACTCTTTGGTGGGAGTAGTCCAGCGTGATGCCCGCAGCAGAAATTTGCATGGCAACTTGCCGATGGGTATCAGCAAGCAGATCTCTTAAATGGTGCGATGTGGCGCCAGGCAATGCTGCAAGAGCCTTCCAAGCCTTGCGCTGTTGCGGGGGAATAAACGTTGGCATCTGGGTATTTTAGGCGGATGCCATCTAAAACAGCGGTACTTAGTTTTCTTCAAACCAACAAAGATTTTCTCTTGCCATCAACGCAGATGAAGCGGCAGGTCCCCAGCTACCCGCTGGGTATTCGCGTGGCTTTTCGTCTAGTGTTTCCCAGCCATGCAAGATCGGCTCCACCCAAGTCCATGCGGCCTCTAGTTCGTCACGGCGCATAAAGTGTGTCAGGCGACCTTTGATGACGTCCATCAACAAACGCTCATATGCTTCCGCACGTCTTTTGTCGGAAGAGAGTTGCAAATCAAGTCCTAAGTTGACTGGGCTCATATTCATCCCAGAACCAGGCTCTTTCACCATCATTTGTAATTGAATCGATTCTTCGGGTTGCAGGCTAATGATGAGCCGATTAGGTTGTTGAGCTGCATTCCTGAAAATAGAAAATGGTTGCTCTGAAAACTCAATGATGATTTCAGAGTGCCGTTTTTGTAACCGCTTGCCTGTCCGTAAAAAGAACGGCACGTTTGCCCAGCGTGCGTTGTTGACATGCGCTTTTAAGGCAACAAAAGTTTCGGTTCGGCTGTCGGGTGGCACATTGGCTTCCTCGCGGTAGCCTTTGGCAACCAGTCCTTCGCTGTTGCCTGCTGTGTATTGGCCTCTGACAGTGTCGCGCTTGATATCTGCCAAATCCATCTTGCGCAATGAGCGCAAGACTTTGAGTTTTTCATCGCGAACGTCGTCCGCGTCCATGGAGATAGGCGGCTCCATCGCCACTATGCATAGAAGTTGTAGCAAATGGTTTTGCACCATGTCACGCATGGCGCCCGCACCGTTGTAAAACCCTGCGCGACTGCCAACCCCCACAGTTTCAGATACCGTGATTTGCACACTCTTTATATATGGCGAACGCCATAGTGGCTCAAAAATCGCGTTACCAAAGCGCAGCACCATCAGGTTTTGAACAGTCTCTTTTCCAAGATAGTGGTCGATCCGATAGATCTGTTGCTCCTCAAAATATTGCGAGACTTGTAAATTGATCGCTTGTGCAGATGCGAGGCCTGTGCCTAAAGGTTTTTCTAGAACAACACGCGATTGCGCATCTACCAAACCGGCGCCCGATAAATTGGCGCAAATTTGGGTAAACAAACTCGGTGCGGTGGCTAAATAAAAAACCCGCATCCGTGGCTCAGCGCACACGGCTTTCAATTGTGCGTAGCTCTCCACATTGGTGAGGTCGAGTTGCACAAACTGCAGGCGATTTAAAAAACTCTGCCAATCAGCCTGCTTGAATTCGCTGGTTTCAATAAAAGGGGGGGACTGCTGATTGATAAAGTCTAGATACTGCTCTCGGCTCCAAGACTGTCTGCCAATTCCGATGATGCGGGTATCACGGTCTAGTTTGTCGTGTGCATGCGCCATGTAGAGCGCAGGAAGCAGTTTTCGAAAGGATAGATCGCCTGCGCCACCAAAAATAACGATGTCATAGGCTGAAGAGGGAGGGCTTTGGTGTTGCATAGTTTTCATAATAATTGCAAACAACTTGCAAATTGAATATTTAAATCTAAATCAGTGACCAGATGATGAATCGGAGAAAATAAGAAGTTATGTCCTCACCTAGCCTTGCACCCTTGCCTTTTGCAGATGCTATCGGCGTATTTGATTCAGGCGTAGGCGGTTTATCGGTATTGCGCGCTATTCGAGCAGCACTTCCTGCAGAGAATTTGGTGTACGTGGCAGATTCAGGCCATGCCCCTTATGGCGATAAGTCTGAAGCGCACATCATCGAGCGAACTTTGACGGTTGGTAATTGGTTGACAACTTCTGGTGTGAAGGCCATCACGGTAGCTTGCAACACGGCAACAGTGGTTGCAATTCGCCATTTGCGCGAGCAAACCCATATTCCTGTGGTTGCGATTGAACCGGCTATCAAACCCGCAGCAAACACCACGCGATCTGGCGTGGTGGGAGTTCTCGCCACCACGCAAACTTTGCAGAGCGAAAGCGTTGCGCGTCTGTGTCTAGAACATGGCGAAGGTAAGCGCATCTTGTTGCAAGCCTGTCCCGGTTGGGTGGAAGCCGTGGAGCAAGCGGACTTACACAGTCCACAAACGGAAGCTCTATTGCGTCAGTTTGTGGTGCCCTTGATGGATCAAGGGGTGGATACCTTGGTATTGGGTTGCACGCATTACCCTTTTTTGCGCGACACCTTGCAACGCATTGTGGGTAACGATGTTGTTCTTATAGACCCTGCGGTTGCAGTTGCTGCTGAACTGACTAGACGACTGGGCAATGACCGCCGTATGGATGAGCAAAACGTTGGAGCCACCCGTTTTTTTACAACGGGAGATGTGTCACATGTGCAACAAGTTGTCGCGCATTTATGGGGTGATGGGGCGGTAGTTGAAGCCATGAAGCAGTAGTAAAAAAAGTATGTTTGTGTTTTACAGATACAGTGCCATTTTGAATATCTAATTTGGAGAGAACGTGCAACTAGGAATGATTGGTTTGGGCCGTATGGGCGGCAATATTGTCCGACGCTTGATGCAGCATGGGCACACTTCAGTGGTCTATGACGTGAATCTCGACAACGTCGCGCAGTTGGCAAAAGAAGGTGCAACGCCAAGCAAAAGTTTGTCACATTTGGTCGAGCAAATGCCCAAACCCCGAGCTGTTTGGGTGATGCTGCCTGCTGGTGAAATCACCGCACAAACTATTTCAGAACTAAGCGAACTTTTAGAAGCTGGTGACATACTGATTGATGGTGGTAACTCCAACTTCCAAGACGATGTGCGCCATGCGCAAATGTTGCAAGCCAAAGGCATTCGTTATTTAGATGTCGGCACCAGCGGTGGCGTGTGGGGCTTGGATCGTGGCTACTGCATGATGATTGGTGGCGATCAATCTGCGGCTACCCATTTAGACCCTATCTTCAAATCATTAGCGCCAGGAATTGGAACGATTCCTCGCACACCGGGGCGTGAAGGCAAAGTTTCTACTGCCCAAGAAGGCTATCTCTACACCGGCCCTGCCGGTTCAGGACACTTTGTCAAGATGGTGCACAACGGCATTGAATATGGTTTGATGCAAGCCTATGCGGAAGGCATGGATGTACTCAAAGGTGTTGGCCAAGAGAGTATTCCTGCTGAAAGACGCTACCAATTAGATTTAGCAGACATCACCGAGTTATGGCGAAGGGGTAGCGTGGTGTCGTCTTGGTTATTAGATTTGACCGCTATTTCTTTGGCAGAAGATCCAGAACTCGCCTCTTATTCGGGCCATGTGCAAGATTCTGGTGAAGGACGTTGGACCATCAACGCTGCGATTGAAGAGGCAGTTCCAGTGCCTGTGTTGTCGGCTGCATTGTTTGCGCGTTTTCGTTCGCGTCAGGTGAGTACCTTTGCCGACAAAATGCTCTCTGCGATGCGTAAACAGTTTGGCGGCCACCAAGAGCCCAAGAAATAAAGCCCTGCAAATACGGGTTTAAGGGCTAACCCGTACACTAAGGTGTTAATTACAAGCCTTATGAACGCCTATACAGACGTCTCTTTTTTCCCGCGAAATGCTAAGCCGCTAAACAGTTACCGCAAGTACTGGGCGGCTCGCTTTGGCACGGCGCCCTTTTTGCCGATGAGTCGTGACGAGATGCAACAACTCGGTTGGGATAGTTGCGACATCATCATTGTCACGGGCGATGCGTATGTAGACCACCCTAGTTTTGGCATGGCCGTGATTGGACGCATGCTAGAAAACCAAGGCTTTCGCGTTGGCATCATTGCCCAGCCAGATTGGCAAAGTGCAGACCCATTTAAAGCATTAGGCAAACCTAATTTATTTTTTGGTGTGACTGCTGGCAACATGGATTCGATGATCAACCGTTACACGGCAGATAGAAAAATCAGAAGTGATGATGCCTATACGGCAGGCGATATTGGCGGCAAGCGGCCAGACCGCGCAGCCTTGGTCTACAGCCAACGTTGCAAAGAGGCTTATAGCGATGTGCCGATTATTTTGGGCGGAATTGAAGGGTCGCTGCGACGTATAGCGCATTACGACTATTGGTCCGACAAAGTACGTCGCTCTATCGTGGTTGACAGCAAATGCGACTTGCTGTTGTATGGCAACGCAGAACGTGCCATTGTCGAAATTGCGCATCGCTTGGCTAACAAAGAATCTGTACAGAACATCACCGATGTGCGTGGCACTGCCTTTGTAAGGCGCCAAACACCTGAGGGTTGGTTCGAAATTGACGCATCCAATATTGATGAGCCGGGTAGGGTGGAGGCGCATGTCAATCCTTACCTCATGGTCAGTGAAGTGGCCAAACAACAAGGACAGAGTTGTGCCCGTGAAAACGAGGCGAATGCAGTTGCAGATGCTGCTAATCAACAACTGACGTCGATTGGCAGACCGCTCGACCAGAAGCCACAACCCATCAAATTTGTCGATAACCCCAATCTGCCAGGCCTACAAGGCAAAGGCAAACTCAAAGTACCACCCAGAGACAAAAGCGTCATTCGTTTGCCAAGTTATGAGCAGGTGAAATCTGACCCGGTTACCTATGCCCACGCCAACCGCGTACTGCATTTAGAAACTAACCCCGGTAATGCCCGTTGTTTGGTACAAGCCCATGGCGAAGGTACGACTGCGCGCGATGTCTGGGTCAACCCACCGCCTATTCCATTGACGACCGCTGAAATGGATTTAGTATTTGATTTGCCCTACGCCAGAAGTCCGCATCCGGTGTATGCCGATGCAAACGGTGGCCATGATGGCGACACCAAAATTCCTGCATGGGAAATGATTCGTTTCAGCGTCAACATCATGCGCGGTTGTTTTGGGGGTTGCACGTTTTGCTCGATCACAGAACATGAAGGACGCATTATTCAAAGCAGAAGCGAAGACTCTGTCATCCGCGAAATTGAAGACATACGCGACAAGGTGCCAGGCTTCACAGGAGTTATCTCTGATTTAGGCGGCCCCACAGCCAATATGTATCGCATTGGTTGCAAAAGCCCAGAGATTGAATCTGCTTGTCGTAAACCGAGTTGTGTGTACCCAGGAATTTGCCAAAACCTCAATACCGACCACAGCTCATTGATCCACATGTACCGTCGTGCTCGCGAGCTCAAAGGCGTTAAGAAAATTTTGATCGGTTCTGGATTGCGCTACGACTTAGCCGTTCAATCACCTGAATATGTCAAAGAGTTGGTGACCCACCATGTGGGTGGTTATTTAAAAATTGCACCAGAGCACACCGAGGGCGGGCCTTTGTCGATGATGATGAAACCGGGCATTGGTAGTTACGACAAGTTCAAGCAAATGTTTGACAAATACAGCGCCGAGGCTGGCAAGAAGCAGTTCTTGGTGCCTTATTTCATCGCGGCGCATCCTGGCACCAAAGACGAAGACATGATGAATCTCGCGCTATGGCTCAAAAGCAATGGCTTTCGTGCAGACCAAGTGCAAACGTTTTATCCCAGCCCCATGGCCACCGCGACGGCGATGTACCACTCTGGTAAAAACCCATTAGCGCGTGTGACGCGTCAGAGTCATGCGGTTGATATCGTGCGTGGCGAAAAACGCCGACGCTTGCACAAAGCCTTTTTGCGCTACCACGATGCCAATAATTGGCCCCTATTGCGTGAGGCGCTTAAAACCATGGGCCGTGCAGACCTCATTGGCAATGGCAAGCAACATTTGATTCCTACTTTTCAGCCCACTACGGATGGCAACTACACCAGTGCGCGGCGCAAAAACAGCACAGTTGTTCGTCCGGGACGTGTTTTGACGCAACACACGGGACTGCCTCCGCGCAAGAAAAAGTAATTTAACGGCTACGTGATTTCATAGCGCGTTCGACTTCGCGCTTGCCTTCGCGGTCTTTGATTGTGTCGCGCTTGTCGTGCTCAGCTTTGCCCTTGGCCAATGCAATTTCACATTTGATCTTGCCGTTTTTCCAATGCAGATTGATGGGCACTAGGGTGTAGCCCTTTTGCTCGACTTTGCCAATTAAGCGTTTGATGTCGTCTTTCTTCATCA
>Ga0209085_1002254_pt1 | contig 11035 bp, 21 predicted proteins | sample C_131016_EF_Meta_FD_187310 | JGI IMG/M metagenome (GOLD analysis project Ga0209085, IMG submission 187310) | Freshwater microbial communities from Lake Croche, Canada to study carbon cycling - C_131016_EF_MetaG (SPAdes) (version 2) | ecosystem: Environmental > Aquatic > Freshwater > Lake...
GACGGCAGCGTTAAAAAATATAGAAATATAAATTCTATTGATAGGTTTACAATATTTGCGTATAAAATAAACGGTAAATATTTTAATGTTTACGACAAAAAAACAAAAGAATTTATTGAACAAATTAAAATGTAAAATGATTAATAAAAATTTTTTATTACCCGCAAGCCTGGGCGGCGCCCACGATAACGAATTACGCGTTTATGTACAATATAAGAATGACGGCGTAACAATAGATAACATAACTTTTGTTGATATAAATTATCGTTTACAACCTTTAATAACAATTTTTTCAAATAATTTTTATTTAATTGATCCTTTCATTCTAGACTATATTAAAAATTATCACTTAATTGAAATACTTAAAAAATAATTGTCAGGGTTAGATGAAAGTCATAATTTAATTAATAGCGCTTAATACTAGAACAGTTAGTAAAAAATTTTGGTAAATTAGCTAATTACCCCCCATACAATACCCGTTTAAACAGCGGGTTTTTTTATGCCATTATGATAATATAAATATTTAAAGGTCAAAATAAATTTATAAGGTCAATTAGGTCAATTGATATATATATTTTTCGATTTGGAAATATAAAAATTTGGGGCTAGCTTTGTGACCATAGGTCAAAAGCTAGACGCCCCCGTTGACCTACGTCAAAATATTTTATTTTCAATTTTTTTTGACCTAATTTTTTTTTTTAGATAAAATTTAATAATTTACATCAAATTTTGAAAAATTGCTAAAAGCCCATTTAATTGGAAAATTAAACCCATACGGCAAAAAAAAAGCCGTTATAGTGCATGATCAGGGCACAGGGGATATAATTAAAGCAATATTAACCGCTCATAAAATATACGCGCCAGATTATGATAAAATAAGCGCTAATTTTTGGAAAGGATCAGTATATAAAACGGCGGCGTATTTATGGAAATTTTGCAAGGATAATTTAAAATATAGCATTGAAAGCGATAGGAACCAACGTATAATGTCCCCAGCTGCTATTTTAAGCCTGGCAAAAAATGATTGTAAAAATTACGCGTTATTTATTTGCGGGGTTTTGGATAGTTTAAAACGTGCTGGCAAGTTTAAAAATAAAATATTATATAGGTTTGCTAGTTATAGAATTTTAGACGAAACGCCGCATCACGTTTTTAGCGTTATAGTTGATGACAATGATAACGAAATTTTTATCGATCCTGTATTAAATAGTTTTAACGAAAAAAAAACATATTATCATAAAATTGATTATTCTATGCCGCTATATAGTATTTCAGGAACCCAGGTTGGTTTATTTGGATCACAAAAAAGAAAAAAAGAATTTGAAAAGGCAAAAGTAGAAGCAAAAGCGCAAGGATTACCAGAGCCAGAAAAACCCAAAAGTAAAGTAGTTTTAAAAATTGCGTTAGCACCAGCCCGCGGGGCGTTTTTAGCTTTATTAGGGCTTAATTTTATGGGGCTAGCAACAAAACTAAGTAACGCGTTTAAAAATAGTAAAGATAAAGTCAATAATTTTTGGTCTGGATTAGGAGGTAATACTAACGAATTGTTACGCAAAACAGAACAGGGCGCAAAGAAAAAACGTATTTTAGGTTACGAAATGGATCAACCAGGCGAAATAGGCGTTGTAAGTACCGCCGCATTTGCAACCGCCGCCGCCCCTATTTTACTAAAAGTTGGAACGTTTTTAAAAAGTTTAGGTATTGATCCTGGCGAATTAGTGCAAGCTGGAAAAAAAGTTTTAGCGGACCAGGCAAAAAAGGCAATAACTAAAATTAGTAATAAAGTTGACGCCGCTCAGGAACAGGGCGAACAGGAATTAACAGAGGCTGTAAATACTTTAGAAAATAAACCAGGATCAAAACCAGAATCACAAAATTATATTCCTTACGTTATTGGGGCTGGTGTAATTTTATATTTAATTTCTAAAAAACGCAAGTAATGACACCAGGGCAAAAAAGAAATATTGAAAGGTTAAAAAAACTTCAAATTGAAGCGAAAAAAATAAGGGCAAAAAACCCTAAATTATCACATATTGAAGCGGTAAAAATTGCAGCGGGTAAAACACCAGTAAAAAAATTAAGCCCAGCTAAGAAAAAATTTCCTGTAGCGCAAAAAATTAAAACAGTAGGCGCCAAAAAAATAACAGAAAAAAATATTTTACAAAAAATTCATAAGGTTAAAAAAAACGTTAATGAATTAGATGAGGCACAACACGAACATATATTACAAAAAAGTATAGGCAAATTGCAAAATACATTTATTGCTATGTTTTCAACGCCTAACAATGTAAGTATGCAAAAATTTAAAACTACATCAATACAGGAAGCGCGAAAACTAGCCAGTTCATTTAAAAAATTGCATAAAATTAAAGGATCCTTAAAAGTTTCTAAATTTTCACATTTATAAAACCAAATAAAATGTATCACAAAAAAAGAAAATCACACAAAAAACATCATACAGCGGGTAAAAGACGCCGCCGTATTGGCGCCACAGGCGGCAAAGGTTACGGAATTATGGAAGCTGTTGGTTTAGTTGGCGGCGCTGCCGTTGCTAGATTATTAGCTACTACAGACAAAATACCAGGTTTAGACAAAATTGACGTTAAAGCAAAAAACGCTGGTATTTTAGCCGTTGGATATTTTTTTCCTAAATTAGTTAAGGCGCCAATCGGTAAAGCTATTGGGGCTGGTATGATCGCCGCGGGTGGTTTGGGTTTATTCCAATCATTTGGCGTAATTGGCGCTATGGAAGATACTTTATCAATTCCTGTCAATGTTATGGCGGGCGACGATCTAAGCGTAATAGCTGGTTATAACGACGATAATTTAAGCGTAATCGCTGGCGATTATAGCGAAGAGTATTAATAATTTATTTTGACCTTTATTTAATAAACAATCATTAAAATTTTATAAAATGATATTTTCACAACAAGGCGCAAGACAAGTATTTGATAACGCGCGTAATGTAGTACAGGCAGCGGGTTTAAATGCTAGCCAGGCTGTTTTATCACAGTCATATTTGAGATCTGAAACGCTTGTATCAACAACCGTTACAAGTTATCACATGCCAATTTTGGTAAACGATAACCAAAACGGTGCTAACACTAGCTTTAATACTTCGCAACTTTTAGCCCTTCAAGATGCCTTTGTAGTATCTGGTATTTTTATAGGTTTTGGTAACCCGTCTAGCAATACAGACGCAACATTTATCCCTAGAACGTACCCAAGCGCTATCAATTGCGGCGGTACACAGGCAGCGGCAACTGCTATGCAAACACTCTATAACGGTAATTTGACTCTATCTGTTAATAATAGGACTATACTTACATCTTTCCCTATCACTAATTGTTATTATGTACCGCAAACGCAAGGTTTAGCAACGCAAACCAGCCCAGGTTCTACGCCATGGGTGGCAATTGATCAGAACGACGGTTACGCAAGCGCAACCGTACCTATTGAGCCAAATATTGTGTTAATTGGATCTAAAAATAACGTTTTATCTATTCAATTGCCAGCCGCTATAGCAACGGCGCCTAGTGCTTATGCAAGGATAATCGTAATATTTTCAGGAATTTTGATGCAAAATGTAACGCCAGTTAGATAGTTGATTATTAATTAGTTATGTAAATTCATATAGGGAACGGGTGACGCCTGTTAAAAAATAGAAGCCCATTTTTTTTAATTTATAAATGTATTAAATTATGAAACCCATTATAAAATATGAGTTTATAGAGTGTGTTATTCCAGCCAATTTTACAGGTACTAGGGTAACATTTGCGGACCAACCGCAGTTGAGATTTGTTGCCATGCAAGGGCTTGAATCATATAACGTAATTACATGTTCTAGTAGTATTTTATCTGGTAACCCTGTATTAGATGCAACCAATACCGCAAAGGGTTTTTTAACGTTATATTATGAAGATCGCGAAAGCACTAAATATATTCCGTTAACCTTGCTTAATCCTGTAGCAACTAATACAACAAGTACAAATTACCCGTCTGTATTTGGCGTTAAAACTTTTAACGGACAGCAAGTACAGTGGAGTAAAAGTTATATCCAATTCACTACAGCGCCAACGGGTATTACTGTAAATACTAGCGTGGTTTTTGGTGTATATTATTCTTAAAATTTTTATTTATGTCTTCAGCCGTACAATATACAGGAATCAACAACGTATTAAGAGCAATTGAAAATATCGATATACCCTACTTTGCCGTATTTAGCGGCAAGGCTTTAATATTTAAAAACCCCGCGTTTGGCGATAATGGTATAGACGAAACAGGCGAAGCCGTTAATATATTACAAAGTTTTTTAGAGGGGTTAAACCAGGGATCAAATGCTATTTACACTTTGAAACTATATGAAGCAATACCAGCGGGCGGCATAACAGATAAAACGCCCGCTAATTATTCCATTAACTTTAGGTTAAACCTAGAAGGTATGGATAGGTTGCCACAATCTGTAAGCGCTGAAAATAGGAACAATATTAACAGTGAAATATTAAGCGAACTTCGCGCGCTGCGAATGCGCGTTGATGAAATGGAAAAGGAAGAGCCAGAAGAAAAACCCGCTGGCATATTAGGGGCATTATTAAGCAATGAAGCCGCATTAAATACCCTGGTGGCAAGTGTCGCGGGTATTGCTGCCCATTTTATGAATAAACTAGCAATTAAACCAATAAACAACGTATCAATGCCAATTAACGGAATTGACCAGGAACCAACCGAACAACAAAAAATTAATAAAGCTATTGAAGTATTAAGTAAAAACGATCCTAATTTAGGCGATCATTTATTAATTCTTGCAAAAATAAGTATTGATAACCCTAGCCAATTTACCTGGTTGTTGGGTATGCTTAAATAAATTTATTTGACCTTTAATTTATAATATGTCAACAAAACAACAGACAGATCTATATATTAAAATTGGAGTTATAATAGGCGCCTATTTTTTTATTGTAAAACCAATTTTAGAAAAATTGGGAATACAAAAAACGCCAGGCGAAGAGCAAACAATAAAAGATATTGAATACAATAGTAGTAATATTAAAAGCCCATTTAGCCCGCGTTATAATGATTTTCAAAAAAAACCGTATTTTATTATAACGGCAGCAAATTTAAAAAAATATTTATCTGGTATTTATGAGGCGTTAAATAAAGGTTTTTTAGGCGACGATATAAACGTTATTTATGCCATATTTCGACAATTAAAATATAAAACGCAAGTTTCATATTTATCAGATGCATTTTACAAAGCGTTTAAAATTGATCTTTTAGAAACAATTAAAAACGGGATCCCAGGAAGTTTAAACCCGAGGGCTGGTTTAAGCAATAAAGAGTTAAACGTATTATTTGAAATAGTTAAAAATCTAAAATGAAAAATAAAAATATTATATTATTGTTAGCCATTGCCGCGGGTTATTATTTTTTATATAATAAAAAGAAAAAAAAAGGGACTGTTTACGTTGAAAATTTTTTACCATTAAAAGGAAATAAAGCCGAAATAGAAAAGGAAGAAAAATATATTTACCCTGGTGAATTGGCAACAATACCAGAAAATAAAATTAGAGAAATACCAGCTGTAAAAAATACTATTGAAAAAATATCTAATAGTATTTATACAAAAGCAAAAGCCGACGTTAAAGCCGTTGAAAAACAAATAGTAAAAAAAGTAAAAAATCAAAAAACGCAAGCTAAAAAAACGCAAGCTAAAAAAACACAAAGTAAAACACGCGCTCAAAAGTTAGGTGAATTGGGCGCGCTTTACTTATAAAATTATACCATTATGGCACAAACACCCCCGTACATGGGACAACCGCGCAAATTAGATGACAATATTAAAATAAGTTACCCGGAACAATTAACCGACCGTCAAAAGTACGAAAATAGTATAGGGTTAAATAAGCAAGGGCGCCCATTTACTAAGTATTATATAGAAGTCAATCAATACTACATTAATATAAATATAGCGTCCAATTGTAGCGCCATAACTTTTTTAAATTATGGATCCAATACAGTAAATATTAACGGCGTTAATTTAACCCAGGGGCAACAATTGACGATTGAGGGTAACGTTAATGAAATAGATCAAACAAGTTATCAAATACAATTTACAGGATCTAACCCCGTTAACAATTCATTAACCGTAATTAAAAAACTGTATGTCTAGAATATTTAGAGATAGTTCAGTTTTAAACCAATTTGGCAGCCCGTCAATAAATAGCAATACGCTAGCAAACCGCCCAACATTTGGGCAGCCTGGGCGTTTATTTGTTAGTACAGATACACTAGCAATTTATAGGGATACGGGAAGCGCATGGGACAATTTAACATCTGGCAGTACTATTGGAACATTACAACAGGTTACAACGTTGGGCAGCCGAACAAACCAAAATATATTTATTGGACCAACTGCCGTAACACCTAGCGCGGGCGTTTCATTAGACGTTTACGGTTATGAAGTAATAAGAAATATTGTTGATAGTGCAGCCAATTTAGGACCTATATTTTATTCTCAATATACTATTAATTATAACGGTACATCTTTATCGGGTTTTGCAAATAGTATATTTGCTCAGGATATTTATAATGTTTCAGCTAGTACAATCGTTGCAAGTTCAACGCAATCAGGAACAAGTTTAAACATCAACACTTATAAATTTAGCGCTGTTAGTACTATAACTTTTACGCAACCAGCGGGAACCATACGCGCGGCAAGTGCATTGACGGCGTATAGTCAATTTCAAAATACAGCCGCGGGTACAATTACACACGCGGCGGGTATTACAATTTTGGGCGTTGAAAATTTAGGGGGATCCGCATTAAATATTACAAATAATTATCAATTATTAATAAATGCATCTGATGAATTTGCTAGTACGGCAACAATTACAAATCGTTGGGGCGTTTATCAAAATGGCGCAAATGATAACAATTATTTTGCTGGTCAAAGTTTATTTAATCAACGCGTAGATTTTAATAGTTTAATTGTAGTTGGCGAAAGTGTTTATTGTAGTGGTACAATAACAAATTTAATAGCTGGTAATACAAGCGATTTAACATTTTATAATAATGGTATTACAACTGTTATAGGTACATTTTTTTCTAGTAGTAGCGGAAATTTAAGAATTGGTACAGGAACGGACAGTGGGCGTAAATTACAAGTCAATGGAAATATTGAAGTAATTACAACAACAGCTACAGGAGTACACACACCAACCGCACAACATTTGCCAATTTATGTTAACAACACATTATATTATTTACAACTATTAAACTAAAATATGGCACAAATTAACATACAGCCCGTTTTTATTTGGACTAATGGCGTTGAAATTACAGCAACAAAATTAAATTCATATTCTATTTATGATAATTTAGAAAATGTATCAAAATTCTATTATGAATTACAAAATGAAGATCAAACATTAATTAATGGCAATATTTCTATAATTGGCGACGCCTATATACAATGGCTTATTAATGATTTTTCTACATTGTGGGCGCTTGAATATATATGTACACAATTAAATTTAATACCTATTTTACCAACAAATTAACAATACAATGGAAGATTTAAACATTTTAAAACAGGCGCTAGAATTGGCTTTTAGTTGTGGCAAAATTTGTAAATTAGAAGATATTAGGCTTTTAATGGTTGCACTACAAAACATTGAGGAAAAATTAAAAACGCCACAATTAACGCAAGCGCCAGAAGTAAAAAAATAGATCATTAATGATTGAAGCCCTAACATATATTATTCCTGGTGTAATTGCATTAATAGGAAATTATTTTTTATCAAATTACAGATTGACAAAAATTGAAGACGATATTAAAGCGTATAAAGATATTAATGAAAGGTTAGCCAGGATAGAGGGCAAATTAGATTACATAACATCAAAATAAATAATATGAAAATTTTAAAAAATTGGAAAACAAATTTAGCGGGTTTAGGCGTTTTTATTTCTGGTATTGCGCAAATTGTAACAGGAAACCTAAATGAAGGTATTGGGGCTATTGTAGCCGCTATAGGTTTATTTAGTGCTAAGGATCATAATAATTAATTTTATGTCTAATTTAGAAATTATATATAATACGCTAAAAGATCAAAATATACCCGATCCACTAGCTAAAATTATGACTAGCCAGGCGCAACTTGAAAGCGCAAATTTTACAAGTAACGTATTTAAAACCAACAAAAACGCTTTTGGTTATAAATATGTAAAACAAAAAATTGCAACGCAAGGGCTGCCAGCGCCAAAAAATGAGGGCGGGTATTATGCTAATTACAAAAATGTAAGCGATAGCGCGCTAGAATTGGCAAATTATGTTAAGCGACGGTTTAAGGAAAAACGTTTCCCGCCGCTTGAAACAATTACTAGCGCCAGACAATACGCGGATCTTTTGACAAATGTTGGTTACCATACATCAACCAGGGATAGTTATGTTAAAGGCGTTGAATATTATTTTAATAAATTAAAAGATATAGTTATAAAGCAATCAACCCCGTTATTAAGCATTGCCTTAATAATAGGAATTTTTTTTTTGATCAATAAAAAACGTTAGAGTATTGTACGGTTAACAGGTTTATAGTTGTTGGATTATACCCCGCTTATTTTTATAAGCGGGTTTTTTTTTGTTATTGCATTACGAAAACGTTTTCGTAATTATTTTATAAAATATATAAATTATATATAAAATATATATACTTTTATTAAAATTTATAACATGAACAACAACTTATTAAAAAAATCAACCAGGACCACTAAGCAAACAACTAACGGCGTTTTAGTTATTCAAAGAATCGGTAAGAATTCGTTTTTCTTTTCTCAAAAACATGAATTTGTAGATCAGGATAAAAGTTATTTAGTTAATTATACTACTAGCTTTTATATTGATGATTTATTTATAAAAGAAATAATACAAGATGGGCAATTTAACGCCGCTTTATCATTGTTAGAAAAATTTGTAAGTGAACAGGCTAAATTTTGCACCTGTATTGATTTACAAGAACAACAAATTTTACAAATACTTACATATTTTTTTAACATATTTTACAATAATGAACTATCAAAATGAAAATTATCATTTATATAATTGTCTTAATTTATTTAAGCGCGGCTGTAATGCCGCTTATTTTTTTATTATTAACTTTTAAAATTTTAACATGTTTAGCGAAAAAATTATTATTAGCCTTACACCAAATCAAAAAAAAAATATTAAGTATTACGCCAAATTATACGGTATTACCGTAACACAGTTAATAAGATCTTCAATTAATTCTTTTATTTTAGAAACGCAAAATATAAACAAAAACAAAACTGTAAAAAATGAGCAACTTTAAAAACAGCGAGACGCCAGCCAACCCAACAACGCCCGTTATTGATCAATTTAACCGAACTATAATGTATTTAGGTTTTAGTAAAAAAGAACATATAGCGGGTATATTATTTCTAAAAAAAGTAGAATTAGGAATGAATAAAAAAACTATAGATTCTATAATACACGAAAGCTATCTGCTAGCTGAACAGTTTTTAAATTATGAAGCTGAACATAATAATACAGTAGATATTATAACAAATTTATAATGAGCGGGCTTAATTACGCCCAAATTTTAGCAAATCGTAAATACAATAAAAACTATACGCCGCAATTAGATACCCCAATTTTAACCATTGAAAATAAGCCTATAGGTAATAAACAATCATTTGTATGTATACAGGGATTGCCAAAAGCTGGTAAATCTAGTTTTTTAACTAGTGTAATTTCTAGCGCTTATATTGGCGAAATTTTCGGGATTAAATTAAACGCTGGGCGAATAGGTTATTTTGATACGGAACAAAGCCAAACAGATTTTTACAAATTTGTTGATCGTATTAAATACCAAATAAATAGATCAATCCCAGAAAATTTAGATCTTTTTAATTGTCGCGAAGATAGCGCTAGCGATATAATTAAATTAATTGATCAATACTGTATAGACTATAAACCAGAATGTATTTTGATTGACGGCGTTTTAGATATTGTAACAGATTTTAACAACGTTGTAGAATGCAACCATGTTATACAATGGCTAAAAAAAATTACTAAAATTTACGATATGCTTATAATTTGCGTTTTACACCTGGGCAAAAAAGATAAATTAAGTTTAGGTCACCTAGGATCGTTTCTAGATCGTAAAAGCCAATCTGTTTTAATTGTAGAAAAAAATAAAGATACCATTACATTGAGCGCGCAATATTTAAGAAGTACGGACGGTTTTAACCCTGTTAATATTATGTATCAAAACGGCAACTTTGTAAAAGTTGATCAAACCAGCAACGACAATAATAATATTTACGGGCTAGAATTAGACGCGCTTTTAAGGCTTTTATTTATTGAACCTGTAGAATATAATGATCTTATTAACGCGTTAACAGAAAGGCTGGGAAAAGGAACCACAACCGTAAAAAAGATAGTTAAACAATGGATCAATGATAATCTTATTTATAAATCTGGCAACGTTTATAAACGTCGCTAACCATTAAAAGAAAAAATTACAATATTTCATTAACCAAAAAAAACCCGCTAAAAATTAACTTTTGCAAGGTTAATAAATAGCGGGTTAAATTTATTTTCAACACAAATATATAAAAAAACATGACAGCATTACAAACAGTTAAAAAAAGTTTAGAATTATTAGAAAAATTAAGAAAAACTACATTAACAGAACACGAACAAAATAAATTTATTGTAGAACATATATATAGATCATTAAAAGCACAAAACAACGCAATTTATAATTTAGCAATATTTAACGCAAAAAATGAAGTACAAAATAAGGTTTTTGATAGATCAATATTTTTAGATGAGTGTTTAACAGAATTAGAAAATTTATGAAACTTTACACCTGTATTTTATTTTGTCAGGACGGCAGCGTTAAAAAATATAGAAATATAAATTCTATTGATAGGTTTACAATATTTGCGTATAAAATAAACGGTAAATATTTTAATGTTTACGACAAAAAAACAAAAGAATTTATTGAACAAATTA